>JAEEGI010006577.1_pt1 | contig 26217 bp, 25 predicted proteins | sample 8958751 | NCBI WGS metagenome assembly JAEEGI01 (sample SAMN16246545, study PRJNA631951) | gut metagenome | biome: gut microbiome; feature: rumen; material: KS-attached | host: Bos | place: Iran: Karaj | collected 2018-10
GATCGACGGCGAGACGGCGCACGAACTCGGACAGCAGTTCACAGAAGAATACTTGAAGGACTATCAGGTCGTGATCGCCACCCATGTCGATAAGCATCATGTGCACAATCATCTGGTTCTGAACTCTGTTTCGGATAAGACTGGAAAGAAGTATCACAGTTCACCGGAATCCTACTATAAACAGATACGGGTAATTTCAGATCGGCTTTGCAGAGAATACGGATTATCCGTAGTCATGAATCCTGCGCATAGAAGTTTGTCCTATATGGAGTGGAAGCTGCAGCAGAACGGGATCCTGACGCTGCGGGAGATGTTCGACCAAGACGCGAAGGAATGCCTTTCGCAGGCAATGGATGTCGGGCAGTTCTATGCGCTTATGGAAGATTGCGGCTATACGGTACGCCATCATGGTTCGTATTTCTCGTTTGTGCCGGATGGGTATTCGCATCCGTATCGGTTGAAGAGCAAGGGGAAATCTCTGACAGAGGACGACTTAATTCAGATGATCGAGGAAGGACTGTCCGATCCGAGCTTTGAGGTACTGGTGCCGAAGGTCGAAAAGGTGTTTGTACCATATGGAAAACAGCGTGGGCCGCACCGCATCTATTTGTCCTGGCTGTATGCACTGAAACTGATTGGACAGGGCAAGCGTACACAGTACCCCCACATCAATTACAAGGAGCTTCGCCGCTTTGAACAGATCAAGGCGTGTGAAGCTTTTTTGCGTGAGAACGGCTTGGAAACGACCGAACAGGTGCAGGACAAGAAAGCTGAGCTGAGCGAGAAACTGGAAACGCTGACCAAGAGCCGGATCATTTGGAACAGCAAGAAGAAACGGGAAAAGCCCCTGTTCGACGCACTTGCAACGGTGGAATCTCTGAAAGAGGTTCCAGCACTGTACACGCAGGGCGTCGTCGGCATCGAGGAGGACTATCGGCGATACCTTGCGGCAGAAAAAGCATTGCACGGTGTCGATCTCAAAGCATTGCGCGAGGAACGCGACGACGTGTATGCGAAGATCGCTGCCGTCAACGCAGAGATTCGTTCCGTAAGGAAAGAGCTGCGCACGATCGACCGTATTCTTGCGGACACGCCGGAGCTGGAACGCTCGCTGCGGGATGAGATCGAAGTCGAATCCCCCGAACAGGAACGAAACGAAAACGAGGAGGAAACACAATATGAACGGTGAAGCGGCGGACGAAGTCGTCCGCATCATGCTGAATGGAACAGAAGTTGCTTTGCGGCTGACCGGTTCCGCGGCAAAGAATCTTGGCGTCATTCTATATGAATGGGCGAAGAACAATCCTAAGGTCACGGGCAAGACCTCCATGATGAAGCTCCTGCGCTCTGGCGATGAGCTGCAGGTCGTCACATTAACCCGTGATCAATACGACCAATTCAAAGCGTTGGCAAAGAAACAAATGCTGTTTGCGCCCTTTGTCAACAAGGAGAAGAACGACGGTATGGTGGAGGTTGTCATCTCCTCCCGGAGCCTTGTGATCGTCAACCATATCTTAGAGGACATCGGCTACGGCAAGCGGACGCAGGCGGAGGAAGAACCGTCAAAAAAAGAAAATACTCCGTCGAAGCAAAGCTCAAACGACTCAAAGGACAAGCCGCAAGCCAGGCAGTCCGACCGAAACAGCCCGACGGAGGATCGGAACAGCAACGGTAAACCGTCCGTACTCGCACAGCTTGAAGCGAATCGGAAGTTTTTGGAGGAACGGGAACGGAAAGAACAGGAACACGAGCTTCTTGTGCCCCGTCGCAGGAAAACGAAGGACAAGGACAATGCAAGGTAAGGGGGAATGTGGATGAAGCGATATTCCTGTACGTTGACCAAAGAACAGCGTGACGTCGTGATCGACTGTCTCTCCCGTATGCGGTATGTTCTGCCGGAGAAAGCGGAATATCGGAAGAAGGTCACCGAGGTGCTGCAGCTGTTCCTGCGCCTGACACCGTGGAAGAGGTAGCAGATGGCACAGAATCGCAGCAACCAAAAGAAGGAGGATCTGATCCTGTATGCGATCCTGATTGTGCCGACGATCTGGTTTGCACTGCTGCTTGCTCCCTGTCTCGGCGGGAATCTCTTTACCGTAATGACAAAGCTCACGGAGCGTATTCAAGATCCGCTTCACATCGAATGGTGTGAGAACAGCGTCCGGATCCTGCTCCTATGTCTGTTGCTGTATGGCTTTGGCGGCGTCGTGTATTTCGGAACCCGACCTAACCTTAGACAAGGGGAGGAGCACGGTTCCGCCAAATGGGGCTCGCCCAAGGAGGTAAACGCGCAGCTGAAGCAGAAGCAGAGTTTTCCGCTGACCAAGCATGTGTCCATCGGCATGGATACCCATAAGCATCGGCGCAACCTGAACGTCTTTGTTCTCGGCGGTTCTGGCGCAGGCAAAACCAGGAGCGTGGTATTGCCCGGACTGCTGGAAGACTTGAATTGCAGCTTCATTATTACCGATCCGAAATCCGAGATATTGGATAATGTCGGCTATTACCTCATCGAGCGCGGGTATCGCATCCGGGTGCTGAACCTATTGGATTTGGACCGGTCGGACGGGTACAACCCGTTTCGGTATATTCGCAGCGAGACGGACGGGCTGAAACTCATCGTGAATCTGATCCGCAACACAACGCCGAGAAACGCCGGAGGCAGCGATCCGTTTTGGGAAAAGGCGGAAACGGCATTGCTCCAAAGTCTCATGCTGTACCTCTGGTACGAAGCGCCGGAGGAGGAACAGAACTTCAGTATGGTCATGAAGATGCTGTCGTATGCAGATGTCCGGGAGGAAAAGGAAACCTACGTCTCCGCTCTCGATCTGCTGTTCAATCAGCTTGCAGCGAACAACCCCAATCATATTGCGGTGAAGCAGTACCGGATCTACAAGCAGGCGGCAGGTAAAACCGCAAAGAGCATCAACGTGTCCCTTGCGGTACGATTGTCTGCGTTCAATATGGAGCAGATTCAGCATATCACCGACCACGACGATATGCAGATTGAACGGATCGGAGACGAGAAGACGGCGATCTTCGCGGTTATCCCCGATAACGACACTTCTCTGTCCTATATCGTAGGTATGCTCTACACGCAGATCATCCAAGAGCTCTATTACCAAGCCGACCATGTGTACCACGGACGCCTTCCGATCCATGTGCGGATGCTGTTGGATGAGTTCTGCAACATTGGAATCCCGGATGGCTTCGATCAATCGCTGGCGACGATGCGCTCAAGGGAGATTTCCGCAACGATCATCGTGCAGAACCTGGCACAGCTCAGGGGGCTGTATAAGGACGGCGCATGGGAAACCGTGACCGGCAACTGTGATTCGCTGATCTATCTCGGCGGCAATGAACAGAGCACCCATGAATACATTTCAAAGCTGCTCGGCAAGGAGACCATCGACACACGCACCCACGGGCAGACAAAGGGCAAGAGCGGGAGCTACTCCACCAATATGCAGACCACGGGGCGAGAGCTTATGACCCCGGACGAAGTGCGGTTGCTGGACAACAGCAAGGCACTTCTTTTTATTCGCGGCTTTCCGGCGGTGATGGACGATAAATACGATCTCAATCACCACCCGAATGTCCACCGGACGGCGAGCGGAGGGTATTTGCCCTATGTTCATAGTCCGCAAACCTATGTTCCGATCTCCAAAGCGTTCAACTTTGGGATCGTTGAGAAATATGAACTCATTGATGAAACGGAGGAAACTGAACCATGAAACGAACCAAAACCATCCGAACCCTGTTTGCCGTCTTCTGCGTCCTCGTGCTGACCTTCGCCTTTGTTGCATCGGCATACGCAGACGGTGACGATCCTATTGCGGTCGTCAACAAGCTCTCCGAGTTTATCTTCGGCCTGATCCGTGCCGTCGGTATTATCCTGCTCGGCTTCGGCGTCCTGCAGCTCGGTTTGTCGCTCAAGTCGCATGATCCCTCGCAGCGCGCAAACGGTATGCTAACGATCGCAGGCGGTATCGTGATCACCTTCACCAAGGAGATCTTGACGCTGATCACCGGCTGATCGGCAAGGATAGAGGGGCAGGCGTAACTGCCTGCCCCGTAGGAAAAGAGGTGACCATATGAACAATTGGGTACTGGAAAGCCTGCTTCGCGCTCTTGCTATTTGGGCAGAGAAGATGCAGGAAATCTGGACACTGTTAACCACTTCGCCGCAATCCTTTCGCGGCGGTACGATCTGGTCAATCATCTCAGGTATTCACGGCGGCATGAAGTCCATCGCATACGCCCTGTTGGTTTTGTTTTTCGTCGTCGGTGTGGCGCGAACAACGACCAACTTCAACGAGATCAAACGCCCGGAACAGGCGTTGAAACTGTTCCTTCGGTTTGCCATTGCCAAGGGCGTTGTCACCTACAGCATGGATCTTCTATTGGCAATCTTCAAGATCATACAGGGGATCATCAACAACATCGCCGGTCATGTGGGCAACATTCTCACGCAAGGCGTAACCCTGCCGGACGTCATTCAACAGAAGATTCTGGAGTGTGGGTTCTTTGAATCGATCCCGCTATGGATTGTCGGGCTTATTAGCTGCCTGCTCGTATGGGTGCTGTCGTTTGTAATGATCCTGACCGTGTATTCGCGCTTTTTCCAACTGTATATGTACACGGCGCTTGCGCCGATCCCGCTTTCGACGTTTGCGGGAGAAGGCACATCCCGCGTCGGCTGGCAGTTCTTGAAAAGCTATGCGGGCGTCTGCCTGCAGGGCGCGATCATTGTGCTGGCGTGTATTATCTACTCCGCATTTGCGGCATCTCCGCCTGCGATCGCCGATCCGAATGCCTCCGCTGCGCAGATGGTGTGGAGCTATATGGGCGAGTTGATCTTTAACCTGTTGGTACTGGTCGGCGCGGTGAAGATGAGTGAGCGTGTCGTCAAGGAAATGATCGGATTCTAAACGGAAGGGACCGCTGCTACGCGATCCCTTGTTTTTGTTTCAATTGTTCTATGATTCTTGCGATACGCTGTCGCTCGATTCGCTTACGGATTCTATGATCATGGATTCCTTCTATGATTCCGATCAACCAAGGCAACAGCGCGATTCCGATCAGCCCATAAAAGATGCCGTTGGCAAGGAGCGGATGTGCTGTTGACCAACCGGGAATCCACATGACGATCAGTGAATAGAGGATCGGAAGCCCAAGACCTAACAGCTTGGGAACTTTGAAAATCATACCGAGCAGTAATCCGATCAAGCATCCGATATACAGGTATTTCAACATTTCCATCACCATCCTTCGGTTACAGTATATCGTGTTTTTCCGTAACCGTTGAGGATGTCGATTCCATTTTGACGGCAGTTCGCCGTCTTTTTTACACCCATTTTTCAAGAAGGAGGGTTCCGCATGGAAACCTATATCGTCAAGGAGATTCGTTCTTACGAGGAAACAATCTTCTTAGGACTGTCCAAACGACAGTTCTTTTGTTCTCTGCTTGCCGTTGTGTCGGCGGTAGCCATCTATTTCGGATTGCATCAGCTCGTCGGCGTGGAGGTTGTGGGATGGCTCTGCATGGCGGTCGCGCTGCCATTTGCGCTCATGGGCTTTGTTCGCTACCACAGCATGACGGCAGAGAAGTTTTTGGTGGCGTTCATCCGCTCGGAGATTCTCATGCCCAAGCATTTGAAATCCAAGCCGGTGAACTTGTACGCTGAAGCATTGAAATCGAACAGCAAGTATAGGGAGGTGCTGCGCGTTGATTAAGACATTACAGACCATTCAGAAACGGGATCAGGAACCGTACAAGGTTCCGCATTCCGTACAGGATGCGATCCCGATCCAGCGGGTTTGGAAGGACGGTACCTTCCAAATCGGCAAGGAAAAGTATTCCAAGACCTATCAAATCTCGGATATCAACTATGCCGTTGCATCCGGCGAAGCGAAGCAGAAAATGCACAAGTCGTTCCAGGAGCTGTTGAACGGTTTGGAACCCGGCGCAACGACCAAGTGGACGATCTTCAACCGAACGCAGTCGAAAAAAGCGATCCAGGAGAACCTGATTCCGCTGCGCGGCGATGACCTTGACGTGCTGGTGAAGGACAGCAATCAGATTCTTTTGGAGGACGCCAAGATCGGAAACGGGATTGTGCAGTCGAAGTATGTGACGGTTTCTTCCTACCATAACAACTACGAGGACGCACAGCGGTTTTTCCAATCGGAGGCAAACAGTCTTCAATCCGGTTTGGACGGTCTTTCATCCAAGAGCACGGAACTGGACGCCAAGGAACGGCTGCGAATCTTCTATGACTTCTTCCACCCCGGCGAGGAGGAGCATTTCCGGTTCAGCATGAAGCGGAAAATGCAGCGAGGGCATTCGTTCCTCGATCGTATCGTGCCGGATTCGATTTCGTATAAGGCGGATCATATCCGGATCGGAAAGCGGTTTGCCCGGGTGCTGTATCTCAAAGAGTATCCGACCATCCTCAAGGATCGGATGGTTTCGGAGATGTGTGACATCGGGCGTAACCTCATGTTTTCCATCGACATCATCTCGATTCCGACCGGCGAAGCGGTCAAGGAGGTCAATAATATCCTGCTCGGCATTGCGACCAACGCCGCCAAGTGGACGCAGAAACAGAATCAGAACTTCAATTGGGCAGCGACCGTTCCCTTTGACATCCAACAGCAGCAGGAAGAGACGGAGCGGCTTTTGGCAAAGCTGACCAAGGAGAATCAGCAGCTCAAGCTGGTGACGGTGACACTGATCCATCTTGCGGACAGCAAGAAGCAACTGGACACGGACACTGCTGTTTTGCTCTCTACCGGTAGAAAGTACAGCTGCGAGTTCGAGACGCTGAAGTATCAGCAGCGCGAGGGCATGGACACCGCGCTTCCGTATGGGCTGCGCAAGATCGACGCGCTGCGTACCATGATTACTGAGAATGCGGCGACGCTCATGCCGTTCCGAGCACAGGGCATTGAGCATACCAAGGGCATCTACTGCGGACGAAACAAGATCACGGGGAACCTGATCTTCGTCAATCGCACCAAGCTCCAAAACGGCAACAGTTTGATTCTCGGCGTGTCCGGCTCCGGTAAATCCTTCTTTGCCAAGAGGGAGATCATTCAACACGTTTTGCGTGGGGACTGCGATGTGATTATCGTGGATCCGGAGCGTGAGTACACGGCGTTGGTCGAAGCCCTGCACGGCGAGGTTATCAATATATCCGCAAACTCCCAAAACCATATCAATGCGCTGGACATGAGTGCAGAGTACGCCAAGATGGAAGGCGCATACAAGGCAAAGGCAGACTTTGTGACCTCGTTCTGCGAACAGATGATCGGCTCGATCACGGCAGAGGAGAAGTCCATCATCTCCCGCGTGACCATGCTCGTTTGTTCCGATTATGTGAATCGTGGCTTTACGGGCAATGCGCCGACGCTCAAAGACTTCTATTGGGGATTGAAGGATCAGCCCGAACCCGAAGCCAAGGATCTGGCGCTGAAGATTGAGCTGTACACCGAAGGTCTTTTGGATACCTTTGCTCGTCCAACGAATGTGAACACGCAGAATTCTTTGCTTTGCTACGACATCCGCGACCTCGGCAATTCGCTGAAAACGGTCGGTATGCTGGTCGTTCTTGATTCTATCTACAATCGGATCATGGATAACTGTGCAAAAAAACGGTACACCTATGTGTTCATCGACGAGTTTTACCTGCTGCTCATGGGCAAATACTCCGCCGACTTCCTGTTCAAGCAGTGGAAACGTGCACGTAAGTATTATGCCTGCTATACCGGTATTACCCAGGACGTGGATGATATGCTGCAAAGCCATATGGCGCAGACCATGCTCGCCAACTCCGAGCTGATCTTCCTGTTTAACCAATCGGCGTATGCGCGGAACACATTTTCCCGGTTGCTCGGAATCACGCCGGAACAGCTTTCCTCGGTGGCGAACGCGCCGACCGGTCACGGACTCATGCTGTGTGCAGGCAACATTGCTCCGTTTGTCAATAAATTCCCGCAGGATAATCATCTGTATCCGCTGATCACCACGAAGACGCAAGACTTCATTGTGGAAGCCGATCCGGAGGACGTGGATGCGGAACCTGAAGACGAATGAGGTGAACAGCGATGGAAGACAGACCGAAGAAACCGGGAGATCAGAAAAAGCGAGAGCGACCTCGCAGCAAGAAACCGGAAAGCAATCGACCTGCACAAAAGGAATCCGACAAACCGCTTGGCCCGAAACCGATCCCTTCTGAGCAGTTATCGGATAATCCCGACAATGACCATATCAAGGGAGAAGTCCGTCTGCAGGAACAAGGGACAATTGCTTCTGTTTCAGAGCAACCCCCGCGCGAACATGATACACATCGAGAAGTCCCGAAACAGGTATTGCAACAGGAGATGCGGCAAACGACCGGCAAGACGCGAACGAAGGAAGAAGCAGCGATCAATCCAAAAGAGGAACAATTTGCTCCGGATGCAGAGCGCAATGAACCGATTCGTCCTGCCGAAACGCTTGCAGCACCGACAGCTTCAGCGCGGTCGGAGCATGACCGTTCTGCGGAACCGGTACAGCCGCAGCTCTTTCGACCTGCACAGGAAACCTCAGAATCGTCACATCCCAAGAAAATGCCGCGCATTGCGCTGGCACAACAGGTGACCAAGCAGACGGAGAAAGCCGCTGCCAAAATACGGGAACAGATCGATGAACAGCCGGATATGTCCCCATCCGAATATGCAGAGCAGAAGACGGAGCAGTACACCGGGGTGGTCATACACCGTGCGGAATCCGCAGTGGACAGAGCCACAAACAAGCTCCGGGAGCGAACGGTCAGACACTTTCGGGAGAAACGCGAAGAGCAGCGTCAAGCGGATCGGGAATGTGACCAAGCTGACGCGGAGGTGCAATCCGCGGAAACAGATTCGCATTCAGAGCCGATGCAGGAAGGGTATCGGTATTCGGAAACGGAGGTCGATGCAGTTGTCGAACCGAAGCCGGAACATTTAACCTACAGGGACAGACCTGAACAAATGCAACAGACGAAACCCGCCGCGATAGACAGCACGGCGGGTTCTTCCAATGAACGAAGAGGAGGACGAAACCATGCGCAGCGACAGGCACAGCGTTCGGATTGGGAAACGAATGCTTCCGGTTATCAGAGTTCGGGTGCAGCCGGTCACAATGCGGCCTATCCCGCTTCCGAAGTACAGCATAGCGCAGTATCTCCGGCGCAAAGACTCGCGTCGGGAACAGAGAAAGAAGCGCATACTGCGGCTCAGACCGCGAACCACGGTATAAAGGCGACGCAGCAGGCGGCGAAGACTACGGAACAGACCGCAAAGACCGTACAGAAAACCGCAAAAACCACACAGCAAACGGCAAAGACCGCACAAAAGTCCGCACAGGCCTCTGCAAAGGCGGCGCGCGCAGCAAAGGAAACGGCGGTCAAGACCTCGCAGGCATTGATCAAAGCCGGAAAAGCGGTTGGCAAAGCGATTGCTACAATCATCAAAGCGATCATTGCGGAATTGAAAGCACTGATCGCCGCGATTGCGGAAGGCGGCTGGGTGGCGGTACTGGTCATCGCGCTGATTGCGATATTTGCCATCCTTTTTACTTCGGCATTTGGAGTGTTTTGGTCAAACGAAACTTCAGAAGGCAGACCTATGACGGAAGCGGTTCAGCGGATTAATTCCGAATACGAAAGCGAAATCAATAAAGTCATTGAGAAGTATGAAAAGGATAAGCGGTATGACGAAGTGAAGGTCGTGTACAAAGGTGACGGGGACGGCGATTCTGCTTCCGTCAACAACTGGAGCGACGTGCTGGCGGTCTATTCCGTTTTCACAACAACCGATCCTGACAATCCGAGGGATGTGATCACGCCGACCGCGGAGGATGAAGCAAGGATCCGAGAGATCTTCCGTATCATGAACAAGGTTTCCTATTCGACCAAGGTCGAAGAGGAAGAGGACGAGGAAGCGGATGTGCCGACACCGACGCCGGATGCAGACGGGAATATCCCGGAAACGGAGCCCGTCATGAAGACGGTGCTGTATCTCACGATCACCTATCAGGCAATGACCTATAAGGAAGCGGCACAGTATTACGGATTCGATGAAAAGCAGATGGAGATTCTGGAGGAGATGATGTCTCCGCAATACTACATCTACTACGCGGCAATCCTCGGCGTCAATCTAACCGACGGCACAAATCTGACGGAGATTATTTCACACTTGCCCGCCAACAGCAAAGGCGCAGAGGTCGTCAAAGCCGCGCTGTCCAAACTCGGCTCCCCGTATGTGCTCGGCGCAAAGGGCGACAAGAAGTTCGATTGTTCCGGTCTTGCATACTGGGCGATCAAACAAGTCGATCCCGCGCTCGGTGACAAGATGTATACCAACGCGGCAGGACAGGCGCGCTACTGTTACAGCAAAGGTTTGACCGTGGGACGCAGCGAACTGCAGCCCGGAGATCTTGTCTTTTGGGTGAATCTCAAATGCGAAGGATGTCACAGGTGGAAAGAGATCCATCATGTCGGTATCTACATCGGAGACGGGAAGGTGTGTGAAGCGTCCAGCGGACACGGGCGCGTGATCGTTCGTGACCTATGGGAATCCAAGAACTGGCCGATCTACATGTTCGGCAGACCGTATTCAGACTAAAGGAGAAACAGCTATGACAACGAAGCAAAAGATTATTTTACTCGTCTTGGCGACGGTAGCGGTCGTGTTGCTGTTCGGCGTGTATGTACTCCATACTTACATGGACCGCAGTCCGCAGCCGATCACTGCTGTCACGGCAACACCGACCATCGAGCCGACGCGCACTCCGATTGTGATCGTAGTCACGCTTGCACCAAGCAAGAACCCGCAAGACGTTACGCCCACACCGATGCCGATGGAGGAAACGGTTACGCTTACGCCGACCGGATCGGTTACGGAACCGGATCATACATACAACCCCGGCAATACACCTGCCGGCCAGCCAAGCCAGCCGACCGCAACGCCGAAGCCCGCCGTACCGAGCGGCATGGCGTTTACACTGACGATTCTCGGCAAGAACATTCCCGTAGCAGGGAATGTGGAAGCCGCCACGCTGGAAGCACATCCCGGATGGCTCCCGACATCGGTCAAGCCGGGAAAGGAGGGCGTCTGTGTAGTGTACGGGCATAGAAACAGAAACCATTTGTTGGTGCTGAAGGATATTGATTACGGCGACAAAATCCTTGTGACCATGCCGGACGGCAAGATTTACACCTATATTGTGGAGCAAACGGAGATACTGGAAAGCAATGAGGAATTGCGCATCCCAACCATTGAAGGAAAGCATCTTATCCTTATGACCTGTTATCCGTTTTACTATTCCGGTCACGCACCCAAGAAGTTCGTTGTAACCTGTACGCTTGATGAACCGCTGGAAAGCAGCTTGATCGGATAATACAACAATCCGGCTCCGTGTCGATTATGATGCGGAGCCGGTTTCACTATATGGAGAGAAATTATGAGTACAGAAAAGCAATCGCTTCTCGCAGATCAACTGCGGGAACTATCGGAAGTAGATATCCGCACCGTTAATCCGAACGAACTGGTGGATATCGAGAATGTGAGAATTCGGGACGATCTGCCGATACCGGAACGGGTGCGGGATTATGTTCAACAGATCAAAAACCCATACTGCTACCTTAGCCACGGCACCGTAGTCAAGATTCGTTTCACCGGTTCACGAACACTGGAGGAGTGTATCAGTTCCTGCGTTTCAATGGAAGCATAAAAATCCAATCGACATCCTCACGGTCAGCCATAAACCATGGTAAGATGCCAATGGGTCAAATCCATAGAGCATTCAAGAAGCCATTGATTTTCTTGGTTGAATTCCGCAAGGCGCAACAAAGGAGGTCAAAGGCTTATGCGCATTTCAGGCAACAAAGTTGCAGCGTATCTTCGCTTATCCAGAGAAGACGGCGATAAGCAGGAGAGCGACAGCATCCGCAATCAGCGGGAGCTAATCACAGAGTACATTTCAAGAAACAAAAACCTAAACTTCATCGGAGAATATGTGGACGACGGCTACTCCGGCACATCTTTCGAGCGTCCGAATTTCCAACGGCTGATGGAAGACGCCAGGACAGGAAAGGTAAATTGCGTAATCGTAAAAGACCTTTCACGTCTCGGCAGAAACTACATCGAAACGGGAAGATACATTGAACAGATCTTTCCTCTGCTTGGCGTACGCTTCATTTCCATTTTAGATCACTATGACAGTGCAGAAAAGGACAGCGCTTCCGATTGGCTGATTGTTCCATTCAAGAATCTGATAAACGATGCTTATGCACGGGACATCTCTGTAAAGATTCGCAGCCAGTTGGATGTGAAACGTAAGAACGGTAAGTTCATCGGCAGCTTTGCCTGCTACGGATATGACAAGGATCCGAAAGATTCTAACCACATCATTATTGATCCGTATGCGGCGGATATCGTGCGAATGATTTTTCGCATGAAACTGTCGGGATGCAATCAGACAGGAATCGCAGAGAGACTGAACAAGATGGGCGTTTTGCCGCCTGCTGCTTATAAGCGAAGCAATGGAATGAAGTTCAATTGCGGCTTTCATTGGAGCGCTGATCCCAAGTGGGAGGCATCTTCTGTTCGTAGTATTCTTTGCAACGAAATCTATACCGGGACCATGGTACAGGGCATTCACAACAAGATCAGCTATAAGATGAAGCAAAGCACACTGGTCGAAAAAGAGGATTGGATTCGCGTCGCACAAACACACGAAGCCATCATTGAGAAACCCGTGTTTGACGAGATCCAGCGGATGATGGAGCATGACACCCGTACTTCTCCGGGACAGAAAGAGGTCTATGCTTTATCCGGTTTGGTTCTTTGCGGCGATTGCGGAAACAGCATGGTGAGGAAAAGATCAAGAGGGTATAGCTACCTACAATGCAAAACGTATAAGAACGGATGTGGGTGCGCTCCGCATTACGTATCAACGGATAAATTGGAACGGCTCGTTTTGGAGGGGATCCAAAAACAGATTGAAATGCTCCTTAACGCAGAAGAAATTCTGAAGAAGATTGATCGGATTCCGGAAGAACAAGTATATGTCCGTGCTGTTACAAAGCATATCAAAGAGCTGGAGAACGAGATCGAACGATTCCAACGACTGAAAACACAGGTATATGCCGACATGCTTAGCGAAACGATCAGCAAAGAAGAATACGAGGTGATCAATAACCGATTTACAGCAGGTCTGGACTCAGCCGTGCAAAAAAGAAACGAGCAGATTGAATTGAAAGCGCGGCTGATGAAAAACAACACGCATCAAAAGCCGTGGATTGAGATATTTCGGCAGTATCAAAATATACAGACTTTGGATCGGGAGATTGCGGTGATGCTGATCGACCATGTGGTTGTTTATAGCAAAAAGCATATTGAAGTCGTGCTGCGTTACCAAGATGAGATTCAGGAAATGCTGCGTCTCGCAGAAACCAAGGAAACACAAACCGAAGAGGGGGAAATGACATGCGCCTCGTGAGTTATACCCGCATTGTTCCGTTTCAAACGGATGCGCCGACCGTTTCGATTGCTGAACAAAATGAACGTATCGCCAATTACGCAAAGCAATGCGGCATGCAAGTTGCAAAACAATACAGTGACCGAAAGAATGATCCGAAAGCAGACAGCGCGTTTATGAAGCTGTTGGAAGACGGAATTCACAGACGTTTTGACGCAGTGATCGTAGATTCGTTTTTCTATGCAGGAAGGAGCTTTGGACAAGCAAGAGAGGTAATGCTTCAGACCTTCTACCCAGCGGGCATTCACTTTATAATCGCAGAAGATGGATTCAAATCTTTCGAGAAAACCAAAGAGGAAGTCACAAAGTACTTTTGGCGTAAGGAGGGCGGCTATAAAAATCGAATGATGAAGGATCACATGCAGCAAAGGAATCTGGAAGGGAAATTCAATATTCAGGATGTGAAATACGGATTTCGCCTTATGGATGATGGGCAAATGCAGGCAGATCCGAAAACCGCGCCGGTGGTTCATGAGATTTTTAGTTCGTTTGTCGAGGGAAAAAGCACGGCAGAAATTGCCCACAACTTACAGGAACAGAAAATACCTGTCCCTTCTGTTGCGCGAGGTGAAAAAAGGAATCTTCCGAATCCATATCATTGGAGCGGAAAGACGATCACCAACATTCTTAAAAATCCTGTTTACACCGGGTGCTGGATAAAGATAGTCAAAGGGCAAAGCGTTACGCTTCATAATGAACCATTGGTGGAACAGGAACTCTTTGAGAAAGCCAACAGCCGGATGAAGACCGACCCGAAGAAAAGTTATCCAAAAAACAAAAACAATCCGTATGCGGGATTGCTCTATGACGAACAGCATGGGTTCTGCACCCATCGAAGAAAAACCGTTGACAATAGGATGTACTACACCTATGTGGTAGGCATGGAAAACGGGAAACGGAAGCCTTGGTTATACGAAACCGATCTTGAAAATGAGGTTCGTGTGTGCTTAAAGCAGGAACAGCAAAAAGCCGAAAGAATCTTAAATCGGATTCAGATAGAAGGGGATGCTGTCCGAGAACAGGAGATCGAAAGATGGAAAGACCGTTTCCGCGATCGAATGAAAACGATCGTCGAGAGCGAGAGATCGCGTATGGAGACATACAAGGCGTTCAGAGCGGGAACGGTATCGGAAGCAGAATGGCAAAGTGTACGGGAACGGGCAAAACAGATTGTAAGGGATTTTGAGCCCGCTTTTTCCGAATACAAATCAGCAATTGCAGAATTGGAAAAGACGGATTTTGCAAAGAATCCATGGCTTCAGCTGTTTCTGCAATACGACGATGCGAAGCCGATAAACCGGGATCTGATAAAACAGTATGTACAGCGAATTTATATCAGCCAAATGAAAATCACATCGATTGAACTGAAGCTGCAGGAGCACTATCAAAAACTGCCTGAGATTTGGAGGAGCGAATATGGCACGTAAGAGCAGAAAGAATAAGACCATTGTGTTTGCTGAAAGGGAAAACACGGAATTATCTCCGTTGCCGGAGGATAATCGGTTGGCAACAGCAATATATGCCAGATTGTCGCTTGAAAACAGCGGCCACGAATCGGATGATTCCATCAAGACGCAAATCACCTTGGTAGAATCCTTTGTGAAAGATCATCCGGAGCTGAAACTTGCAGAGGCCTATGTGGATAACGGCGTATCCGGAACTACATTTGATCGCCCTGAATTTACGCGCCTTATGAACGATGTAAAAACGGGCAAGATTCAGTGCATCGTTGTAAAAGATCTTTCCAGATTTGGGCGTGATTATCTTGAGATGGGATATTATGTGGAGCAGCTGTTTCCTCTATTGAACGTGCGGTTTATCGCAATAACCGATCGATATGACAGCAATAATCCGAATGATCGCAACAGTATCGTCATGCCGGTAAAGAACATGGTAAACGCCATGTATGCCAAGGACTTTTCACGGAAAGACGCAGCGTATCATGCGCATTGCAGGGAGACCGGGAAGGTTATGAAGAAGGACATGCCCTATGGATATCGGTTTTCAGCGGAGACAAACAACTTCGAGATAGATCCGGAAACAGAGCCCTATGTACGACTGGTTTTTGCATGGACGCTTGCTGGCTTACGGAGACACGAAATTGCAAATCGAATGAATCTCCTCAACATTCCGACACCGGGGAAACTGCGCTTCAATAAGCAGAACATTTGGCAATCGGAAACGGTGCGCGGCATCCAAATCAATCCGGCCTATGCGGGAATCCATGTCATGGGTAAAACAGAAAAGAGGATATGTGACGGAATAGATCTCCGAAATGTCCAAAGAGAAAACTGGATTCGATACGAAGATTCCCATGAAGCATACATCACAAAAGAGGATCAAAAGACGCTCGAAGAACTGTTGATTCGGAATCAAAAACAAAAGGCAGAGCATTTGGAGCTTCGTAAAGATATGCGAGACAGAATGCCGGATATTTTCCAAGGAAAGGTTTTCTGTGCGGATTGTGGCAGGCGCATGCGCTTTTTACGAGCGGGGCATGATCGGCGTCGGTTGGACTTTTCGTTCTGTGTCTATTTCTGCGACTATCGACACAAAAAAACGGAATGCAGCAACGGCACCGTTCAAATGAATTATTTGCGAACCGTGGTGCTTGATCAGATTCGAGCTTTGTACCAAACTGCATGCGATAAGGATGAACTGATTCGACTGATGGAACAGCAAGCACACTCTGAAAACGGGAGTGGTGCCGAAAAGAAGATCAGACGCCTGCAAGCAAGATTCGAGGAGACGGAAAAGCAACTCATAAAAACGTACGCAGACTATACCGAAAAGTCCATAGACAATGAAACATACCGGGCCACTATAAGCAGGATTCTTGCAGAAAAGGAACAGATTCAGGAACAGCTTGAACAGCAGCGCGCTGTTCGAGAGAAAACTGAGCGGTATATTTCGGAGATTCGAGCGTTCAAGAGCAACATCGGAGAACGCATTCGTTCCGGAGAAATGGACGAAGCATTGATCAGGGAACTTGTAAAGAAAATAACAGTGCGAAACAATACAGAGGTGACAATCGAATTTGCCTGTGCAGATCTGTTTCAGAACAGTATACTTGATGAATGGGCAGAGATGGGAAGGGAAGTGACGCAAGCATGACGATAGCATTGTACTTGCGGTTATCAGACGCAGATGGCGATCGCGGTTTGGATGGGAAAAACGAGAGCAACAGTATCGAGAATCAGCGTGAACTGCTGCGCTCGTACATCATGGCACGGGACGATTTGGAGGGCGAGGTCATCGAATATGTAGATGACGGATATACCGGAACCAATTTCAATCGCCCTGCTTTCAAGCGCATGATCGAGGATGCCAAGAAAGGAAGGATTCAGGTGATCCTTGTGAAAGACCTTTCAAGATTGGGACGTGATTACATTACTGCCGGAGATTATATCGAACAGATATTCCCGCTTCTGAACGTGCGCTTCATTGCCGCCAACAACGGCTTCGACAGCGCGAACAAGAGCCACTCAAACGTGGATTTTGAGGTCGCTGTCAGTAACCTGATCAATACGTTCTATAGCCGCGATCTTTCCGTAAAGCGGAAGAGCGCAAACCTTGTAAAATGGAAAAAAGGGCAAAGCACTTCGGGCTACGCACCTTTCGGATATCGGAAATCGGCGGCTGAAAAGGGAAAGCTTGTGATCGATCCGGAAGCAGCAAAAACGGTCAGAACGATCTTCGACTGTGCGCTGCGAAGTATGACAACGTCGGTTATTGCCAATTATCTGAACGAAGAGTACATTTTAACACCTTGGGAATATGGTGAAAGGCATAAGAACTGGGCACAGCGAAAGCTGGTTTCTGCCAAAACCGAAAGGATGTGGACACCATCCATGGTCGCTCGGATTATCCAGAAAGAGGAATACACCGGAGCTATGGTCATGGGAAGACACGAAACCATACGGGTTGGGAGCAGCCATACAAGGATGCGTCCCAAGGAAGAATGGACGATCGTCGAAAATGTAAATCCTGCAATTGTCTCGAAGGAAGAATACGAGAAAGCAAATCAGGTGATCCGCTCTCCCCAAAAAGAAACATTTGTTGTGCCAACCACGCATATCCTAAAAGGAAAGGTGCGATGCGGGAATTGCAGGAGATCCCTCTCTTATTTGCTTACAGGATATCGTGAGTGCTATTTCTGCGATCATGGAAGAGCAGCATATAAGTATTCAAAGTGCTGCAAGGATGATTATCCGGTCAAACAGGTCGAATCTGTTGTGTGGTATGCAGTAAAAGAATTTGTCCGAGTGATTCTACGGTTAGGAAAAGAGGTCAAGTCAGAATCTAAACAGGCGAAAGCGCAAGCCAATGCTCGAGGGAAACAACTGGAAGCCGAAATCAGGCGATTTCAAGCCGAAAAGCTTTTCCAATATGAACTGTACGCGGATGGGAATTTGACAAAGGAAGGTTACGTCAGAATCAAACAGAAGATCGACAAGGATCTTGAACAGGCGCAAATGCAATTTGAAGCGGAGCGTTTGGAAGAAGAAAAGCAGGCAGATCTGAATGAAACGGCGGAATACATAGATGACTTGGCAGAGCAATACCTCGGTTCTCACGAACTGACGCAGAAGATTGCGGATGCATTTGTGCAAACAGTGTATATCTACAGCAAGAAAAAGGTTGAGATCTTCTTCAATCACGCAGATGAGATCATAAAGATGGTTACAAGCTCAGAAGAGCATATGAACAACTGGAATAAAGATCCCGAAGAGCAATCGGAAGCACGATAAAAATGGTGTCGGATCCGCAAGATCGGATCCGATCTTTTTTGATTTGAAGGAAAAAGCATTGAAATATCATGCTTTTATGGTACAATACAGAAGCAAGCAACCTTGCGAATGTACATTTCTCGGAGAAGCAAATGAATCAAACAGAACAGATCCTCTTACAAGCAATTCAAAAGTCGCTATGGAATACCGATATAACCTTTCCAGAAGATACGGATTGGGACGCTGTTCTGAAGGAAGCGTCTGCACAGACGGTGCTGGGTATCGTGATTGGCGTTTCGCCTGTAGCATTTCAGAAAAAGTGGAAAGGGTTCATGAGCGCGGGAATGGCACATTTTGTTCGCATTCTGCATTATCAGGAACAGATGTATCATCTGCTGAAGGAAAATAGCATTCCAATGGTAATCCTAAAAGGAACAGCGGCAGCGATCTACTATCCGAATCCGTCACAGCGGGTGATGGGTGATATCGACTTCCTTGTGCCTATCGAATACTTTGATCATGCGAAAGATGTGTTTGCTCAGAACGGATATACTATTGAAGAAGACGAAAAATATCAGCGACACATAGACGTTATTAAGGATCAAATGTCGTTTGAAATGCATCGGTTCTTCAGCGATACAAGCTATGATATCGAAAAGTTTATCCGCGAAGGCGTTCCGAACGCGGAGACAATGCAAATCTTTGGAAGCACGTTTCCGATGCTGCCGAAGCTTGCGAATGGATTAGTGCTATTGGGACATATGGCAGGGCATTTGCGTACCGGCCTTGGCTTGCGGCAAGTGATTGACTGGATCATGTATGTTGATAAAGAATTGGATGACGCATTCTGGAATAAAGAATTTCAAGTGGCCGCAAGGGAATCCGGTTTGGAGACGATAGCAATCACAGTTACAAAGCTTTGTCAGCAGTATCTTGGCTTAAAGACCAGCATCACATGGTGTAAAGACGCGGATGAAGAGACATGCAGAATGTTGATGGACAGCTTGTTATCATCCGGTAATTTCGGAAGAAAACGTGGTAAGGGAACAGATATAGAGAAAGTTGTAACGAGCTTCAAAAAGAAAGGCGTGTTGCGCTATCTTCAAACTGCAGGCGAACATAACTGGAAAGCATACGAAAAACACAGATGGCTGAAGCCGTTTTGCTGGATATATCAGATCGGACGCTATACAAAGCAGGGAATACAAGCAAAGCGGAGCGGCAACCAAATCGCAGCGGACTTTGAACGAGGGAACCAACGAAGCGAGCTGCTGAAAAGACTTGGTTTGTGATACGTGGCAGAAACAGGTTAAAAACAATACAGGATTGCTTCTTATCATTGAATTCTGCTTAGAAAGCGCCGGATAGGGATGAAACCCGATCCGGCGCTCTTGCTCTTTCCAGAAGACCGCTTACGCTTGATAATACTCCTTATACCACTCCGCAAATTTTCGGAGTCCCTCCCGAATCCCGATTGTCGGGCGGAAGCCGTAGTCACGTTCGAGGGCTTCGCTGTCGGCGTAGGTAATCGGCACGTCGCCGGGCTGCATGGGGACAAGCTCGCGATGCCCTTCAAAGTCATAATCGGCAGGGAGAACGCCTGCACGGACCAATTCTTCTTGGAGCGTGGAGATGTAGTCAAGGAGATTCTCCGGCGTGCCGCCGCCGATGTTGTAGACCGCGTACGGCGGGAGCGGTAAGCCGTCTTCGCCAGTCGCCTTTTCCGGTGCGCCCCGCATGACGCGGAGAACGCCCTCCACGATGTCATCCACATAAGTGAAGTCGCGTTTGCAGTTGCCGTAGTTGAAGATTTGGATCGTCTTGCCCGCGACCAGCTTCTGCGTCGCGGAGAAATAGAACATATCCGGACGTCCGGCAGGACCGTAAACCGTGAAAAACCGCAGCCCCGTTGATGGGATGTTATAGAGCTTGCTGTAGCTATGCGCCAGCAGTTCGTTGCTCTTTTTTGTTGCCGCATAGAGGGACACGGGGTTATCCACCTTATCGTCGGTACTGAACGGAACCTTCTTGTTGCCGCCGTAAACCGAAGAGGAAGAAGCATACACCAAGTGCTCCACGGGGTTATGACGACAGGCTTCCAGAATGTTGTAGAACCCGATCAGGTTTGCTTCGATATACACATCCGGATGGTCGATCGAATACCGCACGCCCGCCTGCGCCGCAAGGTTCACGACGATAGCGGGCTTGTATTCCGCAAAGACGCGATCGACCAGCGCCTTGTCCGCGATCGATCCGCGAACAAAGACGTGCTGAACCGGCGAGGTCTTTGCCGCTTCCTCGATCAGTGAGAGTCGGTATTCCTTCAGAGACGGATCGTAGTAATCGTTCATGTTATCGAACGAAATGACCGTGCCGCCCGAAAGCTCCTTCAGCAGCCGCAGCACAAGGTTCGCGCCGATGAACCCCGGCGAGCCCGTGACAAGGATTGTTTTATTGCTCAGATCAATGTGAACCTTTCCCATGCTTAGTCCCTTCTGAACAGATCGCGCGTATAGACCTTGTCTGCGACGTCGCCTAAGATGTGCTCGTCGAAACGGTTGGCAAGGATGACGTCGCTTTCTGCTTTGAAACGGTCGAGATCGTTCACGACCTCCGAACGGAAGAACTCGGAGCCGTTCTCCAGCGTCGGCTCGTAGATGATGATCGGGATGCCCTTCGCTTTGATGCGCTTCATGACGCCTTGGATGGCAGACGCACGGAAGTTGTCGCTGTTCGATTTCATCGTCAGACGGTAGACGCCGACCGTTCTCGGGTTGCGCTTGATGATCTGATCGGCAATGAAATCCTTGCGCACCGTGTTCGACTTGACGACCGCTTCGATCATGGTCTGCGGTACGTCCTTGTAGTTGGCAAGGAGCTGCTTGGTATCCTTCGGCAGGCAGTAGCCGCCGTAGCCGAAGCTGGGGTTGTTGTAATGCCCGCCGATACGCGGATCCATGCAGACGCCGTCGATGATCATCTGCGTGTCGAGCCCCTTGGTCTGCGCGTAGGTGTCAAGCTCGTTGAAATAGCTGACGCGCACCGCGAGGTAGGTGTTCGCAAACAGCTTGATCGCTTCCGCTTCGGTGAGGTGCGCAAGCAGGATCGGAATGTTCTGCGGCGCTTGCTCCGCGCGTTCCTCTTCGGCTCTTGCGCCTTCCAGCAGGAGGTCTGCAAACATCTGCGCTTCCGCCTTCTGCGTATTGTCGCAACCGACCACGATGCGGGAGGGATGGAGATTGTCGTACAGCGCTTTGGATTCGCGCAAAAACTCCGGGCTGAAGATGATGTTCTTCACGCCGTACTTTGCGCGCACGGATTCGGTATAGCCGACCGGAATCGTGGACTTGATGACCATCAGCACATTCGGATTGACCTTCAGCGTCCATTCGATCGCGTCCTCGACTGCGGAGGTATCAAAGAAATGGTTCTCGTCGTCGTAATTGGTCGGCGTGGCGATGATGACCAGCTCCGCGCTGCCGTATGCCGCAGCTTTGTCGGTCGTGGTGTGCAGATTCAATTTGCGCTCGCCTGCTCTTGCTTCACGGAAGAACCGCTCGATCTCGTCGTCCTGAATCGGGCTGATAAACTGATTCAATTTTTCCGCTTTCTTCTCGGTGGTCGTGATCGCGGTGACCTCATGCTTCTGCGCAAGCAGAACAGCAAGGGACAATCCGACATATCCGACGCCTGCTACTGTGATTTTCATGTTGTTTCTCCTTTATTGATTTCTGTATTTATTTGCGATCAATCCCTGCGGAACAGATCGCGCGTATAGACCTTTTCTTCCACGTCATCCAAAACGGGATCATACCGGTTTGCAATGATGCAGCCGCACATCCTCTTGAACTTTTTGAGATCGTTGACGACTAAACTGCCGAAGAATGTGCTGCCGTTTTCCAACGTCGGCTCGTAGATGATGACCGTTGCGCCCTTTGCCTTGATGCGCTTCATCACACCCTGAATCGAGGACTGGCGGAAATTATCGGAATTTGCCTTCATGGTCAGGCGATAGACGCCGACAACCACATCCTTTTGCTTACTTTCCTTGACGGCAGAGTACGATTCGCTGTTGCCGTAAGTGCCTGCAATCTCCAGAACGCGGTCCGCAATAAAGTCCTTGCGGGTGCGGTTGCTCTCGACAATCGCGGTCATCATGTTCTGCGGAACGTGCTGGTAATTGGCAAGCAGCTGCTTCGTATCCTTCGGCAGACAGTAACCGCCGTAGCCGAACGAGGGGTTGTTGTAGTAGTCGCCGACACGCGGATCGAGGCATACGCCCTTGATGATCGGTGCGGTTTTCAGCCCCTTGACTTCCGCGTAGGTGTCTAACTCGTTGAAGAACGACACGCGCAGGGCAAGGTAGGTGTTGACAAACAGCTTGGTCGCCTCGGCTTCCGTATATCCCATGAACAGCGTTTCAATGGGATTCTTGATTGCACCCTGTTGCAAGAGCGCCGCAAAGGTATGCGCAGCTTCTTCAGTATTTTCATCACATCCGACGATGATGCGGGATGGATAGAGGTTGTCATAGAGCGCTTTGCTCTCACGTAGAAACTCCGGGCTGAAGATGATATTGTTCGCGTGGAACAGCTTGCGTACATGCTCCGTGTAGCCAACCGGGATTGTGGACTTGATGACGATTATTGGCTTGCTCTCGCGATCCTTTGTACTGTCCAACACAAGCCGGATCACCGCTTCAACCGCAGAGCAATCGAAAAAGTTCTGTTTCGGATCGTAATTGGTCGGGGCGGCGACGATGATATAATCCGTGTCCCGATACGCTGCAGCACCGTCGGTCGTGGCGGTCAAATGCAGCTCACGCGTTCCCGCTTTAGCTTCGGCAAGATACTTTTCGATATATTAATCCTGAATCGGGGATTCAAATCGATTCAGCTTCTCGACCTTCTCCGGAACGATATCCACCGCCGTGACCTCGTTGTGCTGCGCTAAAAGCACGGCGAGCGACAGACCAACATAGCCTGTACCTGCAACTGCGATCTTATAGGAACGTTCGATGGCAGTCGAAACAACTTCTTCCGAAACAAGCACTTCGCTCAGCTGAAACTTCAAAACATCTGCAAGCGCACAAAGTTGATCGACAGACGGCGTGAATGCTTCATTTTCCAGACGTGACAATAGCGCACGGTTAATGCTCGTTGCTTTGGACAGATCCGTTTGCTTAATATTTAATGCAGAGCGTTGTCTTTTGACTACCTCGGCAAGACGCTTGGAAGACAGTTTCATATTACAATCCTTTCACCAAACAGATGTTATTATTAAGAACATAAAAAGAAACATAACTCTAAATCACATGATAAGAATATAGCATGGAATAACCTTATCGTCAATGCAAAAATACTTCAAATATCAATATATTTCAATAAATGAGCGTAAAGATAGTATTATTTCTAAGCTGTTTTTGAAAACAACATGGATTCGATTGAATGAGGATACGGTTTACTTTGACATCTGTTTTCTATCACACAGAGTATTTTTTGTCGAATAAGCAGTTCATTTGTCGAAAATCCCCCGATCACGAGGAAACGTGTTATAGTATGGCTATACTAAACACTAAATAATTTACAGAAGGGGATTAAACATGAATTCTATCAGAAGAACGGAATTAAAAAAGGCAAGAAAAGCGATTCGGATGATTGCAAAAGAGAACGGCGTCACAGAGCAATATGTTCTGGACGAAATGGCGTTGGCAATTGACTCGGGATACAATAACCCGGATCCTTCCGTGCAGAGATATTGGAAAAACACGCCTTTTGCACATTGCAAACCAAGTCCTGAGGAGTTTATGATATGGTGTGCATCTCAAGCAAGCGGACAGAATCCGACATAAAAAAGGCTGCCGTAGGCAGCATCAGACCGATAATATAAGGATAGAAGCCACATCGGCTTCTATTTCTTGTTTAATGCTTTTATCATGTTCAAAACCAATTCTTTTTCATCCGGTGTCAGCTTCACCCAGTAGTCGAAGATTTCTTTTAGTTCCGGTGTCAACTCCACCATTTCATCTTCCGCGAAGAACTGAGAGAGAGTAATTCCAAACCCTTTACAAATGGCTTCCAGTGTATCAACAGAGGGAACAGAGTTCCTTTTATAGATGTTAATGACTGTGCTTAAAGAAAGCCCGCTTTCCTTTGCCAACCGATAGTTTGTCCACCCTTTTGCCGTCAGCATATCTTTCAGCTTTTCTTTTACATCCATTCCATCACAACCTTTCTGTAACTATTTTACTGTTAAAATAAGTAAGGATAGTATTAGCCATATGTAAATGAAATGATGCTTATTTGAATAGTAAAGGTAGACTGACATCCTCAACAAATGCTGCGATATTCTGTATTCTTTTGTTAATCACAAAAAAAGGAGGATATAGAATGAACAAATTGGAACCTATAGCGCTGATCGCATTGCAAGCAACCGGATTCGCGGAATCGCAATTGGCAGACATCTTTCAAACAGATCTGCGAACAATTAACGGTTATTTGGATTGCTACAATACGGGTTTTGATTGTGCGCTTCTGTATATCGGAAATCGCTTGGAAAAAGCCGGATTTTCGGATGAAATCATTGCTGCGGTGTTCGGGAATCACTTTTATCGGGATTTACGAGATACAATTCTGATGTTACCTACCCGCAGAAAAGAAGAAATGCCGCTTGATCAGCTTGTTGAATACTTGGACAAGGAACAAATTGAAAAGTTGAAGTGGAATGAAGAAAAGAACAAATCGGAAGGATAAAGGAAAAGGAGCAGTTATCGTGCTGCTCCTTCGTTTTATGCCTGTATGTTTTCCATTCCCATCTTCACGGTCAGATCGTGAATGCTTTTATCATATTGTGCTTTCGAGATAGCACCTCTTTCCAAAAACAGTTTCAATGTTTTCTTTTGTTCAAGGTACAGCAGACGGTTCTTTTCTTCATGTGTGAGAGGTTCTTTGCTATCCATGGTTACTTGACGTCCTTATCTGAAGCAATTTCCGCTTCGCTTATGGAGCGTAATACTCGACCAATCAAGAACACACGCTGATCACCGTCAAATTGCATAACAGGATAATTGGGATTTAGTGAATGAAGCCCATCCTCTTGATATTCCTTTATAAACAGTTCGTTCCCGATAATGAACGCTCCGATCTCTCCAAACCGGAGTCGCGGACCATTCGGAATACGCTCCACAAGTACATATTCGTCGTTGTGGAACTTCGGCTCCATGCTGTCACCGTTGACTTTGAACACGCTGTCAGCACGAGCAAGTCCTAAGGAATCGTAAAGGTAAAAAGGTTCAATGTCATACTCCAGCTCGGAAGGATCGCCGATACCTGCAGCAAGAGATTTCCCGTAGAGTGGAAGATCGACAATCTTTTTCTGCGGTTTACGATTCTGCTTCTCTAAAAGAGTATCTATCACAGTGGAAACAAATTCTTGACTATCCTCATTCAGTTCTCGATAGGATTGGATCAGATTCTTTTCGTGTGTGGTCATTTGTAATTTCGGGGCATCCATACCGAAGATTTCTGAAAACGAGATTTCGAGAATGTCGCATAGATCCGGAATCAGACTGATATCCGGTCTGGCACGTCCTTTTTCCCAATTGGTTACGGCATTACCGGACACGCCAACCATAGCTCCGAGCTGCTTCTGCTCTAACCCTTTCATTTTTCTATAGTATCTTATCTTTTGACAGATAACAGGAATAGTCGAGGATTGGATCAAAGCTCCTGTTTTCATATCAATCATTTCATGCTTAATCATATGTTTCTCCTTAAACTTCGTTACTATATTTATATCACAGCAATAATGTATTGTAAAGACAAATAGTGTTTTAGATTATTGGATCGACATCCTCAACATATGAAACGGTTTGCGATATTCTGAGTATAGCTCTTTTATTGTCGAACCGGAGATTTCTTA
>JAEEGI010006578.1_pt1 | contig 26216 bp, 28 predicted proteins | sample 8958751 | NCBI WGS metagenome assembly JAEEGI01 (sample SAMN16246545, study PRJNA631951) | gut metagenome | biome: gut microbiome; feature: rumen; material: KS-attached | host: Bos | place: Iran: Karaj | collected 2018-10
TTATATTCTCCTAATATCTTTAAGTCTTTTGTTAATGGGATAATCGCGTCGATCGACTGACGGTAACGGGTAAGATCATCGTACATCACATCGACGTAGAACAGATACTCCCACTCATGCCCGATAATCGGCAGCGACTGAATTTTTGTGAGGTTGATTTTGTAAAACGAGAGGATAGCCAACACGTGGGAGAGCGACCCTTCTTCATGAGGCAGCGAGAAGACGATGCTCGACTTATTCGCCTCTGTCAGCGGACGCATCATATCGGCCTTGTTAGGATTCGATACCACGAGGAAACGGGTGAAGTTGTGCTTGTTGTCTTCGATATGATCCTCGAGCACCTTCAGACCATAGAGGCGTGCGGCTTCTGCATGGCAGATAGCGGCCCAGCCTTTTTTCTGCCCCTCGGCAATCATCTTTGCCGAGCCTGCAGTATCCTCTGCCTCCACATTCTTCAGTTGTGGGTGCTGGGCGAGGAAATCGCGACACTGCATCAGGGCAACGGGATGAGAGTGGACCTCGGTGATTGTGTCCCAATCATCATCGGGCAGACAGCAGATGCTGTGGGTGATGTGGAGTTTATGCTCGCCAACGATGGTCGTTCCTGAGTCGCGCAGCAACTCATAATTGTGTAGCAGTGAGCCTGCAATGGTATTCTCGATGGCGAGCATACCGATAGCCGTAGGATCCTGCTTGATGGTGGCAAAAACCTGCTCGAAAGTTGAACAGCAGATCAATTGAATCTGTTCTCCCTCGAAATACAGGTGTGCCGCAATATCGTGGAACGATCCTATCAGTCCTTGTATGGCAATCCTTTTCATTTGACTATTTCACTATTTAATAAAAATCCCGCTTTCACGGATGTGAAGCGGGACTTTGTTTATTTTCTTCTTGAGTCATAAGTTGAATTATACGCAACTTCCCGCTTCACAATTGCTTGCAAAGTAAAAGTAATAGCCGTAAAAGTATGCGTTCAACTTTGACATAAATCTTTCGTTTTTGTTTACAGGGGGCAAAATTATCACTTTTTCGTGAAACTAACAAATATTTTGCAAGAAAAATTGCGATTTTGCTTACATTTTTCCATTTTCACCCTTATTGAGCCTGTTTTTCGTATCCACAGGGTTCGCATAGATACCCAGATAGATGTCTCTCAAGATGTCGGGCTCTGGGATATCGAAGGTATTCAGTCGCTCCAGATAGCTAACAAAGGCCTCATACTCAGCCTTAGTATAGTGGTCGCTATAGAGTTGCTGTCCATAACGCAGGTCGTGGGCTATATAGTTGTTAGGTGCCAACTGATAGGCGTCATAGATGCGTTCGTCGATAAGTTGAGCCACCAGACGGTGGTATTCGTTGTTGGTGCAGTTATCGAACTGATGAAGTTCGGCCTCTGTGATCTGGTCGCAGAAGGTAATGTTCACCCTGCCCTTCGGCTGGGCGATACCCGTCAGGATGCTGTTCAGGTCTTCGCCAGGCTTCTTGATATATTTGGTAAAGCGCGACTCGTAGAGTTCGAGTGCCTTCAGAATGTCGCACGACTCCCATTCATAACTGACAGCCACAGGCACGATATTCAAATCGGCTAGGGCCTTGATCTTATTGGAAGGCTCACTCATGCAGAACATCTTGATAATACCCTGATCAGTCTGGTCGTAGCCGTCCTTGGTACGTCCGTTACGTTGGGCAATCCAGAGCCCCTGTCCCTTCTCCGTAAGCACGTAGCGGATATAGTCGCTCAGGTGTTTCGACGAGAGATAGAAATCTTTCATATTGCCACCTCGCTCCACACGGAACATCTTGTTGGCCTTGCCGATATCAATCACCAGAGGCGACGACATCAGGTTAGCGCCAAACGTAATCTCCGTCGTCTCATGACCGTTCTTATAGAGTACATACTGCAGCAGGCAGGCATCGAGCATGATGTCGCGATGATTGCTCACGAAGAGGTATTTCTTCTGAGGATCGAGCTTCTCCACACCGTTGTAGGTAAATGCTGTCATAGAACGCGCTATCACCTGTTCGTTGACGCAGCGCATCACCTCAAGTTGGAAGTCCTTGATGGTACGGAAAGAGAGCATCATCTTCTTCACGTCCTCAGGGTTATGACCAGGATAGACATAGGTGCAGAGTAACCCAAAGAAATCGCTTTTGACGATACGCTGCATAGCTGCAGGTATCTCACTGTCAGAATAAGGACGGATATCGTCAAACTGAGAAGGATTGTACTTGTTCATATCTTTAATGATTATATCGTTTTCAACCAATTCAGAAATTCCTCAAACCATCCGCTGGCCTCAGGGGTGGTCTTGCTCCAGGTAGTGCCAAAGCCGTGTCCGCCAGTCTGGTACTGCACATAGCGATGGGGCACCTGATGTGCCGTCAGCGCTGAGTCCATCAGTACGGAGTTACGATAATCGACAATGGGGTCATCGGCGCAGTTCATCAGGAAGACAGGCGGACAGGCTGCCGTCACGTGTTTCTCCAACGACAGACTGTCTTGCATCTCGCGCGAACGTTTTTTATATTCACCCAAGAGTCCACGACGGGAACGTTTATGAACACAGGGAGCCGACATCGTAACAACGGGATAGCAAGGCGCGACAAAGTCGGGGCGCAATTCGCCTGTACCAAAGAGAGCCGACGAGAGAGCCAGATGTCCGCCTGCAGAAAAACCCATCACCCCTACCCGCTCATAAGCCTTCTGTCGCACGAGGCGCAGGGCTTGCTGCACATCATTGAGCGGCATCGGATGATGATGGCCTGGGACAATAAGACGGCTGTGAGTCAGAAAGGGGAACACCCCACCCGTGCGGTAAAACAACACGTAGGCAGCAATACCTTGTGCCTGCAGCGAACGGGCCACACTATCGCCCTCCGTCACGCGGTCAAGCCAGAAATAACTGCCACCAGGACATACGATAACGGCTGTCTTCGCAGGGGTCGAGGGCAGATACTCCTTCAGCGTCACACCATGGGATCCCTGATTCGTACCGTCCCAGATATGAGTGACCTGCTGTCCGCTTATCTGCAGACAGCTTATCAATATCATCTGTAAGATTATTATCTTTTTCATTCTCACTTGGCCTGATTGTAATACTCGTTAATCTTCGCCACAAGTTGATGGCGACCTACAAGAGCCTCCACTGTATTGACAGCTGTCAAAGGTACACCACATATACCATGAAGGTTGATATTCTGGCCCGTCAGCAACAGATTCCTCACCTTCGTCCAGATGGGAAGTTGTGAGAGCATGATATCCTGACAGTCCTTACGTACACCATAAAGCGCACCCTCAGGCTGATTATAATAGTCACGGATAGTGAGCGGACTGGAGGTCCAATATGTCTCTACATGCGCACGGAAACCAGGATGAAGGCGCTCCATACGATCGAGTATGCGCTCGGCATGATGCTGTTTCCATGCTTCGTAGTCAGTTCCACGATGCCCCACGGATGTATCAGCCCACTGCTCCACCACGGAGAAAGGCATCAGCCCATTCACAATCATCTTGGAGGCATAGTCACCCTGATGCTCATCAGCCGGCGTCATATACATAAACCCTCTGGGCCACGTCTCAGCATCATAAGTACCATGCTGCCACACGAGGCCGTAATCGTCCTGATAATAGCAGGTATGATTGATGTAGGGGAAACTGTCGGGTTTGAACTTGATATAAAGCGTAAAGGCTGAATAGGTGTTAGGGATAGACTTCACACGCATGCGATAGGCTTTGGGAAGAGCCCCAGGCTCTACGATGTCCACCAATCGGGAAGGATGAATGGCAGAGATGTAATAATCAGCCTTGTAGGTTTGACCAGATGCAGTCTTTACTGCTGTTGCCAGTCGCTGTTCATCCACATTGACGACCGTCACTTTCTCGCCCCTTATAATGTTACCACCACCCTCGCAGATGACGCGTGCCAGTGCATCGGCCATCTGCTGACTACCACCAACGAAACGGCTGGGACCACTGATGTAAAGCACATTGATCAAAGCGTGGATATAGGCAGGCGTATGCCCTTCTACCCCACCATACATGGGATTCATATAGGCCAGCACATCGCGCAGACGCTCATCGTGGATATAATGGGCTATCAGATCGCTCGCTGCCCACATGAACTGTTCGCTATGGGTGAAAAGTCCTTCGCGCTCAGGGCGCAGATAGAAGAAATCCACCTCGTCGGCCAACTGATATAGTGCATCCACGTAGTTTCGGATGCCCTCAGCCTCATGGGGGAACTCACGGATAAAGTAATCGGTAAAGGCCTCACGCCCCTCTGGGATACGATAGGTATGCCCATCGGAGAGATAGGTGATGCTGTCGATGCACTCGTGATCCACATCGCGTAACTGCAAGTGCCCGTCGATGCCCAGATAGTGACAGATCTTATGGATGGCACCACCAGGACGCAGACCTCCCAGGATATGCATGCCCGTCTCGAAGGTGATGCCTGCCCGACTGAAGGTCTGCAGTCCGCCACCTATCACGGCATTCTTCTCGAGCACCGTCACCTGGTAACCTTCCTTCGCAAGTAGGGCGCCCGTAAAGAGACCTCCCAGTCCTCCGCCTATAATGATGACAGTCTGCTTGTTCATGATTCGTGCTTGATGATATCGTTGAAAATATACTCCGAGGTGAGCAGTTCTGAGCAGGTCACGATGGTGCCCACGAGCACACCCAGGATTCCGTGCGAATTGACGTTCTGTCCTGCCAGCAACAGGTTGGGAATCTTCGTACGATGCTGCACACGTCCGGCTGGTCCCAGACTAATATCGCGGGCCACGCCATACATCGAGCCTCTCTCCGTACCTGTATAGTCGAGGTAGGTCAACGGTGTAGAGGTCTCATAGCCGGCTATGGTGTCACGCAGGCCAGGAAAATCCTTGCATACGGCATCAATCAACCGTTCTCCCCGCTCACGTTTCATCTGTTCGTAAGCCTCACCCCTATGACCTATCGGCGTACCTTTCCACTGCTCTACCTCTGAGAAATGCATGTACGACAAAATGACACCACTCTCGGCCCAGCGCTGATGCGCCTCTTGGCAGAAGTGCATATAGAGATAGCCTCTTGGCCAGTCGGAAGATGTATATTGTTCACACCCCCACGGACTCCTCTGACGATAGCCGTAGAAGTTATAATTCATATAGGGCAACGACTCGGGTTTGAAACGCAGATAGACTGCAAAGCCACCCACCGTCTCTGGTAACGCCTGAATACGCTGACGATAGGCTGAGCGCAGCAAGGGAGAATCGCAAAGTTCTATCACACGGGCTGGATGGATAGCTGCTATCACGACATCAGCGGGATAGAACCTGTCTGTCTCAACGCCAATAGCCTTGCGCTCGTTACAGACAATCTTCCGTACCTGCTGACGACAGAGCACCCTGCCTCCGTTCTGCTGTATCGACTTGACCAGCGAGGCGGCTATCAGATCGCTGCCTCCCACCACGCGGAAAGCACTCTGGTTATAGAAATCAGTAATAAACGCATGGGTAGAGAAAGGCGTCTTGTCGTATTCGGCTGCATAGAGCGGCAAATCACCTACCAGCACATGGCGCAACAACTCGTCAGAGACAACCTCACTGATAACGTCGTTCATGCTGCGCAACTGGAACTCTGTATGCAGAGGTGTCGCATCGCTGTCTGCCTTCCGCAAGGTGTGAAGCGACGAAGCGCCAGCCACCATTTCTACCAAGTCGAAATAGCGACTCATCTGATCGCGCTGGTGAGGGAAGTCCTTCGACAAGGTCTCGATAAATGCCTCACGACCATTGGCAAAACGGAACCGCTCACCATCGAGCGATATGACGTTATAGCCCTCACTGTCCAAACGACTCAGACGGATATCATCCATCACACCAAGATAACGCAACAGACGGTTCAGCACCTGTCCCTCGTCGGCACTGCCAATGAAGTGCATGCCTGTCTCAAACTTCACGCCCTGACGATGGAAGCACTGCAGACAGCCTCCCACCTGAGCCCCTTGTTCGAGAACGGTCACATCGTAGCCGTTGCGACTGAGTATCAGTCCACACGACAGGCCTCCAAGCCCACTACCAATGATGACAACCTTCTGTCTTCCCATCTATTTACCTTATATTATACATACGCGCGTAACGACGATACGGCGCCCAATACTCTTCTGTTTCCAATCTTTCACACATCGCCTGATAACGGGCTTGATACATGTGGCGCATCTGACGAGTGCGCTCCAGCAACTGACTGGAGAATCGGGCATCATCCAAGGCGATGCGCTCACCTACCTCCACATCAATAGCTCCCTCGCGCAACATGAAATCACGCTTGGGCAACACATGTCCTACCCCATGCAAGAAAATGGGTAGGATCTCTGCACCCAACTGTTCTGCCAGGAAGAAGGCTCCCTGATGGAACCGCAGGATGCGACAGTCTTCAGAGCGTGTACCCTCAGGGAATACTGCTATCGAATAACCTCGCTGATAGAGGTCGCGCAAGCGGTCCACATGATGCTCTATACCATCGCTCACAGGATAGAACTCTGCCTGATGGATCACCATCCCGTAAAACGGATTATTCCACACCCAGTCGTTCGTCAGAAATACGATCTTCGGCGTGAGCATCATCAGACACATCAGGTCGAGATGCGACTGGTGGTTACTGATGACGACAGCAGGCCGTTCAAAATCCTCGCCTACCTGATTATCCAGATGGAACCTGACGCCAGGCACGCGATGGATCACGAAGTGCGACATGCGCTGTAACAGTCTGTGATACTTCAGTTTGCGCTGCTCTGTCGGCTTACGCAAATGGAAGAAGAGCCACGTATAGGGCAGCACGAACAGATACATCACACTCAGGAAGAACAGCAGGGCAAAGAGCGAATAGGCGATGCGACGCGTGGTGATGGGCACCTCACGTGGTTTCCCGTCTTTTTCTGTCATCCAACGATAGACGGGCGACGGCAGGAAGCGCGTGCGCTTCATCCGATGCCAGAGGGTTGAGGGCCAGCCATAGACAATGGCAACGACACAGAGAATCGTGTTCAACAATGAGATACGGGCGAAATCCATGCCTGGACGGAAGTGAGACACGCGTTCACCTTGAGGCGGATAAAACACCCTGACAGGCACAGATACCAACTCTACTCCATGCCAGGCGGCAAATACCAGCAGTTCGAGTTCGGCCTCATAGCGCGAGGTCACGAACCTTTTGCCAGCAAGCCGTTTCAACGGATACAGCCTGAAGCCCGTCTGAGTATCGGGTAGGCTTTGCCACGTCTGTACCGTAAACCAGAAGTTAGAGAACTTATTCGCGAAGGTATTCCCCCCAGGCATATTCTCTTCCTGCAGGTTTCTCGCCCCTACGATCAGAGCACCCGGATGTTGCTCGAGCGCTTCGATGAACAGGGGGATATCCTCAGGGAAATGCTGTCCGTCGCTATCGAGGGTGACAACGTAGTCATAGCCCAGTTCCATGGCTCTTCTGAAGCCTGTCAGCAACGCTTGGCCCTTGCCCTTGTTACACCCGTTGGAGACAATGTCGAGAGGCGCTTCCTTAAACAGTTCCAATTGTTCTCGGGTATTATCAGTACACCCGTCATCTACGACGATGATATGTGGTGTGATGACGGCCACACGCCTCAACACATCGGCAATAGTCTTTCCGTTATTATAGGTTGGTACAACAACGCAGACCTTCCGTTCTTCCATCTTCTGACGTATCTCCGTCACCGTCTGTCTTTACTTGTTCTTAAGCAGGAGCGAGAACTTCGTCTTGGGTTCTCCTGCCACCACAATGTTACCTTTGGCCCTGCAGCCACCCTCTGTCTCCTCGACCTGAGTGAATCCGATCTCTACCAGCGGATCGTCTGCAGGCGACAACGTCGATACAAATTTCAGGTTTACAATCTCGTCGAGTGCGAACTCACGATGCAGTCGTTCTCCCAGTATCTCTGAGATAATCTGTACGATGCAGACACCCGGTGTGATAGGGTTCCCTGGGAAATGAGCCTTGTAGATGGGATGCTCGGCATGCAGACGTATCTGCACGTTGTCGGCATCACCGCCCACTATGGTAAACATGTCATTGAGTAATTTCATTCTCTTCTTGTTTTATCGGTTTAAAACTGTATGTCAGCTTGTATCTTGTATTCTCCAGCGTCACAGAGCCGTCAGCCTCGCTGACCACCTTTCTGGGGCCTTTCGACTGCCTGTGCTCTGTTGCCGAGAACAGATATTTCAAATCCTTGCGCACCACTCTTCTCACATACCAACGGTTCATGGCTGGCATCACGTTGAGCAGTTTTACTTTCTGGCGATCGGCTGTCAGTGTGAAGTCGAGGGCATGAACACCAAACTCATTCACAACGGCACCTTTCGTACCCGTCTCGTCAGTCTTCACAATACAGATGCCTGTCAACTCTGCCCCTCGGGCACTGATCGTCACCGCAAACTCCTGACGCCCTTCGAGGGGCAACAGGTAGTCGCCTGCAAAGGCCGACAGCGCAAGTCCCAGCAGACTAACGCTCAGCAAACATCTGCGCATCAATCTTTCCATTCGTCTTCACGTCTTTCAGGGTGATGACTGTCGTATCACCATTTTTCTCCGTCATCTCCACCTGACTCACCATCTGGCGCTTGCCATCAAAATGGAGGCGGATGGTGGTGAAGAGTTGTTTCATCTCCTTCTTCTGTGGTACGAGTTCTGCTACCCAGTCATCGCCTCGCGTCAGCATCGTGCAAGCGAAATCTTTATCGGATGTCAGACTCTTGCCTGTCACACTATTCATCATCACGCGGGCAATCCCTTGGAAAAGCCGGCTCTGACGGATATCAATCGTCTGCTGTCGCTTGGCTGTCTTGATATGCACCTTCTGCCCGTTCAGTATAAAGGCATAGTTATAAGGCGTCGTATATTCCCAGCGCAGTTTGTCGGGACCCTCATAGCACATACGCCCCTGTGAGGTCATCTTATCATTGAGGAATCTGAGTGTCTTCACCTGCGTAAACTGACAGGTCAGCGTCTGTATCTTGGCTGCTGTCTGGTTAATCTTCGTTACCATCGTCTGCGCCTGGGCATCCGTCACCTTCTTCAATGGTGCCTGAGCCTGTAACGTGAGCGACGTCACCATGCAGAGTGTTATCAGAATCTTTCTCATCCCTACTGTCTTTATTTTGCAATTAACACACATCCCGTCATGATTAGGAACACACCTATCCACCGCGTCAGAGGGATCTGCTCATGGAAGAACACGATGGCCGCAAACATGCCAAACACATAACTCAGCGAGATCATAGGATAGGCCATTGAGAAGGGGAAATTCTTGATGATATACATCCACAACAGCGTAGCAGCCCCATAGCAGATACCACAAGCCAGCAGCCACCAGTTGGTTAGGTTTCTTGTCAAGAACTCCAACGACCAGGCAAAGGGGCCCGCCTTCTGCATGGCCAGTTTCAACAGGACCTGTCCGCCACAGAGCAGCATCGACTGTATGATGGATATCAATAGTAACCTCATCCCATTCTCTTTAATAAAACGTACGATATATTCCTTTCGTTGCAGTGGTTCACGAACAGCAGTCGTCCCAACTTCAACGGCTCAGCATGCACGTCGCATCGCATCATCGCTGGCGCCTCTCCCTTCTTCAACAGATGGGCTGCAGCATAGAGTCCCAGTGCAGAGGCAGAGTAGCCCTCGCCAAAGAGATGCTTGTAATGCAGTTGCGGCACACCTGGCAGACGGTCTGCAATCTGGCGATACAGTACATCGTTCTTTTCTGTACCATCCGTGCCCAGCATCACGGCATCAACAGTATCCGACAGGTTTTCGGCTATCAGTTTCCCATAACTCATACTGACCTTTTCCACCTCGCAGAGTGCACCTTCGGCTTCTGTCGTGAGCATCATAGCCACCGACCCCTCACTGGCCGTTACCTGACCTTCCTGTCCGATATAGCCAGTACGCTGAAGCACAGAGAAAAACGAGGGAGTCAGTTCGTCGTTACCCGTCACAAGGGCTGTCTCGATATCTCCCAGTCTCATCTGCACAAACGCGTCGAGCAGAGCACTCTCGAACGATACACCCTGATGGCTGTAGGTCGTGTTATAGCCGTGACACTTGCCGTGAATGGCTATCAGCGAACTGATGGTGTTATGAGTCGACTGCATGAAATGGGTAGGCTTCAGCATCTCCTCGCCTTCCTCGCAGAGTTGTTCGAGAAACAGTTGGGTGTTCTCGATGCAGCCGAGTCCTGTTCCTGTGATGATGGCATCAGGCTGACTGATGCCCGTATCCTTCATTACCTTCATGGCTGTCACCAGTGCGCGCTTCATGATTTTTCCCATACGGCGCGACTCCATGGGATTCAGCCACTCACGGAAATTGGGATCCTGACAGCGGGTATAGTCCGACTCCGTTGGCACGGGGTCAGTCATCCACGCCTCAGAGAGTGGTTGCTGCAGCGAAATCTGAGTAGCTGCCAGAATATATATTTTCTTCTCCATCATTTCGACAAAATCAGACTTGAATCATTGCCACCGAATCCGAACGAGTTGCACATCACGTGACGAAGCTGGGCCTGTTGAATTCCCATAGTTGGCGTAATGCCATCAGGCATCTGGTGAGTCCAGCCATAGTTGCCTGGCACGATGCCGTTCTGCATCGCCAACAGACAGATGACGGCCTCTACAGACCCTGATGCACTCGTCGTGTGACCGGTCCGTCCCTTCGTCGAGGACACTGGTGGCATCGCCGTACTGAAGATACGTTTCAAGGCCTCACTCTCACTGGCATCATTGTTAGGAGTACCTGTCCCATGCGCATTCACATAGTCGATATCCTGCGGCTGCAGTCCTGCCCGCCCGAGCGCCTGCTGCATCGCCAGAAATGCGCCCTCGCCATTATCGCTCGATGCGGTCTGGTGAAAGGCATCACAGGCATTGCCGTAGCCGCTCAACTCACCAATGATCTCTACGCCCCGTCTTTTGGCCGAGGCTGCTGTCTCAAGCACCAGATAGGCTGCGCCCTCACCAAGGTTCAGGCCTGCTCTGTTGGCATCAAACGGCTTACACTGCTCGTGGTCGAGAATCATCAGTGAGTTAAAACCGTTCAAGTGGAATTTGGTAATACACTCCGCACCGCCCACAACGGCAATCTCTGTCTGTCCACTCCTTATCAGGTTGGCACCTAAGATGATGGCATTGGCAGCCGACGAACAGGCAGTTGACAGACTCGTCACCAGTGAGAAGATGCCATACCTGCCAGCAATAGCTTGCGTCGTAGTACCACAGTCGTGCAAACGGATATACTCATTGCGACTATCGTTGACCAGATAGTCCTGATAGAAACGTTCACTCTTATCCATTCCTCCGACGGTCGTACCTGAAGCGAAGGCTATCTGCAGTTCTGTATCGCCCTTCAACTGCGCCTGTTCCAGCGCCTCGCCGAGTGCCAGCATCCCCATCAGCATGGTACGTGTTGTTGGCTCACTGATGCTCAGACGCGCCTTCATCTCATCATCGCTCATCTTCACCTCACCCACGGGGAACTCTCTGTGAATGGTGTTCAGATACTGCATTGGTGCGATGCCTGTACGGTTCTGGCGCAGGGCTTCCAGCGTCTCTGCCTGGTTATTACCAATGGCCGAGACGATGCCTGCACCTGTTATCATGATGGGTTCTATCATTTACTTCTTGCGGTTCTCATTGACAAAAGCGGCCATCGTATTAACCGACTTGAAAATATCCTTGCCAATAGCAGGATCCTTGATCTTAATGCCGTAGTTCTTTTCCATCATCACGATGAGTTCCAGCGCGTCGATAGAGTCGAGTCCGAGTCCCTCGCCAAAGAGAGGTGAGTCGTTATCGATATCCTCTGGCTGCATGTCTTCCAGGTTCAGCACTTCGATAATCTTCTTTTTCAGTTCAGTTACTAATTCTTCCATGATTATGATTGTCTTTTTAAATTAAGTTCCACTTTCGTTTCCACGCCTGATAGAAGTCAGGGTTAGTCCATATCAACTGATAGTTCATGTCCATAAAGACCTGCACCGATCGGCCGCTGGCCATCAGTTCGTCTGTCTCTGGGTCATGTATCTCGTAGTCGAACACGATCTTCGCTGCCTCCGTGGGTCTGTAGATGATGTCGATACGCGGATGCATGCCGTAGGTGATAGCCTTGCGATAGTGGAACTGGATATCCACCAGCGGTGCATAAACGCCGTAGTCGGCCATCCGCATGTACTCCAACTGGAACTGACGGCCAAACTCCTCACGGGCATCCTCGAAATAGAGCATATATGCCCCATGCCACACCACCTTCATCGAGTCCACCTCACTGAAACGTATGTCGAGCGTCTTCGAGGCTTTTAGGATTTTCTCTTCCATCGATATCTCTCTTGATTAGTCGGCAGCGTCGATATCCGTCAGCGCAATCTTCATGTCGGCTGTCACAATCGTCTCTTCGCCCACCTTCACTGTTGCCTTCACAAGTGTCATCTGCAGCACTTCCTGCATCACTTCAATCTCTGTTCTGAGTTCATCGCCCACACGGGCCTCGCGCCAGATCTTCAGATGCTTGATATCACCGATGAAGCCCAGCTTCACCTTGTCTTTCAGGATATACTGGTTGATATACCCCATCCTGGCCGCACAGGTCTGTGCGATGTTCTCAGCGAGGGCACACGAGTTGAGCACACCGTCGTCGCCCATGAAGATATTATCGGCCTTCACTTGGAAACGAGAGGCCGTTAGCACATCGTCGAAGTGCGTCAGACAGTCGATCATCACAAACGGCGGACGCTGCGGCAGCAGTGTCAGCACATCAATTGATTCTAATTCATTCTTTGTCATTGTTCCAAAACTCAAAATAGTTAAACCACTGGTCGGGATACAGCCTTACCACCTTCTCCATCTCTGCAGCAAAGTGCTGCGCCAGATTCTGGGCTTTCTCCTGACGGTTGGCATAAGGCCGCTCGTCGCATTTCACTTCGCGGATATACACCTTGTAGCGGTAGGGTGAAATCTTCATCACGAAGATGGTGATTGTGGGCAGTCCCCGTTGCAGCGCCATCATGAAGGGGCCTAACGGGAATCGGCCTTTGCCGCCCATGAAGTCGCACGTCAGGTTGCGAGGTGAGCCGAAGACACGGTCGGAAGGTGCACTCACGATCTCACCATTGGCCAGTGCCTCGTTAACCATAAAGACGTGGCTCATGTCTTCCTTCATGGCTATCATCCTGATGTTGTGTTTCGACAGCAGACGGTTGCGGTTCTCCATCACCGTCTCTGCCTCACCCGAATATACGAGAGCGTTATAGCGCTTATGCATTGAGGAGAAGCTGTAGCCTGCCAACTCATAGTTGCCGATATGGCTGCTCAGTATCATGAAACCCTCCTTGCCAGCCGACAACCGTTCAAACAGATCCATGCCGTCGAGTTCAAATTCGAACTTCTGCCCAGCATAGGAGGCAAAGCGGTCGAGTATCACCTGGCCGAAGCGGTAATGATTCAGATAGACGTGAAGGAACGATTTCAGCACACCATAGCCCTGTCGCTGCCTGAAGTAGTGGTACATCGTGATGTAGCCCTGATGGGCAAACAACATGTACATAGGAACCACAAACACCGCCATGCCCAGATACACGAACCTGAGGTTCATGATCCTGAACGATGCTATCAGCGTGCGATGCATCCACGTCGAGCCCGCCGTGTTACCCTTCCACTCCCCGTGATTCAGCTGTTCTGCCATCTCTTATTTAGCCTACCTTGCTCTCGATATAGTCGCAGAACTGGGCCAACGTCTTCACGTCGGCCATCTCCTCGGGCTTGATCTTGAAGCCGAACTTACGCTCCACGATCACCACGATATCCACAAAGTCAAGGCTGTCGATGCCCAGATCATCCTTCAGCAGGGCCTCTGGGGCAATCTTCTCCTCGTCGATTTCCAGATCGTCGATCAGGAACTCTTTTACTTTCTCATCAATTTCGTTACGTGTCATTTGTTTTATCATTTTTACATTTATATTCATTGTTTTGATTTGCACACCATGATCGAGTGGCCCTGTCCCAGATGGTCGTGGATGGTCTCCACCTCGAGTCCGGAAGCCTCTACCAGTCGTTTCATATCGTCAGTGTTATACATCTTCGAGTTGCCATTGGCCATCGCCGTGAAGTAGAGGCTCGTCATCGTCAGACAAAAGGCTGCCGCCTCATACCGCTGACGGTCCCACAGTGTCTCCATGATATACAGGCGACTGTCGCCATCCATAATCTTACTGGCCCGCTCCAGAATGCTCTGTATCTGGTCTTCCGAGAAACAGTCGAGGAACTGGCTCATCCAGATGACGTCGTAATGCTTGTCTGTCGGGAACTGACTTTCCCTGTCCAGCAGGTCTGTGGGATAGGCGTCGATACGCTCTGCCCCGGGCTTACCGGCTGTCTGTTGGCGCATCAGTCCTATCTGCTGCGGCAGGTCCATGATAGTTACTCTCACGTCCTGATCATGAGCGACGCACTGCAGTGCCCAGCGCCCCGTATTGCCACCCACGTCGAGCAGCGTTGACGGTTTCTGGGCGAACACCACGTCTAATGCTTGCTGAAACGAACTGTCTGAATAGAAATGGTCGAAACAGAACCAACTCGTCCGGGCAGGCTCCGGCAACGACGAGAGCCCCTCATAGATGGTAGGCCAGTCACCTAAATGCCTCAGTCCGACAGGTCGTCCCTCCTTCAGTGCCTCCTCCAGATCGTACATTCCCTTGTAGTTCACATCGTGGTTGAAGTCCATATTCACCCGCGTGGCCTGGTCGTTGATCAGGAACCAGCCGGTCTTGGCCAGCGTGAAGCGCTCCGTATCTTTATCGACGAGCACTGTACCGATTGTGAGCGAAGCCTCCATCAGCACCTTCACGACATAAACCGTCAATCCCGTCTTCTCAGCCACCTCACTGATCGTCAGCCCTTCATCGCTGTCGCGCAACAGGTCGAGAATACCAAACTTCAGCATCAGCCTCGATGCCTGAAACACCACTGGCGACCAGGCTATCCACTCTGCTCTGGCCTGAGCCTCGCGGGCAGAGAGATGCTCTGCCGTATATGCCTTTTCTAATGCAGGTGATAAATTCATGATCTCAATAATAGTGAGTATAAGAAGGTCATCTATCGTAAGATGACCTTCTTGTTGTTCTGAATGAGGAGCCCGCGAGACGACTTGCTGGCTGGAGTGCCGTCGAGACGGTAGATGCGGGCAGTGCCCTCCGCCTGTGCAACGGCTCTGGTAGATGCCACCTTAGTTGCTTCGGCCTGCTTTGCCTTGAACTCTGCGCGGGCCTTCTCCAACTGGCCGATAAAACGCTCGTTGTTGCGGATCATCTGATAGAGCACATTGCCTGCCATGCGACCTGCATCGACATCGCTCTGCCAGTGATAGCCGGCAATGACGCGACTCTCTCCGAAATCATAGCCACGAGCCAGCAGCGCCTCCATCGCCTTGGGCGAAGTGTTGATATCCGCCAGCAGCAGGGCACACGTCCATCCGAACACGGTATGTCCTGAAGGGTAAGAGCCCTCGTAACGGTGCTTCTCCTCCTTCTCAGGCACAAGGGTGCCTTCATTATAATAGGTATAAGGGCGCCTACGGTCGAAGACCTTCTTCACGTCCGAGTGGATGCTGTCGCACGAGGCACCTACATCCTGCAAGATGGTATAGATTTCGGGCGTACCTTCTTTCGTAATCTCCACGCCGAAGAGCGGTCCGAACTCTGCGATAATCGTCTCCATACTGTAAACGGCATCGCGCTGAGCCTGAGCGGCACGCGCCTCGTCGAGGCGCTGCAGCTTTCCCCAGAGGTGCATCGACTGGTCGGCCACGAAGCGGGCTGACTCAAACTCTGGTGGCGGAGGCAGAATTTTCGACATATCAGGCAACTCGGCCTTGGTGAAATACGCATGACCATTCTTCTCGTCGCCTGCAGCAAACATCTGGGCGGCAATCACTAATGAAAGGATTAATAGTGACAATCTTTTCATTTTCATCATCATTATATGTTCTAATTAATATGAATCTAAATCAGATCGACTCGCGACTTGGCATGCTCTGCCCTCCACTCTTCGAGTGTCTCCTCACGGAAACGCTCCTCAATCAGGATCTCAGCCAAGGCCAAGATGACGTCGTCGGGCACCAGGAAGCGCTGATCAGGGTTGTTGTTGCGGATGTCCATCAGAAACTCGCTCATCTCGTTCTTATAGACCTCCTTCATGCGAATGTCGCCACCAGTGTCAACAGAACACGAATAAGTCACGTTGGCCAGACGGTCGCAGAGTTTCACGAAGGGGGCGTATGGTGTCTGCCTGATACCCTCGTAATAGCGCTCATTGGCGCGCTCTGCACGCGTGCGTCCCTTCTCGTTGGTAAGCGCATAGACTATCTCTGCAGCGAGCAAGGCCTGATCGTTGTCCATCAGTTTGCGGGCCACGCGCACCACGTCGTTATAGCTCAGGCGGGCATCCTCAATGCTGTCGTGATAATAGGCGCTGAAGAAGAGCGGCACCACGTCGTGTTCTGAGGCGCACACCAGATGGCCATAGTCGTGCACACCCTGGGCCACCATGTCGAGATGGAAACCATAAGGCAGATTGTCGCCATAGGTCTGATTCACGCTCTGATGAAGGTCGTGAGCCTGCTGGCGGATTTGCTCAATTTGGGGAGCATATTTATTCAGAAACAACTGATATTCTTCTCTTGTCATTGCTTCAAAAAAGTGTTAATATTGCCGTCGTGCAAACCTATATAAATAGGTGTTACATTGAAGACTTCATTTTTTAAGCTACAAAGGTAAGGAATATTTGGGAATTTTTGACGATTCTCAACAATTTTATCATTTTTTCACGATTTTTCTTGGTAGTTACAAAAATAATTCCTATCTTTGCCACTGTACAATTAAAACAATATTAATTAAAACAATCAGTTATGAAGAAATTAATGATTCTCGCTGTTATGATGGTTGCCACTCTGACAGCAAGTGCACAGCAGAAAGTCGGCACATGGTCTATTACCCCGACAGGTACTTTTAACTTGGCTACTATTGTTGGTGACAATACCGACGATATGAGCATGAAGGTCGGACTTGGCGCAGGTGCTGATGCCATGTATCAGCTGTCTTCCCTCGTAGGCCTGTCTGGTGGTCTGTACTACTCTATGCAGGGCGCTAACGGCAAAGGCGATGTGAAGTATAATGTTGACGAGTTGTTGATTCCTCTGATGGCCAATTTCTACGTATATCCTAATCTGGCCCTCAAGGTTGGTCTCCAGCCTGGCTTTATCGTAGATGCCAAAATAAAATCAGACAAAGTAGAGGTAGATTCTTCTGACAGTTTCCAGTCTGTGGAGATTTCATTGCCACTCGGTATCTCTTACGAAATCTCTAACTTCGTGATTGGCGCCCGTTACAACCTCGGTCTCGCAAAGATCAACAAGGGAAATGGCAGCTGGCGCAACAGCGTGCTGATGTTCTCTCTCGGCTATAAGATTCCTCTTGGAAAACATTAAACAGTAACAACTATAAGGATGCAGCCCAAACTGGCTGCATTCTTCTTTTTACAATAGGACAACAAGAACGAGGTCTTCATGCTGACCGTAGGCTACAAGTTCGAACTCTAATCCAATTCATGAATTATAAAAATGAGCCACATCTTTCATAGGTGTGGCTCATTTTTGTGCCGTCATCATAAACTTTGAATAACCATTCGTTATTCGACGATAACCTGCCGTTAATAGACGATAACCTGCCTACGTTTTTTACAAGACCTTATCGAGAGTATCGGCCAGTTCCTCCATCCCAATGTTACTGGCAACAATCTTGCCCTTGGGATTAACCAGCAGGTTGGCAGGAATGCCCCATACGCGATAGACTTCGACAGCCTTCGACTCCCAGCCCTTCAGATCGGAGAGGTGAGTCCACGAGAGGTTCAGTTTCTGAACGGCTTTCTGCCATGCCTGAGTCTTATCGTCGAGCGAGATACCTACTACGTCGAAGCCTGCAGCATGGTATGCCTTCCATACTTTGACCAGCTCGGGCAGTTCCTCACGACAGGGTCCACACCAAGATGCCCAGAAATCGATAAGTACCCAGCGGCCTTTGCCTACATACTCACTCAACTGATGAGGCTGACCTGCGAAGTCGTTCAACTTCAGATCGGTAAACTGCTTGCCAACGAAGACCTCCATCGGATCTTCATCGTCATCTTCGCCATTCATCGCCGTACTGGCCATTGCCGGACATGCAAGCACCCATGTCAGCAACATCATGCACACTAAAAACTGCTTTCTCATTTTTATTAATAGATTTATAATGGCTGCAAAGGTAAGCGAATTTATCGATAATCCTACATTTTTTGCTGATTTTTTTTGGAACTTCCAATTTTTTACGTATATTTGCACGCGACAATCAACTTTAACGAACTGAACCAATAACAAAAATGAACAAGCCGCTTCAGACCATACGACAATCACTAGCCATCCAGCTGACGCTCTGGGTGGCGGGGTTCGTATTGGTAATCACTGGCATCGTTATCGTGCTGCTGGGGCTTTACTCGCAGGAGGTAATCAAAGACGAAGCGCTCGACACAGCCCGTCAGACGCTGGAAACGACAGCACTCAGAGTGGACAACAAACTGAGACTGGCTGATATGACTGCACGACTGGAGCACAAGAGCCATGACGAGGTGGACAAGTTGTCGATAGAGCAGATTATCAGGGAGGGCGACTATATACGTCCGTTGAACGCGATACTCCCTAACGCCAAGGTGAGAGTGGTGAGCGGCTTTACCAGTATCGACGGCGACTACAGGGTAGAGCACTTTAATGACGAGGACTACTACTTCTTCTATCATTCAGTGAACAACGGATTCTACACACTGATACTCTCATTCCCCGAAGATGATATCTCGAACCGCTACACGCATATCAGACGTGAACTGGCTATATGGAGCATCATCGGCATCGTGATGCTGATACTGATCCTATACTGGTGTATTGCCCGCTATCTGAAGCCGCTCGACACACTGGCCGACACAGCCCACCACATCGCCCAAGGACATAGCGACGAGACCATTCCCGCCAGCAAGCAGAGCGACGAGATAGGGCAGCTGCAGAACAGTCTGGCGAAGATGCAGACGGCGCTGACCATCCACATGAAGGAGATGAAGCAGAACCAGAGCATGCTGAACAGACAGATCGTGGCACTGGAGACCGCCTATAGCGACGCGCAGGCGTATGACAACCTGAAGACCAAACTGCTGCGCGACCTGACTGACAGGATGGGGAACTCGGTAGAAACAATCTGCAGGAACGCCGACATCATCTGCAACGAAGCGCAGACCATGCCGATGTCACAGCTTATGAAACTCCGAACTGAGACGGTAGAGGCCACAGACAATGTGACCAAGCTGCTGGAACAACTGCTGAAGGACACCACTAACCCACCCTCTAAATCGACTGCCTCATGAAAAGGATCATCATGTATATTCGCAGAAGGCTTGGGCTCAGGCTCGGACTGATCATCGTGCTGATTCTTACGATGGGATTCTCGCTGCTGTTCGACTATCTCTTCTATCGGGGGAAGAGCTATCTGCAGCGGGCAGCCATCGAGCGCGCCGAACAACAGCTTGACAATACAACCATGCGCATCAGCGGTATCATGGACGAGACGCAACTCGTCACAGACCATCTGGCATCGGTGATGCCCCACTTCCTGACACCCGACTCACTGCTCACCTTCTCACGAAGGGCCGTCGAGGAGAACGACTTCCTGACGGGCATGGCCATCTCGATGGAGCCCAACTACTTCCCAGAGATGGGGCGCTACTACTCGGCCTACTCGCTGAGACAAGACGACACCATCAGCACCGTGAGGGAAGGACCTTTCGAGTATTTCGAGAAAGTATGGTATAAGACACCCAAGACGCTGGGAACGCCCTGCTGGGTGGGAGGCTTTGACGACTACAACGAGGGCACGCAATCGGCGCGCGACATCCTGACATCGTATTGCAGCCCCATGCGCGATAACGACGGTAAGTTTATCGGCTCAGTGACGGCCAGTCTGACACTAAAGTGGCTCTCGCAGATGATGACAGGCATCAAGCCCTACCCTAACTCATCGGCCATCATGATCGACCGCGACGGCACCTATCTGGCACATCCCGACACAGCGAAGCTCTTTAAAGAGAGCATCTTTAGCGATGCCGACCCGAGGGCCAAAGAGGATATCAACATGCTTGGAAAGGCGATGCTGGCAGGTCGCAGTGGTATGGTGAAGACCATTGTTGACGGCAAAGAATCCTTCATCTTATACAGACCGCTGGAACGCACAGGATGGAGTATCGCCATCGTTTGCCCCGCCAGCGACGTGTTCGCCCGTTACCACAAACTGCTCTATAGCGTTTGGATCATGATCGGCATCAGCCTGCTGCTATTGTTGCTGTTCTGCCTATTCACCGTCAGGAAGGCCATGCTGCCGCTGAAGATGCTCTCAAGACATGCACAGCGCATCGCAGAGGGTAAGTTCGACGAAGATCTGCCTACAAGTAAACGCCAAGATAGTGTGGGGCGCCTGACGAACAGCTTCTACCTGATGCAGCGCTCGCTCTCAGCATCGGTGACAAGCATCAGGATGGATACCGACGAACTGGAACAAAGGAATAAAGAACTGGCACGCGCCTATAAGAAGAAGATTGAGGCCGACGAGGAGAAGACGGCCTATATCAAGAACCTGTCGCACGAGATACGCACGCCACTCAATATCATCAGCGGATTCACTCAGGTACTGACGAACAACCGCGACGAACTGCCTCAGGAAGAAATCGACGATATCACCCAGCGCATCAAGACGAGCGCCAAGACCATTAGTGATATCATCAAGAGAATGGCCCATCCGGGCGTATGATTCCAGCGTACCTCGGCCTCTACACGCCAAGAGGGCAACGGTTCCATATCGGCAGGACGAGAACGGAAAAGCTGACCTTTCGTCAGCAGAATGATATCACCTACTTTCTCATCAAGACGCACGGCTGCAGAAGACTCGCGCACCAGCTGGCGCATCGGTTCTGGGAGATCGGAGCCGATGGTGTTGAGTTTATAGCCTAACGTATCGTCGAAGAGTTCGGAGAAACGGGCATACTCGCCATCAATGTGAAGTTGCTGGCGCAGCGACTCGTCGGGGATATGGATCATGGGCTCATCCTTCCACGCATCGGGACGGAGCAGCCAGCCGCAGACCACCTGTTCGGCAGAGAGACCTTTATAGCTGTCGGAGCCATAGACCGACTTGAGGAAATCGCAGGCGAAAGTAGAGAAGGGGCAGAGGCGGTCGTTCCAGACAATCTGCTCGCGCGCTACCTCGTTAGCCCTATCGGCATTAACGGTAGGTACGCTACGTCCAAAAATCAATAGGGAGTAAAATCCCAGGAAGAACACCCCTACCCCTCTGCAACTTATCATAACTAATTTAACTATTTTTCTAAAAACAGATCAGAACTGCGGCATCGTCGGCAGATCGACAGCCTTCACCGCCATACACTCCATCTCGATCAGCCAGCCTGGACGACAGACGGGCGCATGGACAATGACATAAGGCTTGCCCGCAAAGCGCTCTTCGAAGAGTTCACGCACCAGGTCGTAATCGGCCGTATCACGGAGATAGACCACCATCTCGGCCACATCGTTGAAGTTGCAGTCGGCCTCGGCCAGCAGTGCCTCGACATTCTCCCACATACGGTGCGTCTGACGGACGATATCCTTGGGATAGACAACCTCGCCCTTATTATTGATAGAAGCGGTGCCAGAGATAAACACATGACGGCGATCGGCATAGTTGACCTGCGTGCCGCGCTCGAAACTCACACCATAGTCGCTGGTACGGTTCAGGTGGGTGGAGGCATACAGATAGTGGATCTGATCCTTCCTGACACCTGCGATGGCGTAGTTGTCCATCTGTGACAACACATTAGGATCCTGCTGACGACCGCCGATGCCTGTAGAGGCAATGAAGTGGGTGTTGACCGTCAGTCCCTGGGTAAAGAAGAACTGATTGCGCGCGCGCACCACACCACCATAATTCAGATCGACATCGTTGACGAAGAACCAAGTACGGATACAGTTGGCCTCAAGCGTACAGCCTTCCTGGATGAGCTGCATGTTATACTCATTGAAGAGCAGGCGCGTCTGATACTCAGAATTGGCAGCCATATTGTGGGCTGATCCGTTCCAGAGATGACGGAATCCGCCATGACGCACCTCGTAGAGACCACTCTTGCCGATGCCCGTCTGAACGTTCGTCATCAGATAAACCCAGAGGGCTATCTTCGTGCCGTCGAGCGGAGCCTGCTGGATGATACTCTTGGCACAATCGGTAACATCAGCGGCGATGACATCATCGGCCTGATTAGCCGCATCACTCAGGAAATAACGCTTAAACACGGCCTGCGCCCCACTGAGCGGACCCTCTATCAACTGACTGTATGCCGCCAAGACGGCTTCAAGTTGCTGGGTATAGTTCAGACGCGAAGATGTCGCATGAATCATGGCGTGGTACTCGCGTACCTCCGTGCCGTTATCAAACTGAAAAACCTCAGCAAACGCATTTTCAAATTCGTATTTCATCTTTAATTCTTAATATTAAACCTCAAATCTCTCACTTCGCCCCATTGTTAATCCAACTGTCGATGAGGGGCAGAATCGTGAGCTTGTTTTTCTCGGAGACAAGGTCGTAGTGATCCATCGAGATACCATCTACAGACTGCTGGTTAAGCACCATGTGGAGCACGCTGTTAGCAGCGTTGTTAGGCTCGACCAGTTTCTTGCCTTCCACCTTCCTGGAGTCAGCGCCCACCAGTGCGTTGTAGCTCTTTCCTTCCGTGAGATAGAGTCCTGCTGCTGCACGGTTAGAGGCACCATGACAGTTGGCGCAGGTGGTGTTGAAGTAGTTCTGCTGGATAGCGTTAAACATACTGATGTTAACCGTTCCCACATCCATCTTCACAGGCTCTGTCGCATTCGAGACGTCAACCTCGTTGAAGGTAACGATATGTCTTCTCAGACGATCGAGGATGCAGAGACGCACGAGTTTGATTTCACTCTTGAGACCAGAGAGTTCTACTGTTGCCTTACCGTCCTTGATGTCGCTGGTCGTGATGACCTTTGAGACACTGGCATACTCATCGTTGGCATCTTCGAAACCCGCGATAGAGACGCGGTAGTTGCTACTCCAGTTGTCAAGACCGTTAAGCACACCCTCCATAACGACCGTCTTTCCTTCGGCTGTCGCTGCGGTTTCGGGATAGATGCGCCCGTCGTCGCAGGCACTGAGCAGGCAGACGGCGAGTGCCCACAGGATAATGATTGGATTCTTTCTCATATCAGAAGGCATATTGAAGCATTACTTGTGCCGTATGGGTGCAGATGCCGAGGTCGTCGAGATCGCGGTCGAGCTGCGTGGCATGACCTGTACGTCCGATGTACTGATACATGGCAGAGAGCTTGAGGGCGGTCTTCGGAATGAAGAAATTCACACTGGCAGCAGGCATGTTGAGGAAACCGTCCTTGCTGCTACCGTTGCGGTCGTAGAAATCATAGCGCAGACCTAACTGCCACTGTGGGTGAACGAAATAACCCACCTGAGCATAGCCGCCCCAGTAGTTGTATGAGTCATCGATCTTCTGTCGCTTGGTGAAGCCGATATGCATATAATAAGCCTCAGCACCAACGTACCAGCGGTTTTTCAGCATGGCGAACTCAAAGCCAGCACGGAAATCGTTGGTCGATTCACTTTCTGCCTCGTTGTTGAAGTTAGCACTCAGACCGAAGAGCATCTTGTCTTCATGCAGCAGTTTCGGATTACCTTGTGTCATTGGCATGGCTCCCTTTGGCTGAAAGGTGACGCGTCCGGCATAGAGCAGTGAGGGCAGATGGTTATCGTCGCTCAAGCCCTTAGTAGCATTGTTCTGACCAGATCCTGTTCCGTTCCACAGTCCTACTTCATACCCGAATTTGTTGGCAATGAATCCATGCACCTCGAAGCCAAGGTCGAAGCCTGTGCCGATACCTGGGGTGACGGCATTAAGCGAATAAGGCAGGATGGCCGAGGCTGTGAGTGAGGTAGGCAATGAGGGGAACAAAGTCTCGCCAAGGGTTGTCAGGTAGGCATGGGTGAACGGTGTCTTGAACTTACCCACACGGAAGCGCAACTCTGGCATTGCAGCATAGTCGATCCAGGCTTGCTGGAGAATGTTACCACCAGAGGCAGCAGCGTTCACACAGACGTTATAGTCGATCTTGCCAAAAGCCTTACCCGTAAAGCCGATGATGGCATAAGGCATCGCGAAGCCCGAGTTGGCCACATTGTCCTGATTGTAGGCCTTATCGAGTCCCTCGTCGTCGTAGTATCGATAGCTGAGGGTGGTCTGCATATAGAGATAAGGCTTGAATACGAAACTGCCATCGTTCGACTGAAGGGTAAACCCACGATCGTCGGCGATAGGTATCACACCGTTATCCATATTATACTTAGCGGCTTCTGTCTGATTCTCTACATCGGGTGCTGCCGTCTCTTCTGTCTCTGTTTCAGCAAAAGTATTCACTGAAAGGATGGTTGCCATCATGATGGCGAATAATCTATTGATAGTCATAACTTTAACTCTAAACTATAATCCTTAACTTTACAATGACCACAGGAACTGTACGAGTTGGTCACGCTCTTTCTTGCTCATGTTCTTGAACTTGTTCTTTGAGGCTTCTCCCTCACCGCCGTGCCACATGATAGCTTCGATGAAGTTGCGGGCACGTCCGTCGTGCAGGAAGTAGGTATGGCCATTGACTTTCTTTTGCAGACCAACACCCCAGAGCGGTGTCGTGCGCCACTCGTTGCCGCGGGCCAGTCCACTGACGAAGTTGTCGTTCAGACCTACACCCATAATCTCTGAGCCCATATCGTGGAGCAAGAAATCGGAATAAGGATGGATGGTCTGTCCGCCTAACCAGGGAAGTGCTGTCCCAGCGAGGAGCACAGATCCGCGCGCCTTTGTGTGGAGGGTGGTGACGTGACAGAGATGGCAGCCTGCTTCGTAAAACAACTGCTCACCAGCCTTGACATCGGCATCATTGATGTTTCGACGGGCGGGCACTGCGAGTCCCTGCATATAGAGATCGACGTCTTCCATACTCTTGGTATCGACATCGAGCATATCGTATGACAAGCCCATCATCGAACCTTCCTCCATCTGTCGCTGACCTTCGCAGATCTCCTCCGGATAGCGGCTGTTGGTCATACCCATATCACTTGAGAAGCCCAACTCTACGGTAAGGTCAGCGTGCTGCGCCTTGTTACCAGAGAGTCCTAGTTGCAGTTTACCGCGCTCATTGATGTAGTTAGCGCGTCCGCTGATGCCCCACTCCGGGTAGTTGCTCTTGCGGGCAAGTGCCTCGATCTCATTGGGGTCGAGAGCCATCATCTGTCCCATGCCTACATGGCGTAGCGGCACGCGGACGGTGCAGAAGAGATCGTCGGGACTGATGCTGTCGGCATACCACTCTGTAATACTCCATTTCGGCACGCAGAGCGTGTATTTCTCACCATCGGGGAATTGGAAGGTCATCGAGTCGATTTCGACCTTGAGCTTGCCTTCAGGATGGACACCATAGATGGCCTGATCGTGGATTACACGGCCATAGTTGGGGAAGAAGGTACCGTTCTTACGGGTGATATAGATCAGCGAAGCGGTGAAGCCATAAGGGCCCGAACCGTCGTTGCCGCCATTCTTGAAACTGGTCCAGTAAGTTGGTTCCGTACGACCAGCATTACGGTGACAGGATCCACAGGAATAGCCTGCATAGACAGGACCGAGACCACCACCATGACCGTTCTCGTTAGATGTCTTCACGTTGTCATACAGGCGATCACCAGCATTGAATCTTGAGGCATAGGTGCCTGATAGCCAGCGTGCGGCCTGGTCGTAAGCGACAGAAGAGTTGTAGAATCCTGTCGAGGTACCAGCCGACAGTGCATAGCCTCGTGGGATGCTGATGTCTTCAACGTCCAACTGGTCACTTTCATTACACGAAGAGAGACCGAAGAGCCCTGCTGTCAGTAGAAAAATGCTAAAGTATTTGTTCATTATGTTGCCTAAAAATACAGTTTTCATCTTTAAACCACAATAGCGAAGACGGGATTACTGGTCTC
>JAEEGI010006579.1_pt1 | contig 26216 bp, 23 predicted proteins | sample 8958751 | NCBI WGS metagenome assembly JAEEGI01 (sample SAMN16246545, study PRJNA631951) | gut metagenome | biome: gut microbiome; feature: rumen; material: KS-attached | host: Bos | place: Iran: Karaj | collected 2018-10
GAGGCCGACCCTGGAATCCAAGATTGTCGAGAATCTCTTCCTGGCCGGCCAGGTCAATGGAACGACCGGTTATGAAGAAGCCGCGGCTCAGGGCTTGATGGCTGGAATCAACGCCCATCTGAAGATACATGAAAAAGAAGCCTTCGTTCTTCGGCGTGATGAAGCTTATATCGGTGTTCTGATTGACGACCTGATTACAAAAGTCGTGGACGAACCGTACCGGATGTTCACCTCCCGCGCCGAGTATCGGATCCTGCTCCGTCAGGACAATGCAGACGAGCGTTTGACGGCCCGGTCTTGGCAATTGGGACTTGCAGACAAGTTCCGGTATGATTATACAATGCAGAAATATGAGAAGGCATCGCATCTTCTCCAATGGGCAGAATCGCAGAACCTGAAAGCGGAATGGGCCAATTCATATTTGTCGTCCATAGGTTCAACCGAGTTGACTGACTCTAAAAAGATTTCCGAAATCGCCGCCCGTCCCGAGACTAGTTTGGCTGAAATCCTTCAAATTGTTCCACATGGAACATTTCAGAAAGCAGGAGTCGATATGGACTATTCGTTGTCATTCCCTTATTCTGAATTATTATCCTTCTCAACGGATAAGTCCCAGGTCTCCACGGACAGACATTCTTATTCCGATGCTTTAGGTATTTTGAAATTCAACACGGAATACCCTCTTTCCGCGATTGACCTTTCCAAGGCGGATGATAAGATCGGTACCCAATTCCGTACCCAGATTCTGGATTCCGTTGAAACCTTTATTAAATATCGTGGCTATATCGAACGGGAGCAGAAGCAGGCGGAAAAGCTTGGACGGTTGGAGTATATCCGGATTCCGACTGATTTCGATTATGACCGTATTCAGTCCATTTCCATTGAATCCCGGCAGAAACTGAAAAAATATAAGCCTGAGACAATCGCCCAGGCTTCCAGGATTTCCGGAGTCTCCCCCTCCGATATTTCTGTCCTTCTCGTCTATTTCGGAAGATAGCTACAGCATCTGCAAGGCAACCTTGATGATTTCCTCGACCTTTGCCGTCGGGTTCTTCTGCAGGATTTTCGGAAGAACCTTGTTGATGTTTGCCTTTGAAAATCCCAGCATGACAAGGGCGGTCGTCGCTTCGTCCGCGGCAGGATTCTTTTCCGCACGGAGCAGGACCGTACTCTCCATCCCCTCTCCTTTGACGATTTTGTCTTTCAACTCCAGGACTATTCTTTGAGCGCTTTTCAGTCCGAGACCCTTGACGCTCTTGATCCGGTTGATGTCTTCGGAGAGAATCGCATTCCGGATTTCCTGAGAGGTCAGGGAAGACAGCATCATCCGCGCCGTATTGACGCCGATACCGGAAACGCTGATCAGCAGGCGGAACAGCTCCCGCTCGTCTTTCGTTGCGAAACCATAGTACAGTTCGTTGTCTTCCGTCATATAATGGTGGATGTAAACGACGGCTTTTTCCTGGTTCTGCAGGACTTCGAAGGTCTGCAGGGAAATCAAAATATTGTATCCGATGCCGCTGCATTCCAGAACGAGACTTGCCGGATTCAGCTCGATAATCTGTCCTTTAATGTAATCTATCATGGTTTTCCAAACTGTGCTTTGCAAAATTATGATAATTTCGTGTCAAATAAAAGAAACCTTTCGTAAATTTGTACTCTTTAAGAAGCCATGAAAACAGAGGATTTACGTAAAGATTTTCCGATTCTCGGGACTACGGTTTATGGGAAACCGCTGGTTTACCTGGACAATGCCGCGACGGCCCAAAAGCCGCTGTCGGTACTCCGGGTATGGGAGGAGATGAGCATGGCGAAGAATGCCAATCTCCACCGGGCCGTCCATTCGCTCGCGATGTCTGCGACCGATGCCTATGAGAAAACCCGCGACCGGGTCCGGGACTTTCTTCATGCCGGCTCCCGGGAAGAGATCGTCTTTACCTCCGGAACGACGGCGTCGATCAACCTTGTTGCCTTCTCTTTCGGAGAAGCCTTCGTCCGCGAAGGGGATGAGATTGTCGTCTCCGTCGACGGACACCACTCGAATATCGTTCCCTGGCAACTCCTCTGTCACCGCAAAAATGCCGTTCTTAAAGTCCTTGAGATTGACGAAAACGGTTATCTTTCTCCCGACTCTCTCCGAAAAATCATTTCTCAGCGCACGAAAATTGTAGCTATATCGTTGATTTCCAATGTATTAGGCTTAATTAACCCTGTAAAGGAATTGATTGATATCAGCCACGAAAAAGGCGTTCCCGTCCTTGTCGACGGGGCGCAGGGCGCCGTTCACGAAAAAATCGACGTCCAGGAAATGGACTGTGACTTTTTCGCGTTCTCCGGACACAAGGTCTTCGCGGCGACCGGAACGGGCGTTCTGTACGGAAAGAAAAAATGGCTCGAGGCGATGCCGCCGTATATGGGCGGCGGGGAGATGATCGACCACGTCCGTTTCGACGGGACGACCTGGGCGCCGCTCCCCCAGAAGTTCGAAGCCGGCACCCAGAACATCTCGGCGGTCCCGACCCTCGTCCCGGCCATCGACTGGTTGGAGAGCGTCCGGGAAGATCCGGAGATCGAAGCCGGGCAGCGCGAGATCGTCCGGTATCTGTCCGGGGAACTGACCGGCCGGGAGCGGATCCGTCTCTTCGGTGTTCCACGTAGAACGCAGGACAAGATCGGACTTTTCTCCTTCACCGTCGAAGGGGCGCATCATGAAGACCTTGCCCTGATCCTGGATAAGATGGGCATCGCCGTCCGGTCCGGCCAGATGTGCGCCGAGCCTTTGATGGACCATCTCGGCGTGACCGGCATGGTTCGTGTATCATTCGCACCGTACAATACGATGGAAGAGGCGGAATATTTTGTGAAATGCCTTGACAAGGCGATAGCGATGTTGATATGAAGTCATTGGAAGAGACCAAGCAGGACGTCATCGGCGAATTCTCGATGTATGACGAATGGCTGGACAAATATGAATACCTGATTGAGCTCGGGAAAAACCTGGAGGCTTATCCGGAAGAACTCAAGACCGAGGACCGGCTGATCAAAGGCTGCCAGTCCCGCGTCTGGCTGGACTATGAACTCCGGGACGGAAAACTCTTTTTCCGCGCGGACAGCGACGCAATCATCACAAAGGGTATCATTTCCCTGCTGATCGGCGTCTATTCCGGCCGCACGCCGGAAGAGATCGCGGGAGACGATTTTTCGTTCATTGATGAGATCGGGCTCAGTCAGAACCTTTCCCCGACCCGCGCCAACGGGCTCGTTTCCATGATCGGTACGATCCGCCAAGTCGCGGAAGGGGCCTTATGAAGAGGGACAGCGATGGAAGAAAAGAAGAAAGAAGTATTGACCGCGGAGGACGCCAAGGAACTGGCGCCGCTCTACAGCAATGTCGTCCTTGCTCTCAAGCAGGTCTATGACCCCGAGATCCCCGTCAACATCTATGATCTCGGGCTGATCTATGACCTGACGATCGACCGGGACCACAACGTCTCGATCCTGATGACCTTTACGGCACCGAACTGTCCGATGGCGGACCAGGTGCTGATGGAGGTCAAGGAGAGCGTCGAGGATGTTCCGGGCGTCGTCTCATGTTCCATAGAAATGACCTTCGAGCCCGCCTGGGACCGGAGCATGCTCTCCGAGGAGGCGCGGGTCGAGCTGGGACTTGATTACGAGGAACCGGAAGGATAGGATGGCTTTTGTCAGCGTATATCTCGGCCTGGGAAGCAACCAGGGAAACCGCCTGAAGAATATCGAGGCGGCCCTGTCCCTGCTGGACGAGGCGCTGGGGTGCCATTACCAGTCCCTTTCAAAGATTATCGAAACCCGTCCCTGGGGCTTTGATAGCAGTGATAAATTCCTGAACTGCTGCGTATTGTACCGGATCTTCCGGAAAGGAACCCCCGAGGAGCAGGGAATGGAACTGCTCGGAATCTGCCAGGACATCGAAAAGGCGCTCGGAAGGAAGAAAAAATCGACCGTCGGGCCGGACGGGAAGCCGGTCTATCACAACCGGACGATCGATATAGACATCCTTTTTTATGGATCCGAAAAGATCGACCTGCCGGAGCTGAGGGTCCCCCATCCGCTTATCGCGGAGCGCCCCTTTGTCGTGGTTCCCCTCCTCGAAATCGCAAAACCCTCCCTGAAAACCGCTTTTCCCGAAATATTTGCGTAAATTTGCAGGCTGTTCCCACGAAGGGAGCACCGGACAGAATCAAAATTAGAGTATAGACATATGACACAGGACGAACTTTTTAAAGTATTGGTTGCCCATTGCAAGGAGTATGGGTTCATCTTCCCTTCCAGCGAAATCTATGATGGACTTGCCGCCGTTTATGACTACGGCCAGATGGGCGTTCAGCTGAAAAACAACATCAAGAACTATTGGTGGGAGGCCATGACGCGCCTCAACGAAAATATCGTCGGAATCGATTCCTGCATTTTCATGCACCCGAAGACCTGGGTCGCTTCCGGTCATGTCGCGGCGTTCAACGACCCGCTGATCGACAACAAGGACTCCAAGAAGCGCTACCGCGCCGATGTCCTGATCGAGGACTATCTCCTCAAGATCGAGGAAAAGATCAACAAGGAAGTCGCCAAGGGACGCAAGCGTTTCGGCGAGGCCTTCGACGAGGAACAGTTCCGCGCCACGAACCCCAACGTCCTTCGTGAGAAGGCGAAATACGACGAGGTCCACAACCGCTATGTCGAGGCCGAAAACAAGAATGACCTCGCTGAATACAAGCAGATTATCCTCGACTGCGGCATCGTCTGCCCGATTTCCGGTACGGCCAACTGGACCGACGTCCGCCAGTTCAACCTGATGTTCTCGACTTCCCTCAGCAACACCGGGGCCACCGACGACAAGATCTATCTCCGTCCGGAGACCGCCCAGGGCATCTTTGTCGAGTACCTCAATGTCCAGAAGACCGGCCGTATGAAGATTCCTTTCGGCATCGCGCAGATCGGCAAGGCCTTCCGCAACGAGATCGTCGCCCGTCAGTTCATCTTCCGCATGCGGGAGTTCGAGCAGATGGAAATGGAATTCTTCTGCAAGCCGGGGACCGAGATGGAGTGGTTCCGCAAGTGGAAGGAAAACCGCATGAAATGGCACGTCAACCTCGGAATGGGCGCGGAGAACTACCGGTTCCATGACCATGAAAAACTGGCGCATTATGCCAACGCCGCCACCGATATCGAGTTCAACTTCCCCTTCGGATTCAAGGAGCTCGAGGGCATCCATTCCCGGACCGATTTCGACCTCGGCAACCACCAGAAACTCTCCGGCAAGAAGATCCAGTACTTCGATCCCGAGACCGGCGAAAGCTATGTTCCCTATTGCGTCGAAACCTCGATCGGCGTCGACCGGATGTGCCTGGCCGTCTTGAGCCATGCCTACACGGTCGAGCAGCTGGAGGGTGGCGACTCCCGCGTCGTAATGAAGATTCCGGCCCCGCTTGCCCCGATCAAGGTCGCCGTGATGCCGCTCGTCAAGAAGGACGGCCTTCCGGAGATCGCCCAGAAAGTCGTCGATGAACTCAAATACGACTTCTCCTACCAGTACGATGAGAAAGACTCCATCGGCAAGCGCTACCGCCGCCAGGATGCCATCGGCACCCCGTTCTGCGTCACAATCGACCACGATACCGTCAATGACGGCTGCGTGACCGTCCGCGACCGCGACACCATGAGCCAGGAGCGCGTCAAGATCGAAGACCTCCGCGCCCTCATCGACAAGAAGGTCAGCCTCAACAACCTCCTCAGGAACCTGTAGAAGATCAGAGCCGCTCCAGATAGTCCCCGCCGCGTCCGTCGGGAAGCTTTTCAAAGGCCTGCTTAAAGCGGGTCTTTCTCATTCTGACGGCCGGGTCTGACATCCGCAGGAAGAATCCGATGCTTTTGGCGGAGAATCCGGAGAAGAACAGCGTCAGGATCGTAAAATCCTCCTCGTCCCAGCTCGGGAAATCTTTCCGGAGCCGGTCCATCAACCCGTCATGAGACAGGTTCAGGTGCGATTCGAGGGTTCGGATAAAGCGCTTGTCCTTCCGGATTTCTCCGATCTGGCGATGGAAGGCAGTCAACATCTCGTTCGGGGTCATCTTGCCGTACTTCTTCTCCCTTTTCCGGATGGATTCATCCTCCCAGCTGAAATAGGTTTCCGCAATGCTTTGCAGCGTTCGGATCTTATCGGAAACGAAAGAATCCAGGACCGCAGCGGTCTCCTTATCCCGCGTTCGTAGGAGCTCCAGGTCCGTCTCGATCCCCTCGACCATCGCCATTTCTTCCAACATCTGCCGGTTCTTCCGTCGGAGAAGGAGCCACAGCCCCACGACACAAAGGAGCAGCGCCAATCCCGAACACAGCCATACGATGCGGGTCAACCGCAACCGCGTCCGCTCCAGTTCCGCTTGACTCTGGAAAGCGGTTGCCATGGAATAGCTGACGGACTGTTCCAACTGCTGCCAGACAACCCGGTTCTGGACCTTCAGCGCTTCAACCAGCGCGTCATAAGCGGCCGGAATGTCGCCCCGAAGGTCGTAGACGTTGTGTTTATAATCGTAATAAGTAGCACTGTCCAGAGGCGTCTCAATCGTTGCTTCGATTTGCTTTAAAAGAGAATCTGCCGTTTCTGAATCTCCCGAAAACTGTTTTACCATGGCAAGACCGAATAGATCTCGAGTAAGGAAAGAGGTGTCTCTTTGTAATAGTATTTTATAACAAGAATCTGCAGAAGCATAGTCTGCTTGCCAAAGATGTGCTTCCGCTGTGTATCTTAATGCGCGACAAAACAAGCGGTTGTCAATAGTAGAATCTCTTAATAGAGAGGAGGTCCAAGATAAGGCCTCTTTCCAATTATGTTGTCCAATATATAATCCAGCAATATTGGCAACCATGTAATCGGCGTATAATTTTTCGTTTTTCTCTTTGAATGCAGCTAGAGCGTTTGTTTCATACTCCAGCGCTCTAACATAATCGTAATTCTCCGTATAGATTTCAGACAGATGCCTATAAATGAGGCCAAGATGATGGGTATCATGGATTGAAATAGCAAGATGCTCTGCTTTTAAGAAGGCCTGAACCGCAGAGGAAGTGTATCCCGAATTTTGCCGGAGTACTCCCAGATAATATGCTGATCTCATGCGGTTTTTCCGCGACCCGCATTTGTTGAAATACTTATAAGCTCGTAAAATCGTGGAATCATTTGTTTCATAGATGTAATTTTTGTCCCTGGCCATTGTGATTAACAGGGCATAACGAGCTTTATTTCCAGGACTGTGAATAGCCTTGGGGTCAATATGGTCAAGAATAGACAACGCGCTGTCTGGATGAGCCATCATGCATTGGTCGGCCCTGTCAAGGTTTTGCCGGACAGAAGAACACGATAAAACAAGGAAAAACAAACTGACGAAGTATGCGCATAGTCGGAGTCTCATACTGTTTCTGAAGAAAAAGAATAGCTGCCGGAGCAAAAAGTAATTATCATTAAGGTTATGATGAAGGCCCCAGCAGCTATGCCGTCATCTTACCGACAGGAAAAAGACACGGGATCTCTTATGACACCTCACCTCCGTGCAGGGGATCCACATCATAAGATTTCCCATGTCCAGCGACACGGGAAATCTTATTGCCAAGGCTGTGGATTCAAATAATTGCACGGATTTGAGGTCGCCTGCCAATAAGATTCCTTTTATTTCGATAATCGTTTTTTTCAGCACAAAGGTACGACAACTCCTCAAAAAATAAAAACAAAACAAGAGAAGGAGAGGCCCTTTATATGCTTGTTATATTGCGGTTTTGTAACCTATTGATAGTTAATATGGTTTAGGAGTATTTGTTATATCTTGTTTTATGAAGATATCAGATATAGTCCCGACCTTTGTAATAAGTAATTATCATTCATTAATCGTAAAACAAAAACATGATGAGAAAACAACTTATTATGTTGGCATGCATTATTGCATCGTTTGCCACATCCTGGGCTTTCCCTATAAGGGACAGTCGGTGCAACGAATGCGGAGAAAGATGCATCTATAATATGTTTAACCACAAATTCTAATTGATGATGAAAAGGATTCTGTTGTTTTTATCTTTGGTGTTGTTCGCTAATGTGTCGTTTGTATCATGTAATAAAACCGACGCCTGTGGAGATTATCTTCTTATCTATATGAATGGGCACGATGAATTGTGGGGGATGGATATCTCTGCGGCCGGGTGCGAAGAAACGGTTTCCATCTATGCCGAGCGCGAGAATATGTCCGAGCCGACCCCGGTGGTCTATGGAAAAGAACTGATCATCTCAGAAGAAGGGAATAAGTTGGGAGAAGGGAAGCGGGTTCCTTTCGTGTATGATGAAAAACGGGACCGGATGGTGGCGGAAGACGGAGATGTCCATGTCGAAACGACAACGAGCACCTATCAGGCGGACATGAAACATCCAAAGGGAGAATGTCTGATATCGATGGGGGCAAATCCTTTGGATAAGGAGCGTCGAGTCTGGGTCGTCTTGGTCTACGACATGAACGAAGAGTGGGAAAAAATCCCGAACCGGCAGACGCCTGGGCAGGAAGGCATCGTCGTCCAACAGCCGGCTGCGAAATAGTCGCGTCGGCTGAAAAAACGTCATTCGGGACCCTTCGCCCATGGAAAGCCCCATAATGATGGCGGGTTCCATGGGCGAACCCGGTGAGGGACTCGTTTTTAGGCCTATGAACATGAATACTTAGGGTTAGACCCGTAAAACACAAGGAGGAAAAATGAAAAGATTACTTGCACTGATGATGATTTTGGCACCGATGATGCTCGGGGCCCAGAACAGAAGTTCGTTCGAATGCGGCGGCGGCGTATCATTCCCCGGAGAAATGACGCTGGATTATGGAGGCGGGTCGAATCAGCGTTTCGCGGCGAATCTTTATGGAGAGTACCGCTACCAACTCTGGAAAGGATTTCATCTGGGCGTGCAGTACCAGCTGATGCCCGAGTGGAGCCAAGTTATGGAGGAAGATAATAACGAAAAGACCCTCCGTTCGTTTTCGTATCTTACACATACGCTGAATGCCCTTGCCGAATACCGGATGTTTTATAGCAAAAACGTGTCTCCCTTTATCGGGGTTGGTGCCGGACCTCAGTACCAGCATGGCTTGTCCGGAGAAAGCAGACCCTGGAAAGAATGGGGCCTCGATCTTCACGCCCGGGCCGGGGTTGAGCTATTCCATCACCTTCGTCTGACCGTTGGCCATCTTCATTATAGTTCCCGTGTTTTCCGCGCGGCGCAACCGGCTTATTATTTCTCCGCCGGCTGGGTGTTTTGACGCCCCGCTGTCCGTCCGGACGGCGTCCGGCGTTTCCAGCACCGCAGGTCTCTCCCTGGCCCTGCGGTGCTGAATTGTCGTTATTGGGCGACAATGCCCCTGGTTCGTCCAGGAATTCGGCCCTTTTCCTGGGTGAACCGGCCCACAAGATCAGCTCGCCCAGGGTTTTGGCGTTATTTTTGTGCGGACCGGGGGATAGTTGGGCGAGTCAAGAGTACATGTAAATGCGATATAGTATGAATCGTTGGTATAATCTTTTTCTGTTGGCAGTGGTCAGCGGTGCTGCCTTCTTCTTTTCGGGCTGCACGAAGTGCCTCAATGAAAACCTTCGTGAAACCGTGATGTCAAAGCCACACGACGAACGATTGTTCGGCTGGTGGGCAAGCGTAAACGACGAGGATCACTTTATTTGTTTCGACGACGAAGAATTCAAATACATCGATGCCTATTACGGAATCGACGGCACTTTAATAAGTAACGATTCTGAGTACTGGTATACCGAAGACAATATCCTGCATCTTTGCCATAAGGCGACTCCGTTGACGAGGGTTATCTATTCTTGGGTAGAATACACTCTTTCGGAAGATTTACAAACCTTGTACGAAATCGACGACAAGGGTAATCAACGACCGTCCATGATCAGGGCGGTTCCGGCCCAGCATCAGTTATCGGATTTCCTTTTAAGAATAGGATACCAGCGGCAATTCGTGAAGTGCGCCCCTTTTTTTGGACGGATTAATAACTAGATCTATGGTTGTGAGTTCGGTACTGCACCGGACTCATTCCGTTTAGTTTTTCTTTGATTCGAACCGTGTTGTAGTATTCAAGATAGTCTTCCAGTTCTTCGAGGAACTGCTCGAGCGATTCGAACTTCCGCAAATATAACAACTCGGACTTCAATAGTCCAAAAAAGTTTTCCATCACAGCATTGTCCAAGCAGTTCCCTTTCCGAGACATGCTTTGGATTATATGATTGTCTTTCAGTAACTTTTGATAGTCTCTGTGCTGATAATGGAAGCCCTGGTCCGAGTGGAGGATTGCGTTTGTATTGCTGCCGATAACCGATATGGTTCCATTTATCATGTCCTTAACCATGTCCAGGACCGGATGACGGTAGATCGTGTAGAAGATCAGTTCGCTATTGTATAAGTCCAGGACTGGCGACAAGTATAACTTTGATCCGAACAGGTGGAACTCCGTGACGTCAGTGACCATCTTCTTATGCGGAGCATCGGCTTTAAAGTCCCTTTCGAGCAGGTTCGGGGCTATCTTTCCGACCTCTCCCTTGTAGGACTTGTACTTTTTCATCCTGACCTGGCACTTAATGTCGGCCTCCGCCATCAGCTTGCGGACCGTCTTGCCATTGATGACATACCCTTCGTTCCTCATCGCCATCGCCAGGCGGCGGTAGCCGTACCGCCCCTTGTTCTGATGGTACAGTTCCGCGATGCGCTGCCTCTCGACGGCCCATTTGTCGGGCTTCGGTCTGTGATTGTAGTAGAATGTGGATCTGGCCATCCCCTTGACTTCCAGCAGGATGTCAAGCTTGTGTTCTGGCCTTAGTCCTTGGATGGCTTCTGCCCAATCGCGCGTAGACGGGCTTCCCTTTCTTCGACTAAGGCTTTCACTTTTTTTAGCAGGGCGTTCTCGGCCTCGAGATACTCATTGCGCTTGCGGAGCCGCTCAAGCTCTGCGAGATCCGCTTTCTCCTGTCGCTTTTTCTCTTTCTCTTTCAATTTCTCTTCCGCTTTCGCAGCTGTTTTGTTTACCGGTGGCCGCTTACGCATAAGACCTGCCTCTCCGCTCGTTTGATAGGCGCTCATCCATCGGCGCAGAGTACGCTCCTGCATATCGTACTTCAGCGATGCAACATGCAAAGATAGCCCATTTTCTTCAATGCTTCTTACTATCTCTACTTTTCGCTCAAAGGTAGTCTGCTTCTGCTGATCTGGCTGAAGAAGAGCCAATTCTCCTCCTGACAGATAGCGTTGACGGATTAGCCAAACCGTCCTTCGACCAATCCTTAGATGTCTCTCGACATATCGGATTGATTTCCCTTCATCCATCAGGCGCATCGCCTGGACGTACTTTGGATAGTTTTCATTCTTTTTCATGCACCTTCGTGTTGTGTCCAACTTTTGGGGTGCAGATCATCGCGAAAGCCGTTGTCGCGAAATCGGCCTTCTGCTGCGCAAACTGTGACAAACCCACCTCAGAAAAGCCGGGTTTGTCACGTTTGACGCTGTACAAAGGGTTTTTTGTTACCTTGACATTCTGCCGATACCCGGTCTTTTCTGTGCCGCCGGCTGGGTCTTTTGATTAAATAATCCGGAAAATCCGTATCTTTGGATCATGATGAAGAAGATACTGATTCTGATATTGTTCCTGCTGCCATGGACGGTGGCGGGACAGACCCCGCTTCCGACGACGGTCATCTATCGGGAGGGGGACGCGTATTGCCGCGAGAAGTGCCGGCTGCTGATTTCTGCGCCGACGGATGACGCGCGCCATCCGGTCATCGTGTGGTTCCATGGGGGCGGTCTGACGGGCGGGAAGGCGACGCTTCCGGAAACGCTATGCAAAAGCGGGCTCCTCGTGATCAGCGTGGGCTACCGACTGGTCCCGAACGTCTGCGTTGCGGAGATTATCGATGACGCGGCGGCGGCCGTCGCCTGGGTGTTCGCGAACGCTCCTCGGTACGGCGGGGATACGACCCGGGTCTTCCTGGCGGGCCATTCCGCCGGCGGTTATCTCGTGAGCATGCTGGGGCTGGACAAGAAATACCTGGCCCGCTATGGACTCGATGCAGACCGACTGGCGGCCGTCGTCCCTTATAGCGGCCAGTCCATCACGCATTTCGCGGAACGGAAGGCCCATGGAATCGATGCGCTGACCCCGACGATCGATGACCTTGCCCCGATGGCCCATCTCCGGGCGGATGCGCCTCCGATTTTCGTCATCAGCGGGGACCGGGAGAAAGAGATGAACGGGCGCTATGAGGAGAATGCCTATTTTGTCCGGATGCTCCGCCTGAACGGCCATCCCGACGTGCGTTTCGTGGAACTGGGGGGATTCAGCCACGGTGCGATGGCGGAACCGGCCCATTACCTGCTGCTGCAGTATATCCGCGAGCGCCAGTGAGCCGGCCTTGATCTGGAGGGAAGGATCCCTTTCAGGAGCAGTCCTTTGCGAATCCGTTACCTTGATTTTCGTAAGGCGCTTATAATTAGAGTATTAGAAATCAGAAGTGTTACCTTGATCCCGTGGATTTTTCCGCGGGAGTTCTCATTTTTGCCGCCGCAAAATCCTTCCCTCGCGGGAGGGACTAAACTTAAACTCTGAAACGGGCGGGCCGGAATTCTCCGGTCCGCCTTTTTTTCTTGAGAGAGTTGTCCTGTCTCTCAATGGAGGATATGTGACGGTCCGTCGAGCAAGGAGGCCAGGAAGTTTCCGGATTCGGTCCCGAGGGCGAGAAACCGCTTCCGAAAGCGTGATTTGGCTTCTTTCAAGGAGACGACAGAGTCTTTTGTCAGAGCGTGGATCGCCGGGTAGGAAAGCCCGGCGAAAAAGAGGCAAAGGCGCCTGATCTGATATTCCTTGCACCGGGGAAAGGCGGTGCGGACTTCCCGGACGGCGTTATTCTCGTACCGGTCCAGCGCTTCTTCCAGCCATCGGTACCATTCTTCTTCCGGAAGGGATGCGTTTTTCTGCAGGAACAGTTCTCCCAGGATCCGGGCGTTTTCCCGTTTCGTCCGGATGAGTTCTTCCCGGAGGGTGTCCATTTGGCGGAGGGTCCTTTCGAGAAGCTTCCTTTCCTGACGGAGCTGAAAGAGCAGTACACAGAAACACAGGATAAAAGAGAGGAGAAGGAAGAATAGCGCCTTTTTCATGTTTTAGCAAAAAGGCACGGTCTTCATCGAATGTTTCACAGGCATGCGAAGGCCCATAAAGGCAAACGATGAAAAGACCGTGCCTCGTTGACACGGCCTTTCCATCGCCCCGCCTTTATTGATTTGTTCGCATTTTGTGAAACAGGACGGTGGAAAAGGTCAGTATGGTTAAATTATGAAGCCTTTCAATTAATAGCAAAGATAATAAAACTTTTGAAGTCTTCGGTAAAAATGTTATGTTTGCGGAGAAATGAAGGAAAAATGGCTCATATATGCCCTTGCTGGCGTCCTGCTGGCTCTTTCCTGTTCCCGGACAGAGTCGGAACTGGAGCGGATTTCGGGCTTTGTCGAGTCGGCTCCCGACAGCGCCCTCGTCGCCCTGGACCGGTATGACGGGATGCTCCTTTCGGATGACCGGAACCGGGCGGAATACGACTATCTCTATGCGGAGGCCTTTTACCGGAATTATTATTTCCTGGACACAGAAGCCGAAGACGCCCTTCTCTCTTCCTGCGTGTATTTCGACACGCACGGGCCGGCGCTCTCCGCGATCCGTGCCTGGCAGCTGCTCGGCTCCGTCCGGGCCGCCTCGCAGCGGCAGTCCTCCGGGATGATCTGCCAGATGAAGGCACGGGAGACCGCGAGGAAGATCGAGATGTCCCGGATGCGCTACGCCGCCCTTCTGCTACTTATCGTCGCCCTAATGGCGACCCTGATCCTGTATTCCCACGCCCGGAAGGTCCAGACGGAAAAGCTCCTGATGGAGGAAAAGAACGAGAACGACCGGCTGATGTCCGTCGCGGAGGAGTTGCAGAACCGGCTCTCCAGCCGGGAAAACAAGCGCGAGAAAGGGGCGAAGGTGGCCGGGGTCGACATGCTCGACCGGCTCTGCGAGCAGTTCTATGTCTATGAAGGGACGTCCAATCTCCAGCCCCGGATCCTCAAGGAGGTCCGCTCGATCGTCGAGGGGCTCCGTTCCGATCCCAAGACCCAGAAAGCCCTGGAGGAGTCCCTGGATGAAAACCATGACGGGATCATGACGCGTCTCCGCGCAAGCTTCCCGAAATGGAAGGAGGAGGATTTCCTGCTCTACAGTTTCGTCGCGTCCGGCTTCTCTTCGACGACGATCGCAGCCCTGATGGAGAAGGACAAGCCCTATGTCTACAACCGGATTTACCGCCTGAAGGGGAGGATCTCTTCTTCGGAGGATCCGGCGGCAGAAGAGTTCCTTTCCCTGCTTGAGCGATAGACGGTTTCAGCGGGGTGCGAGATTTTGAGAGTAAGATAATTAGCTAAAGATCTGGAAATCAGCTTGTTGAAAAATTGGTTTGCGAGATTAAAATAGCCGGTTTTCTTGATTTGCCAGATTTCTCTTCCTAACTTTGCATCAGAAAGAAACCGTAAAACCACGTATTATGGAAATCAAAAAAAGCGCCAAGGCAAGTCTTGAAAACAAGAAGTTGCTTTTCACCGAGATCGGTCTCGTGCTCGCGCTTCTCGTAGTTTTCGGTGCCTTTGAATACTCCTCCAAGGAGGCGAAGGTTGCCGCGCTCGAGGACACGACCGAGATGGCCGAGGTCGAGGAGATGGTCGCGATCCAGAACGAACCGCCGCCACCGCCGCCCGAGGCTCCGAACATTCCCGTCCTTTCCGACCAGATCGATATCGTCGATGACGAAATCAAGGTCGATGACCTTTTCGTTAGCCTTGAAGACGACGCCAACACCGGTGTTGAAATCATGGACTACAAGGAAGAGGAAGTGAAGGAAGAAGAAGTTGAAGAAGAAGCGATTCCTTTCCAGTTGGTTGAGGAGAAGCCTTCCTTCAACGGAGGAGACGCCAACGAGTTCTCCAAGTGGGTCAACTCGAAGCTCGTGTATCCTGAAATCGCGAAGGAAAACGGCGTTTCCGGCCGTGTCACCCTTCAGTTCACGGTTGAGGCCGACGGCCGCGTGACCAACGTAAAGGTTCTCCGCGGCGTCGATGAATCCCTTGACAAGGAGGCCGTCCGCGTTGTTTCCAGCTCCCCGAAGTGGAAACCCGGCAAGCAGCGTGACCGCGCCGTCAAGGTTACCTACACCTTCCCGGTTATCTTCCAGCTCCGATAAAGGATGGAATCAAAAGCATGAAGGCCAGCTCTTTCGAGCCGGCCTTTTTTTGTTTGCCCTTCGCGGAAGGACTCCTGGTTTTCGGGAGAGGGGGCTCCTCCTGAAACCTATGCCACCCTCGGCACTATAAGAGGGAGGGACCCACGAAGTGGGAGGGGCCGAAGGCGGTTTCAGGAGGAGCCCCCTCTCCTGAAACTCACTGATTCCCGTGCGAGAGCGAGAGTTTGATCAGCTCGCGCTTGATCTCCGGTCCGTAGGCGAATTCCCCGACGTCGATCGTATCGAGAAGATACAGGTCGCTCCCTTTGAAAAGGGTGGTTTCGCGGGCGGCGTCGCGGATTTCCCGCCCCCGGTCCGTCGACTCCTTCGGGATGATAAGGTGGCAGGGAATGATGAACGCGACCGGATTGATCGCGACGGCATGGGCCACCGGCCGCACTCCCTGCGGATTCCCGCAAAGAGCCGCGAAGTCGGTATAGCTGAGAAGGGCCGGCGCCTTTTCCCCGTGGGTCAGGTCGAAGAGCGTTTTCCACACGGCGGTCTGGAAAGGCGTCCCCAGCAGGTAGAGATCCTCCCAATGCGTCCGGGATGAAAGGTCCACCAGCTCCTCCGTGCTGATTTTCCGGGTCCGGACGGTGCTGACCGCAGACGGGGGCATCTGGGCGATCTTCCCCGCGAGCCGGGCAAAATGGCGGTAATCCGCGGCGACGGAAGCGATCTTTCCGTCGATTTCAGTTACGATCCATTCGATTTTCCTGGCCATACTATCTGATGAATTCTTTGACGGCGCTCCAGGGCAGGGTCACGGAAATCACACCGAGATAATACGGTCCGATCTCATAGGGCTGGTAATACCAGGTCACCCCGTTTTTCCCCACGTCGTAGCAGCCGTTGGGGGTTATGTCTTTCTTGAACAAGGCATCGTAGGTCTCAGGGCTTTCCAGGAAGTCTTTCCGGAGCGCCTCCTGCAGGAGCGGGGCGATCCGTGCCTGATAACCGTCGGTGAAAAAGAAGGACTCCGGAACGATCTCTCCCGTCTCGCGGGAAAAAACGATCGGGGTCAGGGAGTTCATCCCGTGGGCGCCGCCGCGGTCGCTGTAATACTCGATGACATAGACATCGAATTTCTTGTACCGCCCGGAAAAATAGCCGTTGATATTGTCTTCCCAGGAGAGTGCGCCGGCCTCCGCCTTTCCCTTCAGGGAGGCGTTCTCGTCGAAGTACTGGTCCGTCAGCTGCTCTTCATACCGACGGGCCATCTCGTCGATCGTCGGGAGGTCCGCCTCCTGGTCGAAAGCGACGGTCGCAATATTCCGGGTCATCGCCGCGAGGGCCTCTTCCGGCGCGCCCTTGACAGGATAGTCGAGGGAAATCTGGATGGAAAGGGTGTCCTGCCCGTCGGCGGAGAGGGGCTGCTTGAGCGTCTCGGAGTAATTCTCCGTTTTCAGGCCCTGGCAGCCCGCGAGCAGGAGCAGGGCGGGAAGGAGGGAGGCGAGATGTTTCGGTCTGTCCATGGGTATAAGGCGGTTAGTCGTTGTTCATTTCCGGAATGTCGACGGGCCTCGGCGACTTGTCTCCGATCAGCCAGTAGCTGTAATAATCGGCCATCTTCCAGAAGAAATAGTCGTTCATGTCCCCGAAACCGTGGCGCTGGCCGGGAAGGATGAGCATGTCGAACCGTTTGTTCGCCCGGATCAGGGCGTTGACGACCCGGATGGTGTTGGCCGGATGGACATTGTTGTCGATATCCCCGTGGACCAGCAGCAGGTGGCCTTTCAGGCGCGAAGCGATATCCGGATTGGTTTCGATCTTATAGACGAAGGTCGTATCCCCCTTCTCGATCTTTTCCTGGATGCCATGGTGCTGCTCGCTCCACCAGCGGTTGTAGATGCTGTTGTCGTGATTGCCGGCGCAGGAGACGGCGACCTTGAAGAAGTCCGGATACTGGAGGATCGCCGCGGTCGACATGAACCCGCCGCCACTGTGTCCATGGATGCCGACCCGGTCGCTATCGATGAACTTATGGCGTGCCGCAAGCTGCTGGATGGCGTATTTCTGGTCCTCGAGGCCATAGTCGCGGAGATTGCCGTAACCGTAGTTATGGTACCATTTCGAGCGCTTCGGGTGCCCGCCGCGGTTGCCGACGGTGATGACGATGATCCCCAGCTGGGCCAGCCGGTCGGTCCGGGTGAAGCCGGAGGACCAGGAGATGTTGTTGGCCTCGACCTGCGGGCCGGGATAGACATAGTCGCAGATCGGATAGACCTTCGTGCTGTCGAAGTCGAAGGGCTTGTACATCGCGCCGTACAGGTCCGTGATCCCGTCCGCCGCCTTGACCTTGAACCGCTCCGGGAACTTGTACCCGGCGGCGAAAAGCTCGCTGAAATCCGCCTCTTCCAGTTCCATGACCTTCTTTCCCGTCAGGGCGTTGAAGAAGGCCACGGCCGGCTTGGCGTCGACGCGGGAGTAATTGGCTACGAAGTACTTCCCGTCATCGGATGCGGTCGAAAGCACGTCCATGTCGTCCATGTCCAGCTGCTGGATCGCCCCGCCTTTGAGGGGAACCTTGTAGGTATGCATCTGATAGGGATTTTCCGCCTTGTTGACCCCGCAGGCGCCGAAAAGAACATAGGTGTCCGTCACGGCGAGGATGTCCTCGACATGATAGTCCCCGTCGGTCAGGTTGGCCTCCAGGGTGCCGTCCGGACGGTACAGGTAGAGGTTGGCCCATCCGTTCCGCTCCGACCACCAGACGAAGCGTCCGTCCTTGAGGAACTGCGGCTGGCGGGATTCGACGTAGGTGTTCATCCGTTCGGATACGACGGTTTTCGTGCTGTCCGCGCCGACGGCGACGTAGCAGAGGTCCCGGCGCTTGAGGTCGCGGCTCACGCGCTCCAGCCAGAAGCCCTTTTCATCCCCGAGCCAGTGGGACTTCCGGTAGTCGAGGTTCTGGTCTTTCGCGAGGATGGGGGCGCGAAGGATGTCCGCGTCCTGGTCCTTGAAGGCTTCCGTCTTGATGAAGGAACGGTTGCCCTGGAGGTCCATCAGGTACAGATAACCTTTCGGACCGGGCTCGCCGGGCATCTGGTAGTGGTAGGTCTCGAGGGTCGGACGGGGCTTGGTCACGGAATTGATGACCCAGAGCTCCTTGATCTTGCTCATGTCCCATTTCAGGATCGCGAAGCGCTTCCCGTCGGGGGACCAGGCGAGCGACGCGTGCGAACGCTTGGTCGTATCGGTCTGGGTATCACCGGTATAGTTCCCGCCGCCCCAGGAGAAGTCCTTGGTCCCGTCGGAGGTCAGCCGGTGCTCGACCAGGGTCGAGTCCTTCTCGTCGATGACCGCTTTCCGGAGGTTCGTGGAATCCATCCAGAAGAGGTTGTGTCCCTTGACATAGACGCCCACGGTCCCGTCCGGGGAGACGCTGGCCCACATCGGGTACTTGTCCTTCTTGTCCTTGGTGTCCCAGGTAAGGGCGCGGGTCCCGATGTCATACTTGAAGTGATAGGTCAGCTTTTCGGGCTTTCCTTTCTTCTTGGCGGAGGTGTCTTTCTTCTCCTGCGTGCTCACGATATCGAATTCGAAGCGGCTGTCGTCCTTGAGGCGGAGGTTCCGCATCGGGAGATGGGCGGCATCGTACGGATCCCTCGTGATCTCGGTGATCTGCATCGCAAGGCGCGGCAGGTCAAAGACTTCGGTCTTGCCGGCGACCGGGTCCACGATGTAGTATTTCGTGCCTTCGGCGGTCTTCCAGCTGTACCAGAACTTGTCGCTCCCGGCGAACCAGTTCGGGCGGATACGCGTGCTGTAGACCATCTGGCCGGTCTTCTTCTGGGAGAACCGTTCTGCGAGGTCGTAATTGGCTTTCCGGACTTTGTTGTCCATGCGGAGTGCCGGCTGGGCGGAGGCCGAAAGGGCGAGCAGCAGGGCTGCGAGGGTAAGGAGTTTTTTCATTATGGCTGATGGATTTTTACGGATATATGGGATCCCCTGACGCCTTCTCCCCGGACGCGGAGCGTGATTTTTCCTTCGCCGGTCGGGCGGAGCACGACGGCGCAGAGTCCGTTGAAGGCCCGGTTCTCAAGGCTGCGGAAAGGGATATGGGAAGTCGGGTCGCCGTTGTCGGTCGCGATGATTTTTGCGGGACCGGAGACGCTGAAGGTCAGGTTGTTGTCTGCCGCAGGGACGAGGTTTCCGTCCTTGTCGAGGATGCGGACATAGGCGAAGACGAGCCGTTCCTCCGGGGTGCCTGTCTCGACGAGGAGGCGCTTGGCTCCTTCGGCAAGGCGGGTGCCGGTTTCGAAGCGGAGTTCCGCCCGGCGGGGCGCGCCGGCGGTCCGGACCGTCTCGACAAAGTCGTCCCCTCCTGAAGAGGCCTTGACCGTCAGGGTTCCGGGTTCATAGACGACGTCGTCCCAGCGGAGCCGGTATTCTCCGGACTCCCGGGTCCTCACCCCCTGCGACTTCCCGTTGACGAACAGTTCGGCCGAAGGCAGGTTCGTATAGACATGGACAGGGGTGACCTCGCCTTCGCGGCCCGGCCAGGTCCAGTGCGGAAGGACATGGAGGAAGGGTCGGGAATGGCCCCAGCGGGCCTTGTAGAGCCAGTACCGGTCTTTCGGGAAACCGGCCAGGTCGAGAATTCCGAAATAGCTGCTCCGGGAAGGGAGCGGGACATCGCTGACCTTCTGGCCCCAGGCGGCGAACCTCGCCTTGGCGGCCTCTTTTTCTTCTTCCGTATGGAAGTTGGTCAGGATCGAAGGGTCGAGGTTGTAGGGGGTCGGCTCGCCGAGATAGTCGTATCCGGTCCATACGAACTCCCCTGCGCATTCCGGAACCTGGTCTTCGTAGGTCCATTCATAGTCCGGCTTGGAGGCCCAGGCGGGAGCGTACAGGTCGTAGGAGCTGACCTGGAAAGGTCCTTCGTCGAGCCATCCCTTGTTCTTTTCGTCAACGACGGGGAAGAGGTAATATCCCCGCGTAGAGATGCAGGAGGCCGTTTCCGAGCCGTAGAACGGCTGGCCGGGATGGGCGTCCCGGAAGGTCGCGTATGCGTGGGGCTTGTAATTGAAGCCGTAGACGTCGATCGTTCCGGCATAGGGCTGGGACGAGGCCCAGAGATTGTCGTTTCCGGCCGTCGTCGGTCGGGTCGGATCTTCGCGGTGGCAGATTTCCGTCAGGCGGAGCGGGATGTTCCAGCGCTCCGGCATGCCCTGTTCACCGCATTCGTTGCCGATGCTCCAGGCGATGACACAGGGGTGGTTGCGGTCCCGGTGGATCATGGCCACGAGGTCCTTTTCGGCCCACTCGTCGAAGAGGGTCGCATAGCCGTTCGCTTTCTTGGGAACGGTCCAGGTATCGGTCAATTCGTCGATGACGAGGAATCCCATCTTGTCGCAGAGGTCCAGCAGTTCGGGGGCCGGCGGATTGTGGCTCGTCCGGATCGCGTTGCAGCCCATCCGTTTCAGCCATTCGAGACGGCGGGTCCATGCGGAGGTGTTCCAGGCGGCGCCGATGGCGCCCGCGTCATGATGCAGGCAGACGCCCTTCAGGCGGGTCTTTTCTCCGTTGAGGTAGAAGCCGTCTGCGCGGAATTCCGCCGTGCGGACCCCGAAGGGGGTATAATAGACGGAAGGCTCTCCACCGAGCGGGGTCACGGTCGTAATCGCGGTATAGAGGTTCGGGAAACGGTCGTCCCAGAGGCGGATGCCGGTCAGGTTGAAAGTCTGGACGAAATCGGTGCTTCCGGCCGGGATGAAGAGAACTTCTTCCTGATCCGCATAGTCCGGGGCGCCGCCGGAGAGGGTATTCTTCTCGTCGACGACAATGGTCCGGACGGAGGCGGCGACGGGGGCCCCGCTGTTTTTCAGCCGGATGGAGAGGGTCGCTGTCGCGTCGGCGACGGTTCCGTTCCAGGTATGGACCTCGGTCGTCATGTATGTCCCCCAGTGGGCGACGGAAGCCTTTGCCGCGCGGACCAGCCAGACGTTCCGGTAAATGCCGCCGCCGGGATACCAGCGCGAGGACTCTTTCGGATTGTCCAGAGAGATGACGATTTCGTTCGTTCCCGCCCGCAGGGCTCCGGAGATCGGAACGGAGAAGGATGCGTAGCCGTAGGGCCATGAACCGACCTCTTCGCCATTGACGAAGACGACGGCGTCGCTCATCGCTCCGTCGATTTCGAGCGAGCAGTCTTTGTCAAGGTCTTCCCGGCTGATTTCCAGTTCTTTCCTGTAGGCCGCTTTCCCCCACCAGGCGAGTTTTCCGGTTTCCCCGGGGTATTCCTGGCGGAAATCTCCCTCGACGCCCCAGTCGTGGGGCAGGTTGACGGTCCTGGGCGCCTCTCCTTCCAGGGTGAAGGTCCATCCCCTGTTGAGGGAGGTCCGGTCGGGCCGGGAAGGGTACGGGGTATATACGTCATGGGCGATGGCCGGCTTGTTGGAGTCGAGCCAGAGCATGAACCCTGCGACCGCCAGGAGGGCCGCCAGAATGAGTCCGACGAGGGAAATGAGCGCTATTCTGAGTCCTTTTTTCATCCTTGTTCCCAATATTCCGTAAATATAATGATTTTTCACGAAATAACTAATTCTGAAGACTCATCGGGGGAAGGGGGAGGACCTTCCGGAACTCCTCCGCTTCGCTCCGGCCCCTCCCAAGCAAGCTTGGGCCCCTCCCTCTTACATGGCCGAGGGTGGCCATGGTTCCGGGGAAGGTTCCTCCCCCTTCCCCCGGATCGTTATCGGAGAACCGTTTCGAGGCGGACGCGGGTATGGGGAGGGAGTTCGACGTAGAAGCAGAGCATCTGCGTCCCGGGATTCGGAGCATCGTATTCGTGCAGGTATGGACCCGGGGCGGTCGTCGGCAGGATTTCCGCGCGGACCGGCGGGACCTCTTTCCTCCGGAAGGGCTTTTGCCCCTCCCAATCCTTCAGGACGGTGAGGGACAGTCGTTTCTCTATGCCGTTCCCCGAGAGTTCAAAGGCCCCGGAACCCCGTTTCCCGGGGACGGTCCGGGCTTCGGCCGCGGTGCAGAGCGCCCACCGGACGGTGCAGGTGCTGTCGCCCGTCTCCAGGAAGTCCCGGACATGGAGCCCGTCCTTTCCGTCGGTCCAGACCTCCCTCCGGCAGGCGGCGAGGTCTTCGGAATAGATCTTCCCGAGTTCGACCTCCGCGCCGAACCGGCCGTTCCCGTCCCAGGTGCGGACCATCTTCGCAGGATGATTGACCTTGGGCTTGTGGGCGTTGACGGTCAGGATGTTATGCGAGAACGGGCCAATCCGGAAGATATCCCAGCGCTCGCTGTCCTGGGCCATGTCCCAGAGGTCCAGGCCGAGCCGCTCGATGGAATAATAGTTCTGCATGCCGAGGTCCACGGCCCAGCGGATACCCTCCGATTCGTAAATGAAAGACCCCTGGTCGCTGTGGGAATGGCTGGACTGGGTCAGGCCGCCCTTGATCCCGAGATAGGTGTCATCCGGGGATTCCCATCCGCTCCGGTAGAGGAAGACGGGAGTCCGGCCGCCGCAGGAATAGACATTTTTTGCGGGGACGGGGATGTCCGTGGCCGGGAACCGGGACAGCGCCATCAGGAAAAAGGGCAGGAGGCGCTCTTCGCTGAGGGAGCGGAACCGGCTCTTTTCCATGATCCCGAGCTCCGGGTACAGCAGGGAGGGATTTCCGGTCTTCCAGGCCATCCAGGCCTGCATGTACTGTCCTTTCGCCGTCGGTCCGCTGTCCGAGAAATTGAAGGTATTGCCGGTCGGGGAACTCATGAATTGCATGAATTCCGCGGAGGCGAAGAAGGCTTCGCGGCAAGAATCCAGGAGCCCGAAATCCGTTCCGAAAGCGGTTTCCAGGGCGTCGAAAAGCAGGATCTGGAAGCCGACGCCGTACCCCCAGTAGTTGTATCCCTCGGGATAGCCGCCGTCCTTTTTGAAAGAGGCCTCGAGGGTCTTGGGGTTGCTTTCGAGGCTCTTCCGGAGGATTTCTTCGCAGCGTTCCGGAGCCTCGTCCCAGATGGCCGCGGCGGCGAAGACTAGTCCGGCGTTGCAGACGGAATTCCAGTTGTTTTCCGCAGTATAGAACCAGGCCTGTTTCTTGTTTTCAGAGGCGTCGAAGGCCTTTTCTTTCAAGGCCTTGACAATCGTTTCGCGTTCTTCCGGGGTCAGGACCCCGTAGAGCCAGTCATAGCCAATCGCGACGGCCATGGCCATCTCCCCGACGTCCAGGAAATGGCTCGGGTTCCAGTCGGAGAAGGCGCAGACGGCGAGCATTTCGTCGACCGCCCGGCGGGCGTAGGCGTCTCCGCCATGGACCCGGTAGGTATAGGAGAGATAGAAAATCCGTTTCAGGGCCTCCCGGGATACGCCGAGGAGGCGTTTTCCGGTCTTGATCCGCTCGACGGGCGGCAGGGTGAGGACTTCGTCGCTGAATGCCGTGATGACGCTGTCGGCCTGCCGGACCCATACCGGGGCGCCGGCCGTTTCCGCGGAGGGGAAGGGATGGTCCCCGGGGCCGGTCAGCAGCCGGGGATGGGGACGGAGTTCCCGGCCGGTCGCGGCGATGGCGAGAAGGCCCAGGAAAAAGAGGGGAAGAAGGCGTTTTGTCATATCGCGAAGATACGAAAGAGTTTTCTAAATCGTGAAAAGAGAAGAGGTTAAATCCGTTTTCGAGTGTTGAAAACTTTGTTAATTAAATATTTTTAACTATCTTTGCGGTCCCCAAAATAGAGGGGAAAAACATAACTTATTTATTTACAAACATTTATGCCAACAATTCAGCAACTTGTTCGCAAAGGACGCGAGACCCTCGAGGTATCGAGCAAGTCTCGTGCGTTGGATGCTTGCCCCCAGAAGCGTGGCGTATGTCTTCGTGTGTATACCACTACGCCGAAGAAACCGAACTCTGCAATGAGAAAGGTTGCCCGTGTACGCCTGTCAAACGCTAAAGAGGTCAATGCTTACATCCCGGGCGAGGGCCACAACCTCCAGGAGCACTCCATCGTGCTTGTTCGTGGCGGTCGTGTAAAGGACCTCCCTGGTGTACGTTACCACATCCTTAGAGGAGCTTTGGATACGGCGGGTGTAGACGGACGGAAGCAAGGCCGTTCCCTCTACGGCGCCAAGAGGCCGAAGAAATCTAAGAAGTAATTCACCTATCTATCACCTTTAATTTTTTTCAAAATGAGAAAAGCGAAGCCTAAAAAGAGGATTCTACTTCCAGATCCTAAGTTTCACGACGTGGAGGTTACCCGTTTCGTGAACAACCTTATGTTGCAGGGGAAGAAGAGTATCGCGTATTCTATCTTTTATGATGCCATTGACATGGTAGGCGAGAAGATGAAAGATTCTGACCAGGCTCCTCTCGATATTTGGAAGAAGGCCCTCGAAAACGTGACCCCTCAGATTGAGGTTAAGTCCCGTCGTATCGGTGGTGCAAACTTCCAGGTGCCGACCGAGTTGCGTCCGGAGCGTAAAGTTTCCGTGGCTATGAAGAACCTGATTCAGTTCGCCCGCAAGCGTTCCGGTCACTCGATGGCAGAAAAGCTGTGCGCCGAAATCGTTGCTGCATTCAACAACGAGGGTGGTGCATTCAAGCGTAAAGAAGACATGCACAGAATGGCTGAGGCCAACAAGGCCTTTGCACACTTCCGTTTCTAATCTGCAAGCTAAATGGCAAAGAGAGATCTTAAATTCACACGCAACATCGGCATCATGGCCCATATTGATGCCGGCAAGACCACTACGTCCGAGCGCATCCTCTACTATACCGGTAAGACCCATAAGATTGGCGAGGTACACGAAGGAGCAGCCACTATGGACTGGATGGTCCAGGAGCAGGAGCGCGGTATCACCATCACTTCTGCTGCTACCACCGCATTTTGGCACTACAACGGAGACACCTATCAGATCAACCTTATCGACACTCCCGGCCACGTAGACTTCACTGTCGAAGTGGAGCGTAGCCTGCGCGTACTGGACGGTACCGTGGCCACTTTCTGCGCTGTGGGTCGCGTACAGCCTCAGTCCGAGACCGTATGGCGTCAGGCAGACAAGTATGGCGTGCCTAAGATCGCGTATGTGAACAAAATGGACCGTATTGGTGCTGACTTCCTCGCCTGCGTTGAGGAAATCAAGACCAAGCTCGGTGCCACCGCCGTTCCCATCTGTCTCCCGATCGGTGCCGAAGACAAGTTCGACGGTATCATCGACCTCATCGAAATGAAGGCCATCTTCTACGATGGAAACTCCGACGCTCTGGTGAACTACACCGAAGGCGAAATCCCTGAGAAACTCAAGGGTGAAGCCGCCCGTTGGAGAGACATCCTTCTGGAGACCGCCGCCGAGTGCGATGAGAGCCTGATGGAGAAGTATTTCGAGGATCCCGACTCCCTCACCAGGGAGGAAATCATCGCCGCTATCCGCAAGGGTACCATTGCTATGCAAATCGTCCCTGCCTGCTGCGGTTCTTCCTTCAAGAACAAGGGTGTACAGTTCCTCCTGGATGCCGTAATGCGGTATCTGCCTTCTCCTCTGGATAAGGGAGCCGTTAGCGGAACCAACCCCCGCAGCGGTGAGGAAATCACCCGTAAGCCCTCCGCAGACGAACCTTTCTGCGCACTGGTGTTCAAGATTGCCACCGATCCTTTCGTGGGTCGCCTGGCCTTCCTCCGTGCCTACTCCGGCAAGTTGGATGCAGGTTCTTACGTGTACAATACCCGCACTGGCAAGAAGGAGCGTGTAGCCCGTCTGTACCAGATGCACTCCAACCACCAGAACCCCATCGAGTTCGTGGAGGCCGGTGACATCTGCGCAGCCGTTGGTTTCAAAGACCTCCGCACCGGTGATACCGTGTGCCTGGAGGAAAAGCCCATCACCCTGGAGACCATGGAAGTCCCGGATCCGG
>JAEEGI010006580.1_pt1 | contig 26215 bp, 19 predicted proteins | sample 8958751 | NCBI WGS metagenome assembly JAEEGI01 (sample SAMN16246545, study PRJNA631951) | gut metagenome | biome: gut microbiome; feature: rumen; material: KS-attached | host: Bos | place: Iran: Karaj | collected 2018-10
AATGAATAATCGTTTTGATGTCAAGTCTCTAGTTCCCAGTCCCCCGTTGGAGGTTGCCCGCGCAACCGGGGACCAAGAACCGATGACTGTTCGATTAGCGGATGACCTTGCTGGTCGACACGGTACCATCGCTGTAGCGGGTAACAACGATGTTGATGCCGTTGAACGGCTTGTCGCTGCTCATACCCTGGACGTTGTAGAACGTCTGCTCTACAATCGTGCCGTTGGTTGAGAGCTCAATGACAGCGGTCTCGGGATCCATGGGATTTGCTTCTTCGTCAACAACATATCCCACATGGTCGGAATCAGCTTCGCCACGAGTCTTTTGGTAACCCTTCACTACATAATAGAAGCGAACCAGGAACTTGGGCTTAATGGTGTTGAGACCACCAAAGATGACGTTGTTGTCCCAATTGGTATCATCCTTGGTGATGATGAGATCCAGGTCATCGGCACCGTGGCAGTACTTCGTGTACAGGAGCCTGGGGCTCGTGCGGTCGGCATCCGGATCGTTGACGGCCTTACCGGTGTTCGGGTCTGTTGTCATGTTGCGCAGACCGTCGCAGATAAGCCAAACACGGAACATGTAAGGCTCATACTCGACATTGCCTACGGGCAGGACGCCAGTGGCGTGCAGGCTCTTAAGGATGAACAAGCTGCAAGGATTATTGTCCTCGTCATACCAGTTCACAAAGGCGTTCCAATCGCCATTGGCATTCTTGGCCTGACGCTCGTAGACCGGGGTAAGAACGTTCACGCTACCAATTCGCACCTCCCAAAGCGGAGCACCATAGCTGTTGTGCAGCGAGTCGGTGGTATAGTAGTGGCGGTCGATACCCTTGGTCCAAACGATGGGAACATAGGACAGCGAGTCACTGGACTGCGAGGCACGGATGTTACGGAAGTCGAAGAAGTCATATGGACCTGAAGGATAGATATTACCCGTGTAACCCGTCAAGGATGCATTACTGGGCTTGTACATCTCCTGGTAGTCACCAGCCTCACGGCGCTGCAGCACGCTAATGTAGGTGTTGTAATCATCAGCTGTAGGGGGCACACCGTTCAACTTACTGTTGATGGTATAGAAGTAGGGTGCACTGGCGGGCGACAGGTTCATGTCAACCTCGGCCGACAGCATGTCGGTGGTCAGGAAGTTGGTGGGATCGGTGTCTTCGTCCATCTGGGTCTGTGAGTAGTAACCCTGGAGCTCGGCACCGGTGTGCTGAACGGGAACACGGGCAGGACTACTGGTCGTGTCGCGGCTAGCCAACTTCAGGAAGTAGGTGTAGCGGTAGGGGTGGTCGTTCGTGGAAGGAATCTTCTCGGCGAACTGATCTACGATGGGCAGCGTACCCATGCGCACCATACCGTGTACCACGGGCTCGATGCCGGTACTGTAGGTAGCGGTCAGGTTAACGGTAACACTCACCTCGCCACTGCTGATGGTCAGCGTGCCAGTGGCGTTGGGGTTGGTGCCGGTATAGGTCACCGTAATGGTAGTGCCGGCATTGACATCGGCGGCGGTAAGGGTCGTGGGCGATACACGGAAGCCCGTGCCGCTCACGCTGACGGTCAAGTTCTCGGTCAGGTAGTTACCGCTGACAGCGATGTTCTTGTTCACGCCCAGGCCGCTGTTGGTGCCCACCTCAACGGTAGAGCCGTCCACGGGTGCGGTCAGGGTGGGATCGTGCGAGATGTAGGTAGCGGTCAGGTTAACCGTAACGTCTTCGTCCAATTCGGGGCTGCTGAAGGTCAGCGTGCCTGTGCCGTTGGCGGTGCCTTCATAGGTCACCGTGACGGTAGTGCCGGCATTGACGTCGGCGGCACTGAGGGTCGTCGGCGTTACGCTGAAGCCCGTGCCACTCACGTTGACGGTTACGTCCTCGGTCAAGTTGCGGCCGCTGACGGGGACAGTCACGCTCACACTGGTCTCACCACCCTCTTCAAGGGTACCCACGTTTACGGTAGCACCATTCTCAGGAGCTGTCAACACGGGAGTAGTATTGTCCTCGTAGGTAAAGGTCACCTTCGGCAAGAAGGCTTGCTCATATGCAGAACTATAAAAAGCTCCCGTTTCAGTTGTCAGACTTGTACTACGGCTATGAATGCCAGTATAAACGGACGATTGGGTCTCGCCATAGAAGTATGTGCTCGCATACTGGCCCGAGCTTACCGTTGACTGGAAGTCAACTACCAGATTGCCACCGGTATACTCGAACGGATGGTCAAACGTGATGGTAAAAGTATTAATACCTGAGGTCACGGTTGCATTTTCAGCTACCATAGTCAAGCCATCAATACGTGCGTATGATGAGTACCCGCTTTGATCAGTCGTGCCCAACCTGACAGTCCAATTGGTATTCTCAAGATTAGCGCTAAGATTGCCTGTGGCATAGAATGTCATCGACGTGAGCGTCTTACCCACAAGGCTGGTAATCTCAGGATAAATCATCTGGTTAATCTGGAACTGCTCGTTGTAGTTGCCGTAGATGGGCAAGTAAGCATTCGTACCAGTTCCATCGCAGACTGTTACCTCCTGTGTGCAAGTGCCGTTGAGTGTAATCTCCACATCTTCGGCGCCATCGCTGGACAGGGTAAGGGTAGCAGTGTGAGTGCCAGTTGCATTGGGCGAATAGGTAACGGTGAGGTTACCGCCAGTAGTGCCCAAGCTAGTGGGATCCACGCTGAATGCTGCATCTCCGCTAATCGAGGCTGTAATGTTCTCCGTCAGGTTCTTGCCAGTAACAACTACAGTTTGATTTACTGATTCACCAGGTTGGCACTTAAACGTGACAGAAGTGGGCGTAGCAGTAATAACGGGATCGGTGCTGGCTTCTACATAGATGTAAGCATACTGTGACGAGGATGACTTACTAACATGGAATCCAAAGTTAGTATTATACCTAATATAATAATTGGTGTATTCAGAATTATAAGTATAGTAGCCACTAGCGTTACCATTGATTCTCCATGTGGTATAGTTACCACCAGTAGTGAAATAGTAATTGCCTCCGTTGTAGACGATACCCAACAAACCATTACTGGGGTTTGTAAAGGTATAATATGTAGCACCATATGAAGTGGTTGAGCCCAAAGTAAAGGCCATTACATCACTGCCAACAGTTACCATATCACCATTGAGGGTAACAGATGCGGAAGTTCCATCTCCGCCATCGGTGTATCCACCCAATGCTAAGGAGCTGGTGCCGTTCTCGTAAACGAAGATAACTTTCTTGCCGGCTACAAGCTGGTCGGTACTGGTCACCTTCTCATAGAGTGTTTGCGCGTTAAGCGACAGAGCGAGCAGCGCGAAGACTGCTGTTAAAATATATATCTTTTTCATCGCTTATATCGTTTTAGTTGTTGTTAGTAGCATTGTTCAAAGTGACTCTGCTGCCGGGAGCGTTGTCCTTTGCTTCATTAGTTCCTGTTGTGGGGGCATCGGGCTTGTTGTGAGTCTTTGTAGCCCTGGTGGTACCCTTGCGGGGAGCCTTACTGCCGATGTTGATGGTCCAGGTGTAGTCCTTGGCGTTCTCCTCACCGTTCAGGATAGCCTTGGAGTCGCCGTTGACCTTAATCTTGGCGGTCTTGCCGGTGTCACCGTAGGCGTTGATGGTCACGGTAGCGGTAGTGTAGTTGCCAAGAATGCCGCCAGGAATCAGGATGTAGCCGTTACCCTCGAGGTAGTAAGCGCCATTCTCCTTGACCCAACGTGAGCCGCTGGAAACGGTCCAGTTGTTGGGCAGGGTGCTGCTCTGGGCGGTCCAGGTACGGTCGTAGTTGCCAGCCTGTACCCTAATGCTCAGGAAGTTCACGTCATAGCTGTTGGGCTGGATGACGATGTCACCCTTAGTAGATACGGTCAAGATACCCGTAGTGGGGATACCCATGGCAGCCAGTTCATACTTGGAAGCTTCGATATCCTGGGTGGACTGGCCGTTCTCGTCAACATAGTTGATAGTGTATTTCACTGTTCCGTCTTCGAGGTTCTCGAAGACAATCTGAGCTACCTGCTTGGTGAGGTTGCTGTCGTTGTTCTCATAGCGCATGAGGTTGAACACATTGTAACCCTCATGGATGCGGTCGGTCGTCAATCCGTTAGCATCGTTCTCGTTTTGGACATTCAGGAAGTTGCGGTACCAGTTCTGCATGAGGGGCACGTCAAAGTCGCTCTCGTAGTGGTCAAGTGACAGTGCCAGGAAGTCCTTCAGGCCCGGTATGACGATATTGTCCTGGTTACTCCAAGCGATGAACGAGGGATGGTCGCTGTCGGTGGGCCAGCCCTTAATGATGTACGTGTGGTACTGGCTGTAATCGTACTGCGGCCACTTCTTACCATCAAAGTCGTAGTGCGTCACGTTCTCAACCGTCGTGATGCTGTCCAGGACTTCGTTACCGTTCTCATCGGAAATTACCTCATAGATGACGTACTTCTGGGGCACGTCACCACCCGACATCTCGTTCAGCGACGAGGTCCAGTCGAGGGTCACGGTGTAGTAGGCGTTTGACTCGGCATCATAGCCATCGATGGGGAATGCCTCGGCATCCAGCGTCAACAGGTAGAGACCTACCTTGGGAGCGAACTTGGGATTGTAGTTGGCATAGTTGACAGCGAAGTAAGAAGCAGTATTAAAGGCAACCTCTGTCTTGCCGTTCTCGTCACCCACCATATAGGGGTTCATGTCACGACCATCATTGGGCTGATAACTCCTATTGCCTTTAGTGCCAATGGAGTCATTCTTCCAGTACCTCAAGCGGTTGTCGGGGATAAAGAAGTTCATACCCGACATCGCGTACTGCTGGGTGCCCGTGTTACCCGACATCGAGAACTGGTGGCCGTTCTGGATCACCGAGGCGCAGTCATGTTCAATGGGATAGACGGAACCGTCCATCATCTCGATATAGAAGTCGGTGATCTCGTCGCCCTCTTCTCCTCCGGTGGGGCTGAACTGCTCATACATGTACTTGAAGGGAACCTCCTCGCAGGCATAGCTGGGCCAACCGGCAGAGGTGTTACCAATAGAGGTAAGCACACCACTGGATTTTTTGCGGGCACGACCCTTGCCCAGGAAGAAGAACTTGTTGTAAGTACCGTCGCAGTTGAATACTGTGCCGACACTGTCACCGGAACCGATGCGCAGACCGTCGGTCAACAGCTTCACGCTCTTGATGTTCCTGGAGATGTAGTCAATGACGGAGTCCTTAGTGGTATATTCACATGCACCGGTGTAATAATTCATGTTCTCGGGGTGAATCTTTACGTTGTTCTTCACCGCAACAACCAGCGCGGTATAGCCCTCGTGATCAGGCCTATAGGTGTTGGTGGCAACTACAGCCGGGAAGTTGATGGTGCAGGTGTTAGTACCGTTGACAGTTGTCCAACTGATTGTTCCAGTAGAAGTATTGAGAGGTCTATCGCAAATCATGAAATAGCCGTTACCCGTTACTGATACGGTTATCTGATTGTGGCCGGTAAATTTCTCAGCCGCAATGCGGATAGTACCGCCATCTGCCATGTAGTAGTAAGAGTTGCTATATCTGGTTAACGTTTTGTTTGCATAACCGCCGCTAGGCAAAGTTGCGCCATTGTTGCTGGCACTCCAGCTGTAAAGCGTCGTGTTGCCATCACTTACAATAATACTACTCAAATAGGCACTGCTGTTACGTGTGCGGATCAGCACGTCGGTCGGCGTTGTGGCACCAGAGGTAACGGTGTTGTTTGTACCCTCGATATCCAAGTAAACGGTTCTATCCGAACTGTTCAATTCCCCGTATGCGCCATTAATGTAAACATAACGGTAACCACTGCTATAATAATTATAGTCATAGGCTACAACCTCAACCCTTACACTGCTGTAGTTCGAGAGCTTGCTGCCATCGAACGTCAGGGTGTTTGATGAATTACTGGTATAAAAATAGTTACCAGAGGTATTCCAAGTACCAGTTTTGGTCCATCCGTCGGGTAATGAAGAAATATTACTAGCTGTCAGTTCGGTTATCGTGGTATTGCCCGAAGTGATCTTGATTGAAGAGATTCGGGCATTGGAAACAGTAGTCGTATAGGTACTGCTAGTGTTGATGACGATGTCGTCATAGTCGTAGCTGGTCGTCGTAGTGCCGCCGCCGACTTCCCCGAAGGGGATGTTCCAGCCACCGGCGATACCGCCATAGTAGGTGGGATTCTCGCGCACACCCGTGCTGGTGTAGGCACTGTAGTAGTGACCAGGGAGGCGCTTGTCCATATAGACAGCCCTCAACAGGTCATAGATCTGATAAGGATCGGTCACCTCGGGAGCGGCATACTTGCCGGTCTTGGGGTTGGGAAAAACATAGTTGACCGTAACGGAGTCCGATGCCCCGTTGGGTAGCCACTTGTAAGTCCAATCCTTCATGTCATCTGCCTTAAGGACGTAGGCCTGGGCGAAGACATGACTTGTCCAGCCTACTGCTAGCAGAAGACTGAACATCAAAGTTGTTAATTTCATTTTCATAACTGCAATTTTTATATAAGTTAAAATTGAATTGTGTATATACCACATAGTTTATGTTGAGGCGGTCTGGTGCTACTTGCTGGGTGTTAATCACTTAGCATTGTTTCATAGTCCATTCATCACTATCGATGGCTGGGCAATGGAAATAGAAGACATCCAGATACCTTTTCCATTGTGCTAATAGATACCTTTTACTTATCCAAGCTGCAAAATAATACATTATTTTTGACGTGTGCAAGAAAATAAACAAGAATTTTTATTTAAGATGTGTCTATCTGGTATAGATGGGGTTCGGGTGCAAACGCAAAAAACGGCGTCTGCACCCCTGCCATTACTGGAAATGGTAAGGGTGCAGAGCCGTTAGAGGTTGCGTTTGGCTGCGCGATAGGGTGGGGTCGATGCCCTGGATCAGAAGGTGTACTTCAGTCCGAGTACGGTGACCGATTGGTTGAAATTCTCGATGATCTGGAAGCGCTCCTCGCTATAGAAGTAGAGCCTGTCCTGGACACGGTATTGGGCACCCACACCCACGTTGGCACCGCAGCGGTCAATGTTGCCGCCATGATCAACCTTGTAGCTGGCATAGGTGAAGCCCAGCAGCGGATAGAGGGCAAAGGCGCTGCTGGTGGGAATCACGTAGTGCAGGTTGACGTTGGCGTTGATGGCGCTCACACCGTCGTTCTTGAAGTAGTACATGAACTCGGGAGCGATGCGGAAGCGGTTCACGGGTTCCACCTGCAGCTGCAAGCCCAGGCCTGCCATGGAATGCTTGGAGGCATAGGCAAACTGTGCGCCCAGCGAGATGTCACCCTTCTCGGCGCTGGCGCCCAGAGCAGTAACGATGGCCAATACGGCCAAAAAAATAAACTTTTTCATTGTTCTTTAATAGTTTCTAGTCCCTAGTCCCTAGTTTCTAGTTGGCATCCGCATTCTAGAGTTCTCTAGTTCCTAGGGGGATTATTAATTATTAGTCTGAAATTGAGTTTGATAGCGCATTAAGCATTTTAGCTATTTCAGTTATCGTGCTATGAACGGTTGCCGTTTGGTTATTATCCAAATAATGCAATCGTTCACATAATTCAATCTGTGTTGAGAGCTCCCAAAGCGACCCTCTTGCCATTGACAGGAATCGAATGAATTCCTTGGAAGTGATGCGTCCTTGTCCTTCGGCAATGTTTGAAGGAACTGACACCGCTGCGCGGCGTATTTGATCGGTAAGAGCGAATGACTCTTCCCTAGGCAGATGTTTGACTAGGTTGTAAACCATAACGGTAAGGTCCATAGCCTTTTGCCATACTACTAAATCTCTAAACTCGCTGGATTTCATGATTATCTCTGATAGTGATGGATGTAGCTATTATCAACTAGAAACTAGGGACTAGAAACTAGGGACTAGCTGTCAACGCGCTCAGCAAGTTGACGGCTTCGTCAAGAATGGCATCGTGGGTGCGGTCGGTGTCGTCCATGTCGACGCGCACGTCAGGGGCCACGCCGAACTCGGTGAGCCGTCCCTGGGCGTCCATGATGGGACAGGACGAGAAGCGTACACGCCAGCCGTTGGGCAGCTCGCTCGTGAAGGGCAGTCCGCAGCCGCCGCCAGTGGTGTCGCCCACGATGGTGACCTGGCCCAGCGACTTCATGATGGACACGAAGTTGTTGGTGGCGCTGAACGAACCGCGGTTGGCCAGCACGACAACGGGTTTGAGATAGTGGATATGGTTCTTGGTAGGCTCGAAGTAATAGGCGTAGGGCTCGCTCAGGTCGTTATGGCCTGGGCCGGTCTTGTGTCTGATGTAGCCAGCAAGGGTCTTTTCCTGGATAAAGCGGGAGACGAGGGTCTCGACATTGGTCAGCAGGCCGCCGCCGTTGTTGCGCACATCGATGATGAGGCCGTCGGCGGTACTCAGGTAGCTCAGGATGAGGTCCAGGTTGCCTTCGCCGATGTTCGACGAGAAGGATCCGTAGTACATGTAGCCGAAGTTGCCGGGCAGAATCTGGTACTTGATGCCCGAGGCCATCTTGTAGTCGAAGTTCAGGTAATGCTCGTCGATGATGCGCTCATCGTAGTTGACCGGCCACTGCTCCCAAATCCAGTAACGCGACACGTCGTGGCTGGCAATCAGGTTGGTATGGCCGTCGCGCAGCTCCTTGAGCATATCGCCGCAGACGTCAAACAACTCCCTGTCGGTCATTTCGTTAGACACCAGTGCGCGGTAACGCTGGTGCACCGCGTTCCAGTCCACCTGCTTGTAGTCAAAGAAGCTGTAATGCTCATCCATAATTGACCACAACGCCTCGAAATTTCCCACCTGGTCATGCTCAAACTCATCCTTCTCGGCACACCCCACACAACACAATAACAAACAGATAAAAGGAAGACAATAAGTACAATAAATACTATGGCTTCCGCGCTCTTTTTTCAATGCGAATTTCGCGAATCTGAATAACCAATTCGTGAAATTAGCGTAATTCGCATTAGCTCCGCAGGATATGAATCTGGATAGCATAGTTATTATAGTTGTTTGAGTTGTTTTTTATAAAGAGAGGCCCAGGACGAGGGAGTGGCTGACGTCGTGGACGTGGAGGTGGTTAACGGTCCAGTGCTCCAGGCGGTTACGGTAGCCCAGGCGCAGCGTGGTCTTGCCCATCTTCAGGTCGGCGCCCAGGTAGTTGGTCATGTCCAGGCGGTTTCCCCACCAGCCCAGGTGGGCCAGGTTCTTGTGGTTGCCCAGGTAGATCTCGTAGTAGCTCTCGTCATACTCGGGAGCAAAAAACACGCCGGCGACGGGCAGCTGCAGCTGGTACCGCAGCGTGATGGGCTTGCGCCCCAGGCGCGTGTTGAACCAGGCCATGCCCGTTGCGCCCACGTTGGCGTGGGCACGCACCGTGACTGGGTTGTTGCTGTTCACCTCGTCATAGACGATGCCGGCACGCAGCTGGGCCATCGGTCCGGCCGACAGGTTGAGTTTGGGGTTGAACACGCCCTTCCAGCACCGCTGCATGTCAAAGGCGATGTCGCCCATCAGTTTGTGCAGGTCATTGTTCTTGCTCGGGTTCTCCACGAAGTTATAGTCGGCGCCCACATACAGTTGCCACAGCCACTGGCCCTGCCGCACGGGACGCACTGCCTCAACACTCAGCGCCAGGCCCACCCCGTCATAGGTGATAGGCGTGAGATAACTGTCATGCACCGACGCATATCCCGCATCAAGCATCAACACCGACTGCGTCTCCTGCCCCCCAGCACTCAACGCCATAAAAACCACTAATGATATTAATAATCTCCTCGTCATTAACTACAAATTTCACGAATTAAGCTAATTATTAGCATCCGCAAACTTTATTATTTCGAATTTAACTAATCACATCAGCACTACTTGTGGATGTTGCAAAAACGTTCAGTTTTTAAACTCGTTTCACCAAAATTAGCAAGAATCCCAAGCTGATAGCCAGTCGCTTTCAGATAGTTGATTATTTGTGCTTTCTCAATATCTGATAATTTGTTGAGAGCCTTCAACTCCACAATAATCTTATCATAACATACAAAGTCAGCGATATAATCTTGTTGTAGAGGAATTCCTTTATAGAAAATCTTCAGATTGGCTTCTCTCTTAAAAGGAATTCCTTTATCCATGAATTCGCGCTCTAGCGCTTCTTGGTAGACTTTCTCCAAAAAGCCGCATCCCAGTTCACGATGAACGGTCATCATGCATCCAATGATATCGTATGATTCTTTAGGATAGATAATCATATATCATGCAGTTTATTAATTCGCCACAATTGAGTGCGGATGCCTATTCGTAAAATTCGCGATTCGTTGTTTGAATAATTCGCCACAATTGAGTGCGGATGCCTGTTCGTAAAATTCGCGATTCGTTATTTGAGTAATTCGCCACAATTGAGTGCGGATGCCTATTCGTAAAATTCGCGTAATTCGTAGTTTATTCAGTCTTCGTCGAATGGGATGCGCTGCTGGCCGGTGAAGCTGTCGAGCACCTCGTCCTGGCTGATGCCGTCGGCGGGCGGGGTGTTGTCGTCCGCCTCGTCGGTCTCGGCCACGGTGGGCGTCTGCTCCTCGACGGGTGCCGGCTCGCGCGGCTCTACCTCGGTGATGCTGTCCACCTGCCAGTTGGTCACGCGGCGGCCCTTGGCCTTGAAGGTCTTGACGCCGATAAACTCCTCGGCATCAATGATGAACGGTTCGCGGTGAGCATCGTCGCCACCCATCTTTACCTCGAAGCGCGGGCAAGGCTCGTCGCTCAGCAGCAGCAACTTCGACTCGGGATTGGCACCGATGAAGCTCTGCTTCTTGTTATTGTCCTCGAGGGTAAAGCGCTTGACGTAGGGGTGACCCTGGTCGGCATCGTCGAGCACGGCGGCCCATACTTTGCCCGGGACATACTTCTCGATGCGCAAGATGCCCTCGTCGTAGTGGTTGCTGGCCTCGGTGCTCGTGGTGTAGAACTCGCCAGTCTTCATCACCACCAGGATGCGGTCGTCGCCGCCAAACAGGCCCAGCGAGCGGCCGTGTTTCTCGTAGTTGATGCGCAGGATGTCCGGGTCGAACCACACCTCGCGGTCGCCCAGCGTCGACTGGCCCGCCTCCTTGAGCGAGATGCGGTGCACCTCGTTCTTGGTGACGATGTTGCCGCGGGCCTGCTTGCCCTTGATGGCCAGGTCGGCCAGGTTGACGTCAAACTGCAGGATCTTGAGCCTGAACTTGGGCTTGAGGGTAATGCGCAGCACCTCGGCCTCGCCGTTGGGGTTGGCCGTGAACCACACGACCTTGCTGCCCGGCTTGCCCATGGTGATGTCATACTCCTTGTCGCGGGTGATGCCCGTGACGGCAAAGCGCTTCATGTAGGTGGTGCCTCCGCGGCCGTCCTGGTACAACACATTATATATGGTGCGGTCATCGCCCTTCTTGAACACGTTCAGGTAGATGATGTTCTTGCCCACATAGATCTTCTCGGCGACCTTGGTGACCTTGAACTTGCCGTCCTTGTAGAAGATGATGATATCGTCGATATCCGAGCAGTTGCACACAAACTCGTCTTTCTTCAGTCCCGTGCCGATGAAGCCGTCGGCGCGGTTGATGTAGAGCTTCTGGTTGGCCTCGGCGACCTTGCTGGCCACGATGGTGTCAAACTCGCGGATGATGGTGCGGCGCGGGTACTTGGCGCCGTATTTGGTCTTCAGGCCCTCAAACCACTCGATGGTGTAGTCGGTCAGGTGGGCCAGCTTGTTGTCGATGTCCTCGATGCGGTCCTTCAGGCGCGCGATGTTCTCGTCGGCCTTGTCACTGTTGTACTTGATGATGCGCTTCATCGGGATTTCCAGCAGGCGCAGCAGATCGTCCTGGGTAATCTCGCGGTAGAACTGGGGCTTGAAGGGCTTCAGGCGCTTGTCGATGTGCTTGAGGGCACGCTCCTGGTCCTTGGCGTTTTCAAACTCCTTGTCCTTATAGATGCGCTCCTCGATGAAGATTTTCTCCAGCGACACGTTGTGCAGCATCTCCATGGTCTCGCCGCGCGTGATTTCGAGTTCCTGGCGCAGGATGTCGCGCGTGCGGTCCACGCTGTAGCGCAGCACGTCGCTCACGGTGAGGAACTGGGGCTTCTGGTCCTTGATCACGCAGCAGTTGGGCCAGATGGAGATTTCGCAGTCGGTAAAGGCGTACAGCGCATCGATGGCGATGTCGCTGCTCGTTCCGGCCTGCAGCGAGACGATGATCTCGGCCGTGGCGCTGGTGTTGTCCTCGACCTTGCGGATTTTGATCTTGCCGCGCTCGCCGGCCTTGAGGATGCTCTCGATGACGGTGCCGGTGGTCTTGCCATAGGGCACATCCTTGACCAGCAGCGTCTTGTTGTCGAGTTTCTCGATTTTGGCGCGCACGCGCACATAGCCGCCGCGCTCGCCGTCGTTGTAGTGGCCAACGTCGATGTAACCGCCCGTCTGGAAGTCGGGGTAGAGGTGGAACTCCTCGCCGCGCAGGTAGTGCACAGCGGCATCGATTACCTCGTTGAAGTTGTGCGGCAGGATTTTGCACGACAGACCCACCGCGATACCCTCGGCGCCCTGGGTGAGCAGCAGCGGGAACTTGGCGGGCAGCGTGAGCGGCTCGCGCTTGCGACCGTCATAGGAAAGGCCCCAGTCGGTTACCTTGGCGTTATAGACCGCATCCAGGGCAAACTCGCTCAGGCGGGCCTCGATGTAACGGCCGGCAGCCGCACCGTCGCCGGTGAGGATGTTACCCCAGTTACCCTGGGTGTCGATAAGCAGCTCCTTCTGTCCCAGCTGGACCAGCGCGCTGTAGATCGACGCGTCGCCGTGGGGGTGGTACTGCATCGTCAGACCCACGATGTTGGCCACCTTGTTGAAGTGGCCGTCATCGGCCTCTTTCATGGCGTGCATGATGCGTCGCTGCACGGGCTTGAAGCCGTCCTCGATGTGGGGAACGGCGCGCTCGAGTATTACGTAGGAGGCATAGTCGAGAAACCAGTTCTCGTACATGCCGCTCAGTTGCAGTTTCTTATCTTTAGGCACCTGGTAAGAGGAATGGGCCTGCGGCTCACCGCCACCGTCGCCGTCATCACCGCCATCGGGCGGGAGGGCGCCGGCACCGTTGTCAATGTCTTGGGCACTGCCCTCGGCAGGGTCTTGCTGCTCCATGCCTTCCAGTTCGTCGTCGTCTTTCTTCATATAAAATCAGCGTTTTAACCTGCAAAGGTAATAAAAATCCCCGACACATGAGCCACGTGCGGGGGATTTTGAAGAAATAATACTGTCTATGGTTGCTTTGGCCTGAAGTTGCCTTACATCGCCAGCCTCATGCCGATGCCGTAGCTGCGGTAGATGGGCGAGAACTGGTTGCGGAACGACACGCGGCAGAACCACTCGTCAAAGTACCAGCTGCCGCCACGGTATACCCGACCAGTGCCGCCTGCAGGGCCTGTGGGGTCGGTGACGGCCTCGCTGCTGTAGTCGCCATACCAGTCTTGGCACCACTCGTGCACATTGCCGCTCATGTCATAGAGTATCAGCTCGTTGGGCAGTCGGGTGGCTACCGGGTGAGTGCCATAGTAACCCGTACCTCTCAGTTCCCAGGAGTCATTGTAGGAGTACCAGGCCACGCTGGCGGGGTCATTGCCGCCGGCATATTTGTAGCCCTGGCTCTCGTTGCCGCCACGGGCGGCGAACTCCCATTCGGCCTCGGTAGGCAGGCGGAAGGTGAAGCCCGTCAGCCGGTTGAGTTGTGCGATAAAGGCTTGGCAGTCATCCCACGAGATGTGCTCAACAGGTAGCTCCGGGCCATGGAAATAGCTGGGATTGTCGCCCATGACCGCTTGCCACAGTGCCTGAGTGACTTCGGTTTGGCCGATGTAGAACGATGACACGGTCACCTGGTGAACGGGCAGTTCCCGGCTGTTGGCGTCGCTGCCCTGCTCGCTGGTGGCGCCCATCATGAATGTGCCCCCCTCGACGGGCACCATGACAAACGTCACGTCGCCCACTGTAAATTCCTGTGCCTCGGGTTCGTCGAGCGGGAATTCGACGTCGCCCAGCAGGTAGTCGATGAGCAGGGTCACGTCGGCGATGTTGATGCCGCCGTTACGGTCCACGTCGGCACTGGCCGGGTCCACCTCGCCCTCTCCGCTCAGCAGGTAGTCAATTAGGAAGGTCACATCGGCGATATTGACGTTGCCGTCGCTGTTCACGTCACCCCGCTGGCTGCCCGTCGCCGATGCCGTCAACGGCCACATCAGCATCATGAGCAATGAGGTGAAGGCCAAGAGGCTGAATTTATGATTGCGTTTCATCTTGAATCCTGTTTAGTGTCTCACTCGCAGCACTTTTCTGGCGCTGCGGGTATTGTCGCTGTTGGTGGTCACCTCGATGTTCACGCCGTCAAACGGGCGGGCGCTCTCATGTCCGCTCAGGTTGTAGTAATGTACCTTGGACTTGACGTCGGGCGTCGGCGCCGCGGGCACTTCATCGACCGATGTCATGGGGTCGATGCCCATGTCATCGATGGGCTCGAGATAGAACGAGCGCAGGGGCTCATAGCCGAGTTCCTCCATCAGGTCATCCCACGCTTGGGGCAGTTCGACGGCTACGGTCGACATGCCGCCGCCGGGCATGGTCTGTATCTTGTTGCGCGAGGGGTCGCCGGTGATGATGAATGCCGTCTCGCCCTTGACCATGGTGGGGATGGTCAGCATTTGGGCGGCATCGCTGGCATACCACTCGGGCGTGTTGGTCATTTCGGCGTCTTCTTCGTCCTGCAGTTGGGCCATGTATTCATCCAGCGAGGTGTGGTCGGGATTGATGGCACTTCCCGGATTGGCATAGTAGTGGGCATAGGCTCGCTCATACAACGGCCGGCGCGCTGTGGCGATGAGCTGGTCCTCGAGATTGTCAACCGTGCCGTAGGTGTCCTTGAGGTGGGCAGCGACCTCTTCGGTCATGAGGATGTTGCGGTGGGTGTACTGAACGCCGCTGCCCAAGGCCAGCTGGCAACGCTCGGTGATGTCCCATGCCAGCAGCTGCATGATTTTCTCGCCGTCGGTGGTGGCGGGAGGCATGTTGTTGCCCCACAGCAGGGTAGAGGCAGCCGTGACGGCACTCTCGTTGAGGTCGATGCCCTGGCGCACATGGTAGGGGTTCCATCCCACGCGCAGGCATGCCTCGTCATCCTCGGCCAGACACCATGACACGGGATAGCCGAAGGTGCCCATGCGGTCCTGTTTCACATAGTACCCTGCCAGGTTGAGCATCGCCAGGTTGAGGAAGCGGCCGATGGCGACATTGGCCTTCTCGTTGATCTGTCCTTGGCCGTGGTCCAGACCCAGCTGGCGGGCCACAGGGCCGTTGACCCAGCAGTAGGGAACCCAGGCGTGGGTGCTGCCCAAGGTGCGGCGGAAGTCGCCCGAGGTCATCGCCTTGGTCAAGGCAATCAGTAGCGGCATGTATTCGGGTTTGCAGCCGGCCATCACGCCGTTGACGGCCACATGCCACACCAGCGTCGAGCGGTAGGACGGCGACAGCACGGCAATGGTGCGGTTCCAACGGTAATCGGTATAATTCATGAACTCCTGCACGCGGTCCAGCGTGGGCGGGATGATGGGCATGCCGTCGCTCCACAGCATGTCGTTGTAAAACTCGTTCACCTCGTCGATGGTGCCGCTGAATACCGGCTCCTGGGGGTCGGTGGGCTCCAGTTGCTGGTTCTCGATGATTTCTTGGGCCGTAATCGGTGTGGTTGCCATTTCCAGAATCTGTGGCCATAGCACTTCGCGGGTGTTCTGCTTGAGTTCTTCATCGGTGTGCGAGGCAAAGGCGCCAGGATAGACAGCGACACGCAGTACGGGAACACCATTATTATAGGCGGTGGTTTTGGCCTGTGTGTCAAATCCTGGAGCTGCAATCATCACCGACGGGATGCCGATGTACTCGGCGGCGATGCAGTTGCCGGTTTCCTTGGGCGTGCAGATGCCGCAACCGCCGTTACCCGAGATGACGAGGTCGACGCCGTACTCCTGCAACCGCTGCTGGAAACGCTCCACCTGGGGCTTGCGCACCCGTGGACCGGGAAACAGGCCTGCCGACCCGATTTCGTTCAGGAGATAGACCGTTGCCGTCGGGTATAATTCCTGGATGATTCTCTTGAGCTCCACATGGGTCACGCTCGCCATAAACGACCCGCCCACCAGGGCAATGGTCTTGCCCTCAAGGGTTTCCAGTCGGGGCGCCAGCTCAATCATCTCGACCGATGACTGGCCCACAGGCGCCAACACATTATATACTCCCGGAGTCTCGTCCTCGCCGCACCCTCCGCCGGGGTCACACGACGAGGTCTGGGCTTGGGCGCTCAGGGCCATTAAACACATGCCCGTCAAGAGCAGTAAAATACGCAAGGATTTGTGTACCATAACAAAATAGTTTTTGAGGTTTTTACACTCAAAGGATGCAGATATCCGCCTGAAGTTAAATGCCGAGGTTAAAAAATTGCTTTCGCGATTTAACTTTTGTACTTTTGTCTCATCATTATATTGCATGACAACCATGACCGACGACAGTGCGTTGCAAGAGATGCTCCACGACCCCGTTCGCCGTGATCAGGGGTTCAAGGTGCTCATGAAGCAGTACGGGCAAGCGCTCTACTGGCACATTCGCCGTATAGTTGTGGGACATGACGATGCCGAGGACGTCATGCAGGAGACCTGCATCAGGGTCTTGAACGGCATCGGCTCGTTCAAGGGCGACGGCCCGCTGGTGACCTGGCTTTACCGCGTTGCCACCAACGAGGCCTTGCAGCACCTGCGACGGCAGACGCACCTGTTCCAGAGCATCGACTCGCTGAGTGACACCCTAGCGGCAAAGCTGCAGGCCGAATCGTCGCTCGATGGCAACGAGGCAGCAATGCTCTTCCAGCAGGCTCTGCTCGCCTTGCCCACTCAGCAGCGCATCGCGTTCAACCTGCGCTACTACGATGAGTTGAGCTATGACGAAATAGCGCGCATCACCGGCAAGTCGGTGAACACGTTAAAGACCAATTACCATTATGCCACCCAAAAGGTGAAAAGTTACATCATTGAACATTTGACGAGATGAAAGACTTATTGAACGACATAGGCAAGAAGATGCCCTACAGCGAGAGCCAGGAGTATCTCGACGGCCTGATAGACCGCACCACCGACCAGGCCATCAAGCAGCATATTGTGGCCAGGAGCAAGCGCCGCTGGGGAGTGATGGCCGCCTCGGCCGCAGCCGTGGCCTTGCTGCTCGTGAGCATCGGCCTGACGGTCATGAACAATGAAAGCCAGCGCCCGTCCGTGTCGCTCCAGGCCCAAAGCCCCATTGACGAATTCCTGGGCTCCCTGACCGACGAGGAAGTGGCCCAGTTACCCTATATAGAGATTGAAGAGATTCCAGAATATTAAAACCGACAGAACGATGAAAACGACAAGATACCTATTGATAACGATGGTGATGGCTCTCGTCACCTTGAGCGCTATGGCCAGTGACAATAACGCCAATTCTCTCAACGAGCGCTTTTATAAGGCCAAACTGCGGGAAATGGTCTATAGGCTGCACATCACCACTGAGCAGCAAAAGAAGTTTGAGCCCATGTACCGGGCCTATTGCGAGGAAATGACCGCCTTGTGGAACGACCGCAAGAAACCCATCAAGCCCAGCACGAGCACCGATGCCGCGGCCATGGCCAAGCGCAAGATGGAGATGCAGCAACGCGCCCAAGGCATCCGCATGAAATATGTCGATAAATTTGCTACAGTTCTCAATGCCAACCAGATAGACCGCTTCTTTGACGTGGAATCAGCTATCCAAAAGAAACTCAAGGAACGCCGCGAACAAGCCCGCGGCCAGTAAAGCTGGTTATATAATAAAGACAATTATAAGGCTGTTGGCCATGTGGTTGAATGACGAAACATTAACCGTGCTTCGCACGGGAAATTAAATGAAAATTAATTTTAAAATATAATTTGTTCAATTTCCCGCCCGCAGGGCGGTTAATATTACCGATGGGCCAACTCCGATATCGTTGCTAATATCAAAGTGAATGCCGGCAAGGGGACCTCCCCTCGTCGGCATTCATGTTACTTCTGATTATAGACCTAAAACCTAAAGCCTAAAGCCTAGAGCCTAATACCTAAAACCTAAAACCTAAAGCCTAGAGCCTAGAGCCTAGAGCCTAATACCTAATGCCTAAGAATCAATAATTCTCGGCCTTGATCTGGAAGTAGGCCTGCGGATGGTTGCACACGGGGCACATCTCGGGAGCCTTCTTGCCGATGACCACGTGGCCGCAGTTGCTGCACTGCCAGATGGTGTCACCGTCGCGCGAGAACACGATGCCCTCCTTGATGTTGTTCAACAGCTTCAGGTAGCGCTCCTCGTGCAGCTTCTCGATGGCGGCAACGCCTTCCATCTGCTCAGCGATCTCGATAAAGCCTTCCTCGCGGGCTTCCTCGGCCATGCGCTTGTACATGTCGGTCCACTCAAAGTTCTCGCCGGCAGCAGCGTCCTCCAGGTTCTCGATGGTACCCTTCACGGCACCGCCCTGCAGGTGCTTGAACCACAATTTGGCGTGCTCCTTCTCCTGGTTGGCTGTCTCCTCAAAGATAGCAGCAATCTGCACATAGCCGTCCTTCTTAGCCTTGGAGGCGTAGTAGGTGTACTTGTTACGGGCCTGTGACTCGCCAGCAAAAGCTTCCATCAGGTTCTTCTCAGTCTTGGTTCCTTTTAATTCCTTCATTGTGTTAGTGTTATTAGTTGATAATGCTTGATTTGTGCCCACAAATTTAGCTAAAAAACCACACAGCACCAAAATAACAACCATTTTTCCTCTCTCCCGCCCACGTTTTTAATACGAATTAACCTAATATCAACGAATTACGCGAACATCATATCAATCCCATCAGCCGAGCCTCAAAAAAGTAAGCAACCTCTTAGTAAGAACTTGCTTAGTAATAACCTTCTTAGTAACAACTTTCTTAGTAATAAGTTTGTTAGTAAGAAAATTATTACCTAACTTTGCAGCGTAATTAAATCAAAAGAAACTATGGCAACAGACAATCCATTTGTGTTCGGCAAAGCCGCAGAGGGATCCTATTTTACTGATAGGCAAGAAGATACAAAGCGTTTGACCGCTAATTTGACTCACGGTATCAACACGATTCTCATCTCACCGCGGCGATGGGGCAAGACGTCATTGGTCAAGAAAGTTATCGCCGAAATTGATCATCCTGAGATTAAGACAGTGTTTCTTGACATATTCCAGTGCAAGTCGGAATGGGAGTTTTATCGCGCTTTTGCGACTGCGGTTATTAAGCAAACAGCTTCCAAATTGGAGGAATGGGTCGAAATGGCCAAGACCTTCCTGGCTAACATTTCACCCAAATTCACCTTTGGGCCCGACCCGATGACCGATTTCTCCATCTCGTTTGAATGGGATAAAAAGGATGATACCATTCTCGATGTCTTACAGTTGCCTGAGAAAATTGCACAGCGGCGGGGAATTCGTCTGCTCGTTTGCTTGGACGAGTTCCAGCAGATGGCAGAATTTGCCGATTCGGTCACTTTTCAAAAGAAATTGCGATCGGTGTGGCAGCACCAGCAACACGTCACCTATTGCATGTTTGGCAGCAAGAAACATCTGTTGGAAAACATCTTTAATGACAAGAGTATGCCGTTCTACAAGTTTGGCGACCTGATGTTCTTGAAGAAGATACCAACCGACGAATGGATACCCTTCATTTGTGATAAGTTCAGTGAGACGGGAAAAAGCATTACGCCAAAGCTGGCTGGTCGAATCTGTGAAGCTACCGACAACCTGTCATCCTATGTGCAACAACTCTCATGGGTGGTGTGGTACAAATCGGGCGACACCGTCATTAATGCCGACGTTGAAGAGGCCATTAACGACCTGCTGGAGCAGAACAAGGTGTTTTTTCAGCGTGAGGTCGAGCAACTAACCGAGCTGCAATTGAATTTCCTGCGAGCGGTAGCAGATGGAGTAACCAGGGGCCAAACCCGCAAGGAGGTCATCCGGAAATACCGGCTTGAAACCTCGGCCAACGTCCAAGCCATCAAGAAATCACTTGTGAAACGTGATTTGATTGAAGTGAACGATGACGAAGTCACTTTCAATGATTCTCTTTTCAAGCTATGGCTTAAACGACAACAATACTACAGCTGATGCCACAACGTCATCAGCTCCTCTGACGTGTCCTTGATAATATCTCGTTTGTTATGTATCGTGAGAATTATTGAGATATTTTCATGGAAACAGTCTTATATTTTCAATATGATGAAACAAAAGGCCCACCGAGGCAATCGGTGAGCCAACAAGACTGTAATAAACAATTATGGTTTAGAAAAGGTAGCCGATAGACAGCTGGGCGTTGCCGTTCTTGCGGTAGTTTCCTATGCTGTATGCAGTACCATGCATCACCTTGAAGGCATTGGTCAGTCCCAGGGTGTAGCGCAGCTGAATAAAGACATTCTTATCAAGGTCATAGGTGCACCCAAGGCCCAACCCGAAATCAACGGCTTTGGTCATGTCTTTATAATTTGTGGCTTCGTGTTTGCCCATCGTGTACTTGCTATACACGTTGAAACCCACTTGCGGGCCGAAGTCGATGCTGAAGTCTTGGGTAGGATAATACTTGAACATCACAGGCACGTTGATGTAGTTGGTGTGATAGTGTTTATCACTCCTGATAAAACCACCCATTTCACTTCCGTCATCGGCCTTTTCCTGTCCGCCCTGTGCAGCAAACACGACTTCAGGGCTAATGCCGAAGTGGGGATGGAACTTGTACTCCATCAGCAAGCCTGCCTGATAATTAAGCACCATATGGTGTCCGCATTCCTTGCCCCAAAAGTTGGTCAAGTCAAGACCCACCTTGGCACCAAATTTCACTTGAGCACTGGCGCTCATGCAAGCCAGCATCGCAAGCAGCATAATCAGTTTCTTTGTCATTTTCATCATAATCTTGTCTATTTATTAGTTATATTTCATAGATTCGTCTATCCACAAGTCATATTTCCATGTTTCGCCAAAGAATATGCCGTGTCCGTCATGTTTCTTTTGCCATGCCGATTCATGGTCCCACACCTTGGGGTCAAGGCATTTCTCTCCAATAGTGATGGATTTGATGTAGTACCAAAAAGGCGTTACTCCATCTTTCTCAAAACCGCTCAAACTTTGATTCATCAATTCGCTTTTAGCCATAAAAACATCTCCAGATAATAATATCACAAGAGTGTCTATTTCAGGTCGATAGTAATTCTCATAGCAATTAAAGCGTTGTCCATTCTTCTCGAAATAAGAATATGGAGGACATTTTATTGTCATCTCTATTGATATTGAATCTTCAGTTTGATTATGGATTTTAAAATCGTAAGATGAAACAAAATCACATGAGCAAAGCATCGCCAAGCAGCATGCCAGCAATAGTGTCATAAGTTTCTTCATCGCATTCATGTGATATCTCGTGTTATATGATTAATCCGTTGCAAAGATACAGGTTCTTAAGTTTGACAGCAACACCCAAAAGGGTGTTTTTCTCATCTCACAATCCGGCTGATATGATTAGAATCGGTAGCCGATTGAGAGTTGAGCGTTGCCGTTCCGGGCGTTACTGCCTTTATATAGCGGCACCAGGCCCAGGGTGTAGCGGAGTTGTACAAAGACTTTTTCATTGAAATTGTAGGTCGCGCCAAGCCCGAGGCCGAAATCAAAGCTTCTGTGGCCCATGTTGTGCTTTTCTTCCCAATGGCCACTGCTATCGTCCCACTTATCGGTACTCTTGTCATAGACTTTAAAGCCAAATTGTGGGCCCAGGTCAATGCTCAATGATGAAGTCACATAATACTTCAACATGACAGGAATACTGATGTAATTGGTCTGATAAGTCGTGGTTATATCACGGGTGGGCTCTTCGCTCAGCCACCAATCTTTCCATTCACATTTGGGGCGATTATGAGCAGCAAACACCACCTCGGGGGCGATGGCGAACTTATTGTTCAAGCGGTATTCCATGAACACACCTGCCTGATAGCTCAAAGCGCTCTCGTCGTTGATGTTTTTGCCCCACTGGTGGGTATAGTCCACGCCGACTTTGGGACCAAAAGTGAGTGTCTTCTGCGCCATAGCCGTTCCGGCGGCCATCAGCATGCACACGAGTGCAATAAATGTCTTTTTCATCGTAATGTCGTTTAATGTTGGGATTAGTCATTATAGTTCCATACAGACCGCAGATACAGCGAGTTGACATCATAGTCAAGTCCATCAACAGCACCGGACAGTTTCCTGTCCATGATGATTCTGCCGGAATTCTTCTTCAAATCAACCGAAACGATGGTGTACAACTCGTCAGAATAAAGTGCGTTACTCCACCAGGGATTGTCCTTCATGGATACCGTCAAAACAGTCTCGTTGACCGTGTATTGGCGAATGCTTGCGTAAGGGCCCAAATTTTCGCTATACTCAACGGTTCCATCCCTGTGGATGTATAACGGACCACCAGGCAAGGAGACTTTATCGGACACATGTTCTTTGTCGTAGAAAAATACCGAGACGCTTTTCCATTCATGTTTGCTCAGTGCATAGGTCAACATTTCCTGAGAGAAATCGGTATTGGCATCAACGAGCACACCGTTCTCAATGAAGGTTTCGCCTGATGCTTCTTGACTGTAATAATCAGGCTCGTCATGGCCACAAGAAACAGCAATAAGTCCAATGACCAGCAGCAATAATATCTGTGTTATCGTTTTCATAATTTTGTATTGTTAAGGATGAATTCAATCTACGCTGCCAAGGCGATTAAGGCTTGACTTGATAATGGTTGAAATACGGTCAACAGGCTCGTTGAATCCAGTATGCATACACTCAAACTGAAGATACGCCTTGAGCAAATGGAGTTGCTCGTCGGGCAGTGTGGTGTCATAGTGATAGGCGATAAAACCGCCCAGCAGATAGGTGAATGCGAGATTGGAGTCCTTGGTTCCATCGTTAAATCTTGTGGTTACGACTTGTGCCAATCGGGTGACCTGTTCATTGGATAGCACCTTGTGATCGACTGCGGTGCAAACAAAGAATGTCCAAGGCTGAAAGCGCGTGAACATGATGTCCTGTGCGCGGCTGTCTAATTCAGCATACAGGTCCAGAGTGGCCTGCAAGCCGCCCTTACGTTTCATGAGTTCGGCATATCCGTTAAAGTGTGGGATGGTTCCCAAAAAGCCCTTGTACTCATCGTTGTAAGCAGAGAAAGTTGCATTATACGGGTAATTTGAGCAGGTTATTGCCAAATTAGGGGTTGACATCGCCTTCAACACATCTTTGGGAATGTTGCACATGGCCATCAATTGCTCAATGCTCCCGGCATCGGCCTTGTGCTGCCACCAATAGGCGAAGTCATAGCCACCGCCCGTCAATTGGCTATCGTCAATCGTTGGCGTCGGCCAGAAGGCAAAATCTTTAGTCCTGTCGTATTCGAACATGGGCAAATCCTGATTGTTGTCATAATCGGTGGGCTGTTGCGCTGCCGGCTCATCGGTCGTGCAGGATGTCATGGCCATCAAGGTCATCATTGCCAGTAATAACATTTTTGTTTTCATAATTCTCTTGATATTTTATTTGTTGGTTGTCAAAATAACTCCTAAATCCTAACTCCTAACTGCTAATTGACTGTTTCTTGGGTGCGTTGCAATGTGGCATCGTTGCCGCTGCGGCGCTTGAAGGGATTGTTGATGGTGTTGAACGTCCAACGGACCATGAGCGAGACGCTGCGCGAGTCGTTGTGGATATCGGTGCTGTTGAACACGTTCATGTATTGGGTCTCGTTGCGGGTGCTCATGCTGCGGTTGAACACGTCATTGAAGTTGGCGCCCAGGGTGAGCCGGTCATCGAGCAGGCGTGCCATCACACTCAGGTTCAAGCCCAGCCTTGAATTGCAACGGGTGCTGCAGCCTGAGGTCCAGGGCGTGGAATACAGCACGTCACACCCCAGCATCAGATGCTGCGTGAGGTTGTACTGTAGGTTGCCATTCAGCACCGCAAACGGCTTGCTCTCGATCTTGTCCCGTCCCAACGAGGGCACGGGAATGCGGGGCCATGTGCCCGATGCCAGCAGGAAGACGTTGAAACATCTGTTGCTGTAGGAATAATCCACGTCGAGGCTCAGGGCTTGAATGCGGCCGATGTTGATGGGGCTCTGGAGCAAGGCTCCTGAACTCAACAACTGATGTACGGTCTGGATGGCATTGTCCACACGGCTGTAGGACAGCTGGGCCGCAAAATGCTTATATTGTGCCGTCAGGGCAAAGCGGTCGGTAGCCGTGGGGCGCAACTCTGGGTTGCCTGTAGCAATGTCATCGGCGCCCAAGTAGATGATATTGGGCGACAGGTTGTTGGTCGGTAAATTCTCTTGCGGGGAATGACCCGCCATGAAATCAGAGCTTGACAGGAAGGAATAACCCAGGCTGTTGTACGGCAACACGTTAAAGTAGAATGTGGAGCGCAACTGGTTGTAGGACGGGCGCACTAGCGTGCGGCGATAGCTGGCCATGAGATCAAAGTCGTCATTCACCCGATAACCCACCTTTAGGCTAGGCAACAGGTCATGATATGTTTTCTCAAAACGGATAACGACGTCCTGACGCGTTCTGGTGAAGTCATACTCGTAGCGCAACCCCAGGTTCAACCGCCAGCGATTCCACTGCCTGTTCAACGCATAATAGGCCGATGTCCAGTAGTTGTTGCGTTTGCTTCGCTGGATGTCGCCTTCCTTATCCACTTCGCTGGAATTACTTGCGTGGCCCCATTCCAGACCCGTCTTGTGTTCCCAGCCGCGGGTGACAAAATCATATTTTGCCGTGGCCGTGCTGATCTCATAGTCATTGAAGTAGTCTATCGTTTGAAGTGACTGGTCTGGCTCATAAATATCCTGCCGATTGGTCTGCCATGAGTAGGCACGATCATAGATGAGCAGCAGGCGGGAATCATCGGTGCGTTGCCACGAGTAGCTGGCCGAAATGTTCTGGTGGTCTGATCTCAATGCCATATCACACTTTTTGTCGGTCTGCTCAGTGACAAAACCATGGTTGTACTCGCGTGACGTCTGCAGGTCAATACCCGTCTTGCTAAAATCGCCACTGTATTGAACACCCACAACGCTCTTGGGATTAAAGGCATAGTTGATGCCGGCGAACACAAGGTAGTTGTCTCCGCTGCCTGCATAGCTCGTGGTGTCGTTTTTGACGCCACTGCCGTAGGCATGAGTATATTGCGTGTTGTGGCTGCGGGAATAGTTGCGGCTGTAACCCAGCGAGACGTTGCCCGACAGCTTGTTATACTTGCCGTCAATCGTCAGGGTCGTGGTGTTAGAGACCTTGCGCTTGATGTCCAGCACATTGGTGAGACTTGCGCCCAGGTGGTCCTTGACGGGACTGTGTGTAAAGACCTTGATGACCGATCCTGCGTTGGAGGCATATTGCGCATCTGGCTCACGGATGATCTCCACGCGCTTGATATTTTGTGAGGTGACGGCTTTCAGTTCCGCATTGTTGGTGATGCGGCGGTCATTGATATAGACCTCTGTCTTGCCGTCGCGGCCGATGAGGGAGATGTCCTCGTTCATGCCTACGATAACACCGGGTGTCCAGCGCAGCAGGTCGAGTGCATTGCCGGCATTGCCCATGATGGTGCCGCCCAGGTTGCGCAGGGTGTAATTGGCACCGTCGCGTTCAATCTGCATCTTGGCAGCGGTCACCACGGTTTCCTTGAGGGCCGTAATGTCGGGCTGCATCTTGATGGTGCCCACGTTGTCGCGGCTGCACAGGCGATAGGCGGTCTTGTAGCCCACATAGGAGACACGGGCGATGACCTTGCCGTGCTCGATGGGAATGACGAAGCGGCCGCTCTCGTTGGTAACGCCGCCGCCCACCATCGTCGAGTCGGCGGGGTTGAGCAGGGTGACGTTGGCATAGGGCATCGGCAAGTTGTGCTCATCGACCACCACGCCCTTGAGGCGGCGCTCGGTCTTGAGGATGGCTTCGACGTAGATTTCGCGGTTTTCCTTCCTGGTCATCTTGATGGGATAGAAACCGATCATCTGGCGGATGGCGTCGGGCACGGACTTGTTCTTGACCGTGGTCGTCACCTTGTAGTCCTCCAGGTCGTCATAGATGAAGACGAT
>JAEEGI010006584.1_pt1 | contig 26207 bp, 21 predicted proteins | sample 8958751 | NCBI WGS metagenome assembly JAEEGI01 (sample SAMN16246545, study PRJNA631951) | gut metagenome | biome: gut microbiome; feature: rumen; material: KS-attached | host: Bos | place: Iran: Karaj | collected 2018-10
TACCGATAGAAATACCAAAGAGCGGCACGCAGATGAGGAGGCGCTTCGGAATGGGGCGCTGGTCGAGCTTCAGCCACTCGGCCACAATCAGACGGGCAGAACGGAAAGCCGTATCACCCGACGTGATCGGGGCTGCCACCACACCCAGCATGGCCAGCACGGCACCAGCCACACCCAGCCATTCGTTACAGACGAGATTCACCACTGCCGGCGCAGAAGTCTGGAAGCCCTTCGTAGCACCCTCTATCAGCTCATAGCCTGGTGCGGGGTTGCCATAGAAGAACCAGGATGCCACCGACGCCCAGATCAGTGCCACGATACCTTCCGTAATCATCGCACCATAGAAAATGGGGCGGCCCATCTTCTCACTCTTCACACAACGCGCCATTAGCGGACTCTGCGTACCGTGGAAACCGGAGATAGCACCACAGGCAATGGTGATGAACAGAGCCGGGAATATACTGTCGGCGAACTTATCGGGATGCGTGGCCGTACCCATATTGTAGAGGTCTGTCCAGACCTCAGGGATGGTGGGCCAGTGCAAGAAGAGCCATACCATCAGCGCACCTGCCATGAACAACAGCGAGAAGGCAAACAGCGGATACACCTTGCCGATGATCTTATCGATAGGCAACATCGTGGCGATGATATAGTAGAAGAAGATAATAGCCACCCACATCATCGTATCACCACTAATAGTGTGAAGGATCTCTGCCGGCGAATACACGAACACCGTTCCAACCATAATCAACAGCAGCACCGTGAACACGAGCATCACGCCTTTGGTGGTGTCGCCCAGATAGTTGCCAACTAGATTCGGTAGACTGGCTCCGTCGTGGCGCATGGAGAGCATACCCGTCAGATAGTCGTGTACGGCACCGGCAAAAATACAGCCGAAGACAATCCAAAGATACGCCACAGGACCGAATTTCGCGCCCATGATGGCACCGAAAATGGGACCTGTTCCTGCAATGTTCAGAAACTGAATCATAAAGATCTTCCAGTTAGGAAGTACAATGTAGTCCAAGCCGTCAGCCTTGGCAATGGCAGGCGTCACACGGTCATCTGGTCCGAACACCTTTTCCACGAAGCGTCCGTAAAGCAGATAACCAAGAATCAGAGCCACTAGGCTCACCAAAAATGAAATCATCTATTTCTTGTTTTTGAATTATTTTGTTGCAAAAGTAGTGTTTTTATTTGAGAAATGAGAAAAAAACACTAACTTTGCAGCAAATTTTTATAAAAAGCAACATTTTGAAAACAATAATACGCATCTTTATATTCTTTTTGCTGATCCAGACCGCCTCAGCAGAGTCTCCAAAACATGAGATACGCGCAGTATGGCTCACCACGATTCAGGGGCTTGACTGGCCACACTCCCACACTGCCAGCCGACAGAAACAGGAGCTCATCAGCATACTCGACAAACTGCAGCGCGCCAACATCAACACCATTTTATTTCAGACGCGCGTGCGAGCAACCACTGTATTCCCCCACGAAAGTGAGCCTTGGGATGCGTGTCTCACAGGACAGACGGGTAAGTCACCAGGCTACGACGTTCTCCAATTCTGCATCGACGAGTGCCACAAGCGCGGCATGGAGTGCCACGCATGGATAGTCACTATACCGGTAGGAAAGTGGAACACCGACGGCTGTAAGTTGATGCGCCAGCGTTTCCCGAAACTCATCGTGAAATCGGGCGAGGAAGGCTATATGAACCCAGAAATGCCACAGACAGGCGACTATATTGCCCGATTCTGCCGTGAGGTAACGCGCCGCTACGACATTGACGGTATCCACCTCGACTATATCCGCTACCCAGAAACCTGGAAACTGAAGGTCAGTCGTGAACAAGGGCGCCGCAACATCACTGATATCGTCCGGAAAATTCATCATGCCGTAAAGAGCGAAAAACCATGGGTTAAACTGTCGTGCTCACCTATAGGTAAGTACGACGACATCTCCCGTTTTCACAGTGGCGGTTGGAATGCTAACACCGCCGTGTGCCAGGATGCACAAGGCTGGCTGCACGATGGGCTGATGGACATTCTTTTCCCTATGATGTATTTCCAAGGCAACAACTTCTATCCCTTTGCCGTCGATTGGAAGGAACACTGCTATGGCAGACAAGTAGCAGGTGGACTCGCAGTTTATATGCTTCACCCACAAGAACGTAATTGGAGCCTTGACGTTATCACCCGCGAAATGAACGTGTTACGCACCCTTAATATGGGAATCACTTTCTTCCGTAGTAAATTCTTGACAGACAACGTTAAGGGTATATATGACTTCACGAAAGACTTTAACCGTGCGCCAGCACTTGTTCCGCCCATGTTACAGACAGGACAACAGCCACCCACGCGTGTCACAGCCGTCGATGTGCGCCGCAATAAGTCATCCGATATTCTCTCATGGAGACAAGCTCGCGATAACTCTGATGGTGACTATCTCGCCTATCAGGTCTACGCTTCTGAGACGTGGCCTGTTGATACCAGCAATCCCAACAATATCATTGCCACCCGCTTGCGTACCACCTCGCTCACAGTTCCCCACAGGGGCCGACAACTCTATTACGCTGTCACCGCTACCGACCGTTATGGTCGGGAGAGTGCACCAACGATGAGTGATAGCAAGGCAAGAACACTACGCCGAGAAGTGGATTTCCGCTCATTAATCATGGGAAATTGGAACAAAAATGCAAATCGACAAATTTTTGAGAGAAAAAGATAAACTCATCTAACAAAAAAGAACTACTTTTGCACATACAAACTATTCATCAAAGAAATATTATATGGAAAGAACATGGAGATGGTTTGGTAAGAAAGACAAGATCACTCTTGCCCAACTAAGACAAATCGGAGTTGAGGGCATCGTCACTGCACTGCACGACGTGCCACTCGGAGAGGTCTGGACCCGCGAAAAGATCCGCGACCTGCGTGAGTACATCGAGAGTTACGGCATGCGCTGGAGCGTCGTAGAGAGCCTCCCCGTCGTAGAGACGATCAAATATGGTGGACCAGACCGCGACCAGCAGATCGAGGTCTATAAGCAGTCGCTGCGCAACCTCTCAGCAGAGGGCATCCATTGCATCTGCTACAATTTCATGCCAGTGCTCGACTGGGCCCGTACCGATCTGCTGCACACGAACCCCAATGGTTCTACCAACCTCTACTTCAACTATGCCGAGTTTGCCTATTTCGACATATACATCCTGAAGCGCGAGGGCGCACGCGAGGAGTGGGCGCAGTTCCAGTTCCCCGCTGGCATAGGCGAGGGGCGCAACGTATTAGCAGAATGCGACGAACTCGCTAAGAACATGACCCCTGAGAAGGATCATAAACTCGTCGAGAATATCGTCATTAAGACACAGGGCTTTGTGTCAGGAAATTTCAGCGAGAACGACGAAGCTCCCGTTCAGAAGTTCCGCGAGTTCCTCGATCTTTATAAAGGCATCGACAAAAAGCAGCTGCGCGAGAACATGAAATACTTCCTCGAGACCATCATGCCCGTCTGCGAGGAGTGCGACATGAATATGTGTGTCCACCCAGACGATCCCCCCATCGAGATTCTCGGCCTGCCACGCATCGTGCGCACAGAAGAGGATATCCAGTGGTTCCTCGATGCCGTACCCAACAAGCACAATGGTCTCACCTTCTGCGCAGGCAGTCTCTCCGCAGGTGCCTACAACAATGTCGTGGAGATGGCTCGCAAGTTTGCTCCACGTACCCATTTCGTACACCTTCGCTCCTGCCACATCTTCCCCAATGGCGACTTCACCGAAGCCTCCCATCTAGGCGGACGTGCCGACCTCATCGAGCTCTGCCGTATCTTCGAGCAGGAGAATCCGCAGCTACCCATGCGCGTCGATCATGGAATGACCTTCACCGACAAGGAAGGCGGTATCATGGACGAGACCAATCACGGCCATAACGCAGGATACACCCTTCTGGGCCGAATGTTTGCCCTTGGACAGGTGCAGGGCATCCTCGCCACCGTCGATCGTGAATTAGGAATAGACTATAAACAACCAGGATTCTTTGATTAAATAAAAAGAGTATGAAACTGAATGATATATTTAGCGGTAATTATAATGCCACTGAGTGGGAAGCCAAGGGCTACCAGCTCCCCAAGTTCGATATCAAGGCTGTGCGCGAGAAGACGGCCAAGGAGCCCACATGGGTACACTTCGGTGGAGGTAACATCTTCCGTGCCTTCCCAGCAGCCATACTCAACGATGCCTTGAACACAGGGAAGTACGATCGTGGCGTCATCGTAGCCGAAACCTTCGACTTCGAAGTCATCGACAAGGCCTACGCCCCTTATAACAATCTTTCTCTGCTCGTCAGCCTTCAGTCCACAGGCACCATCGAGAAGAAGGTCATCGCCAGCGTCACTGAGGCCCTTAAGGCCGATCCACAATATCCCGACTGGCAGCGCCTCGTCGAGATTTTCCGTAACCCGAGCTTGCAGATGATCTCATTCACAATCACTGAGAAAGGCTACAGTTTCAACGAGGCAGACCTCGCACGCGGTATGCTACCTCTTTTCGCCATGGGAAAAGTCTGTGCATTGCTCTATGAACGTTGGCAAGCAGGACAGATGCCCCTCACTGTGCAATCGATGGACAATTGTTCCCACAATGGCGATAAGGTCAAGGCTGGAATCTTCGCCTATGCCGAGCGCTGGGTAAAAGACGGGCTGGTGCCAGAGGCATTCCTTTCATATCTGAAGGACGAGACCAAGATTACTTTCCCCTGGTCGATGATTGATAAGATCACCCCGCGTCCCCATGAGAAAGTCAAGGAGTTGCTTGCCAAGGATGGTTTCGAGGACAACAACTATATAGAGACCGAGAAACACACCTTCACCGCTCCCTTCGTCAATGCAGAGGAAGTGCAGTACCTCGTCATAGAGGACCACTACACCAACGGTCGTCCTCCACTCAATCTGGGAGGAGCACTCTACACTACGCGCGAGACGGTTGATAAGGTAGAGACTATGAAGGTCACTACCTGCTTGAACCCTCTACACACCGCGATGTCTATCTACGGCTGCATGCTTGGCTACACCCTCATCTCCGCCGAGATGGCCGACGAAGACCTGCGTTCCTTTATCCAGAAGATTGGCTATATGGAGGCCATGCCTGTGGTCACCGACCCAGGTGTGCTCAACCCCTACGAGTTCATCGGTGCTGTCATCAACCGTCGTCTGCCGAACCCCTTCATGCCAGACGCTCCCCAGCGTATCGCCATGGACACCTCCCAGAAGCTCCCCATCCGCTTCGGTGAGACCATCAAGAAATACGTGGCTCGCGGCCTCGATATGCAGAACCTCGTGCTCATTCCCCTCACGCTGGCAGGCTATGCCCGTTATTTGAAGGGACTAAAGGATGATCTCACGGCATTCGAGCCCTCACCAGATCCCATGCTAACTGAGCTACAAGCCATCGTCGCCCCGCTTGAGATTGGCAAGGCTGATCAGGACTGGAGTCCGCTTCACCGGCTCTACTGTCGCAAGGATGTCTTCGGCCTCGACCTCTATGAGGCGGGCTTGGGTGAGCAGATTGAGGGCATGGTTCACGAGCTCTTCGCAGGACCAGGAGCTGTACGCACCACACTCCACAAGTACGTTTCTGCCCGCTAATTTTTTTGAGAGCAAACATACTAATCCCCGATGCAAAATTGCACCGGGGATTCATTTTTTTTGAAAAATCCTTGCACGTTTGAAAAATAAGTGTTAATTTTGCACCCGATAGAAAACTAAATTTAATTAACCATTGTCACGCGGGAGCCTGCAGGGATGCACGTTCCCGTTATATTTTTATGAAAAAGTATATGTGTGCGAGAACACACTAAACAGTCTCTACTTAAACGTTAAGTAATACAATTTTACTAATAGTTCATCCACTCCTTGCGCTCGGCATCAGACATCTTCTCGATGGCATAGCGAAGCGTAGTACGGGACATCTCATGAGCGTGTTGGCGCAAGAAATCGCGAAGGAGATCGATGCTGACGTGTTTACCCATCTCGCGGAGCATCCAGCCAACAGCCTTCTGCATGAGGTCGTGTGGATGGCTAAGGTGCATTTCTGCATAGCGCAGGCACCAAGAGGGATCACCCTTACGGATGGGTGTCAGCGTGCATACCATGCTGATGCGCTGCTTCCACAAGTCTGAGCTCTTGGCAAAGTTGTCGAGCATGCGCTGCTTAGCCTTACGACCGCCAGCATTGGAGGGTAAGAGGAGCCATTGACCAAGAATCTTGGGTGCGGAAAGATCGACGAGGTCCCAATTGTTAACATACTTAGCATGCGACACATAGATCATGACAACAGAATCACGCATGAAAGAGGCTTTGATATTGTTGGCATATCGCTCTGTAGCCACCTTTTCAAACTTCTCTACGAGGATTAGCAGCCCACAAAGGCGCACCTCGTGCCAGCGGCTTTTGAGTAGAGATGCCACCTCGGAAATGGGATAATCCTTGGCTATAGCCTTGACAATATCACGCGTTTGGGGAACCTTGAGTCCAAGAAACTCGTCGCCTTCACCATACTCACCTGGGCCTGTTTTAAAGAAGCCCATTAACACTTCGCGTTGCGATTCGTTGCGCAGCGATTCCATATAAGCGATTAATTCGCTAGCTGTCATTATCTGTTCCATGATGCAAATATACAAAAATACTGCGAATAACGACCAATCATGACCATTTTTTTATGAGTATGGCCGCTTTTTTCTGCCACGCGTAGGAGTTTTTCTTAGTGCACGTAGGAAAAAGTTTTCCTACACCTACCAATAAATTCTGCCTCACTAACCTGCATATAGAGCCGAGGACATAAAATCAACCTGCCAATCTTCTATTTTGTAGATAAAAAAATAAATTGGCAAGTGATTAATAATCACTTGCCAACCATTCTTTGTGATTCCGGCGGGATTCAAACCCACAACCTTCTGATCCGTAGTCAGATGCTCTATTCAGTTGAGCTACGGAACCTTGTTCCTTATTTGCGGGTGCAAAGGTACGGACTTTTTTTGAATTGACCAAATCTTTTCACCACTTTTTTTGAAAAATTTTTGTTTTGATACTAAATAATATAATGTACGCGAGGAAAGGGACTAAACAATAACACGTGTCTTATGATAATTTTCGCGAAACTCAGTAGGACTGCAGCCTTTGCGTTTCTTGAAAATGCGATTAAAATTGCTGAGGTTATTGAAACCACAGGTATAACCGATCTCGGCCACGGAGCGTGAGCTATCGACGAGCAGACGACTGGCATAACCTAGGCGCAAATCGATGACGTAGTCGCTGAGGTTACGACCAGTATGAAGTTTGAAGAAACGACTGAAGGCTGAAGGGCTCATACCTGCGATCTCTGCCACCTGAGGCAGACGGATCTCGTCACGATAGTTCTGATCTATGAAACTACGCACCTTCTGCACACGACGGCTATCACTGGAAATCTCGACCTTCGCATAGCTGCTCGACGCAAGCGGGCGCCCCTCATACTTGGAGAGTTCGTAGAGGATGGTCATGAATTGGGTGAAGGCGTAATAACCATCCTTGATACTGCTAAGGGTGTCGAGCATTTGATAGACACGGATGATGGCTTCCATCGGAAAGGCCAGACCTTTCTGAGCTTCGAGCATCATCTTCTTCATAGAGTTGAAAGGATTGCGCGCAAATATGCTACTCTCAAAGTCTATATCGAAATGGACGGTCACCTCACGAATATCCTCACTTGTGCAAGTGTTCTGCTCCCACACATGCTCAAGGTCTGGACTGGTGATAAGCACCAAATCATACTCACCAATCACCTCGTTGGAGTCGCCTACAATACGGCGCACACCTGGAGCACGTTCAACAAAGTTGAGCTCATAGACCTCATGATTGTGGATGGGATAGGTAAACTCCTTTTTTCGACGGTCAGCTATATAGAGTACATCTTTTCCCATCAAGGGCGATATCTCATGAATAACTTTCGAGTCCATTAGATTTTCAATTCTTTAAGGATATCCGACATACGTTGCATATTTTTGATACGCATGGGTACCAACGGTAGGCGCAGCTTGTTCTGAATGAAGCCCATCTCACTGAGCATCGCTTTGACTCCGGCAGGGTTACCATCGACGAAAAGCAAGGAAAACAAGTCGGTAAAGCGGTGGTGGATTTTACGGGCAGGATCATACTCCCCGCGCATCTGCAGGCGAATCATCTTCGAGAACTCTTTGGGCAAGGCGTTTCCGATGACGCTGATAACACCGACAGCTCCGCAGCTGACCATCGGGAACGTAAGCGCATCATCGCCAGAAATAACGTCAAAGTCGTTGGGCTTGTTCTTAATGATTTCATCAACCTGTTCGAGATTGCCGCTGGCCTCCTTAATGGCGACGATATTACGACAGTCACGAGCCAGACGGACCGTGGTGGCAGCCTGCATGTTGACACCAGTGCGCCCCGGCACGTTATAGAGCACCACAGGAAGCTCGGTGGCTGACGCGATGGCCTTGAAGTGCTGATAGAGGCCTTCTTGCGAAGGCTTGTTGTAATAGGGACATACACTTAAGATGCCGTCAATACCCTTGAAGTCTCCGTTTCTAAGTTCTTCAATGACAGCTGCAGTATTATAGCCTCCACACCCCATAAGGATGGGAACACGAGCCTGTACGAGATCGACCACAAGGTTCTTGATCTTGCTCTTTTCTTCGGGAGTCAATGTCGGTGTCTCGCCTGTTGTAGCCAAAATACAGAAAAAGTCAGCTCCATTGTCTAACTGATATTGAACCAGACGCTTCAGTGCTTCATAATCGACCGAACCGTCATCGGTAAAGGGGGTAATAAGTGCTATGCCTAAGCCTTTGAAAATATTATGTATCATATGTCCTAATTCTAATCGAGCGCAAAGATACAAAAATAACCGCAGATTTCGCAGTTTAATCGGATTATTTTTTCTTTTTTCCCGTCATTCTGTCGAAATCTGCGGATTTATGCAGATTCTATTCAAGCAGATGCTACTCGGCTTTAAAGAGATCACGGATGCCGCCCAGAGATCCTAAGAGATTTGTAGCCTCGTAAGGTAGATAAACCGTCTTGGTCTTATCGCCCTCAGCAAGCTCTTGCATCATTTGGATGTATTTCTGCGCAAGCAAATAGTTAGCAGGGTTTGTTGACTTGCCCACTGCTTCGGCAATCAGTTCAATGGCCTTGGCCTCAGCCTCAGCTTTGCGGATACGTGCCTGTGCCTCACCCTCAGCTTCAAGAATGGCCTGCTGTTTGGCTGCCTCTGCTTTGTTGACGATAGCGGTTTTCTCGCCCTCTGAGGCAAGAATCTCGGCTGCTTTCTGTCCCTCGGAAGTGAGGATCTGCGCACGCTTATTACGCTCTGCCTGCATCTGTTTCTCCATCGCTGTGAGTACAGAATCTGGAGGCGTAATGTCTTGTAGTTCAACGCGGTTTACCTTGACGCCCCATTTGTCAGTGGCATCGTCGAGCACAGCGGACAGTTTCTTATTAATGGTGTCGCGCGACGTCAACGTCTCGTCAAGTTCAAGCTCACCAATGATGTTACGCAACGTTGTTTGTGTAAGCTTCTCGATAGCATTTGGCAGGTTGTTGATTTCATAGGTAGCCTTGAAAGGATCAACGATCTGAAAATAAAGCAGTGCGTTAATTTCTGTCTGTACATTGTCCTTGGTTATCACATTCTGCTTGGGGAAGTCATAGACCTGTTCACGGAGATCAATGGTGGTGGAATACATATAACGGCCGTGACTGAGCACTACGATAGACTTGGCACGGTCGATAAACGGGATAATGATGTTGATACCCGGCTTCAGAGTTGCATAATAGCGTCCCAGACGCTCTACAATCTTGGTTTCGGACTGCGGGATGATCACAAGGGCCATCTTGGCGAAGATAATAACGCAGACGATGATGGCAATCAATACATAAGTCATAATGTCCATGATTTTATAAATTACTATTAATGATTTCAACGGTGATGATGGTGCTCTCGCGACCAATGACACGCACATTGGCACCTTCGGGGATATCGGCTGTATCGTGGGTAACGGCCTTCCAAATGTCACCATCAATCTGCACGCGACCAAAACCATCGGCATGCACGGTCTCCACGACCCTGCCTTGACGTCCCAAGAGGGCATCGGCATTACTCACGCGTTCATCCTCGCCCTTACGTAGATAGCGCCGAGCCACTGGTCGGAACCAGAAGAGCGATACAAGGGTGAACAAAGCAAAGGATGACAGCTGGATGTAGCCATTAAGCCCCAATGCAGCAACGATAGCGGCTGCAACAGCTCCAAAGGAGAAACAGATGATAAAAAGGTCGCCTGCCATCAGTTCCATAATCAGACAAAGAACGGCTATCACCGTCCACACTTGCCATAGATGCTGGGATAAATAATCTATCATAATGGTTGAAAGTTTGATTCTCTGAGCAAAAATACAACTTTTTTACATTTGTACCAAGGAAAAAAGGCAATATCCGACTAAAAGAAACGTTATTTAACCAAATGATATTAATAAAGTTCCGATATATCACATTGTTAATGGTCATGCTCATGACAAGCACGACGATAATGGCCGATGACTTTACACTGAAAGGCAAAGTGATCGACGAGGAAGAGAATGCTTTGGAGCTGGTGACGGTATCGTGCCTGTCACAAGGCAAGGTGACGATGACGAACCTGAAGGGTGAGTTCTCACTCAACTTGCAGTCGGCAGACTCAATAGAAGTGAGATTCACGATGGTGGGCTATGGCATGAGGAAACGAGTCTTCCGCAGACCAAAGGGAAAGATGACTGTGAAGATCGTGATGCACCCTATGGAGGCACTGCAGGAAATTACTGTGACGGAGCGACGCAGGCAGACGACACAGACGGAGCAGTTGGATACGAAGGACCTGAAGCAGATGCCATCGACCACGGGTAATGCAGTAGAGGAACTCATACAGCAGCAAGCGGGCGTGAGTACACACAATGAACTCTCGAGTCAGTATAACGTGAGAGGGGGATCGTTTGATGAGAACTCGGTATATATCAATCAGGTGGAAGTGTACAGACCTTTGCTCATCAGCAGCGGCAATCAGGAAGGTCTCTCGATTATCAATCCCGACATGGTAGAGAAGATTGGATTTTCGACTGGTGGATTCGAAGCGAAATATGGTGACAAGATGTCATCAGCACTTGACATCACCTATAAACGTGTAAAAGGCTTTGAAGCCACGCTCTCAGCCTCACTACTCGGAGCAAGCGCCTATCTAGGTGTAGGCAACAAGAATTTCTCGATGACACACGGCATCCGCTACAAGACAAACAGATACTTACTTGGTAGCCTCGAAACAACTGGAGAGTACAAGCCAAACTTCTTTGACTACCAGACATATATTAATTTCAAGCCTAATAGACGTTGGACGATTGATGCCATCGGATACATCTCGGAAAACCACTACAATTTCAAACCAGAAGACCGCGAAACAAACTTTGGAACACTGGCTGATGTAAAGTCATTTAAGGTGTATTTCGACGGGCAGGAGAAAGATGTTTTCCGCACTCTCTTTGGTACCGCCAGTATCACTCGGCATTTCGGAGATTCTACTAGTATAAAATTCCTAACATCAGCCTTTCATTCAAAAGAGAAGGAGACATACGACATCGAAGGCCAATATTGGCTAGATGACACACAGACACAGGAGAGCTTGGGTGTGGGTACATATATGGAACATGCTCGCAACTATCTGACAGCTGATGTGGTTAGTTTTAAACTGATTGGTAAACACAAGACACGCCACCACGATTTCGAAGTAGGCATCACCTACAAGGCAGAACACGTAAAGGAACAAGCGAAAGAATACGAAATGCGCGACTCAAGTGGCTACTCCATCCCCCACTCTGCCGACCGACTGGACATGATTTACACACTACAGGCCAGAAACGACGTGAAGAGCCATCGCATAGAGGGTTATATACAAGACACTTACCGTTTTACAAAGGGCAGCAATTATTTCACGCTCAACTATGGCTTAAGAATATCAAACTGGTCGTTCAGCAATGAAACGTTGTTGTCACCTAGAGTCTCGATGGCCATCGTACCTGCCTTTAATAGTAATTGTACATTCAGACTGGCAACGGGTCTCTATTACCAAGCACCCTTTTATAAAGAGATGCGCGACACAATAACACAGAACGGCATGACCACAGCCACACTGAACGAAAAAATCAAAAGTCAGCGCTCACTGCAGGTAATTGGTGCATTCGACTATCGATTCCGCATGTTGGACCGACCATTTAAGTTCTCGGCAGAAGCCTACTACAAGGCACTGGCGAACCTGATTCCTTATAACGTTCAGAACATGAAGGTGACCTACGAGGGCCAGAACAAATGCTCTGGCTATGCGGCAGGGCTCGACCTGAAGCTCTATGGTGAGTTCGTACCTGGCTCAGATTCATGGCTCACCTTTTCGTTGATGAGCACGCGCCAGAAGATCAACGGTCAATGGATACCAATGCCTACTGACCAGCGCTGGGCCGTAAACTTGCATTTTACTGACTATTTCCCTGGTACAGACCGTTGGAAAATGACGCTCAGACTTGCATTTGCTGACGGACTACCTTTTGGAGCACCCCACCGCGGACTGACGAATCAACAATTCAGGGCTCCTGCCTATAAGCGCGCTGACATAGGTATGAGCTTCAGAGCCATCAAAAATGGCAGAGTGCTGAAGAACCTGTGGCTCGGCATCGATTGTCTGAATCTTTTCGGCATCTCAAACGTGAACAGCTACTATTGGGTAACAGATGTGACCAACCGTCAGTGGGCAGTGCCAAATTACCTCACAGGCAGACAAATCAACGGCAAAATCACAGCAGAATTCTAAAATTTCGCTTATTTTTCTTTATAAATCTAATATTTTTTGTAAATTTGCACCAATAATATAAACATTTTGCAAATTTCAACTAGATGATACTACTAAGCATATGCCTTCCTGTATATAACGTTGAGGATTATATTCGTCCATGTTTGGAAAGTATCTTCCGTCAAGGGTTAGACGAAGAATGCTTTGAAGTGATCCTGATTAACGATGGCACGAAAGACAATAGTATGGGGGTTATTCAAGACATCGTCAGCCAGCACCATAATATAATTGTTGTCAATCAGAAGAATCAAGGTCTGTCTGTGGTCCGTAACAACGGTATTGACATAGCAAAAGGAGAATACATCCTGATGCCGGATTCAGACGACCTACTTATTGACAACAGCCTTCCTCCTTTGCTAAAAGAAGCTATTTCATCAAAGGCCGATTTGGTGGTTGCAGATTTCCTGAAAATGGATGATGAGGAGATACGGCATACAGATGCTAGTTCGCTACAACAGAAAAAATTCACTTACAATAAAAAAACTGGCGAACAATTATTTCTGGAAGATTTAAATCCTTATCACTGTTATGTATGGCGCACATTATACAGAAGAGCATTCCTTCTTGAAAATAACATAAGATTTATTCCAGGCATCTATATTCAAGATGTGCCATTTACACATGAATGCTATCTAAAAGCAAAAAAATGCATTAGAACAAACTGGTTATTAAACATTTACAGATTAGGGCATGACTCTGCTACTTCTAATTTCAACATAACCAAAGAAAAAAATTTTTGTGCAGCCATAGCAAAGACATGGGAACTGACACGTCTTCCTGAACTGACACCTCAAATGCAAGTTAAATTAAGGAATGATGTTTATACTTCGTTTTCCGTGATGTTATGTTCTACTTGTCATGCCATTAGAAAATCTTCAGAGAGAAAGGAGATTATCGATTATCTCAGGTCAATAGCCCCTGATTTGGCTTTCGTTAATGGCAGCAAGCAGAAGATAATAACATTTCTATTTAAATATATACCACATATTTATATAGAATTACGATACTATTATGGAGTCATAATGGAAGACAAGACGCTTCCTTTTATTAAACATTGGACAAAAGGCTAAGTCATATGAAAATAGCATATATCCTAGGATCGCTTGCCACCCAAGGTGGAACCTGTCGAATGGTTATAGAAAAAGCAAACTTATATGCCAACAAGTTTGGATACGATGTAACGATTGTTACATTCTACCAAAAACCAGACCAGGAAATTGTGTATTCTTTGTCTGATGCTGTTAAACATAAATTTATATACATTCCCTTTGCCAATCAGTACAAGCATAAGTACCCTATGCGGCTTTGGTACAAATGGTTACTACATAAACAGTTAGTCAAAGAACTCAATGAGACTGTACAGACAATTGACCCTGATATTATTATAGGTGTAGCACAAGTCGAAGCTGATATTATAAGCACTCTGAAATGCAGAGCCAAAAAAGTGATTGAATGTCATGAAGCAAAAGTCTTCTCACTCTCTAAAATCGGACATAGGCAGTCTTTATTATCCAGAATGGTTAACAGCATCAATCGATTCAGGTACTTCTATACCATTGAACGACATGCAGATGTGATTTGTCCACTCACAGAAGCAGATAAGCAATTGTGGAAAAGAGCTAAACACTTAAAGGTCATTCCCAACTTCTCAACGATGCCTGTTTCAAGATATAGCGATTGTACACCCAAACGAGTGATTGCTATCGGAAGATTGGAATGGGAAAAGGGCTATAGCAGACTAATTCATATTTGGAAGTTAGTATCTGCCAAACACCATGATTGGAATTTAGACATTTATGGGGAAGGAGATATGGAAAACACTTTAAGAGTTCTTATCCAACAGTCGGGAGTCAGGAATCTGACGATTCATCATTTCACACCAAACATCAGTGAAGAATATGCGAAAAGTTCTATTTGCCTTTTAACATCTTACTTCGAAGGATTCTCACTGGTACTGCTTGAAGCTCAAAAACATGGTGTTCCCTGTGTGGCGTTTGACTGTCCATTTGGGCCAAGAGGTATTATAAGCGACTCTTATAGTGGTTTCCTGGTGGAAGATGGAGAGATCAGAGTTTTTGTAAACAGAGTATGCAGACTCATCGAAGACGAGAATCTACGACACCAATTTTCTGCGGCTGCTATAGAGCGCGCAAAGATTTTTAATGTAGAAATCGTCATTAATCAGTGGAAAGAACTATTCGAAAGTCTAACCACGAACCCATCCTAAGGGTAACAATCTCTTTTTTTATATAAAAAAAGCAAAATTAGGGCGTATTCTCGTTTATCTTTTGTAACTTTGCAGTCATTATTGATTAAACATCATTATCAAAAGATAAAAGCAATATGAAGATTTCACACATTGAGCATCTGGGCATTGCCGTTCAGAGCATCGAGGAAAGCCTGCCGTTCTTTACTGACGTGCTGGGCTTAGAGTGTTATGCAACAGAAGTTGTAGAGGATCAGAAGGTGAAGACCGCCTTCTTAAAATGTGGAGAGGTAAAGTTGGAACTGTTGGAGCCGACATCACCCGAGAGCACTATCCAGAAGTGGCTTGATAAGGGTAATAAGGGTGTTCACCATGTGGCTTTCTGCATCGAGGACGGTGTAGCCAATGCATTGGCAGAAGTCAGTGAAAAGGGTGTACGTCTGATTGACCAGGCTCCACGCAAAGGTGCTGAAGGACTGAACATCGCCTTCCTTCACCCAAAGTCAACAGCTGGTGTTCTCACCGAACTCTGTGAGCATCCCGAGTAAGATTAAAGTATTCAAGAATTGAAAAACTGAAATAAAAGCAATGAGCAAGCAATTAGAAAAAATCAAGCAACTCATCGAGAAGCGTGAACAGGCTCGTCTCGGTGGTGGTGAGAAAGCTATCCAGAAGCAGCACGAGCGTGGAAAATATACAGCTCGCGAGCGTGTTGAAATGCTGCTCGACGAAGGTTCGTTCGAGGAGTATGACATGTTCAAGGAGCATCGCTGTCATAACTTTGGCATGGAGAAGAAGCAATTCTTAGGCGATGGTGTTGTAGCAGGTTCTGGTACCATTGACGGTCGTCTGGTATTTATCTTTGCACAAGACTTTACTGTGCATGCCGGTTCTTTGTCTGAGACCATGAGTCAGAAGATCTGTAAGGTAATGGATATGGCCATGAAGATGGGTGCCCCTGTCATTGGTATCAACGACTCAGGTGGTGCTCGTATCCAGGAAGGTATCAATGCGCTGGCAGGCTATGCCGAGATTTTCGAGCGTAACATCCTGGCATCAGGTGTGATTCCTCAGATCTCTGGTATCTTCGGTCCTTGCGCAGGTGGTGCCGTTTACTCTCCTGCCCTTACCGACTTCACCCTGATGATGGAGAACACTTCATACATGTTCCTGACTGGTCCGAAGGTGGTAAAGACTGTGACTGGCGAGGATATCGATCAGGAGCATCTCGGTGGTGCCTCTGTACACGCTACCAAGTCGGGTGTTACCCACTTCACCGCCTCTACCGAGGAAGAAGGTATCCAGATGCTGAAGACTCTGCTGAGCTATATTCCTTCAAACAACATGGAGACCGCTCCTCGCAAGGTGTGCGACGACCCCATCAACCGTATGGAAGATACACTGAACGAGATTATTCCTGAGAATCCCAATGAGGCCTACGATATGTATAAAGTAATCGCTGCTATCACTGATAACGGCGAGTTCTTCGAGGTACAGCCTAAGTTCGCTAAGAATATCATCGTTGGTTTCGCACGTTTCAATGGTCAGAGTGTTGGTATCGTGGCTAACCAGCCTTCATGCTATGCTGGTGTACTCGATGTAAATGCTTCACGTAAGGGTGCCCGTTTTGTGCGTTTCTGCGACGCTTTCAATATTCCTATCGTATCACTGGTTGACGTACCAGGATTCCTGCCAGGAACAGGTCAGGAGTACAATGCCGTGATTCTGCATGGTGCACAGCTGCTCTATGCTTACGGCGAAGCTACAGTGCCCAAGATCACTGTTACCCTGCGTAAGTCGTATGGTGGTTCACACATTGTGATGGGTTCTAAGCAGCTTCATACCGACCTGAACTATGCATGGCCTTCTGCCGAGATTGCTGTGATGGGTGCATCTGGTGCTGCAGCCGTGCTCTATGCTAAGGAGGCAAAGGCAAAGAAGGAAGCTGGTGAGGATGTGAAAGCCTTCATCGCTGAGAAGGAGGATGAGTACAATGAGCTCTTCGCTAATCCTTATCAGGCTGCTAAGTTTGGATACATCGACGATGTGATCGAGCCACGCAACACACGTTTCCGCATCTGTCGCGGTCTGGCTCAGCTCGCTACCAAGCGTGATGCCCTGCCAGCCAAGAAGCACGGTAACATTCCTATGTAATTATTGTACACGCGTATGAATAATAATAAAGAAGTATATGCAGCGATTGCCATGGCACTTCATGAGCACCTTGGCAATAACGTTCACGACACTGAGACGGGCATCATTACCATTGCTGCCCGTAACACTCAGTGGAACGGCTATGCACAAACCATGACCCCGCGTCCCTAATACACACATCTGATTATGAAAGAATACAAATATACAATCAATGGTAATAAATACGAAGTCGTGGTAGGCGATATCAAAGACAATATCGCTACACTGACCGTTAATGGAGAAGAATATACCGTTGAAATGGAGAAGCAGCCAGAGCCCGAGAAAAAGAAACCCGTGGTGAAGGCTGTGGCAGCCACTGCCTCTGAGCCAGCCCAGGCTGGTGGCAGCAAAGCCGCTGTCAACAAGGCTAACGCGATTAAGGCTCCTCTGCCTGGTGTCATCACCGACATCCTTGTAGCCGAAGGCGATGAGGTGAAGGCTGGTGATACGGTCGTTGTGTTGGAAGCCATGAAGATGGCTAACAATCTCACCGCAGAGAAAGACGGCAAAGTGACTGCTGTATGTGTCAAGATTGGTGAGAGTGTGATGGAAGACGACGCTTTGGTCGTTATTGAATAGACTTCACCCTACATGATAAAGAGAGAATGGCATCATCACCATTCTCTCTTTTTTTCAAGAACTACGGAAACAAAAAACTAAAGCAATGATCAAGAAAGCAATCACGTTAGCAGCATTAACCATACTCGCCCTGCCTGCTTTTTCACAACAGTGGCCTGAGGCACGTCCTGAAGCTAAGCCAGGAGCTCGTTGGTGGTGGCTCGGCTCAGCAGTTGACAAAGAGAACCTCGCCTGGACGATGCAGGAATATGCCAGTCATGGTATCGGAGCCCTAGAGATAACACCTATCTATGGCGTACAGGGAAACCATGATCGCAACATCCCCTATCTCTCAGACCAGTGGATGGAGATGTTGCGAGAGGTACAGAAGAACGGTCAGATGTTAGGCATCGAAGTAGATATGGCTACAGGTACTGGATGGCCCTTTGGTGGACCATGGGTACCCCTTGAGGAATCTGCCTGTAAGGCGCTGTTTGTTGATACCATGTTTACAGGTGGCAGTGTGAAAGCCCTCCCACTGACGGTACCTGAGAAAGATGCTCCCTACAGCCGTCTTCACAAGGTGATGGCCTATTGGCGCGGACAAGCCTACGACGTGACTGCTCATGTAAAGGACGGACAATTGTCGTGGTCGCCTGAAAACGAACTACAAGCACAAATCAATACAGTAGACAGAAAGACACGACGCAAGGTGCTCAAACTCAAGCTCAAGGAGATGCAGACAGCCCATTGGCAAGTGGTAGCCATTTACATACGCTATGGGATCATGAAGGTGAAACGCGCTGCCCCTGGTGGTGAAGGACTGGTTGTGGACCATTTCGACAAACAGGCCGTGCAGCATTATCTGTCACATATCGAGGATGCTTTTGAACGTACCAAGACGCCCTACCCACATACCTTTTTCAACGACTCTTATGAGGTGGCTGATGCCACGTGGACTCCTACGCTCTTCGAGGAATTTGAGAAACGGCGGGGCTACAAACTTCAAGACTATCTTCCACAGTTGCAACAAGGCAACGCCAAAATTCTTTCTGACTATCGCGAGACACTCGGTGACCTGTTACTCGAAAACTTTACCCAGCAATGGACTGCCTGGGCACATAGTCATGGGGCTATCACGCGTAATCAGGCTCATGGCTCTCCCGCTAATCTGATTGACTGTTATGCTGCGGTGGATATCCCCGAGATCGAAGGTTTCGGTCTATCGGAATTCGGCATTCGTGGTCTCCGCACAGACCCTGGTAAGACACGTAAGAATGATTCCGATTTCTCAATGCTGAAATATGCGCCTTCTGCAGCACATATTTGTGGCAAGCCCTACACGTCGAGCGAGACATTCACCTGGCTTACGGAACATTTCCGCACATCACTGTCACAACTGAAGCCCGATATCGACCTGATGTTCTGTGCAGGGGTAAACAGGATGTTCTTCCACGGCACCTGTTATTCACCGAAAGACGATCCATGGCCAGGCTGGAAGTTCTATGCCTCTATCGACATGTCACCAACCAACAGCATCTGGCGCGATGCTCCCTTCTTCATGCAGTATGTTGAGCGCTGCCAGAGTTTCCTGCAGTGGGGACAACCCGATAATGATTTTCTGGTGTATCTCCCTGTACGCGACATGTGGCAGAAACAGCCTGAGCGTCTGCTCATGCAATTCTCCATCCATCAGATGGGTAAGTTGGCACCGGAGTTTATCAGAAGTATTCTCGACATCGACCGAGCAGGATTCGACTGTGATTATATTTCTGAGCACTATATCCTGACGACAACGTTTACTGACGGGATGCTCCAGACAGCAGCAGGTACACGCTATAAGGCACTCGTGATTCCGGGCAGTGGACTGATGCCTGAAAACGTCAGGAAACATATCGCTGAACTGCAGTCACAGGGCGCATGTATTATTTATGGTACGAATGCCACTGACCTCCAGACAGCAGCAAAACCTGAAGCCATCAAGAAAGAATGTGGACTGAAAGCGATCCGTCGGCGTAATAACACTGGCTATCACTACTTTATCGCCAACCTGACTCCCGATGATATCCACGACCGTCTGCCATTAGCCATCGACTTCAAGGATGCTGTCTGGTTTAATCCCCTTAATGGCGACATAACTTCAGCCATTTTCTCGGGCGACAGTATCGATATCTGTCTGAGGAGCGGAGAGTCGATGATTCTGCAGACCTATGACACGCCACGCACCAAGACAGCTCAACCGAAACGTCTTGAAGATGGTCAGACAACAGTCACATTGAATGGGCCCTGGACTCTACACTTTGAAGAAGCAGCACCAAAGGTGACGAAGTCTTTCTCCCTCACGAAACCACAAACTTGGGAAACGCTCGACGACGATAGCACGCGCATAACAATGGGAACTGGTATCTACACCACGCATATCAAACTCTCAAAACGCGACCTACGAAACAGAAGTTGGCAAATCGACCTTGGTGATGTGCGAGAGTCTGCCCGTGTCTATATCAACGGACAGTTTATTGGTTGTGCATGGTCAGTGCCTTTTATCCTCGACTGCAAGAATACATTGAAGGCCGGTAATAATGAAATCAGGATTGAAGTGACGAATCTGCCAGCCAACCGTATTGCTGATTTAGATCGTAGGGGTGTGAAGTGGCGCAAGATGGAAGAAATCAATGTGGTGGATATCAACTACCATCGCACGACCTATGACCAGTGGGAACCTGTTGCCAGTGGTCTTAACACTGACGTCAAACTCTTATGGAAAAAATCATATTAGGAATCGACCCTGGAACGAACCTGATGGGCTATGGACTGCTGAAGGTCGTTGACGGTAAGGCTCAGATGATAACGATGGGGGTCATCGACCTGCGTAAGTTTCCTGATGCCTACCTGAAACTCGGACATATCTTTGAACGGGTGACAGGCATCATCGATGGTTATCTGCCCGACGAGATGGCTATCGAGGCCCCCTTCTTCGGCAAGAACGTACAGTCGATGCTGAAACTGGGACGTGCCCAGGGGACGGCTATTGCGGCTGCCATCCATCATGGTGTACCCATCCACGAATATGCACCGATGAAAATCAAGATGGCTTTAACAGGAAATGGCAGTGCATCAAAGGAACAGGTGGCTGGTATGCTTCAGCGCCTGCTGAAGATACCCAACGAAGAGATGGGTAAGTTTATGGATGCCACAGATGCACTGGCAGCTGCCTATTGCCACTATCTGCAGATGGGACGCCCGGAAAGTCAGGTGAAGTATCGCGGATGGAAAGACTTTATCAACAAGAATCAGGAAAAGGTATCTAAAAGGAAAACGAAAGATGAAAACGATTGAAATCATCAATGCCCGTGCCAGAAAACCTGAATGGTCAATGGCAGAGCCTGTAACCTTTACGCTCAGCGAAGGGGAACACATCGCTATAGTAGGTCGTAACGGAGCCGGAAAATCGATGTTCGTGGATATGCTCACTGGGCGTCATCCTGCATTTCCAGGCATGGTGAGGTATGGGTTCGATGAGCCTTATAACAATCTGAAACATATCACCTTCCGCGACACCTATGGGGGGGATAACGACAAGACCTATTTCCTGCAACAGCGGTGGAACCAGATGGAGATTGACGAGGAGACACCAACCGTAGGCAGCAAACTTGAAGAGGCTTACCAACTGGCAGGTGAAGACACACCAGCACGCCGTGCCCTCCAGGAACATATCTACGAACTGTTTCAACTGAAGCCCCTGCTGGATAAGTATATCATCCTGTTGTCGAGTGGTGAACTGAGAAAATACAAGTTGGCCTCATCTCTTTTTACTGCCCCTAAAGTACTGATCATGGAGAATCCGTTTATCGGACTCGATGCGAAGACGCGAGATCAGTTGAAAGAGCTGATGCGGATGCTAGCCAACGACCAGGGACTGCAGTTGATCTTAGTATTGGCAAAGACCGATGATATACCTGACTTCATCACGCATATCGTCGAAGTGAAAGATATGCAGGTGATGCCTAAAGTAGCTATTGCCGACTGGAAACCCAAATCAAGACCAGCCCTTATCACAAAGAAGACAACTCCTACAACCATTCAACCTGACGCCCCGAAAATGATCGAGTTCAAGAAGGTGAGCATCAGATATGGCGAACGGACGATCCTGAAAGATCTCGACTGGACGGTACTTCAAGGAGAACATTGGTCATTATCTGGACAGAATGGTTCTGGAAAATCCACCCTCCTCTCGCTGGTCTGTGCTGATAATCCCCAGAGCTATGCGTGCGACATCTCACTCTTCGGACATAAGCGAGGTTCTGGAGAGAGCATCTGGGATATCAAGCGACGCATCGGATATGTGTCGCCAGAGATGCATCGCAGCTATAAACAGAATATCCCTGCCATCCAGATTGTGGCCAGTGGACTGAAAGACACCGTGGGACTCTATGTGCGCCCCTCAGAAACAGAGCGTGAGCAATGTCGCAAATGGTTAAATATCTTCGGCATTGGTCATCTGGCAGATCGGAAATTCATGGAGATGTCAAGTGGCGAACAGCGACTGGTGCTTTTGGCGAGGGCTTTTGTCAAAGAACCAGACCTGCTGATTCTCGATGAACCACTGCATGGACTCGACGACAACAATCGGATGATGGTAAAAGAAATCGTAGATAAGTATTGCGAGGACTGCTCACGAACACTTATCTACGTGACTCATTATCAGGAAGAACTGCCTAACTGTATCGACCATTCGATCTTCCTGAACAGACATTGACTATTTGCCTTCCAACAGAGCTGCCGTACGTACTCTCGACAGTGTCTCTGGCGTCATCTGAAGATAACTGGCAATATACACCAATGGGGCACGGAGAATCAGCTGCGGCTGATTCTTCACCAGTTTCTGATAACGGTCCTGAGCTGTCTCAAACCGTAGCATGTCTGCATGATGCTGACTGAGAATCAGTGACTCCTCCAGAATCTTACGAAATAGAATCTGGATGTTCACACTCTTCATGGCCACAGCCTCTAAGTCTGCCTTAGGGATGGCGATGAGGATCGTTGGTTCAAGTGCCTTGATCTGCAGCACTGTAGGCTGCTCACGGAAAAGGCTCTCGATACACATGACAATGGTGTTCTCTGTTGCCATGTATTCGGTAACTTCCTTGTCATTTTTAAAATAGAACTGTCGCACCAGTCCTTTCACCACCCAATAGATGTTGGTACAGGTCTCTCCTTCCTTGAGAATAAGTTCGTTCTTCGCAAATTTCATAGGCACGAGAATGCTCTCGAGCATATCCAGCTCGTCTTGTCTCATCGTGCTGTATCGTCTGGCTAACTCTCGAGCCACATCTCTGGTCGTAATACTAATGTTAGGCATAGGTCTTGTAATTATTTCGATTTTCAATGCTTGTTGTTCTAATCAAGTTTCAATACAGCGAGGAAAGCCTTCTGTGGCACTTCCACATTGCCGATTTGTTTCATACGTTTCTTACCGCGCTTCTGTTTCTCAAGCAACTTACGCTTACGCGACACGTCACCACCATAACACTTGGCTGTCACATCCTTACGTACCTGTTTGACGGTCTCGCGGGCAATGATCTTGGCACCGATAGCGGCCTGGATAGCGATATCAAACTGCTGGCGCGGAATGAGTTCTTTCAGTTTCTCACACATCCTTCTTCCGAAGGTAACAGCATTATCCTGATGGGTCAAGGTTGAGAGGGCATCCACAGGTTCGCCATTGAGCAGGATATCCAACTTAGCTAATTTCGATGGACGGAAACCATCGATATGATAGTCAAATGAGGCATAACCTTTGGAGATGGATTTGAGCTTATCGTAGAAGTCAATCACAATTTCTCCCAATGGCAGCATGAAGTGCAGTTCAATACGATTACCACTGACATACTGCTGGTCTATCAGCTCTCCGCGCTTATCAAGACACAGGGTCATAATCGGACCGATATAGTCTGCTGCAGTGATGATCGAGGCACGTATATATGGTTCCTCAATATGTTCAATCATCGTCAGGTCTGGTAGCCCCGAAGGGTTATGCACCTCTTTGACTTCTCCTTGTTTCGTATAGCACAGATACGACACGTTTGGTACGGTGGTGATGACATCCATATCGAACTCACGGTCGAGTCGTTCCTGCACAATCTCCATGTGGAGCAGTCCAAGGAATCCACATCTGAATCCGAAGCCCAGTGCTACCGACGACTCTGGCATAAATGTCAGCGAGGCATCATTGAGCTGCAATTTCTCCAAAGAGGCACGCAGGTTCTCATAATCCGTCGGGTCAATGGGATAGACACCGGCAAACACCATCGGTTTTACTTCCTGGAAACCTTCGATGGCAGCAGAACAAGGATTGGCCACCTGTGTAATCGTATCACCGACCTTCACTTCCTTGGAGTTCTTAATACCACTGATGATATAGCCCACGTCACCAGTATGCAGTTCCTTACGGGGAATCATATCCATCTTCAGCACACCGATCTCATCGGCATCATACTCCATACCTGTATTGAAGAACTTCACATGGTCACCCGTGTGAATCACACCGTTGGTAATCTTGAAATAAGCAATGATACCTCGGAAGGAGTTGAACACCGAGTCAAAGATAAGGGCCTGTAACGGAGCCTTGTCATCACCCTCAGGATGCGGAATACGCTCTACAACGGCATTGAGGATTTCTTCCACCCCCTCTCCTGTCTTTCCTGAAGCACGGATGATGTCACTGCGGTCACAGCCTATCAGGTCGATAATCTCGTCTTCCACCTCATCAGGCATCGCTGAGGGCATGTCTATCTTATTGATGACGGGTATGATTTCCAGATTATGGTCGATGGCCATATAAAGGTTCGAGATGGTCTGCGCCTGCACACCCTGTGTGGCATCAACCACTAACAATGCGCCCTCACAGGCAGCAATCGAGCGCGACACTTCATAAGAGAAGTCCACGTGTCCCGGGGTGTCTATCAAGTTCAGAATATATTTCTCGCCCTGATAGGTGTATTCCATCTGGATAGCGTGACTCTTAATGGTGATACCGCGCTCACGCTCCAGATCCATATCATCAAGCATCTGACCTTCAGTAACTTGAATCGTTTTGGTAAACTCCAATAATCTGTCTGCCAAGGTTGATTTACCATGGTCAATATGTGCAATGATACAAAAATTCCTTATATGATCCATCAATTATTCGTGTACTAACGATTTGCAAAGTTACAAAAAAAACACTGAAAATGCGATATTTTTGCTTTTTTTTGGAGTTTCTTCGATGAAATTTAATATTTCTGAGTAACTTTGCAGCCAAAAATAGCATTCGTTATGAAAAAGTATGGGATAATTGCAATGATTCTTTTCATATGCGCAGCTTGTCAGGAGTCGTTGGAAGACAGGTGTGAGCGTGAATCCAGGGAATATACCAGAAAGTACTGTCCTGAGAAGATGGACAATAATTCCATTCTCGACAGTCTGGTGTTCGAACGCCCAACCCGCACCATCCATTACTATTTCACATTGACGGGCTTTGCCGATCAGGACGGAGCATTGGAAAAGGTGGATGCCGAGGGGGTATTGAGAAACGAAGTCAAGAATTCTACGGCTCTGAGAACCTATAAGGAAAACAAGTTCCGCGTGGCATACACGTATCGTTCACAGAAGAATCCCGACAAGATTCTAATGGACGTCGTCTTCACGGATAAAGATTATTAAAACCCATGGCCTTCACATCAAGCAGAAAGCCCTTCTCGATGGTGAGAAGGGCTTTCTGCTTATTGGGCTAAGGGCGATTATTCTGCGACCTCTTCTGGTTTCATGTTAGTGTAAACCGTCTGAACGTCATCGAAGTCCTCGAGTTTCTCCACCATCTTGTCAATGGTCTCACGCTCCTCGGCAGTTACTTCCTTCAGATCATTGGGGATACGAGTAAACTCAGCACCTGTCACCTCGAAACCGTTCTCCTCGAGATGCTTCTGGATAGCACCGAATGAAGAGGGATCACCATAGATGGTGATGCTGTTTTCCTCCTCGTCCTCATCAAATTCATCATCTACACCATAGTCTATCAGGTCGAGAATCATCTCGTCCATATCCAGACCATCCTTCTTCTTGAAGGTAAACACTGCCTTGTGGTCGAACAGGAAACTCAGTGAACCCTGTGTTCCCAGGTTACCATTGAACTTGTTGAACACCGAACGCACATCACCTACCGTACGAGTGGTGTTGTCTGTCAGTGTCTCCACGAAGATGGCAATGCCGTGAGGACCATATCCCTCATAGGTTACCTCCTTGTAGTCGCTCTGATCCTTACCCATCGCGTTCTTGAT
>JAEEGI010006588.1_pt1 | contig 26201 bp, 16 predicted proteins | sample 8958751 | NCBI WGS metagenome assembly JAEEGI01 (sample SAMN16246545, study PRJNA631951) | gut metagenome | biome: gut microbiome; feature: rumen; material: KS-attached | host: Bos | place: Iran: Karaj | collected 2018-10
AATTATTAATTAATAATTAATGATTTATCATTAATTTCTTTGTCTATATAAGTTTAATTAATTGTCCCCTCAAAATCAACATATGTTGGTATTATATATATAATATATAGTTGTTAACATTTTATCTTAGAATTATTATTTCTTTCATTAAAAGAACTTATTTGCTAAGTTTTATTTTTTTTCATTAAATTATCATTTAATTACTTATAATAAAAATAAATAAAAAAAATATTAAAAAATAAAATAAATAATATTTAAAAAGCAAAAAAAAAATAATTAATTTCCATTAAAATAAATAAAAATCTAGAAAAAACCCATTTAAAAATTAAAAAAAAAGAAAAAAAAAAATGAACATGCTAAACCCGAACATCTTAGTATTAAAAGAAGGAACAGAGATGACTCAAGGTAAAGAGCAAATAATAAGAAACATAAACGCATGTGAAGCATCAGTGGAAGTGATTCGTTCAACATTAGGTCCTCGTGGAATGGACAAGATGATAATAACAGATGACACAACAACAATATCAAATGACGGTGCAACAATAATAAAATTATTAAATATAGAACATCCAGCAGCAAAATCACTTGTTGATGTTGCTAAAAGTCAAGATAATGAAATTGGTGATGGTACTACTAGTGTTATGTTATTTGCTGGAGAATTATTAAAGGAAGCTAAACAATTCATTGAAGATGGTATTTCACCACAAGTAATAATTAATGGTTATTGGAATGCTCTTTTAAAAGCTAAAGAAAAATTAAGAGAATGTGCTATTAATATTGAAGGTAAAAATTATGAAGAAAAAAGAAATTTGTTAATTAAATGTGCTCAAACTTCTCTTAATTCTAAATTAATCGCTAATTATAAAGAATTTTTCAGTGAAATGATTGTTAATGCTGTTGAAAAATTAGATGATTTTTTAGATAAGGATTTAATTGGGATTAAACATGTTACTGGAGGTTCTATTACTGATTCTTTTCTTGTTGATGGTGTTGCTTTTAAGAAAACTTTTTCTTATGCTGGATTTGAACAACAACCAAAAAAATTTATTGACCCTAAAATAATAATATTAAATGTAGAATTAGAATTAAAAGCTGAGAAAGAAAACGCAGAAATTAGAATTGAAAAACCATCTGATTATCAAAGTATAGTAGATGCAGAATGGAAGATAATAATTCAAAAATTAGATAATATAATAAATACAAAAGCACAAGTAGTATTAAGTAAATTACCAATAGGAGATATAGCAACACAATATTTTGCTGAAAAAGGTATTTTTTGTGCAGGTCGTGTTCCTCAAGAAGATATAATAAGAGTATCTAAAGCAACAGGAGCAATGTTACTTCAAACATGTAATGATATACCAGAACGTGCTCTTGGAACATGTGGTACCTTCGAAGAGAAGCAAGTAGGTGCAGAGAGGTTTAACATCTTCTCAGGGTGTCCCAATGCTAAAACAGCTACTATTGTTTTAAGAGGAGGTGCTGAGCAATTCATTGCAGAGGCTGAGAGAAGCATTAACGATGCAGTAATGGTGGTTAGAAGAGCAACTAAAGCTAGTTCGATAGTTCCAGGAGGAGGAGCCATTGAAATGGAGTTATCGAAACATGTTAGGAAAGCAGGGATGGAAATTAAGGGAAAAGAACAATTAGTAGTATTAGGATTTGCAAGAGCATTGGAAGTTATTCCTAGAACTTTGGCACAAAATTCAGGATTTGATGCTGTTGAAATTGTAAATAAATTAAGACAAAAACATGATTTAAGTAAAGATGGAAATAGTTTTGGAGTTAATTGTTTTGAAGGAGGTATTATTGATACTTATGTACATTTTGTTTGGGAACCCACTTTATTAAAGGATAATATATTAAATGCTGCTACTGAAGCATGTTGTTCTGTTATTAGTGTTGATCAAACTGTTAAAAATCCTAAAAGTGAACAAGCTATTCAAGATGAAAGAAAAAGAAGAGCACAGAGAGCTCAGAAACTTAAAGCAAAAAAAGGAAAGAAATAAAATGAGTTTTTTAATAAATAATAAATTATATTTAAATGTTTTAAATACTTTTTTTTACAGTTTTTTAATATTACAATTAATTACTTTAATATAAATTAATTTTACATTAAATAAATCTTGGAAAAAAAATATAATTAATTTCATTTTAAATGAATTCAATTTCATTGAGGAATAATAATAATCCAAAATTTGAAAAATATAATAATTCAAAAACTAAAAAATTAGTATTAATAGATCCAGATAAAAATATAAATTCTAGAAGCACATCATTATCTTTAGATAAAACAAAAATAATAAATTTAAAAAAATCAAATTTCAATTCTAATAATAAAAGATTAAATGATAATCAATCAGAAAGATTTGATGCTTTTGGCAATGAAATTTTTAAAGGTTCTAAAAATCATAAAGTTAGTTTTATTGATAATATTTCTAGAAAAAAAATTGCAGAAGTTATTTTAGTTGAAAATGATTATAATCTTCATCGTTATCCAATTGATAAAATTGACGAAAATGAAAATGAAAAAAATAGTTATCAATGTGATAATTGTTGTTTGATTTATTAATAAGTTGTATATAATTTTATTTTTCTTTATTTGTTACTTAAGGGTAATTAGTATTTAATAATTTAATAAAAACATTATTATTTAATTATTTTTTCTCATTGAAATATTAGGTTTTAAAGATGTATTTTATTTAATTTGATTTAATTTGATTAAATATAGAATATTTAAAACTTGTTTCATAAAAGGAATTAATTAATTGTCTTTTCAATTGAAAATCATTCTTTATCTTAAATTTAAATAATTCAATTAATAAATTAATTTCAAATTAAATAATAAATAATTTTTTTCTATATAAAAAAAAATGAACAGAATTCAAAAAAATAATTTATTTCTTATTCCAATCTGCAATAATAGTTAATAAATTTTCATTTGAATTGAATTTATATATTTGTTGATTTAGACTAATAGTAATAATATCAGAATTATTCTTTTCATTTTCTAATCTACTTTTAATATCATTAAAATTAAAAATTCTATTATTTCCATCTTCCCATTTTTCAACTCTCATATTAACAATAAAAATAAATTTAAATTCAAAATCATTATTTTCAGAATAACTAATAGTTTTAACCCAAACATTTCCATTAGTCCATTCCATTTTTAAAGCTTTATCTTGATTCCATTCACCTAATTCTTTAAAAGAACCAATAACTCCTAATTCTTGTCCCATTTGAGTTTGATATGTCATTTGAAATTTAATTTTTTCTATTTTAATCCCTTTTTTTAAATAATTTGATATTGAAAATTTTTCTAATCCACCTGCTTTCTCTATTTTTAATGCTTCTTCATATAATTCTTCAAAGTAATTTCCTTTGAAATTATATATTTTTGTATTTTTTATTACATCTAATGGAAGTTTATATAAGTCTGATGATGTTTCTATTAATATTTTCTTTTCTTCTGTTTGAGTTTGAGGAATTTTATTTTCCTTTTTATCCATTTATTTTATAATATTTTTCTGAAAAAGATTATTTTTTTTAAATTCTTTTATTATTTTTTTTATGAAAAAATAAAACTTTTAAATATAAAAGTTATAAAAAAAGAAATAAAATAAAAAATATTATTTTTTTTTAAAAGAATTTATCCTTTTTTAGTGATAAATTCTTGATTTTCCATTTCTTCTTTTTCTTCTTCTACACTTGAATCTAAATGGAAATTACTATCATTTTGAGATATACTAAATTGATTTTCCATTCCTCCTAATATTTCTTCTTTTTTTTTATTTTTTTGAACTTTAAACATATATTTAGTCATTCTTTTAAAAGGTAATTCAAAAATAATATAACAACAAATTGAAATAACAAATAAAATTATTCCACATATTGAACTATAAAAAAAGCAATTTGGAATTGAAAATATAATTTTAGTTTCTCCTGTATAAAGAATATATAATATAACTGGATTAATTAATAAAATATAACTGAAATATATTTTATCTAAAATACTCCAATATTTATGAGTTAAAAAAGTATTAAAAAAATTTTCTCCTGCAATATAAAAAAATAAAGCTAATAAGTGGAATAAAATTACAATAATTTCAGTATCATATAACATAAAAATTTGAACTAGAGAACTTTGAAAAAAAGTTTTTATAACATCTTCTTCTGATTTAATATAACTAATAATAGCAAATAATATTGATTGGGAAAAACTTAATAATAATATAAAAAAAAGAAATATCAATCCCCAAAAATAAAGATAACATTTTTGAAATATTTTTAATTTTTTAATTGCTTTTACACTTGATGATAAATATGTTTTTTCTTGTCTATTACATTCAATATAATTAAGTGATTTTTGCATTACAAAATTAAACATTGAAAAATATACTCCAATTAAAAAATAAGGATAATTCATTAAAGGAGAAACATAAAATTTACCATAATTATTATAAGTATAAATATATCCTGGACGAATTTTTTGAGGAAATATAAAAAATATGAAAATAGATTTAAATACTTCTATAAAGAAAATACTTATTATAATGAATCGATTTAATTTCATTTGATATTTATATACAAAATAAAGAATAAATGATGTAATTAAAAAGAATATTATTTCATTATAAATTAACCAAAAATAATTTAAAATACTATCTTCTTTTCTTTCTGGAAAAAAATAAGTTTGTATTCCAAATATATTACAAATAATTTCTGTAATGGAAAGACTTTGTATTTTAGTATGTTTAAAATAAACCCACATAGGATTAATATCGATAAAAAGTAAATTTAATAAGAAAATAGAATAAATAATAAAGAAAGTGACAAGTAAAAAAAGAAAATATTTATATATTTGATGTAGAATAAAAGTAAATAACATTTTAAAATTAGTATAATATGTATAATTGTGATTATTATTTTCTTTTTTTTTATCTTCTCTTTCTTCTTCAGATTTCTCATCAAAATAACAAATCATTTTATAAAATAAACTAAATCCACTACAACTTAATAAAATTCTTGGAGCATATTTCATTCCAAAATAAAAAACACAAAAAGAAGTATGACTTAAATTATTAAAAAATAATGAACGATTTTTTTGAGAAATAGGAGAATTATATAAATTAAAATATAAAGTACCAAATAAATAAAAAATCATAGATAAACCTTTTATTCCTTTAATATAACTAATTCCAATATCATTATTAACTTCATCTTCATTTCCTTTACTAAATAATATTTCAATATTTTTAGAAATTGAAAAAACACTTTCGAAAATTTTTTGATAATTTGTTTTTTTGTTTGGTTGATTTGTTTTTGTATTTTTCCTATTTCGTATAGTATATTTTCTACTTGGAGTTTCACTATCATTTTTTTCTTTTTTACAACAAGAAAATAAAAATTGATAAAATTTAAAATAAATATTTTTAAAAATAATAAAAGAAATATGTAAAATAATGAAATATAATGGAATTTGTTCAAAAGATAAAAAATGATATTGATATTCTCCAGTATAATTTTCAAAACTAAAAAGAGAAACTTCTTCTTTTGTAGGTTTAATTTGATCTAAATTTTTTTCAAAAATTTTCATTGCAATTTCTAAATAATCAGAATCTGAACAACCATTTTTTTGATGTGGTGCACAAATAGCAAATAAATATGTTGTATCATTATTTAAAACTGTGTGATTTTTATTATTTCTTTTATCTATAAATATTATTATATATGAAAAATTTTTTATATCTTCTTCTAATAATTCTATTCCATATCTTTTCTCCATACAATCATTATATGTTGATATATCATTTTTGTTTTTTGAAGAGTCTAAAGCAAGTTTTAAATAATATAAAAATATTTTATTTTTTTTTATTTCCTCATTTGAAAAAAATGTTTTGTTTAAAAAATTAAAACAATTTTCACTTACTTTTGAGATATTTTTTATTTCTGGTTCATAAAGTTCTTTAATTGTTTTTATTACTGATATAAATACTTTTGATAAATCATCGTCAAGACTATTATTATTAAAATTTTCATTGAGTATAGAATATAAAATGATTCTTTTAATAAAAGATAATTGAAACATTATCCATAATATTTTCATTTTATATTTAATAACATATCATACATATTTCATATAATAATGTTTTAATTATTTTATGAATTAAAAATAATTTTAAATTTTTAAAATGGAAAGTGATACATTAACATCAAATTTCAATTTAGAAAAAATGGAAAATATAAAAAATATAAAAGAAATTGAATCATTATTTGCAAAAGTAGAAGAAATATATTTCACAAATTATAAATCAGATAGAAATGAATTACTCAAAACATCAATTTTAAATTTAATAAAAATAATAAATGATAATCTTCAAATATCAAATTCATTAACAAAAGAAGAAATAGCATTTTTATATTCAGTTAAAAGTTTTGCTTTAGATAAATTTCCAGAATATTCAAAAGAATCAGAAGAATCAGCATCAAAAAGTGTAAAAATAAAATATATAACAATTAAATATAAATAAAACTTAGTTAAAATTAAATCCATTTATAGCAGATAATTTTAATTGTATTGCTCATATAATGTGGAAAAAACCAGATATAGAAAAAGCCATAAAATATTTTAAAGATGCTTTAAATTTAGATCCAAAAAATAAAACAAGTTTAAGAAGTTTATCAATGATAATAAGAACAAAACAAGTAAATTCAACTGAAGAAAAACAACAAATAGCAAAAGAAAGTTTAGATTATGCAAAAAAGGCAATAACATTAGATATGAAAGATTCTTTATCATGGTATGTATATGGAAATGCATATTTTTATAAAGCATTTATTGATAAAACTCAATATAATGATTTAAGATATGCATTAAGTGCATATAATAAATCACAAGAAAAAAAAAGTAAATATAAAAACCCAGATTTATATTATAATAGAGGAGTAGTTCATGCATATTTAGAAAATTATGAAAATGCATATAAAGATTTTTTAGAAGCAAATAATATAGATGAAACATTAAAATCTAATGATTTATGTGTTAATATAATAAATACAGTTCAATCAACGTGTAAATCAATAAAAAATCAATGTGGTTTAAAACCTAAAAAATTAGCTCAAATTGTATCAACAATACCAAGTAATTTAAAAGAAGATATTAAATATACTATAATAAATACAAGTAAATTAATTGAAGGAATAAATAATGGTAAATTAATAACAGGGAAAATAATAACTCCAGTTAAAAGTTGTTTTGAAGTTCCAATAAGTATTGTTTGTGTTGATTTTTCAGGTGAATTTGTTTGTATTAGTTTATATAATATATCTAAAGAATTTTTAAATACTATTTCTTATATGAATAGTACTTTTGTTGTTTTAGACCCTTTTTTAAAAATTATTAAAATGAATGGTATTGGTGATGATAATAAAATTTATGAATATCCTTGTATTCAAATTAGTGATTTAGGAAATTTGTTAGTTGATGGAAAATTTTGCTCTGGCTTTGAATCAAGCGCTACTTTGAATAGTACTTTTTTTAATTAAATTGTTTTATAAGGAATTTTAAATGTTTTTCTTGGTTTTTTGTTATTTTTAATTTTTACTACAATACTTTTTTAAATTAATACATATTTCAATATTTTTAATTGTTGAGATAAAATTAGTATTTGCTTTTATTTGAATATATTTTTTTTTTTCATTAATAATAATGAAAAAACTTTTCACTTCTTTCAAAGAAGATAATATTAGAAATATAATAAATTAAATCAATAAAAGGAAATAACTCTTTTTTAAAGAAATCAAAAGGAAATGAAAAATTAAGAAAATCAATTCCAAAAAAAATAAAAATATATCATATAGAAATAAAAACAAAGATAATTCATATAGAAAAAATATCAAGAATATTGTAAAAATATTCTAAATAATACTGATAATTGTAAAAGTTCAAATAAGAAATTAAAAAATGCATCTTCCAAATATTAAAATTTATAATCAAAATATTGATGATTCATTTAAAAAAAATTATTTAAATATATTTGATTCTGACAAAGATGCTTTAATAATAATTTTAAAAAAAAAAACTCCTCAAATCATAATATTTAAAATATTAATTCCATTAATTGAATCAATAAAAAACAAAAATAATGATATGAAAGAATCTTTAGGGAAAAAATATTATCAAATTTTTTTTTAATGAAAGAAGTTCTATAAATACTTTGAAAAAAAATTAATTTAAAAAAATCTAAATATTAAATAAATAAATGAAAAATTAAATAAAAATAAAAATTATCTTTGATTCCTAATTAAGAAATTAGAAATAATTATCATCTTAATGAAATTATTATTTTATCAATGATATGAAAAATGAGATTAAATGATTTTTAAAACACCAAATGAATGGATGAAAAATTTGAAATAAATTATAAAATAAAAAATATTAAATTTAGATGAAGTAAATTGTTAACAATATATATTTAATTAATAAAACAATATATAAATTTTTTGATTTTAATATAACATATTTATTTAATTAACATAAAAAGAAATAATTAAAGTATAAAGGTTAAAATTTTTTCATTAATGTATAAAATCTGTAAATTAGGATTTTTAATGATTTTGTTTCATTATATTAATAAATTTGGATATTAAAAGAATTAAACAGAGTATTTTATAGAAATAAAAAAAAATAAATAATAAAAAAAAAGACTATTACAATTAATAATAAGTATAATAAATTATACAAATGAATCCTTTTTGATTTATTTATTATAAAGATTTAAATAAAGAAAATTAGAAATTTTGTTTATAAGTATTTTATATTTAATATTTTATTTTTATTTTTTTATAATTTAATTATTGGTTGTTAATTTAAATCTACACACAGGACATGTATTATTATTTTTTAACCATTGGTGACAACATTTCCAATGAAACATATGACCACAAGGTAATAAAACTGTATTTTCTTTTTTTTGAATATCAGAAATACAAATACAACAATTAGGTAATTCTAATTTTCCATTCGAATCCATTTTACAATATTTATCATTCATAGGGAATTTTTTTAATTTATTTAATATAGAATTACTAGTAGGATGACTTGTATTATTAATACTAAATGAATTAATAGGTATTTCAATAAATAAAGGATTTGAACGATAATTTGAGAAAAAATTATCAAAGAAAATATCATGAGTAGGTCTAATAAAGCATTCAAATTCAGAACTAAAATCAAAGAAAAAATTTCTTCTAAATGGTTCATTCAAATTTATTGTTTCAAATTCAATATCATTATTTAAATTATCAAATATAGATGTAGACAATAATGGGAAACTAGTAAAAATATGATTATTATTATTATTTGAGGAATTGTCATTATTTCTAGTATTTCTTTGATTATTATTATTATTATTTTCTGTATGGGTTTTTCTTTCTTTTTTAGTCTTTTTTTCATGTTGTTTTTTTTTTGGAGTTTTTTTTGGATTATCCAAATTACTGTTATCACTATGTTTCTTTTTCTGTTTTAAAAACTTTATTTCTTTTTCAGTTATTTCAGAAAGAATTCCACCACATTCTTTACAAATTAAATTTACTTCAATTGGATTTATTAATTTACTTTCTGTATATGAACAATCTTCACATTTGTAATTCTTTCTTACTAATCTCCTAGAATTAATCATTTAATTTGATAAATAAATTTATTTTTATTTATATATAATTTTTTTATAATTTTTTATTTATTAACGCTATCATATAATAAAATAAATGAATAAATATAGTACATCAAAATATATATCAACTTTAAATAATATTTCTTATGAATTTGACCCTTGTTGTAATTCATTAAAAAACCAAATAAATCCTTTAAGAAATAATCCAAATGAAGTTACACAATTTTTAAATAAAAATAATGGTAATTTTCAAACTGTTATTTCTTGTCCTCCTTTATGTAATTGTGATTGTCATTTTACAAAATGTAATAAATGTAAATGTAATGATAATAATTATGAAATTATGAGACAATTAAATTTATTATGTCAAAATTATTCTGATTTACAAGTAACTTATAATCAACTATTAAATGATTATTATCAATTACAAAATAAACAGAATTCTGCTGATTCATATATTCAAAATTTAGAAAATGAAATTAACAAAAATAATAATGTGAAATCTAAAAATTATTATTTTCCAAATAATAATACAGATAATAATCCTTATGTTCAAATGATGAATAATTCATTTGATAAAATCATTAAACCATTATCAGATTTAAGTAGAAATCAAAACAGCAAATTAATAGGTGGAATTGATTTTTATTCAAATAGGCCAGATGATTTTAACTTAGTTTTAAATTCTCTTCAAAATATGCTTGATAATCCAAATATTCAAGATGCTATTGTTAAAAATTCAAATGATAATTTAAATCCAAATTTAAATTATCAATTTAAAAATTTAAGTGATAATAATAATGTTAATGACGATATTAATTTTCCTAATGATAGTCCTTATTTTTATATGAATAATTATGATTATTTAAATAAAAATAAACCACCTCGTGAGTTAGATAATAATATTAGTAACAATGATTTTAACACTCAATTAAAATCAAATAATATACAAGATAGAAATCCTAATAATAATTATTTAAATAATCCAAATAATTTACAAAATGAAATTCCAAATAATAATAATTTAAAAAAAATAAATCCAAACGAGTACAACAATCAATTAAATCCTAATAATTTACAATCTATTCCTAATAGTCAGAATAATCAATCAATACCAAATAATATACAAAGTAATAATCCTTTCAATAATCAATTATCTCCGAATAATTTAGAAAGACTTAATAAAAATAATAAATTAAGTCCCAATGATTTAAATTCACTCGAAAGCAATAATAATCAAATTCAGAATAATTTTCAAAATAATTTACAAGGTATTAATCCAAATAATAAAAATCAAATGTTACCAAATTCAAATCAACTTTTATATCCTAATCAAAATAATGATTTAAATTTAAAAAAGATTCCAGATAATATGTCTAATCCAACAAATATTCAAAATCCAAATTTAAATAATATAAATGATTTTCAAAATCCAAATAATGTACTTAATAACCAAATACCATTAAATTATAATAATAATCCTTTATCTCAACCATATAATAAAAATAATTCATATATTCCAAATGAAAATTTAAACAATCAAATGTCATACTCAAATAATAATAATAATCCTCCTTCTCCAAATACAACATATCAAACACCTTCTCAAACATTAATTCCTAATAATAATATTCCAAATAAAGTAAATAATCTTCCTTTAAATGACCAATTCAATAATTCATTAAATAATTTAGAAAAACCAAATATATATAATCCATATGAATCAAGTTTATTACCCAAAGATAAAAATTATGATCCGAATACTGACCCAAATAATCCATATAATCAAATGAATTTTAGTCAATATAGTTCAAATAATTTTAAAGAAACATTTGGAAGTAATACTTCATTTAATCCTAAAGATTTAAGTAAAAACCCATTTTTAGATAATAATTCAGAAAATCATGGTAAAAATAATAATAATCCTGAATTTATGCAAAAATTAAATCCTGAAATACAAGATAATAATAATATTGATAATAATGATATTCCAAAAGAAAAAATAAATTATTTAAATGCATTTAAAAATAAGTTAAAAGACAATATATTAGATAAAATAAAAAGTAATAAGAAAAATAATCCTTCAAATAAAAACGAAGATAAATTAAAAGTGAAAAATCCATTAAAAAATAAATCAAATAATTTTCCAAACAACAATATAGAAGAAGAAAAGATGTTGAATAATCCAAATAAAAATGAATTTCAAAAAATAAATAAAAATAAGCCAAATATAAATATTAGATACGATTCTCCTAAAAATAAAAAACAAAAAATTAATGAAAAATCTCCTTTCTATGATGATGGTTCTTGTTGGGCTTGTGATGTTGGTTGTTCAATTTCAACAACTGGTTATTCTCCTATGACTTTTTCACCATATAATATTAATTATAAAAGACAAAATATTACTTATGTTGAACCTGATATTCAATATGAACAATATACGAAACATAAAAAAAATAAGGAAAATCAATATTCTTCTGTTTAATAATATATTATTATTTTTTATTTAATTATTTTTTTTCAAAATTAAAAATATATTAAAGATAGTGTTTAAATTATTATTATTAATTTAAAGTTGTGGAGCACTAATTTATAATAAAAATATTTAATTAAATAATAACATGAATGGAAAACAAAAAAACCACATTTCAAGATTGAAAAATAGTATATCGAATGTTTTTTCAGCTTTTTCTTCAAAAGCAAATAATGTAAATTCATTAGGAACAAAACATAATAAAAATAAATCTTGTAAAACAAATATGAATGTTTTGGGAAAAAATGATTCAAATAAAAACACAAAATCAAAAACAATAATTCATAGAAATAATCATAGTCAAAATATCAATTTTGAAAATTCTGGTTTAAATAATATGGAAAAAGTATCTAAAACTTTTGCACAATTAAATAATAATTTTGCAAATTTAATTTTTAATCCAATTACTTTAGGAAACGAAGAAAAAGCTTCTTTATTTAGAAAAGAAAATCAAAAAAAAATTAAAAAAAGCTTAATGAAACAAAAAATAAAAGACAATAAAATAAATAATAATAATCAAAATAGTAATTGTGTAAAAAATACTTTAAATTTTCATAGATGTAAATCTGAAAATGATCTTAAAAAAGTTAAAATTTTTTCTCCTCCTTATTATGGTTATCAAATAATTTTTCCTTCAAATATAATAAAAAGTCAATCTAATGATTTTAAAAAATTAAATAATATAAATATTAAAAATCAAGAAGAACAATCACAAAAAATTTTAAGTGTTAAAGTTGTTTATTATCTTGAATATGTTGAAAAGATAATTTTAATTCAAAAATATATAAGAGGATTTTTAATTAGAAAAAAAATGAATATGTTTAAAAGTAAAATAAATGAATTTATTAATCATATAAATATTGCAAAATTAATACATTCAAATATTTCAAAAAAATATTTTTTAAAATGTTTAAAAACGTATAATAAAAATAAATTAAATAATCCTCTAATTAAACCTATTTTAAATAAGAAAATAACAGTTTTAAACTTTGATAAAAACGATAATCATATTAATTCTAGTTTAAATATTGAAGAAAATAAAAGAAATAATATAAATAATATAAATAAAAATGATAACAAAAATAATAAAGATATACCACAAATAAATAATATTTTTTTAGGATTAAATAAAAAAATTTTTAGTCCAAATATTACTTCTTCAAATAGTAATCTTATTACAAAAACTTTCGACACAGAATTTATTTCTTCTAAAATAAGTGATAGACAATTAAAAATTGAAAGTGTTTCTGATTTTATATTAATAAGTAAAAATAAAACAGGCAATTTTTCAAAATATAAAGAATTATATATGAATGCGTTAGAAGAAAAAGAAAAATTAAATGCACAATTAAAAACACTTCATTCACTTTCTCAACCAATAAAAAGCAAAAATAAAGTTAATAATCAAAATTATATTCCAGAAATAAAAGATTATCAAATCAATTCTAAATTAAATGAAATTAGTATTATTAATAGGAATATGACTAATAATAATGATAATAATTTTAATGATATAAATAATAATAATATTGGGTATAATAATGATATAAATGATAATAATTTAAATTCAAATCAAATTACAAATGATCCTAATACTTACAGTCAATCAACATATTTTTTTGTAGATAAAAAAAATTCAAATTCTTCACCGACTGTAATAACTATAAATAATACTTTATCTAATAATAGAAATAGAAAAATTTTTAAGAATATTTTACCTGAATCTCAAAACATTAATTTTAAATTAGAAAGTAAGAATGTAAATAAACAATTATCTATAAATAAATTATCTTCTGTATATATTAAACCTAATACAATATCATCTTTTAAATCTTTGTCAATAATAAAAGAAAGAGAAAATAATATTAAATCAAAAAGAAATAAAATTTTTAATAATCTAGAAATAAATAATAATACATTTGATATATTATGTAAAAATAATAAAAATTATAAAAATTTATTTTTCTCAGAACCAGTTCTAAATTTTTCTATTATTAGGAATAAAAAAAAAGTTAATTTAAAATTAGAAAATTTTAATGATATTTCAATTTCTCCATTAGTAAAAAAGTATAATTTACAAATTGAACAAAATAAAAAATTTATCATCAAAAATAATGATAATAAAAAGTTCAATAATTTATTAGAAAATAAAATCCAATCAATATTATATGAACCTGAAAAAATGAAAGATAATAAAATAGTTAAATTAATAAAAGAAAATACTTTTTCAATTGAATTAAAAAAAAGTTTATTTAAACAAAAAGATAATAATTTTGAAATTAATACAAATGAACAAATAAATTTAATTGGATTAAAGAAGTTTAAATTTCCAAATTATAATAACATAATTTTTAACAATAATTTTGAATTAATTACAGGAAAGATGAAAAAAAAAAATATTAAAGAAGAAGTAATATCATTTGATATAATAAAAGAAAAAATAAAAAAAGATAATCAATTAATAAATGAAATATCATTTAATATTATTCAAGAAAAATTAAAAAAAGAAATTAAACAAGAAGATGTTATTTCTTTTGATATTATCACAAAAAAAAATAAATATGAAAATAAAATAGCATCAATATCATTTGATATAATAAAAGAAAAAATAAAAAAAGAAAACCAATTAATAGAAGAAATATCATTTAATATTATTCAAGAAAAAATTAAAAAAGAAATTAAACTAGATAATGTTATTTCATTTAATATAAAAAAAGAAATAATAGGAATTAATTCAGATGAAGTTTATATGAAAGAAAAAATAAATAATGAAAAAGAAAAATTAACTAATAAAGAAAAAAAAACTGAAAATATTTTAGAAAAAGTTATATCAATTAATATAATCAAAGAAGAAAAAGATAATGATAACAAAGTAAATACATTTAAAAAAAGTAAAGAGGGAAATATACCAGAAGAAGTAATTTCTTTTAATATTATTAATCAACAAATAAAAAAAGAAATTAATCCAGAAGATGGAATTTCAGATAATAGAATTAATGAAGAACAAATATTATTAAAAAATAATAAAGAAAAAAATACAAAAATAAATACACAACAAATTATTTCATTTAATATTATTAATGAAGAAAAAACAAAAAAAGAAATCAAACAAGAAGATATCATATCATTTAATATAATTCAAGAAGAAACAAATAAAAAAGTAAAAAATAAAGAAAATAAAGAAAAAAATAATAAAGAAGAAAACAATGAAAATATTGAAGAAAAAAATAAGACAAAAAATATTAATTTAAAAATAAGTGATAATTTAAAATTAGATTTTTTATCACAAAAAATAGAAAAACAAAATAAAGATAACATAATAAACCAAATAACAAAAACAAAATGGATTGAACTTCCAAAAATAATTACAAAATATATTACAAATTATAATAAATCCTATATTTTTCACACATTAATTAATTATATGAAAGACATCAAAAAAAAAAATAAAATAAATCAAAAAGGAAAAAAACTATTAAAAAAATTTGTAAATAAAAAAGAAACAAACACAAAAATAAATTACTTCATGAAATATAAAGACACAATAAAAATAGAAAAAATAATTGAAAAATATTTAAATCAAAATAAACAAATAAAGACAATAAATAAAAAATTAAACAAAGAAAAAAATTCAGAAAAAAATAATGAAGAAAATGAAGAAGAAAATAATTATCAACATCAAATAATAATTAAATCATCAAATTTTAATTTTTCAACAGAAAAAAAATCAGAAGAAAATACATTAAAATTTAGTAATGATTTATTAATAAAATCAACGAATTTTCAAGAAGAAAAAAAATTAAAAAAAGGTTTATTAAATATGCCAACATTACAATTAAATAGTAGAATATTACAAGATTATTCAAAAAAAATAATTCCTTTAAAATCTATTAAAATTAATAGTGCTAGAAGAAGAAATACTTATAATTTTACTAATAAAGTAAATAATCCTTTGTGTCATTCTGCTAGAATTGTTTTAAAAAAAAAACCAATTTCTTTTCTTACAGAATATAAAAATAATATTTTAGAAAATTTATTTAAAATTAAAGAAAATCAAAATAAAAAAAAATGCTTTTCTCATTGGAAAAATAATACAAATTTAAATCAATTATTTACATTTAGACCTAGAGAAAGTCTAAATAAAAATAATCTAAATATAAAAAAACCAAAAAGACAATTAAGAGTAAAATACATTAAAAAAAAAGGAAATAATTTATCAAAAGATAATTCAAATTCTTTAAGTTCAAATAATTCTTCTAAAGTATATAAACAAATGAAAATAGTTCATAAAATTTTTGATGGAAGTGGAGAAATAACTTCAATTAATGCAAGTAGATCTTCTAAATTAAGTGAAACTTTTACTAATGTTTTTGATGATTTAACAGTAAAAGATTCTCTTCTTTTAGATAGATTGATCAATGTTAATAAAATCTGTTTAAAAAATCAACAATTTAATTATTTTAATGTTTGGAAAAATAATATTACTAAATTAAGAAGAAAAAGTAGAAAAGTTGCTTCAAATAAAAAAAATTTAGTTAAGTATTTTTTAATGATGATGATTTATAATTTTACTTATTTAGAACCTTTGAAAAATTCACTTGATAATAGAAGAGAATATTTACTTGGAAAAAGTTTATTTATTTGGTATAGACATTATTATTGTTTTCATCAAAATAATAATATTGATTAAAAGATAATTTTTTTGAACATAAATTTTTTTTGGTGTTTAGTATAAGGTTTTTAGTTTTATATATTATTATATAATTATTTTTTTAGTTTAATTATATTATTAAAAATTATAATTCATTAAAAAACATTTTAAGATAATTTAATATATATTTTTTTAAAAAATACTTAATTAATTTAAAAAACTCAACTACAAATATTTTTTTGAAAAAAAAATCTAAATAAATAATTTAATAATAAATATTGTTTAAACATCCTTTCTTCTATAAAATAAAATATAAGCAGAATCATTAACAATTTCTCCTTGTTCTTCAATTTCAGAAACTTTTTCATCATCATATCTATACCAACCATTAATATTTTTACAAGCTGAAATATAATGTCCTTTACCATATCTACCATAATGTTGACAAACTGCATATAAATCATATAAATTATCTTCATTATTTGGTCCTACGATAAAATTTTTCATATCCAAATTTTCAATTGGAAAATCTACTTGTACTATATTTTTAATTAATCCTTTTCTTTTATTTAAAAATCTTTTTAAACATATTATTAAAATTTTAGGTAATTTAAATATTTCTATTTTTTTTTTTGCTAAAACAAAATCTTTACATTTTTTACAAAACCATTTATTATCTTCATCTAATATTTCTTCTATACTAAAAAAATCAAAACAATCATATAAATTAATTTCTGATGAATGATTTATTGGTTTTTTATAATTTGGATTTTCTATTTTTGTACATTGATTAAATTTTAATTGTTGTTTTTTAATAAATTGAGATTGAGTATTAAATTCTAAAATTAATTTATATTTTATTTTTCGATCAACACATAATTCTATTATTTTTGAAATTGTATCTTCTTTATTATTTATTGATAATTTAGATAATTTTTCTGTTATTTCTTCATCTTTGTTTATTAAATAAATTTTTTCATCTTTTTCTAAATATAAATATAAATAATAAGGAAAATCTTCTAACAATTCATCGTATTTATTATGTTTATTTTTTGTTATTTTTTTATATTCATTTTCCATTATTTTTATTAATTTTTTATCAGTATCACTATTTAATGAATCTTGACGTAAAATTTTTTCAAAATTATGATCTTGATTTTCTTCAGAATGAGGAATATTAATATATTGTCTGGCAAAGAAAAAAATTTTTTTTTTAAAATCATAAAAACTCATTCTATCATAAGCATACAAAAATCTAGGAAAAGCAGAAAAAGTTTCTTTTTCTTTTTCATTAGTTTTAAAATATAAAGGAATAATACAATCACAATTTTCTTCATCATCATTTGCAGATAAAAAAAAAAAATTATCTTTATGATCAAAAAGTTTTTCTTCTCCTTTATATATTTTAACAAATTCTTTTTCTAGAACTCCCATACAATCCATATGATTAACATTATAATTAAAATTTTTAATCCTCTTAAATTCTTTTAAAATATCATCAAAAGTAAAATCACTATTATACATTATTTTTATTTTTAAAGTGGTTTTCATTGAAAATTTTGGAATAAAAAAAAGATTACAATCTAAATATTTATTATTATTCTTTTTTTCATTTGGAATCGGTAAAGATATAGTGTTAAAAGTATCATAAGTTCTACTTATCCATTTACAATTAGGACATTCAATAGTAGATTTATATTGTCCTGTAAATAAATCAGTTATTATTGAATCATTTCTTTTAATATGTAATTCCCAAAATCTAATTGAACAATCTATATCAATTTCATTGTTTTTTTGTTCTTCTATTTCTTGATAAGGTTTATTCTTAATTTTATTTAAATCTTCATTTAAATAATCTAAAAAATAAGTCATATATTCATGAGCATCTTGTTCTTCATCTTCTTTTATATATTGTAATTTTTTTATTAATATTTTTAATAAATTTGAAGGATCACCTTTTGATTTACTTCCAACCCAATAATTATATAATAATTTATACCATTCTTTTGCTAATTTTCCTGCAAAACCTAATTTATTTTCTACATTTAAATCTTCTTTATATTTCTTAGTTAAAAAATATGTTGTTAATTCTAATGTATTACTTAAACATGCTATTGAACTATTTATATAACAGGTTTTTCCAAAATTTATTGAACCAACTAAACCATGTTTTGATTTATGGTTTAATAATTGTTTTATTTGAGAAATCATATATGAATAAGAAAATTGATTTTTTTTTTGCTCTTTATTCATTTTACTTTTAATTATTAATTAATTTTAAATATTTAATATTATTTAAAAACGTTTATGTAATTTAAAAACTTTTAATATTTTATTTTTCAATATTTTTTTTTAAATTTAATTAATTAATTAATTAATTATTTAAAAATATATGAAAGAATTATCAAAATTATCAAAAAAACTAGATAATGTTTTTGAAAAAGCAGGATTATCAAATAAATATCAAATAACAATTGTTCTTATATTTATTTTTCAATTTACTTGTTGTGAATACTTTAATATTGCAGTTCCTTATTTAGATGATCTTCCTTATGTTTTCATTCCTAATAAATTAGAAAGTGTATTTTTAACTTATGAAATGTGTGAAAATTCAACAACAAAAATATTTGATGTTGATTATTCTAGATCTTTTAATTCTTTAGTAGTTCATTTAAAAATTTATTGTAATAGAAGAAAAACAAATTTTATTGAAATAGTATATTTATCTTCAGGAATATTTGGCTCTCTTTTTACTTATGTTTTTGCTGATTATATAGGAAGAAAAAAAACTTTATTATTATTAATACCAATAAATATTGTTTCTTTCATTTTATTTGGAATAATTCTTTTTGAAAATTATTATTTTATGATGTGTTTATTAATAATAATTGGATTTTGTAGTTATAATATAATGATCACTTTATTAATTTATATTAGTGAAGTCGTTAAACACGAAAACATTCCTATTTATATTTGCTTAATTGTTTCTGGACTTCCAATATGTGGAATGATTACTTTTATTTTTTTTAATATTATTATTAAAAATTGGCAAATTACTACAATTATTTTTGCATTGGTAAATTTATTATTATATATTTTAATTGTTTACATTTTAATTGAAAGCCCAGTTTATAATTTATTAAATGGAAAAATTGAATCTTTTGAAGAAAATTTAACAAAAATAGCAAAATATAATAATAAAGAAATATTACCTGAAGATTTCGAATTTATATCATCATTTGAAAAAAAAAAAAGTTCTCAAAGTTTAACAAGTTCTCTAAGTTTAAATTCAATTAATAATAGTATATTTAATTTAAATCAACCTTTAATAAAAGAAAATGAAGAAAATGATATAATATCAATTTCAACAATAACTAAATCAATTTCAAGTAAATTAAGTTATTCAGAATCAAAAATGGATGTAATAAATGATTCAAATCCTTTATCAAAAATAGTATTTGGTAAATTTAAAATGAAAGATTATTCTCCAATATATTTAATTAAATCAAAAAGTCAAATAAACAATTTTTTAATATTATCTTATATTTGGACTTCATGTTTAATAATAAAAGATGCAATAAATTTCCATAAAAAAAGTTTTATTCCAAATTCAGGAGAAAGTATAATAACATTAATATCATATATTGCAGATTTTATTGGATTTTTTATTATCCTTTTATTATTTTCTCTGGGAAAATTAGTTATTCATCCAACTTTAGTAGGATTACAATTATTATCATTTATAGTTTTATCTTTTTGTTTAGTTACTATAAATAAAAGAACAGAAATGATATTGATTTATATTGCTGAAGTATGTTGGAATTGCCTTTATTTACTTCTTTACATAATCACTTCTTTAATTTATCCTTCAGTATTAAGAACTAAAGGTTTATCTTATAATAAAGGATTTGGGAAAATTGGTACTTTAATGGGTCCTTTATTCTTCAGATTTAATAATAATGATAATTTCTTAATTTTATATCATTTAACTTTTTCTTTTTTTAGTATTGTTTTATCATATGGTTTACCACAAAAAATAGGCTTTCTTATTTTTGAAAATATATCTAAAGAAAGTGAAAATATTGAAGATGATGAAGATAATTATGAAAAACAATACCAAAATATTGTGGATTCTAAATTTAAGAGTTCATAATATTAGTTCAATTCCTAATTAATTAAAGAAAAAAAAAATTAAATTAAAATACAAATAATTAATAAATTCAAAAGGTAGTAATGTACTTATTTATAAAATTAATTAATTTATATTTATATCATTTTAAATAGAAAAAATTTATTTATAAAAAAACAAAATAAAATTTTTAATTATGTCAGTGAAAATAAATAAAGATAATATTAATAAGAATACAAATATATCCTTTTCAATATCTGGATTGGTATTAGAATTAACAAATGCAAATTCAAATATAGAACATAATCCTAAGGATCCTTTTTCAGCAAAAAAAATTCCAGGAATACCAATAGATTATTATATAGAAAGAATAAAAAAATATTCTGGAATAGAAGAATCAACTTTAGTTTTAACTTTAATATATTGTGATCGAATATGTGGATTAACTGATACTATATTAAATCCTCATAATATTCATAGATTATTTATGTCTTGTTGTTTATTGGCAATTAAATATAATGAAGATTGTTTTTATAGTAATGAATATTATGCAAGAGTTGGAGGTGTTGATTTAAAAGAAATTAATGATTTAGAAAGATGCTGTATTCAATTATTAAATTTTGATTTGTATGTTAATGATGAAATATATGAAAAATATGTTAATTACTTAGGAAATTATTAACGGATGTAATTAATATATTTATATGATAGAAATCTTTTTAAATAATATAATAAATTATATTTTTTTGTCTCTAATGTAGTAAGTTTTTTATTAAGGTTTATTTTTTATTTTGTATAAAATTTTATGATTTTATAATTTTGATTTAACTTTTTTTAATATATGATTATTTTTCAAAAACAAAAAATCAAAAAAAAAAAAATAACTTATTTGATATAATCATTTTTTATTATACATAAAATAAAAAATACTTATAAAACAACACAAAAAATAATTATAAACGTAAAAAATAAAAATATACTAAAAAGAAAACAATTAAAAAATACATTCCAAATAAATCTATAAAACAAACATCTAAAAAAATTTAAAATTAAATAATAGAAACTCCACTATCTAAACATTGCCAAGGAGTAACACCATTTTTATTAATAACTTTTTCATCAGCTCCACATCTAATAAGCATATCTGCAATTTCATAATTATGAAATGATAAAGCAAAATGAAGAGGAGTATTATTACAATTATTTTTAGTATTAACTGAAGCTCCACAATTTATTAAATAATTAACTATTTGAAAAGAATTACTTTGAACTGCTAAAGATAATAATGAATTTCCTTCATTATCTGTTAAATCTGGATTTATTTTATATTTTTCATATATTGATTTAAATAAATGATAATTTCTAACTTTTATATGAAAGAATATTATTTCATATAAATCTAATTTTTCTATCATTTTCATTTTTAAATCTTTTACTTTTGATATCATTTGATATTTTGTTTCATAATTATATATTTTTTTATCTAATTTATTTCCTTTTTTCCTTTTTAATATATTTAATTCTATTGATTTTGAATGAGTTTTTTTTATTTTTTTTTTGTAAAAATCTATTCTTTCTAAAGAATTCATTAAATAATCTGTTTCTTTTATTTTTTGTTCTATTTTATTTGTTTCTTGTCCTTCATTTAATGTAAAATTTCCAATCTGCAATTTTTGAACATCTTTTTTTAATAATACTTTTAGAGTTGATTTTCCAAAAAATTTTGTTGTTGTTTTTTTTCTTGATTTTAAATCAAAAAACCAATTTAATTTCTTTTTCATTTTTTCGTATTTAATTGGTTTTGCTTTAGGATTAATATAATATTCATAGTCTTTTATATAAAAGAGAAAAATGAAAAAAATATTTTTTTTTGAAAATACTTTCATTTTATGTATTGTTGTTCTTATATATGGTTGAATTGTTTTTGAATGTCTCATTTTAAAATTATTTCTTCTTTGAATTGGTTTAATTAAAGAAAAATTTTGAATTAGATTTGAACGATTTTCATTTTTCAAAAAATTTTGATGAAATCTATATATTTCTTGAGATATATTAATATAAAAATATTGTTCTAACAAATAATCATTAAGAAAATTCTTATTTAAAGGTTTATATTTATTTTTTATTCTTATTTTTTTTTTTAAAAATGGAAATTCATATTTATATGAATTTGAAATTAATTTTTTATCAATTTTTAAACTCTTTAAAATTTGAATTTTTGTTTTATAATTTTGATTTGTTTTATTTAGTAATTTATCAATATTTGATTCATATGAACAAATTAAATTCCAATTTTTATCTTGGAATTTATGTATAATATCTAATTTTTTACTTACAAGTTTTTTTTCAATTTTATTCAATTTACAAATAATATCTTTTTCAAATCTATTTTTCCCATAATTTGGAATTGGAAAAATTGAACAATTTTCTTTAGCTTTCAATGGAGACATAAAATAAGAACTAATATCACAATTTAATTTAATTCTTTTGATATTATTGGTAAAAGAATCTAATGATTCATCAGAATTTTCACTATCAGATTCAGAACTTCTATTATATAAAAGTAAATTATTTCTTTGTATTTTATGTAAGTTTAATATTCCTGAATTTTTAAGAGTATTATCTTTATTATTTTCTTTAAATTCATTATTATTTTTAATATTGGTTAATTCATTTAATTCTTCACTTATTTTATATTGTGGTTGACTTCTTCTATTAATTATATTTTTTTCTGATTTTTTTTCAAATTTAATATTTATTTTTTTCTTTAATTCAATTTCTAAATCTGATTTATAATATAATTTATTATTTTCATATTCATCATTTATTTTTATTCTTTTTTGATTTAAAAGTGTTTTAGCTTTTTTCATTTTTTTTTTCTTTAACATTAAATAATTCGTATTGCTAATTAACCCTTTAATAGAAGGATTTAAATTATTTATCATTTTTTTATTTCTATTTTGAATTAAAAGACTTTCTTTTAATTTAGAAGAAAAATTTGGGGTTTCTACTCTTTTTTTTAAAATAGTTTTATTTTTACTCAAATTAGAAGTTTTAAAATTATAAATTTTAGGAGAATCTAAATCATTACCTAAAGAATTAGTAGAATTGTTATTTGTATTAAATAATTTAATAGGTGTTGAATTTTTCTTTCTTGAAAAATGATGACTATATTCAATTCTAGAATTATTATTTGTATAATTTCTATCTGTTAAAGAAGAAAAACAATGAATATGTCTATTTATTTTAGGAAAATCTTTTTTATCTTTTTCATTTTGTAAATTATCTAAAGTAGAAGAATTAGTTCCATTAATTAAAATATTATTTTTTTTTCTATTTATATAATTTAATTTATGTTCAATTAAATTATCTTCATTTAAAAATAAATATTTTCTTAAATTATGTTCTGAAAAATTTTGTGTTTTATGAGAAGAATTATGTGTACTTGAATTTGAATCTGAAATAGAAGGATTTTCAATTGTTCTATAATTTTTATTTCCTCTTAAAATTAAATTTCTTCTTTTTCTCTTTGTATTTTTAAACATTTCTGATTTAGATATATTATTATTTAAGTTTGAAAAATCAAATGAATTTACTCTTTTACGATAATTATTATTATTAAATGATATAATATTGTTTAAGTTTAGTGATCCTGAATTTATTTTTCTTGGTTTTATAATAGTATTATTAGTATTGTTAATTGATATTTCATTACTTAACTTTAATCTAGTTTTATTTTTCACTTTTTTTATATTTTTCATCAAATGATTTCTAATTGAATCTCTATTTATAAAAAATTAGATTTTACTTAAATATGTTTGACTTCATAATTTAATTTAATCTTTTTATTATTATAACATTAAAAATTTAAATATAATTATTTTTAAATATATTACCAAATAAATAAAATATATAAAAAATACAAAAAAAACATATATTATTTATCAGTAAATTTCTTTATTAAAAAAGGTTCAATTGTTTTTAAAAGTTTTCGAGAATTATCGGAACTTATTAAACTTCCTTCTGTATCATTAAATATACGCAGATTCCTAAAACTTTTAATTCTCTTTCTTTTAAGTTCTCTAATTGGAACATCATCATCATCATTAGCAAATCTAATATTTAATTTTTTTTTAGGAATAACAGAATTTTTTTTATTAATACTAACTGCAGTCATTAAAAAATTATTATTGTTTCCAATAGATAAAGAATCATTATTTCCAAAAACACTACTAACAACTTTTTTTTTCTTTTGCACTTTTCCCATATTTTCAATAATAACCTTAATTTGTTCTAATATATCTTCAAATTTTTTATTTGTAGATTCTTCTAAAGCATATAATTGATAAACAGTAGTATCAATTTTATTATTTATTTCATTTAATTTTTTATCATTTTCTTCCATATATTTTTTATTCAATGGAATTGTAATTGGACTTAAACTTGAAACTTTTTGAATATTATAATTACTATTAATATTATAATTATTAATATTATTTATATTATTATTACTATTACTATGATTATGATTATTATAATTATTATTTTGATTTTTGTTTATAGGAAGAATAGTAATTAAAGAACTATCTGAAATTGTTTTATTATTAGTTTGAAAATTTCTTACTTCAAATAAAGGTTTTGATTCATTTGGAGAATTTATTTCTCTTTCAGTTTTTGAACTTAAATTTAATCTATTTCTTGAATTAACATTTGTTCCATTAGTTGTTAATTTCATTCCAGGAGAATTACCTTTATTTTTTGGTATACTTAACCCAGGTAAATCTTTATTTTTATCGACTTCTTTTTTTGGTGTTTGGTATTTCGATATATTTACTTCTGTTAATTCTCTTTTGCTTGAATTTTTACTTAAATTATTTATTTTTATTATATCTTTTTTATTTATTTTTTTACTTTTATTATCGGTTTTTATTGATTCTTTATCATTGAGATTTTCACTTTTATTATTTTTGATTATTATTTCTTTTGTAGTTTTATTTTTATTATCTTCAATATTTTTAATATTATTTTCTATTATTTCTTTTTTATTTTCAATTGGAGAAGTATCATCTATTTTTTCTTTTTTATTTTCAATTGGAGAAGTATCATCTATTTTTTCTTTTTTTTTTTCATTTTTTTAAATATTATTTTTATTATTATATTCTACAATTTTTTTTTTACTTTCACTTTTTGAAATATTAGATTCAACTTTATAAT
>JAEEGI010006596.1_pt1 | contig 26178 bp, 24 predicted proteins | sample 8958751 | NCBI WGS metagenome assembly JAEEGI01 (sample SAMN16246545, study PRJNA631951) | gut metagenome | biome: gut microbiome; feature: rumen; material: KS-attached | host: Bos | place: Iran: Karaj | collected 2018-10
GGACATTGAAGTGGCGCTCTACTCCACCATCGCCATCGTGGTCTCCTCCAAGGTCATCGACGCCCTGGCCCAGGGCGTGGACTACGCCAAGGTGGTCTACACCATCACCGAGAGGGGCGAGGAGGTCTCCCGGGCGCTGAACGAGCGCACCATCCGCGGCACCACTGTGATCCCCGCCATGGGCGGCTGGACCGGGGCGGAGAAGCAGATGGTGGTCACCGTTACCCGCCGGAACGTCCTGGCCCAGACCCTGCGCATCATCAAGGAGGCCGACCCCGCGGCCTTCACCTTCGTCACCGATTCCACCGAGGTGCACGGCGAGGGCTTTAAGAGTTTTGAGTTTTGAGTTTCCGGGTTTGCGCTTATCCATATGCTTTGCGGCTCGGACGCCCTGCGTCCGAGCCGCATTTTCTCAAATTCTCAAAACTCAACTCTCAAAACTCAAAACTTACGAAGCGGTGATGTTTTTCTTGATCTGCCGGATGGCGTTTTTCTCCAGCCTGGAGACCTGGGCCTGGGAGATGCCCACGGCCTTGGCCACCTCCATTTGGGTGCGCCCGTCGTAGTAGCGCAGCGCCAGGATCCGCTTCTCCCGGGGCGTCAGGCGCTTCACCGCGTCGGCCAGGGCGATCTGCTCCAGCCAGTGCTCGTCGGTGTTGCGGGTGTCGCCGATCTGGTCCATCACCGTGGCGCTCTCCCCCACATCGCTGTACACCGGCTCGTAGAGGCTCACCGGGTCGCAGATGGCGTCCAGGGCGAAGACCACCTCCTGCCGGGGAATGTCCAACGCCTTGGCGATGGTCTCCACATCCGGCTCCCGTCCGGTCTCGGCGGTGAGCTTTTCCTTCATCTGCAGCACCTTGTAGGCCGTGTCCCGCATGGAGCGGGAGACCCGCACCGCGCTGTGATCCCGCAGAAAGCGCCGCAGCTCCCCGGCGATCATGGGAACGATCATGGGATGGAGAGAATGGTTAAAACGTTCCTAAAATAAGCGATTATTGCTCGATTTCTGCATCTTTCAAATACTTTCTGAGCTGGAGTTTGACGTCGATACTGCCATCCTTGTAGATGATGACCCGGTCGATGAGCTGCTGGCAGGTGCTCTGCCGCTGCACGTCGTTCATCTCCGGCCAGGTCGATTGCAGGGTGCGGAGGATGCCCTTGATCTTCTGCTTTTTCCTCTCAATGGTGGAATAGCGCTCCTCCTCCCGGATCTGTGCTTCGATGTTCCGGACGCGCTGCCTGGCGTCGAGGATCTTCTCGCTGAGCACGTCGTCGGTCTCATCCTCGTCTTCGAAATCGTAGAGACGGCTCAGGCGTTTGCGGGCCGCTGCCAGTTCCTTTTGCAGCACGGCGATGTTGTCAACGTTGTTTTCCGTCTTCCGCGTGTCGGGCTGCCCCAGGTATTTCAGCCGGAACAGCTCGTCGATGACGGCCTGCTCCACGTCCCTGCACCAGAAGCGTTCGCTGTCGCAGCTGTCGGCCTTGCCGAAGCGGGCGTTGCTGGATTCCTGCGAGGAATAGCAGACCAGCTTGTGCCCCTTGTCGCCCCATTTCTGATAGCGCATCTTCGCGCCGCACTCGCCGCAGTATACCAGGCCCGAGAGCAGATAGTTGGAGGCCGTTCGGTTGACGCTGCGCCGCTGCAGCTCCTCCTGCGCCTCCTGCCAGGTATCCAGCGGGATGATGGCTTCGTGATTGCCCTCGTACTCCTCGCCGTTGAAGATGATGCAGCCGGTGAGGGATTTGCGCATTAGGATCTGGCGGATCGCCTGGTCGCCGCTGAAATGAAAGCGCTCGGCGATCTTCTGCGGCGGCATCTTTTCCTCGATGTACAGGCGGAAGATCTCCCGCACGACCTCCGCTTCCTCGGGCACGACCTCCAGCGAGGAGGTCTCCTTGTTGTAGCGGTAGCCGAAGGGCGCGTTGCCGCCGCCCATCCACTTGCCGGAGGCCACCCGCGCCTGCCGCCCGCGCTTGAGCTTTTCCACGATCTGGTCGCGGTCGAACTCCGCCAGCGTGGCAAAGAGCATCAGCAGGAATTTGCCCTGGGGGTTGTCCTTGTCGATCCGGCAGTAGTTTTCCGCCACGGAGACGAAGTTGATGTCTTCGCGGTTGCGGTTGACGGCGCTGTTCTTGCTGTCCTTCGCGGCGACGATGTAGTCCTGGATGAACTGCAGCGTGCCCAGCAGGGAGCGGCCGAGACGATCGATCCTTGCCACCACCAGCGCGTTGACGCGGATGTGCGACTTCCCGGTGTTGAAGTCCGTGATCGCGCCCATGATCTCCTGCAGGGCGGGGCGCTCCATGTTGGTGCCGGTATAGCCGTCGTCGATGAACAGCACCAGGTTTTTATAGCCGTTGGCCGTGCACCAGCGGACGATATCGGCCTCCTGGATATCCAGCCCGAAGCCGAGATCCGCCTGCCGGTCGGTGGAGACGCGGAGGTAGCCCACGTTGATGAGGAAATTGTCATCCTCGTCCAGCTCCACGGCCTCGTCGATGACGATCTTCATGTTGTGCTTGAGATCCAGTATGTTTTTCAGGTGATAGGTTCTCTCTGCCTTTTTCATAAGTACACCTTCCTTGGTTCATAGAATATCATAGTTTCTCTCTGTCCGCAATAATTCTGCGTTTTTTCTCGCATGAACTGCGAAATATAGGAACGGCGAAAAACGGTATGGGTCGTGACCGGCTCATACCGTTTTCGCTTTTCTGCTCACAGCACCGGCTCTCTATGGCGCGGTCTTTTGGGCGGGGGCATCGCGTCCCGCTGCTTCACAAGCGCCTGTTTCCTCTCCAGCTTTTTGAGCATCGAGGGCTTCCCCGCCGCGGGAGACTCGTCCGGCTCATCATCGAGCTCGTCATCCAGCGCGTCCAGCTCGGCCCTCGTCAGCGGACGGCGCTCATTCCGCTCGTAGATCTCGTTCACGATCCTGTCCACATCGGGGCAGTTGATCCGGATCTTGTCGTAATCGGACGGGTCGATCAGCTCGTCGCCGAGAAACAGTCTTACCTTAAACTCCATTGCCAACCCCTCCTTTCTCTTTTGAAATTGTTGCCGATTCGGGCAAAAAGCAATCCCCCGCCGGGCGGCGAGGGGTCTTGGTGACCGGTATTCTTTTCATAAGCTCAACTCCTTCTTTTTCTGCGGGTCGGGCACGCCGCGCAGAAGCTCCGGCGCGTACTGGCTGACCCGGCGGTACAGGTTCTGGTAATCCGCCTCCAGCTGCTTGGCTGTCAGCCGCTCGGTCAGCTTCTTTTCCTTGACCTGCTTGCTGAGGTCTGCCTTGTCGGTCTCCAACTTGCCTACCTTGCTTGTCAGGCTTGCGTTCTCCTTCTGCAATTCCCGGTAGGCCTTCTCGTAGCCAGTCAGCGTCTCCTTGAATTTGGTCAGCTTGGGGAAGAGCTTTTTCAGCCGCTTCCGGATTTCTTCGACGTTCTTCCTGGCGGTGAAGGTGTTGGTCTCGTCCATGATGGCCAGGATGCCGCGCAGTTGCTTATCCAGATGCTCGGCCTCCTTGAAGAGCCGCGGCGGGATGTGGGTGCGCCCGGTGATGCTGGCGCTCTTGCCCCGCTCCAGGTCCGGGTACTTCTCCACCATGTGCTGCCAGAAGCCGTCCTGCCACTCGGTCAGCTTTTTCTTGTTGCCCACGATCTCCTTGGCGCTCAGCCGCCCGTCCTCCGTGATCGGGACAAAAGAAACGTGCATATGGGGCGTTTTCTCGTCCATATGCACGACGGCGGATATGAAGTTTTCCGGGGCGATCCGGCTTTGCAGGAAGCCCAGCGCGTGCTCAAAGTAGGCGCGGACTTCTTCCCGCTTCTTTCCCTCGAAAAATTCGGGGCTCGCGGTGATGAGCGTCTCCACCACCCGGACGCTGTTGGAGCAGACGCGGGGACACTGGCATTCCTTGATCCGCGCCTCCGCCTGGGCGCGGTACTTGTCCCGCGGCTCGATCAGGTGGATGTTGAATTTGGATCGGCTCAGATCCACGTCGGGATTGCTGGCGTAGGTCTCCTTGGTGCGCTCGTTGTGGGCCTCGATGTTGCTGATCTCCGGCCCCTTGTACTTGGCAAAGCGGAGGATGCCGTACTGTGCTTTTGCCATCAGCGCTCCCTCCGTTTCCGACGCATGATGTGCGTCTTGGTCTCATTTCTGGTATTTGTCAAAGTTTATTCCTTCTTTCTGTTGATTATAAAAAAAGAAGCTCGATGGCAGGCATAACTGCCTCTGTCGAGCTTCACGGTTTCACGGGCGGTCTCTCCCACGATAAAATATGTTCGGTCATGCAGGTAAAGAGTGATAGTCAATCCAGCCAAAATGTGATATGATGATTTAAAGACTGTTGAGGAGGCGTTTAAATGGCGATGTGGCTTTGTCGGGCTGGCCGATATGGTGAATACGAAAACAGATTTCTTGAAGACGGCCGCATTTACTGTACATGGGACAATCTGGATCTCTCCATCTCTTCTTTCTCGAAAAAGCAGGATTTGCAGCAATACTTCATCGATCACTTCCAGGACGTGAAAACCAAGACCGCTATGAACTGGGCAAGCCAGGTTTACCCCTTCGGGCACGAGATGAAAAAAGGGGAAATTGTTGTATTGCCAAGCAAAATCAAGGCGGTCATTCATTTCGGTAAAATCACCGGGGATTATGCGTTCGATGAATCTGCTACGCCTCCGTACTGCCATTATCACACGGTAGACTGGTATGCCGTGGATATTCCCCGCTCTGCTTTTGATCAAGATATTCTTTACTCATTCGGAGCCTTTATGACGATCTGCCGGATTAAACAAGAGGACAGAATCAAAGCGCAGATCAAAGCATCCCAGCACGGCTCTACACAGGGTGCTGCCACTCAGCCGCCAGTAGATACCACCAGTCGTGACATTGAGCAGGATGCTTTAGGAGATATCACTGACCTGATTATCCAAAAGGCCAAGGGACACGGTCTTGCACAGATCGTAGATGCTATCCTGCGGGCAAAAGGGTTTACAACGTATATGAGCCCTCCGGGTCCGGATAAAGGTGTAGATATTCTAGCGTCCGGAGGAACGCTTGGTTTTGGAAGCCCAAAGATTTGCGTTCAAGTGAAATCCTCTGATGCTCCTGTTGATCGAATCGTACTTGATCAGCTCGGCGGTGTGATGAAAAATTTCAATGCCACCTACGGGCTGTTGGTTTCTTGGAGCGGGTTCAAAAACTCTGTCATCAGCGAGACTGCCAAGCAATTCTTTGATATCCGCTTGTGGACACATAAAGAAGTAATCAGTGAATTTCTAAAGCACTACGATCAGATGGATGAAGAGATTAAAGAAATGATTCCGTTAAAGCGGATTTGGGTTGTCAACCAGCTGGACGAATGAAGAACTGCCGAGGGAGTAAGCGCATGTCAAACAAAACGATAGACCGGATTTGGAGAACCCTGAAATTGCATGAAGGAGAGCAGTTCCTTACCAAAAAGGGCTGTCCCTTTTCCTATCGAATCCGTAATGACTATATTGTGCTGCTAAACACGCCGCGCACCATTCCAAAATGGCAAGTTGAAGAAGCCTTGGGTATTCATGCGGACACTGTTACTGCTTACGGGAAATACCAAGGTCCGTCTTATCTTTACGCATTGCTTCACGACCCCAGGATCATATCCACATAAACAGTTTATTGGAAAGCTCGATCGAGGCTACTTTGAGGCCAAGATCGAGTTTTCGATTTCGTGGGCGTTTGTCTCAAACGGTGGCAATTCGTACAATTTGGTATTACCGCCTCACGATTCCCACAAGCGCGGGTGGTGAAAGATCATGCCAGATCCGAAACAATTTCCACGAAACCGGAAAGTGGTGATTGTCCAGCTTCATGCTGGGGTCGTGGTCGTCGTGGAAGGGACATACGGCCATCCCATGACGGTTTACTGTCAGCCCATAGTGTTCCGCCGCCTCGCGGGCTGTGACAAGACTTTTGACGCTTTTGAAGTCGATCATTTGTTTACCTCCTTTTTCTGTTCTCGGAAGAGTGAGAGCAGTTATTTAAGAACGGGATTTCTCACTTTTCCGCTTTGGAGGCAGGCAAGAAAAAAGGACCTGAACCCTGTACGCACGTACAGGCCGGTTCAAGTCCTTTTTGTTTTTACCAGTTGTGGCCCGCTTGCACCTCCCCTCACGCGGGCGGAAAAGAATTTGGCTTTTGCCTGTTTCCGCCCAATTATACGAAATAATCCTTCACGGGAGGCTAAAATCGACACTTCTGCATTTTTGCAAGCGTGGTTCTGCTCAAAATTGCATTTTTGCAATTTCGGGCATAAAAAAACCGGAGCCACCGTGTACGAACGTACGGATGATTCCGGATTGCATGTCGTGTTGCCAATAAGCAAATCCTGGTGTATTATAAATTAAAACACCTAAACAGCGGGAAAGAAGGGATTAATATGACCGCAGATGAGTATATTTTGATGATAGTAAAAAAACATAGGTTGCCAAACGAGATTGATTATACTACGCAGTATAGAGTTATCCAGCCGCTAAAAAGCATCATTTACACATGGGCAGGGAGTTCATTATGTGATATTAAGATATCCGGCTCCCGCGCAAAAGGAACTGCTATTGACCTCTGTTCGGATTTAGATTTATTCATTTCATTATCCTCGTCAACCCAACTTCCGCTTAAGCAAATATATGATAGTTTATATAACCATGTGTGCAGACAAGGCATTCCGGCTAGACAGCAAAATGTTTCGATCGGCGTAACATATGCAGGCAGTAAAGTTGATTTGGTTCCAGCGAGAAGAGAAGGACAGTACGGAAATGATCACAGCCTTTATCGTAGGAAAACAAACTCATGGACCAAAACAAATATAGACAAACATATTAGCTTAGTCAAAGATTCAGGTCGAACAACCGAAATAACTGCTCTGAAAATCTGGAGAGAAAACCACAATTTGGATTTTCCATCTATTTATCTTGAGATGTTTGCAATAGATGCATTACGCGGGAGAAGCCTTTCGGCACCGGCCAGCAATTTCATTTATTTGTTGAATTGTATTTCAGAACAATTATCAACTAAAGTAATACTCGACCCGGCAAATACGAACAACGTTTTATCCGGTGAACTGACTGGGCAAGAAAAAGCTAGAGTTGCCACGCAAGCCAAAGCAAGTATATCCGAAGCTTATTGGTCAAGCATCATTTGGTGAGGGATTATTATGAATCAAATTGACATGCTTGGATTGTTCAAAAGTCTACAAGAAGAGATGCGAGCAAAACTCGAACTGGGTCGCGCCATGATCCCGCACAACGGGGAAATGGGTGCCGCCGCAGAGGATAGCTGGCGAGAGTGGCTGAGAAAATATTTGCCGAAAAGATATAAGGTTGATAAAGCCTTTGTCGTTGACTCTAACGGGAATTGTAGTGACCAAATTGATATTGTAATTTACGATAGTCAGTATTCATATTTTTTGTTTAACCATGAACAGGTGCTATATATCCCTGCCGAAAGTGTATATGCTGTGATCGAGTGCAAACAGACGCTAAATAAGCAGAACCTTCAATATGCAGGAGAAAAAGCGGCAAGTGTTCGTGCACTTTATCGGACATCAAACAATATTCCTTTTGCCACGGGAGTGTATAATCCCAAGCCATTACATACAATCCTCGCAGGAATAATTGTAATAGAGTCTGAATGGAAAGACCCATTGGGAGATACCTTCAAAAGCAACATGAAACTCCTTAGCGAGGATTGTAGATTGGATTTCGGATGTGCAATTAAGCAAGGATCGTTTTGGGCAGAATGGGACCCAAGTCTTTCTATAAAGAAAAGCGCAAAAGATGAAGCATTGCTCTTTTTCTTTTTGCAATTACTTATGAAATTGCAGATGATCGGAACTGTCCCGGCAATAGACATTGGTAAGTATGCCAAAGTGCTTCAATCGTTTGAGACGTAAGATAAATAAATAGCAAGGCTCGGATCAATAGAAATTGACTTGAGCCTTGCTTTTTTGTAAGGAATTGTACGAAAGCTCATCAAACTTGGAGCACCGCAAAGAAGAGTCCGTTTTTTGGGACACCTTATGTGAGATAATGGCAGCATCCAGAACTATGATGAGGGGGTGCTGCTTATGGCAGAAATGGATTATTTGCCCGGCGGGATTCGGGAACGGATGGAGGATCTGCGCAACCGGCGCAAGCTCACATTGAAGGAGGTCGCGGAGAAAACCGGCATCGACTACTCCACCCTCAGCAGAATCGAGAACGGAAACGTGAAAAAGGTCGGCGACGATGTGCTGCTGAAGCTCGCCCGTTTTTTCGGAGTGTCCACGGACTTTTTGCTTGGCATCACCAATGTGCCTGACAAGAAAAACTACACGATCGAAGAGCTCGGCCTGACGCCGGAGGCTGCTCGGAATCTTTACACCGGAGCCATAGAAAACCGCGTGATCAATCTGCTGCTGGTACACCCGGACTTTGCAACGCTGACCAATCGCATTGCCGATTATCTGGACGATAGAATGGCTGCGGGGATCGCCGCGCAGAACCAGCTTTACGATTCTGTCAGCGACCTGATGATGCGGATCGGGAAAGAGGAAAAAGCACTCCGTCAGGCAGCGACCACACAGGCCAAGGAAGCGAAGGCTCTGCGTCGGAAGCTCTATGCGGACGAACTCGCGCAAATTGAAACCTTGTTTAAGTCGATTCTTTCCTCCATCAAAAAAGAGCATCCGACTGGCAAGCCGGAGGCGGCGAAAGCCATGACGAAGGATGCTTTTGATAAAATGCGGTCTGAGCTGACGAAGGGTGGCGCGGCTGCTGAAATCCTGAAGGTTCAGCCGGAGCAGATTACCGCGTATCTGGCGGAAAGCATGTCGGTCATGGACGGTGTAAGCGAAGAAATGAAGGAGAATCTCTCCCGGTCGCTTCTTCCATTTTTTAAGAAACCGGGCAAGTCGGGATGAGCAAAGCTTACGAAAAAAGCAACGAGGCTCTGGCGATCCTCGCCCAGCGCGGCTGCGAGGTCGTGAGAGAAAAAGCACGCGATCTCTTGCTCCGGCGCAACGAGGGCCTGATCTACGACAAGGCGCTCACAAACTGGAGCTATGTTTTGGGTTCCGACATTGATCGCTCGCTCACATTGGACGATCTGGTGCAGCTTGGCCGCATCAAGTTTTGCGAAGCGCTTGCTGCGTTTGATCCGCTGCGCGGGACAAAGCTGACCACCTTCATGACGGCGGTGTTGAACAATCATTTGATCGACATTGTTCGTCCGGGGCTGAAAGAAAAAGAGAAAATCGGCGGCGAGTTCCATTGGCTGGATCACTATGAGGGCTCCGAGGATCAACTCACTTTTTCAGAAAAGTACATCGACCCGTATCAGAAAAAGCCGGAACCGATCTTGCTGGAGAAAGAGCATCGACGAGAGGTTTTCAATTCACTGGATGGCTGCCCGCCGCGGGAGAAATCTTATCTGACCTATCGCTTCGGTTATCACTCTGACGATGAGCAGACAAAAAAGGACACGCGGGAGCATTTCGGCCTCAGCGAAACCAGAGCCGAGGATCTGGAGCAGCAAGCCTGCGCACATTTCAAAAAGAACTACATCGAGATCCTGCGTAAAACCGAAGAAACGCTAAAGCAGGAGGAGTCCCCTTATGCTCCTTCCTGCGTAGCGCCGCGCACCGACGCCGACTGTGGAATGATTATCCGATGGATCTGACAGGCGCCCAAAACGAAGGAGGCTGTGCTTTCAATTTGCTATCATTTTTCGTTCGCGGCTTAAGAGCATGCTTGCAATCTGAAAGCATTTTCGCTGCGGCGGGACGGGGAAGTTTTTCATGCGGGAAATCTTCCCGCATGAAATATTGCCATGTTTTTCGGTTGCCCCGAAAGGGGCGAGAAAAACGGCATCAAATATAAAGAACGACAACTTGTTGGAGCTCTTTATATACCTCTTGTTCCGCCGGAAGCGCGGGCTGCATTTCATTTCGCCCTTGCTTCCTTTATGAAAACAGCAGCCAAACTCTGCTCATTCCTTCGCAGTTTTTGGCTGCCGTTTTCGGCGGGTAAAGGTGTGCTGTCCGGAAAGGCGACATCACCCCTTTGCCCGCCCCGCGGAACAAAAGGTATAACACACTAGACCTTGCGAGCAAGATCGTGTGCCAAAGGCAGGCCTCCCCGGCCCTCCTTTGGAAACCTCCCTGGTACCGGCAGCACCATTTCTCCGCACGAGATCGAAATGCTTTTTGCCGGTATTCATTTTCCCCCACGTGCCACAAAAATGCAAAATCGGTTTTTGTGACAAGGGGTGAAAATAAAAAAAGCGAAGGCCCTACGATCGGAGAAAGCTGAGATTCTGAATCAATTGTTATCTTTCAATTGCCAAAAAAGGCTTGTCGCATTATAATAAAGTCACTAAGTCATAAGTGTGAGGGCAAAATGAATACGACAACAATTGATTCTTTTGCGAATTACATATCGTATGTGGAAGAGCACTACAGCCGAGATCATATCTTCCGAGGAATTCACAATCTCAGGCATAGATTAATTCCCAAGATAGGACGGGAGCAGTATCTTGCCAGGTGTGCCGCCGATCCAGCCAAGAAGCTGGATGAACTACAGGACTTAGAAGAGCAGGCGATGAGCGATTTTGTAAAAATGTCTGTTCCTCATCAAGATCTTCGGGATATCGGAGCATGGGACCAGTGGACAATAGGCCAACATCACGGCTTGCCAACACGATTTCTCGACTGGACAGAAAATCCATTAATCGCAGCTTACTTTGCAACAGAGAATGCGAAAGATAATGCTGCAGTATATGTAGTGAATAAGAAACAATTCAATTCGCAAACGGCTGATCTGCAAGATGTTTTTTCTTTTCCCGAGGAAGATGATGTTCTTTTATATGTTCCAAGTTATATTCATCCTCGAATCATTGCACAAAAGGGAGTTTTTACTGTTCACAAGGATCCAACAGTCCCTCTTGATGAAATTATAATAGATGGAACTCCGTGCGCCGTGGATCAGTTAGTCATTCCGAAGGATAAAATAGCTGAGTTTGTAGAAGATCTCGACTGGTGTGGAATTAATCGGTCTTTCATTTATCCCGGGCTGGATGGGCTGGCCCATTATTTGGATTTGAGAGCAAAGGGAGGTGTTTAGTGATGTATGTCCCAATCATGAAAAACCGAACGGTTGAAGTCAGCGTATTACAAGAGCTAAGTAAGCTACATGTGTTTGGTGACAGTATCATCCCTTTGGTAGAGATAATTCAGGAAAAAACGCGTAGTAACAATAAAAATACCTTTCTTCAAGATCTCCTTGCGATTTTATCCGAAGAGCCTTCAATGAAGGTAATGGTAGATTTTTATAAATCAACCAAATTAAGAAATACAACAGACGCGATACGTGAATATGTAACAATGTCTGTTCGTTACCCAAGCTTTCCCATTGAGCAGATAGCAACACTTCAGCAATGTGAACGCCAGGTTATTCCCGTCATTTCGTATCTCCCAGAGAATGTTTCCTTGGAACGAATCACATACGAGGAGACTCAACTTCGTAGCATTTTCCCATGCCTTGCTTTTCGTGTTCGTATACAAGAATTTGATACTGTTTTTTCTCATGTAGAAACACTGATAAAACCTCAAGATTTCGTTATTTTGGACATCGATTCTGCTTCTCATATGAATCCGGTTTTCAAGAAGATTTATAAGAGGATCGATGATAGTAAGCGCACACATGGGTTTGTCTCGATTGTTGTGAGCGCTCATAGACCGGATAATCTTGCAAACAAGGATATGGAAGATGGAGAGCCAATAGCTCAAATTGATAATAGTTTGATGGAGCTTTACTCAACAGCCTACATGAACAGGTTTTCGGGGTTCGGTGATTATGCATGCATTGCGGCATCGCTTCCATCAACCGGAGGAGCCATCAGTCCCGTAGGAATATACTATTCGCTTGAAAACAATTTCTTTATCGCTTACCGAGGCCGAGCTCCTCTATTGTCAGAATTCCCTGAATACATCACTCCAAGAATAATCGAATCTGAGTATTGGAAGGAATTCTCTGAAGAGCACCATCTGCACTGCCCGGGTTGTCATGAGATAATGGAGATCTTCCAAGGGAGTATCAGTGGGAAGAATCAAGCTCAATGGAAGAAGATCACAATGCTCCATTACATTTATACGATGTACGAGCGAGAAATAGGTCAATAAAGGTAAAAGGAGCACAGCACTTAGCTGCGCTCCTTTTGCGTTCCATAGAGTAAAGCAGGGCTCATATTTGCGGAAAAGAAACTTTGAATGTCTATTGGGACGATTTCTTCAAAATGATCTTTTAAGAATTGCCAATTTAGTCTATATTTTTCTTTCAACAGTTTCCTGTACGCCGGCCAGATGCTGTGATGCTCAGAATATTTGACAATTACTTTGAGCTTTTCTTCTTTTGCCCCTTTGTTTTTCAAACCTGCAAGCTTGAGAAGCTCGCTCAAATCGTTACTTGAAAGACTTGATAGACACGTATTTATGTCGCATTGATTTTTCTCGCTATGCTTGAAATACGAAAAAACCAGACTATTATCCGCTGCGTGCCTGTAAGAAATAATTCCACAGCCATTTGGAATCAGTGATTCTACCTCGGCAATCCGAGATTTGGGAACGACAACATACACCTTTTCAAATGCTTTCATATAGTCATTCATTTGACTGGAAAGCCGTTCAAAAGAATCATATTCCGTTTTAATCTCATACGCATATGAACCACCATTAATTCGGCATACATCTATTCTACTGTCACCAATGCCCATTTCAAAGGCGACGATATCATTCGTCAACCCGAGCAGTTTTTTTATCAGATAATACTTTACGACTCTCTCGCAAACATAGAATTTAAGGAACAAATCGCTGATGAACCAATTTGACAGTATGTTTTTTTGTAGGTTTTCTAGCTCTTTCTTATCTGATTTAAAAAAGCAATAAGCTATCTTTTTCCAGCGAACATCTTCTGGGTCAAAAATATTATAGCTCTTGTTTAAACCCTTGCAAATATGAAGGAGTTCTTCTTCTGTATAGTTAGCAACAATTCTTTCAAACAAGACAGAATATGTCATTGCATAGCCTCCTTTTCCCAAGTGATTCTTAGTCCAAGTACAGCAGCAATTTCTAATGCTTCAGAGTACTTAATGGTTCCACGCGCAAGTTTGTTGGAAATATTCTGAACAGTCGTCTGCTCTTCAGGTGGACGGCTGCTGTTTATTTTTTCGACGACCGCCGTCAATGATTGCCCGCTACGGTAAATATAAGATTTTATTTCGTCATGAACAAAATTCGATCTCATCGCGCTCACCGATTTACACTATAATAAATATTTTTATTCATTATAGTGTAATCCAGCATCATTAGTCAAGACTTTTTCCCCTTTTTCAAGCAGACTAAAAAGTATGATTACACAGAAAACGGGCCAGACTTATCTGGCCCGTTAGAGAATAGCTGCGATTGAGTTTTTTGATCCTGACTGCCAATTACCCAAAACATTTATCCACCAGTTCCTTCAGCGTTCCATTCTTGGACGCCTCCGCGGCGTCTGCCTGTACGAAGTGGTGGGTTTCGGCCTTCAGCTCCTCGTCGAAGCCGAGGATGTAATTGGTGGCGATGAGATAAATGATCCGCGTGGGCGCCATGCCGTAGACCTGATGCTGCAGGATGTGCCGGATGCGCGCCTTGTCGTCCGGGTACGCGGCCTTGATGGCCTCGCTGCGGTAGAGGCGCTTGACGATCTCCGTGATGTATAATCCGGACTTCATGTACAGATCCGCGAAGGTTTTGCTCGGATCATTGAAGCAGCCGGGGTTTTCTTCTTCCAGCTTGTCCACCATCATCTTCACGATCCGCTTAGGTGTGAAAATCTGATTGGTCTTCTGCGGCGGGATGTAGTCGAAGATGTCCTCGGTCTTGCTCTCATCGAAGTAATCCGCCAGCTCCGCACGCTTGCGCAGGAACTCCCGGATGGAGTCGTTGAATACACTCTCGTCAAACAGATGCCCGTCGAAATGCTCGATCAGCCCGGTTTCGGGATTGATCTTGTTGCCGCCATCCCGCAGGAAGCGGAACTCCTCCTCGCTGATCCCGGTGACCTCCAGGAAAACCGCGTCCTCGGTATAATCGTCGAAATTGGCAAGGGTCAGATTCTCGTCGCCGTAGGCCATGATGAAGGACGGGATCGTCCGGGCAAAGCCGCGCAGATGGGCGCGGATCTCATCTTCCACAGACTTTTTCTTGTCCTCTTCCTTCTTTTGCTCCAGCCGCTCCACGAGCTCCTTCGGCTTCTCCTGCAGGGTTTTCTGCACCGTTTCCGTGACCGTCTGCGTGAGTGCCTTCAGTGCGTCCTGCATGTCGGCGGCAAACTCGCTCTCGGCCTTCTTCACTTCCTGCTCGGTCTCAGCGCTCTTGCGCTTGGCGTCCAGCGCGGCCTGGGCGATCCGCTTTTGTTGGTCGAAATCGTCCTTGGCACGGGACATAGCGACCTCAATTTCCTTGCCGGCCTGCTCCTCCATGCGTTTCTTCGCCTTTTGGGTCATGCCGTAGCTGTCCGCAATAGGTGCGATGATCTCCTGCGCCACCTTGCCCTTGACCGAATCCGTCAGTGCCTTGACGTGGCGTTCCACCTCATCCGGCTTGCTCTCGGCTACGGTGGAAACAGCCTTCTCCACATCAGCGGGGATCGTCTCATAGATCTTATCCCCAAAAAGCTCCTGGGTCTTGCCGATCACAATGCCTTCATCCGGGACAGCGTTGCCCTCGCCATCGACCTTGACGGTACTGATGGCGTCCAGCTTGTCCTTGTCGGACTTGCCGCCCTCCTCGTGGGCAGGCGTAAGTTTTTCGATGATCTCCCGAACGAAGCCGGCCGCACCGAAAATGCCGCTGATATTGACGAACAGGAAGTTGGACATGAAGCCATGGCGCACGACCTCCGCGCTTTTCAGCTTGCGCGGGATAGTAAGCACCTGGGCGGCGTCCAGCTCCACCATGCGGCCCTCTTCATCCTCGCCCAGAACAGGGAAGAAATTCAGCAGCCGCTTGATGTTCTTTTCCCGATCCTCCGTCGTGCCTCCCGTGGCCGTCTCACGGATCAGGTTGTTGGCAAACTGGTCGTAGATGATCAGCGTCCGAGCCGGGTCGAAGTCAAAGAGATAAGCCCGCTCCTTGCGGTAACGGCGCCCGTCCGCGCCTTGGAAGCGGTAGGGATTCTGCGCCCGGAACGCCGCCTGCATGTAAGACGAGGGGCTTTGCATGTTGCAGAGCATGAACACGCCGCTCCACTCCGGGATCGTAACGCCGACCGTCAGCTGCCCGACTGTGAGCGTGATAGTTTTCTCATGGGCGGCGATGGCCTCTTTCACCTTGTCATAGGAGCGTTTGGCCTCCTCTTCCTCGGTGAGCCGCCCGTCGCCTGCTGCCAATACGATCTCATACTCGTCGAAGAGCGGCTTCAGTTCCTCGTCCTCCCGCATCAGCTTGTGCAGCGCCTTGGCGGAGGCCACGCGGTTCAAGTACCACATGGTATGGCTCAGTTCCTTGCGCAGCTCCGGCGTGGAGAAGGGATACTTCTCGCCCTTGAACAGCATCAACAGGAACTTTTTGATATCATCCCGGTGCAGGAACTTTCCGTTGTCGTCGGTCAGGAAAAACTCATTCAGGTCAAAGGCTGGATCAACGGCCTCGTCCTCATCCTCCAGCACGATCCCGCGACTGAGCGTGTCGTAGATCATGGGGCCGAGCTGGTAGGTGTACATCAGCAGCTGTGGCAAGCTCTCGTAGGGATTGTATGCCTCTTCCTCCCAGCGCTGTTTTGCGTCCTGCTCGTCGGCATAGGACCAGTTGAAGATCTCCCGGTCAGAGAATTGATCCCCGGCCAGTTGCTTGAAGGGTGTGCCGGACAGGTACAGTGTGTGGGCGCGCTGGATGTTGTCGAAGGCCTTCTCGGTCTTGTAGGTCTCTACGCCCTCCTGCGCCTCGTCCACCACCAGCAGATCGAAGGCCAGGCCCTTTTTCTTCTCACCCGTCGTGCGGTCCACATACTCTCTGGCCATCCAGCCAAGCTTTTCGTGGTTGCCGCCGAAGTAGATGGAACCCTTCAGATCCTGCAGGGAGACGAATGCCACCATGCCCTTGTCAAAGCGGCCCTGGATGTACTCGTCCCGGGTCAGAACGCCGGGCTTGCCGCGCAGGGAATCCGTATCACTGACAAAGCAGAGATCGTGCTGCCAGCCGATGAACTTGTTGAAATCCTCCGCCCAGGAGTTGGCGATGCTGGGGCGGTTGGTGACGATCAGCACCCGCTGGAAGCCCATCCGCACGATCAGATCATAGGTGCTCAGCGTCTTGCCGAAGCGGGGCTTGGCGTTCCACAGGAATTGCTTCCCGCCGTGAGAAAACCAGTCCGCCGTCTGGGAGACGGCGCGCTCCTGCTCTTCGCGCAATGTGTAGCTCAGACCGCTTTCCTCGGCCGAGGGCCGCCGTGCGGCAAACTCGTCAAAGTACACCCGCGCTTCCGGCCCGTCCACCTGGAACCACTCAGTTTTCGGCTTGCGCTTTACATGAGCGACGGTGCTGAGATAATGGTGGAACTCATGGTCGGTAAAGGGCAGGCCGCTGCCATCCTTATAGATGGCATTGTCCCGCCAGAGGATCTTGTAGGCGATGTCCGAGGTATGGTGCTGCTGTTTGACCCGCTCCTCCACGCTCTGCTTTTCGGTGTAGCCGATCTTCGTCCATCCCAGGTGCGGCGTGTAATCCGGGTGGGAATAGGCGTAGATCATCGGGACGACGGGCTCAAAGGAGCGAATGTTGGGTGCGCTCATTTCAGCTCATCTCCTTTACATGGGTTTCGATGAATTCGATCTCGGATGCGTCCAGACCGTACTTGGCATAGAGCTGCCGGTCGATCTCCGGGATGGACTTGGACCAGTCAATGTCAGAGTCGGGGGTGAAGTCTTGCTTTGGGATAAACCGCCAAGCACCTGGCAGATTATCCTGTGTGACTTTAAGAACATAGAGTAACGCACGAGCAAATTTTGTTTTGAGGTACTTTAACAGATTCTTTGCTTGTGTTTCATCATCAAAAGCTCCGATTGAAATATACGTTTGTGTAAATGCAACTTCTGGTTGTACGACTATCATTTCGGGAAGGGTATCTCCAAATTTGCCAGAACCTGTAGCTTTGGGTACGAGTACCTTGTGCTTAAATAGGCTTTTATGTTCAGATTTTAAATACCTTCTGTGGCAATACTTTTTGCCACGCTTCCCGCTTACCAGGCCATAAACCGAATAGTCATCATCTTCAGTTGGGGCATCTGTGAATATGGGATTAATGTTTAGTACATTAGTTTTCAGCTGACTATGACGGCCGCCGTCACCGATGTATTTTCTGTAATCTGGGTGATCGGCATAGATGCTTTTCAGATCATACACATTTGAACTGTCGGCGATATCTGTCAAACTATCAGAAACTGCATCAGCCCCGGCTTTTTCTAAGATTGTCCGCAACTCCGGATAGGGCACGAAAGCGCGAATGGGGCCATATTTTTTCTCTGCATTTCTATAGGTTATCACTACACCGCCTTTAATATCGGTGTTAGCGAATATCTTAGATGCATCTTGCTCATAATACAGCACTTTCAGGTGCGGATCGTCCAGCATTTTTTGATTCCACGCTTTGGGAGTTTGGCCAGCATTAAACAGAAAACGAGCCGGAGTAATTAACTCAACAGCAGTGGCGATGCTATACGTTTCATCCATGAAATCATTATAAACAGGGAGCATTCTTGTACTTTCGCTTTCAGTTTCTTCCTGATACGGCGGATTCCCGATGATGAAATCAAACTTCATGGCCTTCGTTCCTTTCTCTCGCAGCGTTGTATAACTGATGCTCCGATCCCCGCGCCAGTCGAACAGGCGGCAGGGAATGTCGCGCTTTTCCATTTCTCCGAAAAGATTCGTCTGCTCCTGCAGGGGCGGGAACAGGGAGAGCTGCTCGTCCGTGGGGGCCGGCGGGACAGGGACACAGCCGTGGATACCATCCATCTGCCACAGGTTCCAGGCGATCACATTGCACAGCTTTTCCAGCCACGCCCTGTCCGCCTTCTGCCGCCAGCGGTGGAACAGATGCTCCTCCACGGTGCAGAGGATGTTGACCCGGGCGATCAGCAGGTTGTCACCCTGCAGCTCGTAGCCGTAGATGGCCTGTACCGCCCGCAGCGCCCAGTGTTTCCATTCCTCTGCATCTTGCGTGTTTTCCGATACGATGTGCAGCTTCCGGTCCAGAAGACCGATCCGATCCTCCACCGGGATGGCCTCGCCGGTCTCCACATCGTAGCGTGTCGCCAGAAACGGCGCCTCGCCGCAAGTGATCTCCAGCCGCCGCGCGTCCACATACAGCTTCCAGTGCTTCTTAGTGGAGAAGTAGATCTTGCCTTCGTCCGTGTATTTGTAAATGCCGTCTTTGCGGCCGAACCACTGCTCATCCGCAAAGTCGTTCATCTTTTTCACGACCCACAGCGGAGTGAAGACCTCGGCGTGCTGCCGGGTGCGCTCCGTGCGCTGCTCCATGGCCCGGCGCGCACGGGTCTTGATGAGGTCAGAATTGTCGCCCGTGATCCTCTGCGGGCGTATCTCATTCCCCGGACTGTACCACTCGCCAAGCTGGGCATAGGCGTCGGTCGCCCACAAAATGTTGCCGCGGGTGGCCTTGTCGGCCAGCAACCGATCCAGCAGGCCCATGGCGTGGAGCCGGAGAATATCGTCTTGGATGTTGATGACCAACGCGCCGCTCCTTTCCGAGCTCCGTGCGTGGATCAAGACTGCCCGCAGAACGCAAAAAAGGGAGGCATTCTCCATCATACGGAGCGAATGCCTCCCTGTGTGTCAGATCGTATTCTGGAACGAATAGCACACCTTGTGTTCCAGCGCAAATAAACTGGGATTGTTGCGAATCACCGTGATTTCTGCTATACTGCAAGCAGATTAATCACGAGCTATGTATCAGAATCAAGGTCTCCCTGCATCGGAACTCAAGGTGTGCTTTGCATGACAGGTTTTTTGACCCATCGTAAAAATGTCGTGTGCGATACTTGCAGGCAATGCGCCGCCGCGCGGGACGAGAGCTTTCCGTCCTCCCAATCCTGTACGACCGCCGCAAAGTGAGCTGGGCGCTCCATGGGCTTTCGCCCAAAGTGGACGCCTCTTTTTTTCGCCGCGGCGATACCCTCCGCCTGCCGCTGCAGGATAAACTCCCGCTCGGTCTGCGCCACATAGCTCAGCAGCTGTAGGACGATATCCGCAATCAGCGTCCCAGTCAGATCCCGCCCCTGCCGGGTATCCAGCAGCGGCATGTCCAGGACGACAATCGCGGCCTGCTTCTCCTTTGTGATCAGCCGCCACTGCTCCAAGATCTCGTCATAATTGCGACCCAGCCGGTCGATGCTCTTGATGATCAGAGTGTCGCCCGGCTTCAGCTTTTTCAGCAGCCGCCTATAGCCGGGCCGGTCAAAGTCTTTGCCGGACTGCTTGTCCATGTAGATCCCCGTATCTTCCACGCCGGCGTCCCGCATGGCGATCCGCTGCCGGTCTTCGTTCTGATCCCGCGACGAGACCCGTATATAGCCATAGGTGTACATGTTTCGATCTCCTCCCATCTGTTTGAAACTATTATGCCCGATGGGAGAATCCTTGATGTCAGTATTCAGTTGTCAGAAGGAGCGGGCTGTGTCAGCCTTGCCCATCCTTCACGATCTCGTCCCTCAGCTCCAGGTGCTGTTGCTCCAACGCCATCCATTGTTGTTCCAGCTCTTTGAAGTCCTGATAGGCTTGCTTCATTTCGTCGGAGTCATAGCCAACACCCTGCTCCACAAGTTCTTTGAGCTTTGCCCGCGCCGCCTCAAGATCCACGCCCATGCTGTACAGCCGCGCCGCCGAAGTCAGCAGTAAATCTTTTCTGTAGTCCATACCCTCGCCCCTTTATGCAAATTTAGGCTATGTATAGCCTAAATAGTAGCATGGATAGCCTACTTTTGCAAGCTGGATTCTATATGCTTGCAAGAGAAAGGACGGCGATGATATGGATACGATCACGGCCATCAAGAACCGGATCCTGCGGCTATGCGCCGAACGGAGTATCTCCATCAACAAACTTGCGACGATGTGCGCCCTGCCTCCATCTTCCGTGAAGAACATCCTCTACGGCAGAAGTGTTGATCCCAAGATTCTGACAATAAAAAAGATCTGCGATGGTCTGGATATTACCCTCGCAGAATTCTTCTCCACCCCGGAGTTCGACGCCCTGGAGCAGGAGATCAAATAAGTGTAATGGACGCAGGCAAGTAGACTGCGTCCATTACAGCTTTATAATGAGTTGAGAAATGCTTTCATTATTTTGTGGTTGTTGATTGTTTGAACACGTGAAGAAAGTGCCACATCATATACACTTTTGGAAATCCCAAGCAAATCAAAAAGAACGATGCGATACAAAAGCGAAAGCTTCATCAAGTACATGACACTCTCACCGCCATTAAGATAAGTTCGTCCTTGCTTACTCTTAATATGTGCAATCCGATTCCGAGAGTTTACAAGAATTTGAGCAAAGCGCTCTCTATCTTTGCTGAACTCTTCAGCAAAAATATTTTGACCGGACTTGTCTGCTACAGCTAAATAATAATGTTTTAGCTTGGATTCATCAGCAGGAACTTTCGGCAATTTGAATGAAGGATCCTTAGCATGTATGAGTTCGCAAATACCTATAAATGCTTCCGTCATAAAAGCAACTTGCATATCTTTTGGCATTTCAACACTTGACAAGCAATAGAGCACCATGTTGTGGACAAGATCAAGTTCTTTCTTTAGAGCACACCAGTTTTGGAAAAGCTTCGCATCAAGAATCGCATCAAATTCTATTAGCTTATTCCCATTACCGAGCATAAAATCAGCAGAACTATAGCACGGAAGGGCTCGCTTATTCCAACTTTCTGTAATATCAGTTCCATCATACGCGTTCACAACGGGGTAAAAATGACCATCGAACAGCATCAAAAGGGTAACGAGAGAATAGTAGATAGAAGTCGCATCTTCATATTTGCCTGCAGGTGACGAAATACTTAACTCCCGCTGACATTGTTGATCGATGGATATGTTGTAAGCTGTGTTGTTTACACTTACAACAAAGTCTTTATGCTTAGGGCCGCCTAAGATCCCGTTAATGGGTTGTTGAGTGATTGATAGGTTCAAGACATAGTACCTCACTAAAAATTGGTATTATAAAATGCTTTCACAATGCAAACCCTTGGTATCAGCATGTATTTTTCACAGACCGCCTTATACTGCTGTCAGTTTTTCTGTAATCTGATCAAAGAAATCCTGGCTCCATACTGCAAGTTTATCGGGATCCTTAATGAACGGTAAGACGTCCTGCTTGGCTTGATCATAGTCAATCGTCGCGAAGCGGGCGCGGAGCATATCTTTCAGCTGGTCAATATCCAGCGGTGCTTCCGTTTCCAGAAAACCGGACTGCCGGAGTCTGGCCTCCAGATGCTTCAGATTGACCGGCGTGTTCATAGAAAGGTAGAACACATAGTCATAGAGATCACGGCCTTTGATGCGATTCTTCCAGGCGCGGCAAAGAACGGCATGTGTCTTCCCGGCGAAAAGGGATGGCTGGTCATACAAGCATATCTCATAGGGGCTGGGCAGCAGTCGATATTTATGCTCAAATCCGGCAAAGGGCGGCGGATTTGTGTCGATCTCGAATTTGATTTTGATCAACTCGCTCGGCGCGATAGATCGGGCAAGCCGATCATCCGCATAAAACAGCAGGATATGTTCCTTTGTGTTTCCTTTCAGGAAAGCGGATTGAACAGCGGAGTCCACCGTCTTCTCCCTCTCTTCCGCCTTGAAGTTGAGCCCATAGGAACGAATCTCTTTTTCCAGCGACGGCAGATACTCGCCGAGATCAAAGCTCTCCGGCGCCATCAGGGAAAAGTCCAGATCTTCGGAAAAGCGATCCAGGCCATAGAAGATCCGCAGCGCCGTCCCGCCATAAAAGGCCGCATGCTTGAAGAATCCCGCGCGGCTCAGTCCGCACAGCACGATCTCCTGGATGATCTCCTTGATCGCGTTTTTCTTGTCTGTCGAAGTCTGCAGCTCATAGGACCGCAGCATCTGTTCAAGTACCTGCTGCATGTCGGATCTCCTTTCTGATCCAGGATCGAAGCAGCTTATGATTCTTTGTCTGATACAGCGCGGCAAGCTGCTCCATCTCCGCGAGGTCAAGCCCTAAGAATGCCTGCCGGTCGATTCGAAGGTTTTCAAACAGCAACTGTTCCAGCTCCCCGCGATTCGCGCAGGGCGAGAGCTTGTACAACTCATCACAGAGCGCCTTTTCGGGCGTGGCCAGACGATAGCTGTATCCGTTTTCGAGCAGCGGCTGAACGCCGTAGGGAAAGGCCTCCTCGGGAACGTCACGATAACTGAAAACGCCAAACGGTGTTTCAAACTGCTTGGCACGCTTCTTATCGAAGCTTGCAGAAGTATATTGATGGACCGCCTCCGGGATCAGCCCGTGATGGGCAAGAGCGTATTCAAAAGACAGATAGGACGGACCGTAGATGCTCGCTGCAAGAAGGTGCCCTGGAGTATGTGGATCGGTCTCATACAACCCGCGCACGACGCGGGTCAGTTCGCCGGTCTTTACCAAGCTTGTAATTTTCATTGCGGGATTTCTATAGCTCTTCAGTTCGTCCATAAGGACAAGATGCGTTTTAAGCATATTTTCACCACCAATTACAATATTACTGTAATTGTTGGAGAAAATCAAGCAAAAAATTCCGAGCGGTTTTAATAGAGGCTTTATTAGTAATCTTTCTCCCACAACTGCACGTACAACTACTCATACAAATTTTGGAGGAGGATTATTTGTATGAGCAGTTGTATGACGGATTAAAAATGGAAGGAGCGTTAAAAGGAATCGCTATCTTGCTGCTAAAAGCAAGTTTTATAGCAAGCAGCAAGTTATTTGCAAGTTTTAGCAAGTTCGAAGCAAGTTGGTAGCAAGTTAACGCACACTCAACGCATTGCCAACGCATGCTGCGCGTTGACGCCGTGCGTTGTATTGTTGGAAGAGAAATACCGACGATTGGCACTATTCCAATCCGATAGATTTCAGGTTTTCAATCCGATGGATTGTCGTCCTCAAAGTTATAATCTGAAATGACCCTTACCTTCAACTGCGGGGTGCTGTTTGGCGTCCCGCGGTTGTTGTAGATAGGGAGGTTCAGCCTCTCCAGCAGGATACGCCATCTTCGGGTGTGGTTGTACTTGGCGATGGCGTACCAGCCGCGGGAGGGATGGGTGCGGCGGGCGTTATAATCCTCGGCGCTGACCGGTTGAATGCGGAGGTACTCCCGAATAAAGTCTTGCGTTGCCTGGGCGTGGAGCTCGTCGAGGGGCGTTTTCTCAGTCGGGTAATTCAGATCCAGCCACTCCTGCAGCGTGAGGCCGAAGCGGTGCTTGATGACGGAGTGGGGCGGGAGGCACTTCTTTTTGAAGTCCGTCCGCAGGGGCGGGCGGCCGTTGTCCAGGATGAACTGCTCCACGGAATCCCGGATCGCGGCCTCTGTCCAGCGGTTGAGGGGCAGCTCGTCGATCATGGTATGTAGGACTTGAACGGCCTCTTCGTTCCCGGCCAGCGTCTGAACGGCCAGTTCCAAAGCCTGTTTTCTTGTCATGGGATAGAGCCTCCTTGAAGCTTTTCGCCATCCCATAATCGCTGGAACGCCGTAGGTGGAAAACTGCACGTTCTGCGTAAGGTCGAAGGCGTCCACGGCCTTGATGAGGCCGATGACCCCCACCTGGAACAGATCGTCCATGCTCTCGCCCCGGCCGGCGAACTTCTGTACCACCGAGAGCACCAGCCGGAGATTGCCGGAAATCAACTTTTCCCGAGCAGCGGCGTCTCCGCCCCGGGCCTTCTCCAGCAACGCACGGGTCTCGGCGCTTTTGAGTACCGGCAGCGCGGCGGTGTTCACCCCGCAGATCTCCACCTTTCCCTGCATAACCACGTCTCCTTTTTCGGGTGTGGTCGTTATTATTTCCCGCCGCGGGAAATTTCATGCAAACGGGAACGGGGCGGACGCTTTGCTGCGGCTGCGGGCCTGGCGAAAAAAAGAACGCCCTGAGACAGGGCGTTGAGATAAAACGGGAATGAAGGGCAAGCGCGGGACTTTTGCGGCCTTGGCGGCGGGAGCGGGTTTCCGGCGAGGATCAGTCCTCCCGGTGGCGATAGGGCGTGTTTTGCCATTTCCCGCCCTGGAAGCGGTGAAGCTCCTCCGTCAGGTGATCCCAGAGCAGCACATCGCCGGCCTCGGGGTAAAATTCCAGAAAGCGTCCGTCCAGGAAGGTATAAAAGCGGCTGATGTCGGTGCACATGCCGTAGGTGGGAAGCTGGGCGCTGGCGATGGTGAAGCGGAGGGGCGCGTCCTCCAGCACGCCGTCGAAGTGCAGCCCCCCGTGATCCAGCGTCAGCGTACCCTCGCCGCGGATCAGAGAGGTTGCGTCGCCGGTGAGGGGCTTATGCTCCGGCAGGACGCCCACCCGGACGCGGCCCTGGTGGCGGAAATCCGGCTTTCGCACCTCTTGGGCGGCACGCTGCCGCTCCAGGATCGTCCAGTCCGTCACCAGAGGCGGACATACGCTGTCCCCCACGGGGTGGAGCTGATACTGCTCGTCCAGCTCCACCTGGTTGCCGCAGCGGCGGCAGCGCATGCGGTTTCCCGCACAGTCCATCTCGTACAGCGCGCCGCATTTGGGGCAGAGATAGAGCAGGGTGTCCAGCCTTTTGGCCATCTGCCCCCGACCGTTGAAGCGCACCTGCGCTTTCCGGTTCCAGAGGTAGTCGTCGTGGGCCAGCAGCCGGTTCATGGTATCCTCGATCTCCTCCACGGAGAGCTCCCGCAGCTGCTGGGCCGTGAACATCCGATCCACGACCACGTCGATGCGGCCCTTCCGCTGATCCAGACAATGCTTGGTGTAGGTCAGATAGCCCCCGGAGATCTTGGAGTAGTACACGGGGACGCCCAGCTTTTTCAGGAGCTTTGCGCCGCCTGGGATCACCGGCTGGGCCATGCCGGTGATGGAGCTCATCCCCTCCGGCATGAAGCAGATGTTGCCCCCCTGCTTGATCACCTGCAGGATCTGCCGCAGGGCGTGGGCGTCCGGCGTAAAGTTTTTCTTGGGGATCACCTGCATCGCCGGCAGCAGCCAACTGGTGGGAAAGCGGAAAAACTCGTTATAGCCCACCACGTAGTTCAGCCTCTTGGGGTAGCAGGGCGGCGCGGTGAACTGATAGTCCACCCGGGAGGCGTGGTTTGCGATCATCACGATGGAGCCCGGCTCCTCGGACGGGCGGGCTTTGTATGTAAAGTGCGTGTTGCCGGCCCGGTTGAGGATGGCCGTGACCTTCATCAGCAGGCCGTACAGCAGTCTGGGCGGGGTTTTTACCGTGGTGCGCAGGATCTTTTCGTCGATGGTCATAATACGCTCCTTTTTCTCGCGGCGGCGGGATGCGCCGGCTCTCTTTCGCTTGCTTCCGGGGTGATTGGCAATATTTTAGCAAAGCGGCGGCCGCTTCGCAAGCGTACAGCCCCTCTTTTTCCCGCAAAAAGTCCGAAAAAAGAGAAAAAAACTCTTGACAGCCGCTCCATCTTCGCTTATATTATTGGGGCGCTCCGAAGACAGCAGGTGGGTTCGCCCGTAAATCCTGCCGAGGACATCAACATCATCTTGATTGTTTTTGTGCCTCTGCGTCTTGTGACGCGGGGGATTTCTTTTTGAGCGTGATCATTCGCAACCGGAGGTGAAAACACACATGCCCAACGCAAAAGTTCTGAGCGAAAAGCAGGCTATCGTGGAAGCACTGGCCGAGCGTATCAAGAACGCCGAGGCCGGCGTCCTGGTCGACTACAAGGGAATCACCGTCGCCGAGGATACCGCCCTGCGTACCGAGCTGCGCAAGGACGAGGTGAATTACACGGTCGTCAAGAACACCCTGACCAGAAAGGCTCTGGATAAGCTGGGGATGAACGAGCTTGACCACGTTCTCAACGGCACCACCTCTCTGGCCACCGCCGAGAAGGATCCCATC
>JAEEGI010006597.1_pt1 | contig 26174 bp, 20 predicted proteins | sample 8958751 | NCBI WGS metagenome assembly JAEEGI01 (sample SAMN16246545, study PRJNA631951) | gut metagenome | biome: gut microbiome; feature: rumen; material: KS-attached | host: Bos | place: Iran: Karaj | collected 2018-10
AGTATGCGTTTGTGGCTGAGTAAAATCGGCGAATTCTGTGAAGCAGGCAATGACCGCGTTTATGCGGAGAATGCACTTAATGAACTGAATGGGGCAGCGAATATAACTGCATTAGATGTGGGAGATATGCTGTGTGCCGAGATCGATGATGCGCAGGACCTGGCTGTCGTTTCAGCAATGCTGGCACAGGTAGATGCTCGTACGGTCTATATGTGCTTCTCCACTGATGTAATTCGCAGCGGGCACATTGCGATTTTGCGCCGTGCGCGGCGGCTGGGAAGAGTTATTGTTGGCGTGCTGTCTGATGAAGCCGTGGCAGCCCGTGGGCGCATACCACGTGTTTCGTATGCTGACCGACGTATCGTACTTGAAAACCTGCGGGGCGTATATAAAGTTATGGAACAGAAGACAGTTTCATATAAAGAGAACCTGGAACTGCTGCATCCCAATTATGTGGTGCATGGTGATGACTGGCGTACAGGCAACGGACGCGCATTGCGCGATGAAGTAACTGCAGTTCTCGCTTCCTATGGCGGTAGACTGGTAGAGTTCCCATATGATGGTGCTCGCGTATAAGTACAGGCGAACCTTCTAAAGACAAAAAAGAAGGGACGAAGCAATACTTCGTCCCTTTTAACATCATTGTTTCTTTTCGGTTTCGTGTTTTTTCAGCCATACAGTAAGCACAGCTACATCGGCGGGTGAGACACCGGGTATACGCCCGGCTTGGCCAAGCGAACGCGGGCGCTGGGCGGCAAGCTTTTGTCGTGCTTCGGTACGCAAACCGGAGATCTCATCATATGGAGTATCGTCAGGCAGCAGACGCTGCTCAAGCGCGGCAGCACGGATAACAGCGGACTCTTCCTTTTGGAGGTAACCTGCATACTTTACCTGAAGCTCGGCTTGCCTTCGTGAATCTGATCTATACTCATTGGGATTTGGCAGCAGCGAGTCAATATCCTGTCCTGGCTGCCTCAGAAGAGATTCCTTATGCGAGTCACGAAGGTAGCTCAGCAAAGCTTCAGTTTCCTGGGCTTTCTTTTCCGCGCGACGCATACGCTCATCATTGGCCAGCCCCAATGCGTGGCTGGATGCAGTCAGACGCAAATCGGCATTGTCTTGCCGCAGATAGAGCCGGTGCTCTGCGCGACTGGTCATCATGCGGTAGGGCTCATCTGTGCCCTTGGTTGTCAGATCATCTGTCATTACACCGATGTAGGCCTGCGAACGGGTCAGCACGAAAGGCTCTTTTTCCTGAACATAAAGCGCGGCATTGATACCGGCCAGAATGCCCTGCGCTGCTGCTTCTTCATAGCCTGAAGTGCCGTTGACCTGTCCGGCAAGAAACAGCCCGGGAACGTGCAACGCTGCAAGCGCAGGAGAAAGGGCGCGGCTGTCAATACAATCATACTCGATAGCATATGCCAGACGTGTCAATATACAGTGCTCGAGCCCGGGTACGGTGCGGTACATAGCCCACTGAACATCTTCAGGCAGGCTGGATGACATGCCCTGAACATACCACTCTTCATCATTCAGACCTTCGGGTTCCAAAAACAGCTGATGACGGTCTTTGTCAGCAAAACGCACAATCTTGCTTTCAATGGAGGGGCAGTAGCGTGGACCGGTACTGGTGATCGCACCATTAAACATAGGTGCGCGGTCGAGATTATCCAGGATAATCTGATGAGTGCGCTCATTGGTATAGGTCAGATAACAGTCCATGCGGTTCTCGATTGCATGATCAGTCATGAATGAGAAGGGTACAGGCGGCTCATCACCATGCTGCGGTTCAAGTCGTGAAAAATCAATACTGCGAGCGTCGATACGGGCAGGCGTTCCAGTTTTGAAACGGCGTACGGAAAAACCCAGGTCCAGCAGACTCTGCGTCAGTCCGTTTGCCGGGAGCAGACCTTGTGGTCCGCCGTCCCATTGTGCTTCACCAATATAAATTCGTCCATGAAGATATACGCCTGTGCAGACAATGACGGCCCGGCAGGCAATATGGTCGCCGGTAGCTGTAACGACTCCGCTGATATGGCCGTTTTCGGTCAGAACGCGGGTGACTTCACCCTGACGAACGGTAAGGTGCTCCTGTGAGAAAAGAGCACGCTTCATGCGGCGCTGGTACTGCCGTTTGTCGGCCTGCGCACGCAGAGAATGCACAGCCGGACCTTTGCTTGCGTTTAGCATACGGCTCTGCAGGGTGGTGTCATCTATGGCCAAACCCATTTCGCCGCCAAGTGCATCTACTTCGCGGACTAAATGTCCTTTGCCAGTGCCGCCAATGGCCGGATTGCAGGCCATCAGTGCAACTGCATCCAGATTAAGGGTAAACAACAGCGTTTCTTGCCCCATGCGGGCGCAGGCAAGCGCTGCTTCGCATCCGGCATGGCCGGCACCGATTACAACGACATCAAACATGCTTATTTTTCCGTATTGCGGTAGACACAGAACCAGCCGACGCTTTCGTCTGTGGGATTGATTACAGTCAGATTATAGCCATTCAAATCAAACCAATAAAAGGTCTTCTTGTTCTTGGTATTGTTCCACATGGTTTCGGTATGCGGGGCGTTTTTGTATGGCACACCCAGAATCGAAACGGTAACTCCGCCGTCAGGCGGGGTAACTGAAGTCATACGGCTTTCTTTGAGATATTGTGTATACCATGCAGTATGGAAATTGTTCATACCGCAGTGAATAACCAAAGGATTATCGACGTACGGAGCAAGCAGGCCAAGCTCACTTTCGTCAAAGCCGAAATCACGCAGTGTACCGATATAGATCATTATATGGTATCCGCCGCCCTTGTGGTGCATGTTGACACAGTCGCCAACCTTCATTGCATTCTGCCATTCATTGTAAGGCAGCTTGCTGACATTGATCAGTGAGGAGCGCGGAGCCGAACGGGAATCGGAGATAGCGGGGAGCTTCTTCATGCCAGCCTGTGCATGGACCCAGCGCGCGTATCCGATGCAATCAAAGCCACCCAAATATAGCTTGTCTGTGAAATAATAATTACTGTTGGAAGAAGGATGACGTGCACGCAACAGGCTGCTTTCATGCATGCCTGCCCACAGATAGGGACAACCGTAATGGAAGCGAGCCACTGCGTCTCCACCCATAGCGTTGTGCGCCTCAAGAATGGGATTGCCTTCTTCCAGCATGGAAAACGCAATGTTGAGGAAACGTTGCTGAGCAAGGCGTTCTTGCTCCTGTTCCATTAGCTTCCGCGCAGCGCTGACTTCCTTGCTGTCCTTCAAGCGCTTGAAAAAGATATAACCGCTGGTTGTGCCATCGGTAACATGTACAAACTGACCGTGCAGACCATATACCGTAACAGTGCTGCCTTTGGCGAAAGAGCCAGCTACAGGAGCGTGTTCGAGAGGACATCCATATATGTCCGCCTTGGCAGCAATGACGGCAGAAAAGTTATCAATCGGAAGATCATCACTCAGACGAGTCAAATCCTCTGCCATGGCGTACAAGCGCTGGCCTTCATAGAGGATGGTCACATGGTCGCCGTCATATCCGTCGACTGTGATCGGTGTATAAGGAGTCAAGATAGCTCCTGTGACGGCTCCATAATAAGGCGTTGCCATAGCAGGTGTTTCTTCATCCACATATGAGATGTAGGGTTCCACGCTGCCACGAGCATATTCCATCTGCACGAAGTCCGCGATATAGACATATCCTTCCTGTCCTTCATAGACAATATAGGCATATTCATCCGTGACAAAGGTAATCTGAAAACGCTCATCAGTGGGCAAAAGAGCAACCAGCGAAGCGTTTTTCAATGGAGATTGGCGCATATATACAGGTGCTCCGAAAAAACCCTCGACAGTAACAGCATCGGGGCCGTGCGGATCCGTATATTTCACGGTTACATAGTCTTTGTAGTAGATGTATCCCGGAGCGCCTTTGTAAGTGGTGTAAGCATATTTGTCATCCAATGGTTCCAGACGCAGCATTGTACGTTCGGGAACATTGGCTACTGTAGGCGTGCCGGGTGCCGGCTCTGAGCGCAACCAGCGTGCGTCACGAAAATAGGCATATATAACTTCGCTGCTATTCTCTTCTGCATGTACAACAACAGGCAGAAGCAGCAGCAGAAACAGCAGAAGCAGCACGGCACGTCTGAACATAAGGGCCTCCGAAACAAAAATTCCTAATTATTATAGCGGAAAGCCGTATGCCGTGCAATAAAGAATATGTTTGTTTTGCGGTTTTTAGGGCAAATTGACATTGTCCATCCAGCCCTTTTCAACACGGAAGAGGGCTATACCATTCACAGCAACAGCATCGTGCAGAGCGTCAAGAGGCCATAGCGTTACGGTGCGCGCCTTACTGTCATTTCGTGTGATTTCTACTGTTAGCAGCGGTTCGACATTAGGCAGCGAATAATCTGAAGGAAGACGGTCTTCCATGCGCAGTGCGCAGAGGCGCCCGTAGGCGGCGGCAAAAGCTTCACTGTCTATATCTTGCCCGTTGCAACTGACATTTACATTATAGATCACATTGCCGTTTTCATCACGTTCCAGTTCATTGTTGGGCAGGACGTGCTCGCTAAAAGAAAGGTTGTATGTCTGTGCCTGTCCATTCTGTGACCAGGTCAACCTATTGATTTCGCCAATATCTGAGTTGAAAGGTGCGGCCAGCAACAAGCTACTCCAGCTTTGCGTACGCAGAAATCCTGCAGAGAAAGAAGTTGCCTTATTTACCTCACCGCGGTAGAGACAGTAAAATACGATCTCACTTTCTTCATGACCGATGGAGAGGTTCAGCTGATAAGCCGGAAGGAGAGTTCTGCCCGTCACCTGACTGTCTGCATCATAGCCTGTTACTGTGCTTTCGGCAATGTCCAGGGTCAGCATGCGTTCGGCCGGATCCAGGCCCATAGAAGCCAGATTACATTCCTCAGCGCGTCCAACATATTGAGCAAAGCGTACGCCTTCCAGTTTGCTCAGCAGCGAATCAACAGCGCTGCCTGCCAACGGATAGATAACAGGTTCTGTCAGATACCAGCCATCACTGCTGCGTTCCAGCACAAATGGATCGTGTCCTGAAAATGCAATGCGGTCGATAAGATCGCCTTTCAGAGCGGGTTCACTGACTGTGTGGAGTGCCATGCGTGTGTTGGCATATGCTTCAAATACATCGGAAGAAATGGTGAATATGCGATCGTCGCCTTCCAGCATAAAGAAATATCCGGGCGTTTCCTCGGGTATCGGATCCCCCAGACGGAAGGCCAGATGACTGCTGTCTGAATAACCTGCATCCACTCGCAGGCACCCGTCCTGAAGCCCGAAATCGTCAGCATGCCAGTCCGGGTGTTCGGTAAGTCTGCCGATTGTATCGTCTGTAATGATTACTGCAGCATTATTGATCATGGCGTCCAGCATTGTTTGGCGAAAAATGAAGTCAGGCATACCTTTCATCTGCCAGATGCCTTCAGTATCACGTTGCAGAGTATAAGGCTCATCATACGGACCGCTGACAGTAATGGATATTACGTCTTCCGATGGACGATTGCTTAAAGTCACGTTTTGTGAAGGCACAACCTCGGGCAGAGATACTGGAGTGCGGTGAAGCAATAGCCAGCCGCCGCAAACCAGTACGGCCAGCAGCGGAAGTAGCAGCCACAGCATACGCTTTTTTTTCTTTTCCGCACTTATAGTGCGGCGGCGTACGGGACTCACAGATATTTGCGTGGCTGAAGGACAGCCACGGCCAGTACAGCCACAAGCAGTGGCGGTACAGTCAGCAGAAGTACAGGAATTAAACTGCCTCTATCGTTAAAGGCCGGACGGACCGCGTCACGCGGCAGTATAGACAGATCCAGATTGTCACTGCCCCGCAATACCTGCATTACTTGCAGCAACAGCTCATTGCTGTAGGACAGACTGTATACCTGTTCGCTTGTGAAAGCAGATGAATTACCAATAAAGAACGCACGTGAACGAGTCCCATCATCAAAACCACGGTCACAAAGAACAGCCAGCACAAAAGGTCCGGTTTGATCATCTGGCTGCTGATTCAAATCGACACTGTCTTTTTCAGGTACGCGGCGATAGGCACCTTCACCACTTTCGAGAACTATCTGACGGAGGAGGCTTACGCTGCCATTGTCTATCAGTGAAAGTGCACGGGCAGGTGCAAGAATGATAAAATTGGCCTCTGCTGCAATCAATGGCTGCGTAGCGTCTGTATTATGCATGATCGGAGTAAGTTCAACCGGGTTGGAATAATAAGAAGAACGGTCATTCGAGTCTGCAACGATTGCACCTGGAAGCGGCTCAACACCATACAGGCGATATAATGCATACAGATTAGGCAATTGATCCGGATCAGTCAGATCTACTGTTACGAATAGACTTCCGCCTTTCTGCACGAACATGAGCATCTGGTCCAGTTCGGTATCGCTTATGTCTGATGTAGGAGAGAGAATCAGCAAAGGTGCTTTTTCATCCAGTGCATCACCATGGCGCAAATCTATGCGCGTGCATTCATAATTAGCATTGGCGAGATGGCTTTCCAAAGTGGCGGTCTCTTCGCGTGTTAGTTCACCATGGCCGGATAACAACTGTACTTGTGGCAGTTCATCTGATGTTACTGCTAAGATAGCGCTGGTCAGACTTTTCTCGTAAGTCAAGCCTGTGAACTCATATTGTCCACTTTCGGGATTATAACCGAAAGCAACATAATCAGCCCAGGTCAGCACTCGTGTCCTGCTGGTCTCCTCGCATCGAATAACCAGGCAGTCGGTTGTGACAGCAGAGTCGCCCAAATCGTCCGAAACCCACTGCAGAAGCAGAGGATTACGCGAAAGGCTTTCGCGTGACCAGCTGAAATGCGTTGAAGAGGCCTGATAGCGATCCAGCAATGCACTCAGGTCGGTGAGTTCGTTGCCTTCTGAAAATACCGCATAAGCATGTACATCACGGTTGAGCCGTGAAAGTACATTGCGTGTGGCTTCGCTTTGTGTGGTCACACTGTTGAAGCTCAGATCAACACGCAGGGCATAACGGCTTTCCAACATGTCTGCTGCACCGACTGCGGCGATGTATATAACAACTGCCAGCAGACACAAAAGCAGGCTTGCGGCACTGCGCCGCATATGGTTTAGCTTTTTCATGCTTCCCTCCAGCGACGCGAATCAAGCGTGCGTACAGTCAGAAACAGCATCAATACGGAAACACCAATGAAATATAGGGTGTTTGCAGCACTCAGCTGACCGGATCGGAACGGTACACACCGCTGATACGGACTGATAAACTCGAGTATGCGTTGCAGTATTTCAGAACTAACAGCGCTACTGAGCACATCGACCAGCCACAGAAGCAGGTTTATGCCGAAAGCCCATACGGCAGCAGTTACAGGCGTGCGGGAACGAGCTGAAACATACAGATCAATGGCGACAAAAGCAGAGCCCTGTAGGGAAAAACCCAAATATCCACACAGCGCTTCGCTTGGATACAGACGGCCGTAAATAGCAATCAGGCCTGCATAGATTAGCGACAGAAACACTGTCAAACCGAGCACAGTAATGGTAGCCAGATATTTGCCTAAAGCGACACCCCATAGCGAAACAGGTGAGGAAAAAAGCAGTTGATCAGTATGAGCACGGCGTTCACCGGCATATACGTGCATGGTCAGTACTGGCGTCAGCAGCATCCAAAGATAACCCGCATTCCACAAAAAGCCATTGAGATCACTGCTGTGTGCGGCCAGATTGCCCACGGCAAAAAAGACGCTTCCTAAAAGCAGAAAAACGCCTGTGAACACGTAGGCGTGCGGTGTGCAGAAAAAGGACTGCAGTTCCCGCTTGTAAATAGCACGCATTACGGTCAGCCCTCCGAAGTGATTTTGAGAAAGACCTCTTCCAGCGAGCTTTCTACTGGCTGCAGCCGCAGCAAAGGCATATTCAACCCGCTCAGAAGGGTAAACAGGGTACGCTGGGGACATTCTCCTTGCGTACATTCCAGAAGTACAGATAAGACACCGCTTTCATCCGGAAGCCGTGTCACACGCCGGACACCTGCCAGACTGCGCAGCGCAGGAAGCAATACTTTGGCATCCCCCTGGATATCTGCACGGAGCCTGAGAGCACTACCACTCTGCAGCTGCTTCAAATTACTGTCCAGTACGATTTGTCCATGATGCAGGATGATGACCCGGTCACAAAGCGCCTGGACTTCACTGAGAATGTGAGAGCTGAAAAGTACCGTACGCCCATTTGCCTGCTCACGCAGTGTTTCACGAAACTCGGCTGTCTGCCGCGGATCAAGTCCGCTTGTGGGCTCGTCGAGAATCAAGACCTCGGGGTCGCCACACAGTGCTTGGGCCAGGCCTACTCGCTGGCGATAGCCTTTGCTGAGATTACCGATTCTTCGCCCGAGCATTTGTTTCAGACCGGTACGCGTGGCGATTTCCTCCACATGAGCAGGAATATCTGCAGGCAGGACTAGCTTCAGTTCACATGCGAAACGTAGGTAAGCGCGAACAGTCATTTCATCATATAGTGGTGGAACTTCGGGCAAATAGCCGACCAGACGCCGCGCCTGGCGTGGCTCTTGAATCAGATCATGCCCCCCGATGGTGACGCTTCCGGCAGATGGGGCCAGACAGCCTGTGATGATGTTGAGAGCAGTGGTCTTGCCTGCCCCGTTTTGACCCAACAGTCCAAGAACCTCACCCTGCCGCGCAGTAAAACTGACATCGCTGAGTGCGACAGTGTTGCCATAACGCTTGGTAATGCTTGTCAGGGTGATCACAGGTGTCTCCTCCTTCGATAAGATTCCATGATATTATAGCACGGACTATATGGAGCGTTGGTGAACAAATTGTAAAGGAATATGCTGAAAGTGTGCTGCCTTTACGGAAAAGATGAAATATGGTATACTGACGTCGCGTTCCGATTCCACGACCCCTAAGGAGGAGACAATGTATCATTATTCGCAACAGATGCGACAGAATACAGGAAATTTGCGGGCACGCGTACGGCTTCTCGCTGTATTACTGGTGCTCGTAATTGTTGCATGCATCGCCTTTGGCGTGATGTATGGACGCGCAGCATCCTTCCAAACAACGACCCGCACGCAGTTGGTGTCTCGAATCCGCAGCTGCTGTGCTGATACACGCAGCCTGGCGCAGAAGCTGTCAAGTTCGGTTCAATCTAATACAGCTTCCAGTCTTGCCGGGATCCGTTCTGGCATTTATGCTATGGATCAGTTAAACAATGTTGCAGTACAGCTTTACGGTGAAACAGGACGCATTGTACCAGATGTTGCGCTCCGGGGCCTTTATGAAGATATTGATTCTTATTTCAGTATTTTACAGACCAATACGGTCTCAGTGCTGGAAATCCGCGAATTGCTGTACACCCATTTGACAGCACTCCAGGGAATTCTGGAAGAGATCAAATAGAAGATAAACAGTCTTGATAAAAGCATTGTGCTCCCAATCACTAAATGGACGATTGGGAGCACTTTTTTGCAAGTTCGAGAGATTTCTTTATTTTGCAGCAGTTGCACTTTCCTGAAGCGGAACTCCTGAAAACAGTCCCGTTGCAAACAGGCAGCATAAAGCACAAAGGGCTAGCGCAAGCGGAAGAGAAGCGTCAGCGGCGCGACCCAGTCCAAGATCAAGCAGGACAATGAGACTGTCACCAATCATAGCATTAAGGCTGAGTGCAGTCGCGCGGTCAGAGGTGGTGATAAGGGTGTTCTCAAGTGCGCCTGCCAACGGCATGAACAGTGCGCAGAGCCCGGAAAGCAGCACGATCAGCACAACGGAAAGTATTGCTATATCCGTAAGAGCTAAAAGTCCAGCACATATTACGGCACTCAGCAGGAGCCACAGCCCTGAGCGCCGGGGCAGATGTGCTGACAGTGGACCGAATAAGCCAGCAGCGGAAACAATGATAAAAGCAGCGCCTATCATTTGCTCATTCATACCGCAACGCAGGTATTGCAACTGGCTGAAATATATGGTGATGCAGTGGACAGATTCAGAAAACAGAGCTGTGCATACTGCAAGCTTCAGTATGCCGGGGGTGCTGAAATGTGCTTTTGCCAGGGCTCGAAAACGCCGCGTCTCACGCTGTTCTTCTGACTTGACTTCTGACAGGAAGAAGGTTAGTAACGCAGCCAAAGCATAAGTGATCACAGTCCAGAATGCTGCAGCACGGTAATGACCGCTGAGAAATACAGTATACAGCAAGCCCGCCGACAGAACACCAGCCTCACCTGCGGCCCGATACCAACCGCCATTGCGCTGAGCTTGTTCTTTCGGCGCAGACATGAATAGCATTGCTGCATCTACGCCGGATAGGCCGCTGATGACCACCGCCAAAAGCAGACGTTCGAGAAGAAACGCGGAAAAGCTTTCTGCTTGCCAAAAGATCAGTTTGGTAAGCAGAAAGAGCAGATTGCAGACAACCATGGTGTGCCGGTAGCCAATCCGCTCTGCGATCCGGCCCCATGGCACCTCCAGCGCTAGTGCCATCGCTACACTGATGCCTTCGATGGCTGTGATTTCAAAAATACTCAGTCCGGCTGCCTGACGGTAGAGGGTAGCGACAGCGGCATAAAAGACCATACCCTGCAGGAATGTAATCAGACAGAGCAGAACGATGTTGCGTTTGTGCATACAAATAACACCCTTTCCGATGCGGATACAGCAGACAGTAATATGATGCTGTTTTTACATCAGGTGGGCGTACACACAGCACAAGCGCTTCCTTTCTTTTTTGACCAGTATAGCGTGAGTAGTGAAAGAAGTCAATATATATACAGCCGCTGCTTTTCCAGGCTTGCCAAACGTGGTATGATTATACAAAAGATGTATTTGCACATCTACTGACATGCTAAAAAGGAGGGAAATCGAGTGGCGGAAACATTGACGGTTTTAAAATCACGTCGCAGCTGCCGTGCATATCTGCCCGGACTGATGGAAGAAGAAAAGCTGAATGCAATTATCGAGGCTGGGACATATGCTGCAACAGGTATGGGCAGACAGTCACCCATCATCATTGCGGTTACCGACCGTGAAATGCGCGACAGGCTGTCTGTTATGAACGCGGCCGTAATGGGCAGGGATGGAGACCCTTTTTATGGCGCTCCTGAACTACTTGTTGTTCTGGCTGACCGTAGTGTCCCAACCTATCTGTATGACGGAAGTCTGGTCATGGGAAACTTGATGAATGCTGCTGCTGACCTGGGTGTAGCCAGCTGCTGGATTCATCGCGCAAAAGAGATGTTCAGCAGTGAGGAAGGGAAAGCAATCCTGAAAGGATTGGGAATCGAAGGTGATTATGAGGGAATTGGAAACCTGATACTGGGATATGCCGCTGCTCCTGATGCACCGGCTAAGCCCAGAAAAGCCAATTATGTATATCGGATAGGCTGATGCCTGACCTAAAAGAAAATCGTCCGTTTCCAGTGTGCTTTGGAAACGGACGGATTTGTTTTGGAGGACGACAGGCATTGGAGCAAGACTAGCCAGAATGCTGGTCGATGTATCAGCTTTCCGGAAGCGAAACAGTAAAACAGCTTCCGTGCCCAGGAGTACTCTCTACGGAGATCTCACCACCGGATAGAGAGACAATACGCTGTGTCAGAGCCAGACCCAAGCCGTTGCCTTCACTGCGATGCGAGCCATCAGCCTGATAAAAGCGGTCAAAAATATGGGATATTTCTTCTTCGGTCATTCCTGCGCCACTGTCAGCCACTTTGATCAGTGCGCAGTTATTTTCCTCTGTGAGGGATAGGCGGAGGAGGCCGCCCTTTTCATTGAACTTAATCGCGTTGTCAATGAGATTTGTCCATACATGAAGCATCAACGATTCGTTGCCGGTATAGGTGACAGGAGCTAGGTCCAGATCCAGTTCCAGCTCCTTCTCTGTCCATTTGCGTTCCAACAGCAGTAAGGCATGTCGCAGTTGTTCATCCAGCCGATAAGGAGTTTTTTCGGTAGGAATCGTCTGGTTTTCCACTTTTGACAGCAGTAAGATGTTATTGACGAGGTCACCCAGGCGTCTTGTACTGTACAGGATCTTTTCGGCATATTCCTTCTGGTGTGCTGGATCTGCGTCCTGCATGAGCATGGCATAGCCTTCAATAGCGGTGATAGGCGTTCTGAACTCGTGTGATACATTGGAGACGAAGTTGCTTTGCAGAGTTTCAGTTGCACTCAGAGCTGAGACCATGGTGTTAAAGTTACGGTAGCTCTGACGCATTTCACCGAAGTGTCCGGCATCGCCCAGACGCACGGTGAAATCGCCTTCTGCTACCTGCTGCATGGCGCGGCTGAGACGCAGTACAGGGGAGATCAGCAAGCTGCTCAACGTGGCACTGAGTGCCAGGCCAAGGGCAATAGAGAGCAGGATCATCCAAACGATACTTGGGACAACAACGCGGGATTTGATTAACCATTCAATGAGCAGGGTCAGCAGGGATGCCAGGCCTACAGACAAAGAGATCAGCACAAAAATCCACAGGATAAAATACAGCCGCAGGTTATCGCTGCGGATTTCTGTATCAGGCGTTTTTACTTTCATGGTTTTTTCACCACCTTATAACCCAGTCCACGCATGGTAACAATATCAAAGTCAGGATTATCGCGGAAACGATCGCGCAGACGGCCTATGTGTACATCCACGGTGTGAGGATCGGTCTCGCTGTCAAGACCCCAGATATCATCCATGATCTGCTGGCGCGTAAAGATACGGCCGGGGGCTGCGGCCAGCTTGTACAGCAGCAGGAATTCTTTCTGCGGGAGTACGGTGTCTGTGCCATTCTGTGAAACAGTTAGGGTATCATAAGTCAGGACAGCTCCGCCCAGCGTTTCCCGACGTTCGGAGATCATCTGCGCACGGCGCAGCAGCGCACCTACACGAAGTACCATCTCATTGACATTGACAGGCTTGACCATGTAATCATCCGTACCTGACAGAAAACCGCGGCGCATGTCGTCAAATGCGTCCTTTGCAGTGATCATCAAGACAGGAATACTAATGCCTGCCTCACGTAGCGAGCGGACCAGCTCATATCCATCCATAACCGGCATCATGATGTCTGATACGATAAGGTCAATAAATTGTGCGTCCAGTACATCAAGGGCTTCCTGACCGTTATCGGCTTCGAAGGTTTCGTAACCGTTTTTCTCCAGCACACGGCGGAACAACTGACGCAGTTCATTATCATCTTCGACGATCAGAATGCGGAACATGGCTTCACGCCCTTTCTCAGCAGGTGATGCGCTATTATACCATGGAATTCATCAAATGCACATCAACATAGTTACAGACTGTGCTATAATATACCGTACCATCTAATTCAGGAGGGGTTTTGTGACTGACCTTTTTGATTATATTGAATGGCGTGGGGATCTACCACTTACTGCTGTACCGCTGTGTGATGTGGATGCACTGTTGTTTGCGCGCCTTTCCTATATGCCTTTTGAGGGTGTTGTTCCAACCGGCTTTGATCACGAGAAGCCGCTGCCGGATGCAGCACGCCAACTGCTCGCAAAAGCACAGTCTTCGTTCGTCAATTTCCGCACGTTGGAAGACAAGAGGCTTCTTGAAAAGCTGCTTGACGCGCCAAGGTATCAAGGACTGGCGCTTTGCGGCTACGAGACAGAATATGACAAGGAAAATGAAGAGCAGTTTGCGGCATTAACGATCCGCCTGCCGCTGGGATTGTGCGTGGCTTTCCGCGGCACCGACGGCACGTTGGTGGGATGGAAAGAGGACTTTAATATGTCCTTTGCAGACGCAGTACCTGCTCAGCTGCATGCTGTAGAATATTTGAACCGTGCTGCAGCATTACCCGGCGTATTGCGCTTATGCGGTCACAGTAAGGGAGGTAATCTGGCAGTATATGCAGCCGCGTTCTGTGAGCCTGACGTACAGGAGCGCATTGCTGCCGTACGCAGCTTCGATGGCCCAGGCTTCCAACAGGCAGTGACAGAACGCGAGGCATTTCATCGCGTAATCGACCGGGTGCGCACATATGTGCCACGGGCGTCTGTGATCGGTCTTTTGCTGGAACATGAAGAGGATTATACCGTAGTGGAGAGCCGCGGTACAGGCATTGCTCAGCATAATGTATACCTGTGGGAAATTCGTCGTGGTGGCTTTCACGAACTGGAAAATGTATCCGGCGGGAGTCAGCTGATCGACCAAACACTGCGCGAATGGCTGGCAGGCATGACATTAGAACAGCGTGAGCGGGTATTCAACGGACTTTTTGCGGCCTTGCAGGCAAGCGAAGCCGAAACGTTTCGCGAGGTACGGGATCACGGAAAAATGGCAGCGCTCAAAGCAATACTGGCCCAGGACGATGATACAAAGAAAGAGACGATGTCTTCCCTGCGGATTCTTTATCAGTCATTGAAAAAGGCATTGCCGGAAGACCCTCTGAAAGAGCTTGAGGACCGACTGACAACACTGATTCGTGTAGGAAAGAAGCCGGATAGCAGCGAACTGGAAAACCAGGACAAAAAATAATACGAACGGCGCATTCCATATACGGAATGCGCCGATGTATTACATGGGAAACGGTTGGGTTTAGGCATTGCGCAGGCGTACGGCAATGCGTTCAAGGACAGGAATTATTTCGTCAAGCTTTACCAGCTCCATACTTCCGTAAGCCATGTCCAACACACGTTCCCACATGAAACGGGCAGCTTCAACGACTGCTGTAACATCGTGCGCGACACTTCTGCCTTGCTGTGAACAGGTGATTATGGTTTCACACAACTCATCGTAAAACGCGGTAAATGCCTCAAAAACAACGTCGTCAAGGCGTGGGCGTGCAATGTGAGCGGCGCCGGTCTCATTAAGAATCATCAGCAGATTCTGCAGTTCAGGCTTGAACAATGCCCGTTGGCGTTGGCGTAGAGCACCGTCGAGCATGAGGGCTTCACCACGTCTGCGCAAACGCAGAATGAGTTCCAGCCATTCCTCTTCTTCCGGGCGAAAGGGCTGAGCATAATAGAGCAGAGTGTTCAGCTTTTCACGCGTGCTGGTAACACGTGTCTGTTGGTAGACAGCAAAACTGCGGGAGGCTTTGTCCTCGCAGATAGCTTGGAGCACAGCCAGCTTGCTGTCAAAGTAATGATAGAAGCTGCCTTTACTGCAGCCAAGTGCTGCAAGAATGTCCTCTACCGTGGTTTCGGCATAACCGTTTCGGCAGAAAAGCCTGTCGGCGGCATCAATAATGGCCTGCCTGCGTACCTCGCCCTTGCGCATGGGAATGCCTCCTTCATCAGTCGCTGTAGTAGCGGATCAGCTCGGAATACGCCTTATAATTCGATGTGCGCAGAAGTTCACGACGCACAATGTTGCCATACTGATAAAACACGCGGTAGGTCTCATATACATACCCTTCACGTCCCTGACGCACGGTTTCCCAAGTGCCGGACGGATGCTCGGCATCTGCTTGCGCATACTCGGGCGGCGCAGAAGTGGGAAGGGGAGTGGTACGGACCAACTGTGTTTCCATACCGATGGTGATGCCGTCAGCAAGTGCAACGCCGTAGAATTCAACCGTGCACTTGCAGGCCTGGCGGAAATTGCTGCCGGTGATATAGGCTACAATAAAGATTGGATAATCAGAGGTATTTTTAAATTTGAAGTCAAGACTCTGGTTTAGATTTTGGAAATTCTGCCAGTCTACTGTAGCGTCGCGGCCAGGTTCCACATAGGCACTTGGCCAGGCATGTGCACTGGAAGCGACGATTTGCATATTGGCCATTACTGCAGCATTGAACATCGTGCTGCTGACTTGGCATACGCCACCGCCGGTTTCTTCGATGCTTTGTCCCTGAGCAATAGCGCCAGCCGGCAGGTATCCCTTGTCCACGGTGCGGCGTCCTACTGTTTCATTAAAGGAGAATGTTTTGCCACTTTCAACGACTGTACCTGTTACGGCAGCACATGCAAGCTCGATGTTCTTGTTGCGGTTATAGCCGGCCAGTGTAGTGGTGGTATAGCTGGAGATGCGGCCGAAGCTCTGCTGAAGCATGGCGCGGGTAACATTGGGCTGCAGTACGTCACTTTGAAGGACCACAGAACGGCCATCCTTGTACCAGTTGCCATCCATGGCCTGTATGATTGCATTATAAATCGTGTCACTCTTAAGGCCGCGGCCTACCTGTTCATTGGTGAATTGGAATGAACGACTGCTAAAGTCAAAACTGGCTACGACAGCGTCTTGTGCAGGAGTACTGATAAGGCCAGCCAGGGTATCAGCCAATGACCGGACCGTGCCTTTGTCATAGGTAACGCTTGTAGTGAGAAAGGCACCGTTTTCACTGTAATAGCTGACTGTACGACTGCGGTATTCAAAAGGTGTCAATCCGCTTTGCTGTGCTGAAAGCGAACCCTGACGACCAATTGAATACGCTTCTTCCAATACAGCATCCAGGTCACGCTGCAATGGAAGTTCAGCCTGAGTGATCCGCCATGTTTTGCCGTCAATGGTCACATTCAGTGCGTACTGCTGGTCTTCTCTGATAGTGGTCTGCTGGAGGATACGCTTTGCTTCATCCATGGTCAGGCCGCCAATATGTACACCATCAATGTGAACACCGTTCATGAAGGTGTTGGTATTTAGCTGGTTCACGCGTGTACGGAATGCGGGATAATGCGCATTGTAATAGGAGGTGACGGAAAAGATTCCGATTACCAGCACGGCAGCACAGACTGCTAGGATCAGCAACCACAACCATGGCCGATGGCGTCTGCGCTGAATGGGCTCATCGTCATATGACGAGTCATAGGATACTGTGCTCTGCTGAAAGTAAGGAGTACGCTGCGGCTGCTGTTGATAGGGGGGAACATACTGCTGCTGTGGCGGTATTTGTGGTCCGCCGTTCTGCGTTCCGGCAGGCGGATATTGCCCGTAATCTGGATACTGCGCACGTGGAGCATCATCCGGATACTGCGGACGATAAGTCTGCTGCTGTGAGCGGCGGTGCCGCGGCTGTGTGGGCTGCATATGTCCCCTCCTTTCCCTTGAAAAAGTAAACTTTGGTATGCTTTTATTATATCCATCTGCCTCGTGCTGTCAAGGACAGGAGGCTGGTCTAAACGGTCAGGAATTGTAAAAACTCAAGTAATTACAATGACTTTTCTGCTTGACTGACACTGGGTGATGTGGCATGATAATCGTTGGTGCATGCGCGTTTCCGGCATAAATGCCTGAGCGTTTTTGGTGAAAAAAGGAAAGGCATTTGAATGCTCATGAAAGACAATATCGCAAACGAAATCGCAATATATGTGAAGCATACTTGACTACGGAACAGATAATCTAACACTGTGCAGAAAGGATGCCGGGCAATGGCCGAAACAAAATTTGTGTTGAAATTGCACCAGATATGATCAGCTGTCGAGTTGCGGGACCGATGGTATAAAACACAAAACAGAGACATTCTTTTCCTGATAAGACATAATACGAAAAAAGAATGCGAGGGCAGGTCCTGACTGCGGCTTAATAGCGAAATGTGTAAAACAGGGAGCTATCCTTGTAGATGGTAAAAAAGCCAGGGAAAACCTGATGGAGGAATAAAATGAAAATCGAGACAAAACGGCTGGTAATTACTGAGCTTACAATCGAAATGGCACAAGACATTCATGAGAACTCGCTTGACAGTGATACTGCAAGATTTGTCCCGGATGAAGTATTCGAAACCCTGGAGGCAGCTCAGGAGGCTGTTACTTTTCTAATATCCAGATACAGCGATCCGAAAGGTCCCTTGGTATATGCAGTAATCAGAAAGACAGATAACCACTGCATTGGTTATGTGCAGATGGTACAGTTAGAAGATGAAACCTGGGAAATCGGTTACCAGATCGGTGAACGGTTCCGCGGCAACGGATTTGCTGCAGAAGCAGTCTGTGCTTTTCTTCCGATCATGGCTGAACGTCTTGGAATCAGGGAAATCCGTGGAATTTGCTTACGCGAGAATGCAGCTTCGCGGCGTGTGCTGGAAAAATGCGGATTTGAGATTAAGTATGTTGGCTTGGGACAGTATCAAGGGAACCAACGGGAAATCGTTCAAAGCATTTGGAGAGCCTGATAAGGCAAAGGCAACGTGAATTAATGGGGGAAATAGGGGGAAGCCGCATTGGCTTCCCCCTAATTGAGTTAATATTTCAACTGGCGTGGAGCGGAATCACAGGATGATCTTCGGCTCCTTTTCGTTTTGACGGTAGATAGCGAATTTTCGGCCTATGCACTGTACGGGCTGCGCACCCAGACGCTCACACAGCAGGGTGCATGCCTCGCGGGCGGAGAGAGGTGCAGTATCATTGAGGGAGCATTTGATCAACTCGCGTGCCTCCAGTGCATCATACGCTTCCTTTACGGTAGCGTCGGTCACACCCTCTTTGCCGATGTACAGCACAGGCTGTAGAGTGTTGCATAAACTGCGCAGCGATGCACGCTGCTTTCCGGTCAATTCCATTCGAATCTCCTTAGAAATTTACGACTTTGCTGAAATCTTCTGCCTTGAGGGATGCGCCGCCGATCAGGCCGCCATCGATTTCGGGCTGGGCCATCAGACCGCTGGCGTTCTTGGGATTCATGCTGCCGCCGTACTGGATGCGTACACGGTCGGCAACACGCTTGCCATATTTGCGGGCGATAGCGGCGCGGATAACTCCGATGGTCTCGTTCGCCTGCTCATCAGTGGCAGTCAGGCCAGTGCCGATAGCCCATACGGGTTCATAGGCGATAACGACCTTCTTAACCTCGTCAGGAGTCATGCCGGTCAGGGCGGTCAGAGTCTGGTAGGCTACCAGATCATCGGTGTAACCGTTTTCGCGCTGCTCCTTACGCTCGCCTACACAAATGATAGGGGTGATGCCAGCACGGATGGCGGCTACGGCGCGCTTGTTGACGGTCTCATCGGTCTCACCGAAGTACTGACGGCGTTCACTGTGGCCAATGATGGCATAATCTACGCCACAAGCCTTGAGCATATCGGCAGAAAGTTCGCCGGTATAGGCGCCCTTGGGCTCCCAGTGCATATTCTGTACGCCGACCTTAATCTTGCTTCCACGCACAGCCTGCTTGACCGCATGCACGCACAAGGCGGGCACGCATACCACGACGGTGCACTTGGCTTCTTTCACCAGGGGCTTAAGAGCCTGAATCAGTTCGGTTGCTTCGGCGGGGGTCTTATTCATTTTCCAGTTACCGGCAATAATGGGGGTACGCATAATATATATAGCTCCTTTCAAAAGCGGATCATTCTTATTTAGCGCAGGGGTATCGGGGGCCTAATGGGCCCCCGATTGTCAATTTACAGGGATTGTTTTCTGCGTATCACAGAAGAAAAATATTACTTGTCATTCAAAGCCGCAACACCGGGCAGGACCTTGCCTTCGAGGAACTCGAGACTGGCGCCGCCACCGGTGGAAATGTGGCTGATCTTATCAGCAAAGCCCAGCTGGGTTACAGCAGCAGCGCTGTCGCCGCCGCCGACGATGGAGATGCAATCAGCTTCTGCCAGAGCCTGAGCCACAGCAATGGTGCCCTTAGCAAAATTGGGGAACTCGAACACGCCCATGGGGCCATTCCATACGACGGTCTTGGCGTTCTTGATGGTCTCAGCAAACAGCTTCTGAGTCTCGGGACCGATATCTACGCCTTCCCAGCCATCCGGGATCTCACCGGTGGGCACGATCATGGTATTAGCGTCATTGGCAAAGTTATCAGCGGCTACGGTATCAATGGGCAGCAGGAACTTGATGCCCTTCGCCTTGGCCTTTTCCATCATTTCCTTGGCCAGGTCGATCTTGTCTTCCTCAAGCAGGCTGTTGCCGACTTTGCCGCCCAGCGCCTTGGCGAAAGTATAGGCCATGCCGCCGCCGATGATCAGCGCATCAACCTTGTCGATCAGGTTCATGATGACACCGATCTTGCTGCTGACTTTAGCGCCGCCCAGGATAGCGACGAAGGGACGCTGCGGGTTCTCCAGAGCGCCGCCCATGAACTTGAGCTCTTTTTCAATCAGGTAGCCGCTGACAGCAGGCAGATAGTCAGCAACACCAGCGGTGGAAGCATGAGCGCGGTGAGCAGTACCGAAGGCATCATTTACATACAGATCAGCATAGCTGGCCAGTGCCTTGGCGAAAGCGGGATCGTTCTTTTCTTCTTCGGCATGGAAGCGCAGGTTCTCAAGAACCATGACTTCACCGGGCTTCAGCGCGGCAGCCTTAGCCTGTGCATCAGGACCGATAACGTCTTTGGCCATGATGACTTCCTGACCAAGCAGCTCGCTCAGGCGCTTTGCAACGGGAGCCAGGGAAAGTTTCTTAACGTCTTTCTTAGCCTTTTCAAGCGCAGCGGCAGTCGCAGCTTCCTGCTCTTCAGCGGGCAGGGCTTCGATCTTTGCAATCTCTTTCTTGTTCAGCTTCAGCTTTTCATTGAACACATTGTGGGGCTTACCCATATGGCTGCACAGAATGACGGCAGCATTATTGTCTACCAGGTATTTGATCGTGGGCAGGGCGCCCAGAATGCGGTTTTCATCAGTAATCTTGGTACCGGTCTCTTTGTCCATGGGCACGTTGAAGTCAACGCGCACAAGCACCTTTTTGCCTTGTACGGATACGTCTTCGATGGTTTTTTTCATGCTTCATTTCTCCTTTATCGTTAAATATCGGGAAACAATTGGATGTCGCGGAACGCTTTCCGCAGCCAAATTCAATTATATATCTATATTATCGAATTTACAACTCTTTTTGGCCAATATTTGAGGATTATCAAAGAATTTTTCGGTTTTTTGCAAAAAAGCTACAGATTGCGTTCACGTTGTTTTTTGGCTTGTTCTGTGGTACACTTGCGTAAAAGAACATGGGAGGCGAAGGGCTTGCGTTATACCGATTTCATCTGGGATTACGACGGCACGTTGTTTGATACTTATGATGCAGTATGCCGTTCCTATATGCGCGCTGTGCGCGATAAAGGCATTGATATCAGTTGGGAAGAACTACGCTGGATGAGCAAGCATTCTTTGGGCTGGGCTGCGCAGCAATTGGAAGAACGCTATCACGTTCCGGCAAACGAACTGCTTGCCCTGCGTGCGCATTATGCCGATGAAGAGGAAACGATGGAGACCATGCGTCCTTATCCGGGAACAGCGGAGGTCCTGGCTGCTATATGTGCTAATGGTGGACGAAACTATTTGTATTCCCATCGTGACAAGCGTAGCATTGAAGCGCTTGAATTTTATGGCCTCAGACAGTATTTTACAGATTTTATCACCAAAGATAATGCGTTTCCGCGTAAGCCTGCGCCGGATGCATTACTTTATCTGGTTGAAAAGCACGGCTTGAACCCAGCAACATGCGTGATGGTGGGAGACCGGGTACTGGATGTGGAAGCAGGTTTGAATGCAGGCATGAACGGTGCGCTGTTTGATCCGGAAAATTTCTGCAAGGGTGACGCTCCGACTCCGTGGCAGTTTGACAGTATGGTAGCTCTGAAGACAGCATTGGTCGACGAATAAAGAGAGGAACAGGGTAATGGGAAACTGTATCCTGACGGTTCCTGCGGCACGAACGATACCAGTACAGGCTTATACCCAGACAGCATTCACGGAGGCTTTTGTGCCCGAAGGCGTGGAAGTTATCGAGCCCAAAGCATTCCAATATTGCAGCAGTCTTAAGTGCCTGCATCTTCCTCGGTCACTGCAATATATTGAACTGAAAGCTTTCGAAGGGTGCCCTCTGGAAGATATTTTCTTTTCTGGTACGCCAGCCGAATGGGAACAGGTTGAAATCAGCCCTGTTAAGAATAATGCTGTGCTTGTCGCACGCAAGCATTTTGCACTGCCAGGAGAGGCGGCGCTTCGGACTTCACGTATGGACCGCTCCCCAAAGATTTATGCTCAGGCGCGGGCACTGCTTGAAAATGGCGGCGATGGCCGCTTGCATGTGTTTGTACCGGAGCTTATGATTCCTGGAAACTATTTCAAATATGGCGATCTGATGCTGCTTATTTTCCCGCATGGAAGCACGATGGTGATCGATGCCGGACGTGGCGACTGCCATACGCGCGCAGAAAGCTTTCTGGATGCCACTGGCGTGAGAAGTCTGGATTACCTGGTGTTTTCACACGGCTGCACCGATCATGTGTCCGGAGGGCCGATGCTGATTAAACACATTTGGAACCGTGGCGGCAAAGTACGGCATTTGTGGTGGACGGGTCAGAAGTATAGTGATGAGATACCAAAGATGTTTGAAATGCTGCGAGAGCAGGGAGCTGAAACAGACGATGCTGTGCACGCAGGACGTAGCTTTGAGATTGATGGCGCGAAAATAGACATTCTTGGCCCAACAGAAGAAGAGCTTCAGGGTGATGCCAATAAAGGAAAAATCCGTAATGGCCAGTCTATGATTCTGCGTGTAACGGTTGGAAAAGGAATCTTTCTTACCTGTGGTGATCTGTTTGAACAGCATGAGAAAAAAGTCATTGAGCGCTGCGGCAGGGAACTGCATGCAGACCTGATGAAGACCAACCATCACGGTGGTTATACATCCAATGAAAGCAAATGGCTGGATGCCGTGCAGCCACGGATGGCATTCTCCTGCTCAAATGACAATGGCTGTATACGTTTGGTTGAAGAGTTGCAACGCCGTGGAGTGGATTATGCCAGTACAGGTTGTCAGGGATTGCTGCATTTTGCCCTGTCTGGAGACGGGGAGATAGAAAAAATGACGCAGTATGATGAGATGATCAACATTATGCGCGTGAACTGAAAAATATGCCCCGCCAGTTAGCGGGGCATAGCATAACGATGGGGCATCATGCCCCTTTTTGTGTTTATCGCGACGACTGCACGAACATAATTTCGGAGATACAGACATCATTAGGGAACTTAGATCCCTTGTAGATGTCCGTAATCTGCAGCTGTATTCCAGTAATGTCGTCGCGTCCGTTTAAATGGATTATTTTCCAGTCTGTGCGTGCCTTGTCATCCTTCAAGGAGACGTCTTTTCCTTTCTGCCACTTATCACTGCCAGCATACCGGTACCAGACTGTCATTTGCTTGATACGGCTGTTGCGCGTGTATTGGTCATTGCCGTTGGTATTGGCCCAATAACCGTTTTTCATCCACATTTCATCCAGCCTTACCGGTTCATCAAATTCAAACCAGACATATGCTTTTCCGAGCTTGGAGACCTTGGTGGAAAACTGGAAAGCAGTTGTTTCTTCCCCGTCGATCATTCGGAAGGGCATGTATGAAGTGGGATCCTTGCCTTCAATATAACTACTGGCATCTACACGGGCTACAGAGACCTGCAGATAATCCGATCGACCTATTATGGGCAGTACAATTGGAACGGTTGTCGGAACAGGTTCGGAAGTAGCTGTAGGCGCAGGTGTAGTGATGGGTATGTTCGTGACGATCACTGTAGCACCGGGTTGTGTTGGAACAGGCATAATGGATACGGGAATATCCAGATGATCAAGAAGTTCTTTTGGTATTTCAATTTGAATTATGTCAGGGGATAATGGGATGTCCAAGGCATATGTAGAGACCCAGAGCGCAGGACGGATTACGCAGATGTCATTGTAATTCACATTGCTGCTACCTGCATTGCCGTTTGACCAGACATAGGCAGCCTGGCTTTCGCTACTGCCGGGAGAGCGCAACCACCAGGCTGCTGAGGCGTTGCCTTCAGCCGTCCTGTTTTCTTCATTGACCAATGCTCCCATTTTGACTGCATAGGCAGTAGCGGCAGCGAGGGACGCTGTATTGTTATTGCTGCTGTCACATACATTCAGATACCTTCCTGCTTCGGTAAAACTGAGAAGGAAGACTTTGTCGCGGGTATCGTTGCCGCCTGGCGTGACCCATGCGCTGTTGCACTGATCCTGGCTGTTGCTTATAGTAGACAGCAATATGAACTGTGCTTCTTCAGGTGAGAAAGCGCTTTCCAGGAAGGCAGTGTTCAGCCAGGCACGGAGTGAGCTGGTTTCCCATGTCACATCAGCAAATGTGTGGTGATATGGCTGGACATCCAGACCATACTTGCTCAGCAGCAGTGCTTTGTCTCCCTGGACATCCAGTACCAGCCATTCAATTTCTTCAGGACCGTTGGCATAGTCCGCGTCCTGTTCATACTGTCCGAACCGAACCGTTCTGTAATCATACAGATCGGCATCGGTGTCAGCTGCTGGCTCTTTGGTTGCGGGTGCCTGATTGACTGGCGGCTGTTCTTTAGGAATTGCATAGGATTCCATCTTTGTATAAGGTAGATCATAATCGAGAGAAGCCATCCAGTTTTCAATCTCTTCCGAATCAGTCCAGACATCCCACAGGTCGATGGTCAGGTCGTCTCGATACATGGACAGGAAGCCACTGAAATCACCGGCATCGAAGTATCCGCCCATGGGCATGATGTCAGAGAACTCGTAACGATCATCAAAAGTGATGCGCACATTGGCATTTGCGTCATCATATTCAGTTATGTACATATGGGACTCATGCCCGTTTTTGCTGAGTACCCAGTGTCCAAGCCAGTCAGGATCATACCAGTGATACCAAACGGGCACGAAGTTTTCCGGGCGTTCAAACAGTAATTTGGAGGGGCTGAAATCATATAGAGTCTCGCCGTTCTTGTTAAAGAGCTGCAGCATCGCCTGCTCGCCATGTAGGTAGAGATGAGCTTCCACACGCTCATCCCAATCCGAGAAAATCAGATACTCTATGGTGTCATTGACTCCGTAGAGACCCAGTTCAAGCGGTTCACCAGTTCCCAGATCAATGTACAGAAAGTATTCAGCAGAAGTCTGGCTTTCCAGTGTTACACGCATGGTTACGGAACCGTCTGTTTGTTGCCAGTCGCCCAAAGCATCGTAGAGTGCGTTATATAGGGCATCTTCCAGCATCCAGGATTCATCGTCGTAATCATCATATCCGTCATAGCCAGAATTCCCGTCATCAGACAGAGAACCGCCACCGGGAACATTGCTTTCGGATCCATAATCGATATAATAATATCCTTGTTCACAGAATATGGAATAATTGCGATACCAGAAATCTTCTGTATCAGAAGTAATGCTTAGATTGATTTTAGCAGTACCATAGTCAGAAAGTCCGGGATAACGTGCTGCATCCGATAATGCGATGACATAGAATGCAGCAGTATCGCCAGGAGCAAGGAGCATTGAATTGAAATCAGGATAAGCATGGGGGAAATAAGAGTTGGCGTCTACATAAAGAGCGGCTTCAAGTTCCTCACCATTAAGACGGCCATAATAATCATGCTCTGCAAGATCTGACGGGCTGGAGGGAAGATAGCCGAGGGAAAGATGGAAGGACTGCTTACTTGTGTTGGTGAAACTGATTGGGATACAGCCAACATCCAGGATCTTATCCTCATAAGGAACTGGAATGCTGGTAGGATCACCGCACCGGATTATACAGAGCTCATCCTGGTTTAGAATGGGGATATCCGGGAAAGCGCGTTTTCCGGGCGTGGTAGTAGGCGCAGCAGTGGGTGAAGCGGTTGGTGCAGCGGTGATCACGGGCGCAACTTCATCAGCGTCATAGATCACCAGTGTGCTCATGACCAGCTGCATCGCACTGCGATAGCTGCTGTTGTGCTGATCATCTGTGGAGAAGAGCACATAGCGATCTTCTGTCAGCGGGATATAATACTGCTCACGGCGTGTGGCCGGAAGAATCGGACTGTTCCATTCGGTCCAATTGTAATATGCTGTACGTCCGGCGAGCATAGTAGTACCATAGTCGGTTTCTACACCAGGTTTTTTGTGATCCCCATCTACGGAATTCCTGTAATAAGTATAATTCAGTGTTTCCGCATCATGGATCTCTTTGTCATAGAGTTTTGAAGCGGTTTCATATGTACCCATGCCAATTTTGCCTACGGTTAAGTATTCGACAAGTACGTCGGTAGGTGCCATGTTTGGATACAGACGACGAATGATTTCATCCAGTTCTTCATTATGACCCATCATGAGGGTCACACCCCAGTTGCCGTTTGCTACGGCAAAAGGAACGATGATATGTACGTTTGGAGGCGCTTCAAAGGAAAAATGCCCATCGTTATACAACACGTTGCCGTTGGGAAGGTTTGTAATGTATTCAGGCGGCGGTGTGGGCAGCCAGCTTCCGGTCCGTGAAGC
>JAEEGI010006602.1_pt1 | contig 26165 bp, 17 predicted proteins | sample 8958751 | NCBI WGS metagenome assembly JAEEGI01 (sample SAMN16246545, study PRJNA631951) | gut metagenome | biome: gut microbiome; feature: rumen; material: KS-attached | host: Bos | place: Iran: Karaj | collected 2018-10
CTTGAGAAACATCACTGCTAACCATCATTCCCTAATGATAAGTGCTGAAGGCAGCATTGCTGAAGAGAGAAATGGAACCACTATCTGTCAGCTTGGATGGAACAACAACAATTTATACGACATTACAGCCTCAAGAGATGATTATATCAATGTTCACTCTATTAATAATAAAATTGTGACCAGTGTGTCCCATGCCTTCACCTATAATGACAAGCCTCATGATGACTTTCTCAATAAATATGACTCCTTTACTTACAACAACACGCTGTTCCTCTACAATATCGATATGGAATACCTACGGCCATTCGCCTTCTTAGGCCAGCTTGGAAAAGGACCACGAATGCTGCCAACTTATTGTTCACTCATCAAAAGTAATAATCCCGGAAATGGACAAAGAGACGCTTTTGAGGAAGCCTACCAGTACGACGCAGAAGGTAGAATAACCTCTCAATACTATAGCCGTGTCACCTATGAGTACTAAATATATCCAGATATATTGCTGTCCGGTAAAACTCAAAATTCAATAAAACATATCTCAGAAACTACGCTAAACAAACAAGCAGTCTGTTTTCCAGAATTATTGGCAATGTTAGTGCACTGACAGCTTTACAATACATCAATTTCATTAATAACTAAAGAGTTTAGGTCTTAGATTATAGGCTGATTTGATGTCATTAAATAGGAAATCATCCGGATTTTTTTTCCGCGTCAGCGGTTTTTTTCCTGAATCTTTTATTTTTTTTGTTGATTGAACATCCGAAACTTGTGTCTTCTTTTTTAATTCAGCTGACTTTGAATGTCCTTTCATCCTTTTCTGCTTCCTTTGACAATAATCAACCCGAGGAACCTTAAACAATTAAAAAAGAAGTTTTTTTATTTGTATTTTTAAATCCGAAACTTCAGCCAAGTATCTTTTACATCGGAACAAAGGATGACCCAAACGAGAACGGGCATACAAATGGACGCATTGCCAAAATCACGACTGGTGTTGAGGTTTTTGCCAACCAGAATAGAAATCCCGATATGTTGAAAATTAGTAGTTCGTAAAGAATAAAGGGTGAGGTAATCACTCATAGTGCCTGATGCGCACGTCAATGCCTTCGTCTTTGAGCTGGGCGGGGAGGGTGGTGACATCAGTCTGTCCATAGTGGTAGGGGAATACCACTTTCGGCTTGATGGTCTTTGCCGCATTGACGAGCTGGCTGGTGGTCATGGTGTATGGCTGGTTGCATGGGAGAAACGCCACGTCGATGTCAGTAATGGCACTCATCTCGGGAATGTCCTCGGTATCACCGGCGATATAGACCCTCAGCCCGTCGATGGTCAGGATAAAGCCGTTGTCACGTCCTTTGGGATGGAACTGGGTGCGCCCTTCGGTGATGTTGTAGGCGGGAACCGCTTCCACGGTGATACCGTCGATGACAGTCTTGTCGCCGTTCGCCATCACTTCGCCGTAGCCGAGCATGTCAGCGCAACGCCGGTTGGTGATGAGACGCGTCTTGTCGGAAGTGAGCGTCTTGATAGCCTCCTGGTCGAAGTGGTCGCCATGTTCATGGGTCACGAAGATATAGTCGGCCTTGGGCATGGACGCGTAATCAACGGTGCGGTCGCCCAGTTTTCTCACAGGGTCAATCTCAAACTCCTTGCCGTCGTACTCAATTCTGATGCAGGCATGCATGAGTGCGTGAAACTTCACGGTTTTCCCGCTTTTTGTCGTAAACTCATCGACCTCGTAGTCGTCGGTAGTCACAGTTTTCTTTGCCTCCTGCCATGCAAGTATTCCCCCTTTCAGGTTTACCACTTTATACCCTTTGTCGGCAAGCTGACCGGCGGCAACGGCAGAGCGGCGTCCGCTGCGGCAATACACGGCGATGGTCTTGTCTTTCGGAAGCTGTGCCACGGCCTTCTCAATGAAGCCGTCCGCTTTCACGTCGATATTCAGCGCGCCGGGGATATGTCCCTCGCCGAACTCTTTGGCTGTTCGCACGTCGAGCAATGCCACGTCAGACTGTCCGGAGAGTCGGGCAAACTCTTCCACATCGGCATTGTCGTAAGCTTTGTGTCCGCATGCCGGCAGCAGTCCTAAGGATGCCAGCACGAATGAGATGATTTTTTTCATGATTTGCTGTTAGGAGTTTAATTTTCTACGAAAAATGGAAGTCTTATTTAATTCAAAATGAATATTCCTGCGAAGTGAAACTCCGATATTCACCAAGCACTCACCATGCTGAATCGCACAATGGCAATACCCACAATAACAAACTCACTAAAAACTATAAACTACCAACTACAAACTATAAACTAAAAACTAAAAACTACAAACTACAAACTACAAACTAAAAACTAAAAACTATAAACTATTTCTTAATATTGTCCCAGTATTTGTTCTGGGAGGGATTGAGGTTACTGAGGATATTATATACTTTTTCCTTCTCGTTTGCGGTGCCGTGTTCTTTATACACGTTCACAATCTCGTCCCGCTTATAGTCGGAGAAGATGGCGGGCAGTTGGCTGAGCGACTTGTTGTTGTGTGCTTCCTGCAGCATCTCAATCGACTCAGTGATGGCGGTTCTTCCACGGTCCACATTGTTCCACATCTCGTCAAGACCCTGGCGGTGGTATTTATACTGCATCTGCCTATAGGTCTCCATCGACGACTCCACGTAGTCGTTGATGATGGCATGCCGGTTGCGGTCGTCGGAGAAGGCTTTCCATCCGGCGCTTCCGAATGTCTGTGCGTTGTTCACGATTTGCTCCACAATGCTCAGCACGTCGGTTCCTCCGAGGGGTGAGAACGTGTCGAGGTCGAGTCCGATGAAGAGATAGGCATAATAGGCCATGAGAGCGGTCAGCTCGTTGTTCATGTTCGTGAGGTTGAACTCCAGCGGGTCATATTCCACATAGTTGAAGTTGAAGTTGTTGTCGCGCATGCTGAACACGGTGGTGTTATAATTGGAGTTGAACACAGGGCGGTTGAGCTGAAACAGACATTCTCCCATGAAGGTGTTCTCATCCTGCTTGTACTGTTTGATGGTGATGTTCATCGTGCAGTCTATGCGCTCAGCCTCCTTGAACTGCAGGTCAGTCCAGGTGCGGTTGTTCATGAACTCGTTCAATGCTGTCTCAAGGGTCTTGAACACGCTCGTGTTGGTTCCCTGAATCTGGCTGTGGATGATTTTCACTTTGCAGTTAAGCTCCTGTGCATCCACTTGGGACGGCAGAAGCGAAAAAAACATGACGATGATGGATAACAGGAATCTGCTCATATTTTTGTTTTTGTTTTTTCTGGTCGCTATGCTCACTCCTCGAGCCGCAGGCTCGTTAACTCCCATTTTAAATTCCGAACCACTTGCATAAATCTTACATCTTACATAATTAAATTTTTAAATTAACTCGGCTTCCTTTTTTCCTGCCGAAACTTATGTAAATTATAAGAGTTTGCCCAGTTCATTCACGATGTCTTTCGCCACTTCTGTTTTGGCTTTCAGCGGGAAGGGTGTTTGCGACTGGTCGCGTCGGATGATGGTGATTTTGTTGGTGTCGTGCCGGAATCCGGCTCCTTTGTCTCTCAGTGAGTTGAGTACGATGAAATCGAGATTTTTCTTCTCCAGCTTATGCGCTGCGTTGCTTTGCTCGTTGTCGGTCTCCAAGGCAAACCCCACGAGCACCTGACCTTCCTGCTTCATCCTGCCGAGTGAGGCTGCGATGTCCTGGGTCGGCTGGAGCGTGATGACCATGTCATCGCCCTTCCGTTTGATTTTGGAGGCAGCCTTCTCTTTCGGGGTGAAGTCTGCCACGGCGGCACAGAGAATGGCTGCCTGTGACTGCGGAAATAACCCGGTTGCGGCGACATACATCTCTGCCGCACTCTCCACGTTGACAATGTGAATGTCGGGATGGAGGTCTGATGGAATGTAAGCGACGGGCCCCAGCACCAGTTCCACTTTGGCGCCGCGGCGGGCACACTCGTTGGCAATCGCGAATCCCATCTTGCCCGACGAGTAATTGCCGATGAATCTCACAGGGTCGATGCGTTCATAGGTGGGACCGGCAGTAATCAGCACGGTCTTTCCCGCCAAGTGGTCAGAGACTGGCGTTTTTCCCTGTTCCGCTGCTTCCTGTGCATCGAAGTACTCGTCAAGCACCTTCACGATCTGATCCGGCTCTTCCATACGGCCTTTCCCTTCGAGATGCGAGGCGAGAAAACCAGTCCCGGGCTCGATGATGTGGTTGCCGTAAGACTGCAGCGTTTTCAGGTTCTGCTGGGTGGACGGATGTGCATACATGTCCAAGTCCATAGCCGGGGCGATAAATACCGGTGCTTTCATCGACAGGTAAGTGGTAATCAGCATGTTGTCTGCCACTCCGTGAGCCATCTTCCCGATGGTGGAGGCGGTGGCTGGTGCTATCAGCATGGCATCTGCCCACAGGCCTAATGCCACGTGTGAATGCCATGTGCCGTCGCGCTGTGCGAAAAACTCGCTGACCACGGGTTTGCTTGTCAGGGCGGAGAGTGTGATAGGTGTGATGAATTCCTTACCTGCTGGTGTGATGACCACCTGCACCTCAGCTCCCTGTTTGATGAGCTGCCGGATTATCAGACATGACTTATAGGCTGCAATGCTGCCTGTGATGCCGAGCACGATTTTTTTTCCTTGAAGCATATTCTTTTATATGGAAGTAATATTCTTTGAATAGGGAGTTGATTTTCTGCGAAAATGGGAGTTAAAATCCTTCGGGATTGGAATAATTCCCCGTCATCGGAACATCTTCAAATCCACACTACGCATTTAATAACCGTACAACCAGTAAAGACGCTCCGTGGTGCGTCTAAATAAAACCGTAATCAACCCATCCACAAATCAAACCCACTACAAACTATAAACTACAAACTATAAACTATAAACTACAAACTATAAACTACAAACTACAAACTACAAACTATAAACTACAAACTATTTATACTTAAGTCGTAAGCGTTCAACCACTTGTTTGGTGTCGAGAGGGAAATCACTCTGCAGAATCCAGCTGATGAAGCCGGGGTCGCGTCTGACCACATCTGCCACAAGTCTGTTTTTGTTTTTTCCGAACGTGAATATCTCATGGCCTTGTTCATCAAGTGCGACACGGCCAGCCAAATCCACTGTTTTATTGAGGGCTGAGAAGTCGGCAAGGGCATCCACGTCGTTGGTCAGGTCGTCGGGATAATGGTCGAGTTGTGCCTGCAGAACCTCATAGGTGGCGCGGGTGTCGGCGAGTGCCTGATGAGCGTCCGACAGTTCTTTCCCGCAATAAAACCATAGGGCGGCAGCGAGGTTGCGTTTCTCCAATTTATGATAGATATTCTGCACATCGATAAACTTCACACCGTCTAAATCAACGTTCACTCCCGCACGCAACAGTTCTTCAACAAGGATTGGGATGTCGAAGCGGTTAGAGTTGAATCCGGCGAGGTCGCTGCCTTTGAAAACATTGTCGTAGATGTCGCTGGCACATTCTTTGAACGAGGGGCAGTCTTTCACATCTTCGTCGGAAATGCCATGGATGTCCACGATTTTTTCGGGAATATGAACCACATTGCCAAGCGCATCAACGGGTTTGAAACGCAAGGTTGCTGATTGTTCGTTACCCTCAGGAAACACTTTAATATATCCGAGCTCCACGATATGGTCTTTAGCCACGTCAAGTCCTGTGGCCTCGATGTCGAAGAAGATGAGTGGACGCGTAAGTTTCAGTTTCATGTATTTATAACGTTTTATTCTACAATATATTGTTTTTTAGAACCACCCTTTATTGATTGGGAGTGAAACGGACGACAGTTAAGAAGAGATTAAAAAAATGAAGAACGAGCCAAAGACAGGCCGTTCTTCATTATGCTATGAACTTCATCCCGGCAAGGTGTTATGACGGGTATGAGCTTAGTCGTTGAGCATCATCGGCATGAGGAGCATGAGCAGGTCCTCACCTTCATCCTGTTCTGCTGGCACAATCACTCCGGCACGGCTAGGGTCGGCGAGCTGAAGGATGATGTTGGTCGATTCCATGGTGTTGAGGATGTCGAGCAGGAATGTTCCCTTGAATCCGATTTTCATGTTGTTGCCGGTATAGTCGCACAGGATATGCTCCTCAGCAGAAGTGGAGTAGTCGATGTCCTGGGTGGAGATGGTCAGGCTGTTGTTTTCCATACTGAGTTTCGTGAGCGAAGTGCTGGTGCTGGCGAACACCATTGTGCGGCGGAGTGCTCCAATCATGGCTTCTCTGTCAACGGTCACATGGAAGGGATTGTCGGTCGGGATGACGCTGTTGTAATTGGGGTATCTTCCAACAATCAGCCGGCAAGCCAACGTGTAGTCGTCGATTTTGATTTCTGCATTCTTCTCATCAAACCGGATCACGGCTTCACCCTCTGACTTGGCAAGGATGTCCTTGAGCATCTTGGCTGGCTTTTTCGGAAGGATGAACGAGGTGGACTGACTCGACTTCACTGTGTTGTTGCGGTCGCGCACGAGCTTGTGACCGTCGCTCGCCACAAACGTGATATTCTCCTCTGTGATGTCGAAATAGATACCGTTCATCACGGGGCGGAGCTCATCGTCAGCGGTTGCGAACAAGGCTCTTGAGATGCCGTTGGCAAGGATGCTGCTCGACAACTCGATGGATTGCACTTCGTCTGCTATTCCCATTGGCAGGGGATATTCATCTGCGCTCTGGCCCACGAAACTGCTCTTACCGTTCTGGTAGTACATCTTCACTTCGAAGGTCTCTTCGTTCACGTCTAAGGTGATAGGCTGCTCATAAAGCTCCTTGAGGCTGTTGATGATGGTAGCGGCCTTGATGGCAAAACGTCCTCCGCCCTGAAGGTCGTCCAAAGCCAGCTTGGCAACGAGGGTTGTCTCGCTGTCGGATGCTGTCATCTTCAACTGATTTTCTTCTGTCTCAAACAGGATGCACTCCAGGATGTTCAATGTGCTTTTCGTGTTGATAACCCTGTTGAGTGCCTGCAAACGCGCGTACAGCGCAGTGCTCGATACTTGGAATCTCATGTGTATGTCTTTTTATTTGTTTTGATTTCTTGCTCCCATTTTGGTCGGCTGTGTTACTGTCCCGCAAACGACTGTTTTTAACTGCGGAATCAGTATATAGCAAAATATCATACAAAGATATAAAATGTTTTCCACATTTTTGAAAAAAACACAATAAAAATTCGTTTTCTTTAAAAGAATTTTGTAAATTCGCACTATAAATTGATTTTTAAACCTAAAAACGTAATTTTAAATAATCAAAATGGAACTACAAGGTAGAGTTATTTACATTTCAGAGCCTAGAAGCGGCATATCAAAATCCACAGGTAACCCTTGGATGACACAGGACTATGTGATTGAGACACATGAGCAGTTTCCGAAGCGTATGATGTTCAATGTGTTCGGGGAGGAGAAAATCAAGATGTTTAATATTCAGATGGGTGATGAGGTCAATGTGTTTTTCGACATCAATTGCCGTGAATATCAAGGAAAATACTACAACGACATAAGGGCTTGGAAGGTTGAAAAAGTGGATCCTAACCAGCCGGCAGCCTCTGTTACTCCAGCAGGAGCCGTCGATTCTGCTCAGCAGCCGCCGTTTGCCCAGCAGCCTGCCCAGGGATTTCAGCAGCAGCCTGCCCAGGGTGGAATCCAGCAGCCGCAGAGCCCTGTTTTCAATCAGACAGAGGCTGAGGAGGATCTCCCCTTCTGATGATTACCGGTTAATGCGTTACGTTTCCGTGGGTATGCGGTAATTATGTAACAGATAATAAAATCACACAAGAGGATATGTCAAAAAGTGACATATCCTCTTGTGTTTGTTACTCGCTTTCTGTCATCATACAAACAAATACTACAAAATAAGTTTTCGTTTAAATTCGTGCTGCAAACTTAGAGTACAGATTCGCTTCGCAGTTTTTCGTTATAACGCATTTTCGGCTGCACTCGGCATAGCTCGAACAAGTTCGGCTCTGCACTCGTTTGCACAAAAATTCTCTTTTTCATGACAATACTCAAACAAGTTTGGCATTGTTCATTTGAAAAATTCGAAAAATCGTTGTAGAAAAAAACTCCGAGTAAATCAAAATAAATCTTCGTTGTTTAAAAAGCCACAAATAATAGGCAGCGTTAAATCTGCTGCCGTTGCCTGACCGCTTCGAAGAGGAGGATGGCAGTGCTGACCGACACGTTGAGTGAGTCGAGGCTTCCGAGCATGGGGATGCGGATATGGCTGGCGGCAGCATCCCGCCACTGGTTGGTCAGTCCGGTGGCTTCAGTGCCCATGACGATAGCGGTGGGGAGGGTCATGTCTGTGTCGTAATACAGCTCGGAGTCTTGCAGTTGAGCAGTAAGAATCTGAATATTACGTTCTTGGAGGAAACGGATGCAGTCGTCGGAGTCTGCCACTGCACATGGCACGGTGAATACCGCACCGATGCTTGCTCTGATGAGGTTGGGGTTGTAGAGGTCGGTCAGCGGGTCGCAGATCAGCACGGCATCAGCATGTGCAGCATCAGCGGATCGTAAAATTGCACCGATGTTTCCAGGCTTCTCCACACCCTCGATCACGATAATCAGCGGGTTGTCCGACAGATTCAGTGATGAGAGACTGTTGTCGGGAGTATGGATCACTGCCACCACACCCTCCGTCCCGCTCCTGTAAGCCAGTTTGTCGTAAACATCCGGTGTGACGTGGAACACATTTTGCTGGCTTGTCAGCCTTTCCCAACTGTCATTTTCCACATTATTAATAATATCATCACAAATAAACAGAGAGTGGATTTTCAGTCCGTGCCCCACACAATGCATGAGCTCCCGTTGTCCCTCCACGACAAAGAGCCCTTGTTTGCGTCGCTCCGATGATTTTTTTGAGAGCGTCACCACTTGTTTCACGCGTATGTTTTGAAGACTGGAAATAAGCATGTCTAATTAATTTACTCAAGTTTCTTCATTCTTCATTTAAAAACTCCTTTATCATAAAAATCATTTCCAAAGTAAATACACTTTTCACTTAAAAATTCTTCAGTACTTGAACGAGCTTCCTCCGAGAAATTCGCGCAGAAGTGAAGTGGGAGGGAGTTCCTTGTCGGAGATGGGTTCGAAGAAATGCAGGAATTGTGCCAGTGCTGATGCCAGGGCATATTCGGGGCGGTTCTCGTGTACCGACTCCAGCAGCGGCAAGGCATAATTGCGAAGTACTGCCAGCTCGTAGATAAGCGCACTGTTGAACATCACGTCGGCATTCTCCTGATAGGGGAAAATCCATTTCTCCTCTCCGCGTCTGACAGAGGGCCAGCGTGCGATAGTGTCAACCGCTTTTGTCCCCCTGAACTGGTTATCGCGGACGATTCGTCGGATGAGCCGGTTGTCGGTGGTGGGAATATAGTTGTGGTCGTCGAGTTTGATGGAGGTGAGTGCCGACAGATAAATCCTGAAAATCTGGTCCTGCGGGATGTTTTCCGACAACATAGGATTGAGTCCGTGTATTCCCTCAAGCAGCAGCACAGTCGAATCTTTGAGACGGAGTTTTTTTCCGCTCATCATGCTTTTACCCAGTGCGAAGTTATAGACGGGCAGCTCTATCTCCTCGTTGTTGAGCAACTGCCTGATATGCTGCTGAAAAAGGTCGAGGTTGAGAGAGTAAATCGACTCGTAGTCATAGTCGCCGTTGATGTCGCGGGGGGTCTTCTCCCTATCTACAAAATAATCGTCGAGTGAGATGAGCTTTGGATAGAGACCACATGCCATCAATTGCACGCACAGACGTTTGCTGAACGTGGTTTTTCCACTTGATGAGGGACCTGCCACAAGGATTACCTTCACGCGCTTCTCCTCGGCGATACGCTCAGCGATGTGGCTGATTCGTTTCTCCTGGAGGGCCTCCGACACCTTGATGGCATCCCCCGCATAGCCCATACGTACATATTCGTTGAGTTGTCCCACGGTTGAGGCTCCGCTCTTGTTGAGAAGCAGATGGTCGAGCTCAAATGCCTTAAGCATCTTCTCCTGCTTCACGATTTCCGGGAAGAGTCCGTTATTCCCAGGTATGCGCAGCAGCACACCGTCGTAGTATTTCACGAGGTCGAAACTCCAGAGATAGTCTGTGGAAGGAACAAGGGGACCGTAATAATAGTCAGCTGTGTCGTTGAGGCTGTAATAATGGGTGTAGATCTGTCCCATACCCTCTATCAGCTTCGCCTTATTCTCCATGCCGTCGTCGCGGAACATTTTTACCACTTCGTCTGTGGAAGCTTCAACTCTGTGGAACACATAGTTTTGGGAGATAATCTCCTGCATCCGCTGCTTCAGTTGCTGAACGATCGTAAGCGTTAGGGCATTTGGCGAACCATCGCCTTCTGGAAAAGCGATTTTAAAGAAATAACCTTTCGAGACGGGTGCTTCTACTGTCAGCTTAGCCCCTGTGAACAAGTCGCGCACTGCCTTATAAAGCACAAAGGTGAGCGAACGCATATACACTTTTCTGCCCGGCTCGCTGTCAATTCCGAGAAATTCAACGGTTTTAGCTCCGAACACTCTGAACCGGAGTCCCTCCAGCCTGTTGTTCACCAATGCGCATATCGGTTTATGAGGGAAATCCAATTGAAAAGCATCATACACATCTGTTAGCATTGTCCCGAAATCAAACGACAGGGACTTTCCGTTATTTTTGCATTTGATTTTAATCATTATTTGATTTAAGGATTTAAAGATTTACGATTTAAAGATTTACGATTTAAAGATATACGATTTAAAGATTTATGATTTAAAGATTTATGATTTAAAGATTTACGATTTAAAGATTTACGATTTGTTTGGACATTTTTTTGTTTTCCTGCTTCTTCTCGCCTTCATGTCTTCTCGCCTTCATGTCTTCTCGCCTTCATGTCTTCTTGCCTTCATGTCTTAAATTTCGGGTTTAAAATTACAAAAAAATATTGATAAAAATATGATTTCGAAAGAAAAATGATAAAATTCAAGCGATAAAATGCCAAAAGTCATTAAAAATTAATAACTTTGTGAAGTTAAAAAAGAAAATATGTTCAGGACATTATTGAAAAATGTGGGGGAGTTTAAGAAAGCATCAATTCTTACTCCTATTTACACATCTCTTGAAGTGCTCGTCAGCGCATTTATCCCATACGTGACTGCCTCGATCATTGACCGCGGAATCAATGGGGGTGAACACGGTGAGGGCGACTTGTCGAACGTCTGCCTTTATGGCGGCGTGATGCTGTTTCTGGCGTTCTTGTCCCTCTTCTTCGGCATTCGTGCCGGCACGAATGCCGCCTACGCCTCAACGGGGTTTGCCTGCAACCTCCGTGATGCGATGTACAGGAACATCCAGACATTCTCGTTCTCCAACATCGACCGTTTTTCCTCTGCAGGGTTGATTACGCGTATGACCACCGATGTGAGCAACATGCAGAATGCGTTCCAGCAGGTGCTCAGAGCCTCTGTGAGAGCACCGCTGAACCTGGTTTTCAGTATCTTCATGTGTGTGCTGATTAACTGGAAAATGAGCATCATATTTATCGTGGCGATGCTTGTGCTCGGATGTGCACTGTTTTTTATCATATCAAAGACTGTGAAGTTGTTCTCAAAAGTGTTTGTGAAATACGATGACTTGAACAAGTCCGTGCAGGAGAATGTGCAGGCCATCAGGGTGGTGAAGGCGTTTGTGAGGGAAGACTATGAGAATAAGCGGTTCCGCAAGGCTGCAGAAGGACTTTACAAGCTGTTTGTCAAGACCGAGAGCCTGCAGGCGCTCAACCAGCCTGTCATGAACCTCGTGGTGTATGGCTGCATCATTGCTCTCTCATGGTTTGGTGCTCATTACATCGTTGGAGGTGAGCTCACCACGGGGGAGCTGACTTCGATGTTTGCCTACGTTATGACGATCCTGATGTCACTGATGATGCTCACGATGATATTTGTGAGCATCACGATGAGTGCTGCCAACGGCAGGCGCATCTGTCAGGTGCTCGACGAGAAAGCCGACATCACATCGCCTGAGAATGCGGTGATGGTCGTCAAAGACGGTAGTGTGGAATTCTCCGACGCCTCTTTTTCTTATAATCAGGCGGTGACCGACGAGGAGGGTGAGGTGAAGCAGTCCATCACCCGTCCTGCACTTCAGCATATCACGTTGAGTGTGAGGTCGGGAGAGACCCTCGGTGTGATTGGAGGCACTGGCTGCGGTAAATCCACCCTGGCGAGTATGGTGAGCCGTCTTTACGATGTGAACAGCGGCACGGTGAAAGTTGGCGGTGTGGATGTGCGGGAATACGATGTTCAGGCGCTTCGCAACGATGTGTCGATGATTCTTCAGAACAACATCCTGTTCTCTGGCACGATTCTCGACAATCTGAGGTGGGGCAAAAGCGATGCCACGCTGGAAGAATGCCGGCAGGCTTGCGACCTGGCTCAGGCAAGTGAGTTTATCAATCAAATGCCCGACGGCTACGACACGGTGATTGAGCAGAATGGAACCAACGTGTCGGGCGGACAGAAACAGCGTCTGTGTATAGCCCGGGCACTGCTGAAAAAGCCGAAGGTCTTGATTCTTGACGACTCCACCAACGCGTGCGACACAGAAACGGAGGCTAAAATCCTTGATGCGTTCAGTCATAAAGTGCCGGACATCACCAAAATCATCATTTCACAGCGCATACAGAGCGTGCGGAATGCTGACCGCATCGTGGTGATGGACAGTGGATGCATCGACGGTGTCGGCACACACGATGAACTGCTTAAGTCCAACCGTATCTATCAGGAGATTTATAAGCTGCAGATGGAAGGCGGCGGGGATTTTGACCCTAAGATTTAGGTTGCTTTTGTAAGTGAACTTTAAGGTTCGGAAGTAAAAAAGGAAGCTGAGTTCATTTGAAGATTTAATTATGTAAGATGTAAGATTTATGCAAGTGGTTTGGAATTTAAAATGTGAGTTAACGAGCCTGTGGCTCGTGGAGGATAGTTTTTTTAAGAACTTCAGAAACTTCAGTCACTATAACTAAATACGCTTTTCACTATTCACTATTCACTATTCACTTAAAAATGGCTCGTCAAATCAATATAGGAAGAGGTCCCGGCGGTGGCCGTGGCAATAATTACGGCGCGAAAATGACGAAAGAAGGCTGGAAATCCATCCGCCGGGTGTTCGCCTACGTGTTTAAAAGCTATAAGTGGTCGTTTCTTGTGGTTTTGTGCTGTATCCTCGTCACCTCCCTGACGACGCTGACATCCACGTTGTTCACCAAGTCGCTTATCGATGATTATGTGACCCCGATGGTTGCCAGTCGCAGCTCAGACTATGCCCCTTTGGCTCAGGCGTTGATCAAGCTGGCAGCGGTGCTGGCGGTCGGTATCATCTGCTCGTATCTCAACAACCGCCTGATGATTAATGTCGGGCAGGGCACGCTTCTGCGTCTCCGGAAAGACCTGTTTGAGCACATGGAGCAGCTGCCTATTAGATATTTCGACCAGCATCCTCATGGCGACATCATGTCGGTCTATACCAACGATGTCGATACGCTCAGGCAGATGATAAGCAGCAGCATACCAATGGTGTTCTCGTCATGTATCACCATCACCGTCACTTTCGTCAGCATGGTGGTGCTCTCTGTGCCGCTCACCCTACTTGTCATTGTCATGACGGCTGTGATGGTGGTTGTCACCAGAAAACTCGGGGAGCGGTCCGCTTTCCATTTCAAGCAGCGTCAGGCCTGCTTAGGTGCGATGAACGGCTATGTGGAAGAAATGCTCACGGGACAGAAGGTGGTGAAGACTTTCTGCCATGAAGATGAGTCTATCGCTAAATTCCAGGAACTGAACGAGTCGCTGCGCGACAGCGGCTACAAAGCCAACAAGGCGGCGAATATCGTGATGCCCATCAACGGCAACCTGTCAAACCTTATTTATGTGCTGGCAGCTATTCTGGGAGGATTCATCGCATTACATCCTGGCATGTCTGCATTCTCCTTCACCACGCTGACTGTCGGCACCCTGGTGGCTTTCCTCACGCTGATTAAGAATTTCACGCAGCCTGTCAGCCATGTGAGCCAGCAGATAAACAGCGTGATCAATGCGTTGGCGGGAGCTGAGAGGGTGTTTAAGCTGATGGATGAGGAGCCTGAGCACGACGGCATGGCAAGCGTGAGGCTCGTCGATGCTGTGGAGGCTGCCGGAGGACTGCTGGAGGAGTCACCGTCTCGCACAGGCATCTGGGCTTGGAAAATCCCGGAGGAAGACGGTTCGTTCCGTCTTGTCCGGCAGCGGGGTGAGGTGGATTTCTCGCAGGTGGATTTCGGCTATGTGGAATCGAAACAGGTGCTGTTCGACATCAACCTCGACACCGATGCCGGGCAGAAGGTGGCATTGGTGGGAGGAACAGGCGCAGGCAAGACCACCATCACAAACCTGATCAACCGCTTCTATGACATTCAGGGAGGCACTATCCTCTATGATGGCATCGACATCCGAAAGATATACAGGGAAGATCTGCGCCGCTCTCTTGGCATGGTGCTTCAGGAGACGCACCTCTTCACAGGTACGGTGATGGAGAACATTCGTTATGGCAAACTCGACGCCACTGATGAGGAGTGTGTGGCAGCAGCAAAGCTGGTGAACGCCCATGATTTCATCATTGGCCTGGCCAAAGGCTACGACACGGTGCTGTCAGCCGACGGAGGTAACCTCAGCCAGGGAGAGCGACAGCTTATTGCAATTGCCCGTGCAGCGGTTGGCAACCCGCCGGCGATGATTCTCGATGAGGCCACCTCAAGCATCGACACACGCACAGAGAAACTCGTTCAGGAGGGAATGGACCGGATCATGACCGGACGTTCCACATTCGTGATTGCTCACCGGCTATCGACTGTTCGGAATTCCGACATCATCGTTGTGATGGACCACGGACGCATCATTGAGCAGGGAACCCACGAGGAGCTCTTGGCGATGAAAGGAAAATACTATATCCTCTATACAGGCCTTCAGATTGCTTAGTTTTGGTCTGAACCGCACAATTCTTGTCGCTTTGTGCGTTTTTGTCAAAAAGATTCACTAACTTTGCAAAAATTTTCTTATTTAGAACAATCTTAAACTGTAAATCATCAATAAAACGACATGAGTTTCTCAAGAATTACCGCAGCAGAGGCTGCAAGTCTTATCAAAAACGGTGACAATATCGCATTAAGCGGATTCACTCCTGCAGGCACCCCTAAAGCCGTGACAGCTGAAATCGCAAAAAATGCCCATGCAGAGCATGAGGCGGGCAGACCTTTCCAGATTGGCATCTTCACGGGTGCCAGCACAGGGCAGAGCTGTGACGGTGTGTTGGCTGAAGAACATGCCATCCGTTACCGTGCTCCTTACACCACCAACCCGTCGTTCCGCAAGTCGGTAAACAAAGGTGAGATTGCCTATAACGACATCCATCTGAGCCAGATGGCACAGGAGTTGCGTTACGGCTTTTTAGGTGAGGTCGATTGGGCTATTATTGAAGTATGTGCCATAGAGCCCGATGGCAAAGTGTATCTGACATCAGCTGGTGGTATTGCTCCCACTGCCGCAAGGCTGGCTAAGAAAGGGGTGATTCTTGAGCTCAACGCTTTCCATAGCACTAAGTCGATAGGTTTGCACGACGTGTATGAGCCGCTTGATCCTCCGCAGCGCAAAGTGATTTCAATTGAGAAGCCCAGCGACCGCATCGGTGAGATCTATCTTCAGATCGACCCATCGAAAATTGTCGGGGTGGTGGAATGCAACCTGCCCGACGAGGCACGTGGATTTGCAGAGGGTGACCCGGTGACAGACAAAATCGGTGAGAATGTGGCGCATTTCCTTATGGCTGACATGAAGCGTGGAGTCATACCAAGCACATTCCTGCCTTTGCAGAGCGGTGTCGGAACCACAGCCAACGCTATACTCGCTGCCTTGGGAAACAATCCGGAAGTACCTGATTTCAATGTCTATACGGAGGTGCTTCAGAATGCGATCGTTGACCTCATGCGGCAGGGTAGGGTGAAGACCGCCTCCACCTGTTCGCTCACAGTGACAAATGATGTGCTTCAGGGACTTTACGACGATATCGACTTGTTCAAAGACCGTCTGGTCATCCGTCAGTCTGAGATCTCAAACAACCCGGAGGTGATACGCAGGTTGGGAGTTATCGCCATCAACACAGCTATCGAGGTGGACCTCTACGGACATGCCAACTCAACTCAGATATGCGGCACGAAGATGATGAACGGCATCGGTGGATCTGGAGACTTCGAGCGTAACGCGTATATTTCGATTTTCACCTGCTCATCTGTGGCTAAGGGGGGTATGATAAGTGCTATCGTGCCGTTCTGCTCACATATTGACCACACCGAGCACGACGTGAACGTCATCATCACAGAGCAGGGGGTGGCTGACCTGCGAGGGAAATCACCCGCTCAGCGTGCCCAGGCCATCATCGAGAACTGTGCTCATCCTGATTACAAGCAGCTGCTGTGGGATTATCTGAAGATTGCCGACAAGGGGCAGTCTTGCCACAAGCTGTCTGCTGCCTTCGCCATGCACGACACATTCCTGCGTGAGGGCGACATGAGGCTGACTCAGCTCGGACAGTACGTGCATTAATTGCAATGATAAAACACAAAAGAGACGGCTGGTTTCCACCGTCTCTTTTGTCTTACAAGGCACTTTCTTTTCCCTCATCTTTCAACTCTACCAACCACCAACTAAAAACTATAAACTACCAACTATAAACTATAAACTAAAAACTACAAACTATAAACTACAAACTATATGAAACTGGTATCATGGAATGTGAATGGGCTTCGTGCTTGCGTGGGTAAAGGCTTTCAGGAGGTGTTCAAGCAGCTTGACGCCGATTTTTTCTGTCTTCAGGAGACGAAGATGCAGGCAGGGCAGCTTGACTTGGATTTTCCTGGCTATGAGTCCTACTGGAACTATGCAGAGAAAAAAGGGTATTCCGGCACTGCCATCTATAGCCGCCACAAGCCACTGTCGGTAAACTATGGAATCGGTGTCGATGAGCACGACCATGAGGGCAGGGTGGTGACATTGGAACTGCCCGAATTCTTTCTGGTGACGGTCTATACTCCCAATTCTCAGGATGAGTTACGTCGGCTCGACTACCGTATGCGTTGGGAGACGGACTTTCAGGCATATTTGAAAGGACTGGACTCAAAGAAGCCCGTGATAGTTTGCGGCGACATGAATGTGGCACATCAGGAAATCGACCTGAAAAATCCGAAGACTAATCGTCGTAATGCTGGTTTCACCGATGAGGAGCGTGCGCGGATGAGCGAGCTCCTATCTTCTGGATTCACCGACACGTTCCGTTTTTTCTATCCGGATGCCACTGACATCTATTCATGGTGGTCCTATCGCTTCCGTGCGCGTGAGAAGAATGCGGGCTGGCGTATCGACTATTTCCTCACTTCTTCCAGGATAGACAACCGGCTGAAGGCTGCGTCCATACACACCGACATCTACGGATCTGACCATTGTCCGGTCAGCCTCGTCATTGAATGACAGTGTCAAGATGGAGCCGATGCCAGAAGACGATTACCAACACCCCATTCAGCGTCAGCCGTTTTTCCCTTCAACCCTTCTGCCAGAACCATCCCCACCTACGTTTTACATAATTTTTTTTATTTTCTAAATATTTTTTAAATCCATTTTGCCTTCGGCGAAATTCCTACGCTATGATAATTTGCGAACAAGTTCGCCATTATTCATTTAGCTTAAACGGAATTTTTGAGCCATTTTAAGCGTAGCGCCCCTCATATCCTCCGGATGGTTTTTACATAAAAAGCTTGAACTATTTGTTTTTTTATCCGAAAACTTCAGTAAACTACCAACTATAAACTACCAACTATAAACTACCAACTATAAACTACCAACTATAAACTATAAACTAAAAAAAACCGGGCATTAACCCGGTTTTTTGTTCATCGCAAAGACAGATTAGTTGAGAGCGTCAGTCAGTTCCTTGCCTCCTTTGAATTTAGCAGACTTCTTAGCAGGGATCGTGATTTGTGCGCCAGTTGCAGGATTCACACCCTTGCGCTCTCCTCTCTCAGCTACAGAGAACGTGCCAAAACCGATGAGAGCAATCTTGTCGCCAGCCTTGAGGGCGTCAGCAATCACTTCTGTTGTTGCGTCGATTGCTTTCTTAGCGTCTGCCTTAGTGAGACCAGCCTTTTGTGCTACAGCACTTACTAGTTCATTTTTGTTCATAGATCAAGTTTTTTAAGAGTTAATATTAGTGTATAATGTCACTTTTTCTGAATTATGGCATTAAAAACCTAATTTATATCGCAAAGTTATACTTTTAGTTTCAACAAACAAATATTTTTGTTAAAAAAATCAATATTTTTTTGTTTTTTTCTACTATTTACCCAATATTTGTATAATAATCAGAGAAAAAAAGGTAATTTTGCATGAAATTTATAAAAAACCGAAAAAAGAAGTCCATTTTAGTGTAACCAAAACAAATTGGTATAATTCGTGAATGAGATTTGGTGGCTGATTTAGCCATTGGAAGCAGAACAAATGATAAAATACAAAAATCAATTGTAAATCGTAAAGTTGTAATTCGTAAAATATTAAGTCTTCTTGTCTTCATCTGAATCCTGCCAACTTGTTTTTTAAAGATTTTTTTAATCAGATAAACAACTATGAAACTGCCAAACGTCATCAAATATCTCCTGATTGCAAATATTGTAGTCTGGATTCTGACTGAGATGCTGCAAATGAGAGGAGTGAATCTCAACCAGACATTAGCGCTTTTCTATGTCGGACATCCATTTTTCCAGCCATTCCAGATTGTCACATATATGTTCATGCATGCCAATTTCATGCATATCTTCTTTAATATGTTCGCATTGTGGATGTTCGGTAATATCATGGCTAAAACATGGGGGGAGAAAAAATTCCTCATCTTCTATTTTATTTGTGGAATTGGTGCGGGAATCACCCAGGAAGTGGGACAGGCGCTCGGACTCATTGACTTGAATGCATGCACTGTCGGGGCATCTGGAGCTGTGTTCGGACTACTCCTGGCTTTCGGGATTACGTTTCCCAACGAGAAGCTCTTCATCATTCCTATTCCCTTCCCTGTCAAAGCGAAATATCTGATTACATTTTATATTTTGATTGAGGTGCTCCAGTTCTTTGGATCTGGAGGAGACGGAGTGGCTCATCTGGCTCACTTGGGGGGAGCGCTCTTCGGATTCTTCCTCATCATGTTCTGGAAAAAGCATCCAAGCCAAAACATCAACAACTGGAAACGCCAGGCACAGGGATATGGCAATAGCCGGCAGCAGCAGGGAAACAGCTGGTTTGGCGGAGGCAATAGCACCTCGGGGAGCAAGCCCACGATGAAGGTGATTTATGGCGGAGCGAGCAGGCGTGAGAACGACTATGAATATAACGAACGGAAAAAACGGGAAGCCCAGGAAATCGACCTTATTCTCGACAAAATAAGGAAAAATGGCTGGGACAGCCTCACTCCGGAGGAACAGCAGATAATCATCGACGCCAGTAAGAATTAATGCTGCCTGAATGTCCTCAAAACACAGGACTGTTTTTCAAGAGATTGTTTAATAGGAAGAATAATCAAAAGCTGTCATGCGGTCAAATCATCATAAAATCAGGAAAATCATTGTAGCCATACTGCTTGTCATCAGTGTCTTGTCGGCTGCCTTGCTTTTGCTTAGCGCTTTCAGCGGCACTTTGCCGCCTCAGAACCACCCGCGTCTTTCTCTACTTCCACTCTTTTTCCCTTTCTTCCTTCTGGCAAACATCATTTTGCTTGTCGTCTGGCTTTTCATCAAGCGCAAACTTGCCCTCATTCCGCTGGCTGCCATGATCATCTGTATTACGGACATCAGAGCTTATTTCCCGGTGAACCTTCCTGAAAACGTGCCTGATGAGACCTTCAAGATTCTCTCGTTGAACACAGGAGGGGTGGCCGTTGACAAAAAAGAGGAGTTTATACAATATTTTCTTGACAGTGGTGCCGACATTATTTGTCTCCAGGAAGTTTTTGGGAAAGGAGGATGGGTCACAGACCCCAGAATTAGAGAAATCTATCCATACATCGTGACTTTATCCGACAAAAGTAAAATGTCGTGTGTGAGCAGATTCCCGATTTTGGGCACAGAACAGATTAAATACCATAGTGCCGGGAACATGTCTGCGGCGTTCTACCTCAATGTCAATGGTGATACTGTTATGGTTGTCAACAACCATTTGCAGTCAAATAGAATCAATACGTCCCTGCTGACAAAATTTGAAAAGGCCACAGATATCTATTCGAATTTTAAGGAACGTGGACAAACCACTCGCAGTTTGATTTCCAAAATCATGGAGAGCGGAAAACTGAGGGGACCACAGGTTGAGACCGTTTGTGATTACATTGAGAAACATCCTTCCAGGTACATTGTCGTATGCGGGGATTTTAACGAGACAGCAAACGGATATGCACACTACATGTTCACAAAACATCTGAACGATGCGTACACAAGAACAGCCAACGGTTTTGGATTTACATACAATAATCATAAAATCCGGTGCAGAATCGACCATATTTTGTGCTCAGAGAACATCGAGCCTTTCAACTGCACAATTGACAAGTTGTGCAAAATAAGTGACCATTTTCCAATTATTTGTGACCTGAAATTGAGATAAAGCGGTAAAAAGCACCCCTTTTGTGATGAATTTTGCCTTAAAAGTGTGTGTTTCTCATAAAAAAACACTAACTTTGCAAACTTGAATGAGTATGTTTGTTAAATGGACCCTTTTTTGACACATTATTTATATATAATAAATGTGACAGAAAAAGGAATCCATTCAACAGATTTTGTGCGCTAATGAAACAACAACGGCGACATTGCTGGAGGATGAGGATATGGAAATGAGGATAATTGGGAAATAGCTATTGGAAAGAGCGTAAGACTAATAATAATCATAAATCAACAAAAAAATTAATCAACAACAATGCAAAACAAAGGATTTGTAAAGGTCATTGCAGTTCTGCTTACGTTGATCTGTGTTTACTACCTCTCGTTTGCGGTCTATACTAACTACATAGACGGCAAGGCCGATAAGATGAAAGAGGAAATCGGCGGTGAGAAAGGTGAGAAGGCAGCTCAGGCGTATTTAGACTCGCTGAACCAGGAGAAATGCTACCTTGGCAACACCCTTAAGGAATGTCGTGAGAACGCCATCGGACTGGGTCTTGACTTGAAGGGTGGTATGAACGTGATGCTCGAAGTGTCGGTCCCTGATGTTGTGAAGGTGCTTTCCGACAACAATCAGAGCACTGAGTTTCTTGACGCGATGAAAGAGGCTCAGAAGGAGTCGCAGCAAAGTCAGTCCGACTTCATCACTCTTTTCGTGGAAAAATACAAGAAATTGTCGAACGGGAAAAGCCTTGCAGCTGTTTTCGCCAACTCTAAGATGGGCGAGAAGGTGAAGACCAACAGCTCGGACAGCGACGTGGAGAAAGCCATCAGGGCTGAGGTCGATGATGCTGTTGACAACGCCTTTAAAGTGCTGAGGGCTCGTATCGACCGTTTCGGTGTGGTTCAGCCTAATATCCAGAAAATCGAAGGTCAGGTGGGACGTATCAGCGTGGAGCTGCCGGGTATCAAGGAGCCGGAGCGCGTACGTAAGCTGCTTCAGGGAAGCGCCAACCTCGAATTCTGGGAGACTTACGACACGCAGGTGGCACTGCCTTACCTCATACAACTCAATAACGCATTACGTGGAGGCTCTGACGCCGACAATAGCGAGGAGACAGCTCAGGCAACCGACAGTTTGAACACAGAGGCGGCTCCCGACAGCACTTCTCTGGCAAAGAACGAGGCTCAAGCCGACACGGCATCTGCCGACACGGCTTCTAAGAAAGGCGATCTCCTCTCGAACGTGAGTGCGACACCCACAGACGCCGATGCCAATGCCAAGCTCAGCGACGAGGAGATTGAGAAGATGAAGAAAGAGAACCCGCTCCTCTCTATGCTTCACCCTCAGCAGGGCAATGCCGGCTGTGTGGTCGGATATGCGCTTGCTACCGACACCGCAGAGATCAACACGCTGATCAACTCTGAGACGGCTAAGCAGATTTTCCCTGCCGACTTCGTGCTGAAGTGGGATGTGAAGGGACTGAAAGGACAGGACAACGTGTTCCGTCTGTATGCCTTGAAGAAAGGTCCTAAGGGAGGTCCTTCGATGGAAGGCGACGTGATTACTGAGGCTCATGACGACTTCGACAACCTCGGACACCCGAGCGTGTCGATGAACATGAACACCGAGGGCGCACGTAAATGGGCTGCCCTGACTGAGGCCAACGTGAATCACAGCGTGGCTATCGTGCTCGACGACTATGTGTATAGTGCTCCTAATGTGAACGACAAGATCGAGGGCGGACGTTCTCAGATCACCGGCGACTTCCTGCCAAGCGAGACGAAAGACCTTGCAACGGTGCTTGCATCTGGTAAGATGCCGGCAAGAACCGTCATCGTGCAGGAGGACATCGTTGGTCCTACGCTCGGACAGCAGTCCATCAAAGCCGGTTTCATCTCATTCATCATCGCTTTCATCATCTTGATGATTTACATGTGTATGATGTACGGATTCCGTCCGGGTATGGTTGCCAACGGAGCGCTTATCATCAACTTCTTCTTCACACTCGGTATTTTGACTTCCTTCCAGGCGGCTCTCACCATGTCGGGTATCGCCGGTATGGTGCTCACACTCGGTACTGCCGTCGATGCGAACGTGCTGATATATGAGCGTATCAAGGAGGAGCTGAGGGGCGGAAAGGGCATGAAGTCTGCGATTTCTGCTGGTTACAGCAACGCCTTCTCTGCCATCTTCGACTCCAACCTCACCTCTTTGATCACGGGTATCATCCTCTTCTCAGCAGGAACCGGCCCTATCAAGGGATTCGCTACCACGCTCATCATCGGTATCGTTTGCTCATTCTTCACGGCTGTATGGCTCACACGTATCGTGTATGAGCACTTCGTGAACCGTGAGAAGTGGCTCGACCTGACGTTCACAACGAGCATCTCACGCAACATGTTCAAGGACACCAAATACAAGTTCATGAGTACGTATAAGAAGTCGTTCACCGTCTTCGCTGTTCTTGTGGCTGTTGGTGTTGTGTCTCTCATCGTCAGAGGACTGAGCCAGTCAATTGACTTCACGGGAGGACGTAACTTCAAAGTGGAGTTTGCTAAGCCGGTGGATATCGAATCCACTCGGTCAGTTCTTCAGGGGAACCTTGTGGATAAAGAAAACCAGGAGGCTGTCAACACGAATGTGATTGCGCTGGGAACAGAGGGCAACAGCATCCGTGTGACCACGAACTATAAAATCAAGGACAACGGTGCAACCGTGGACCAGGAGATTGAGAAAATCCTCTACGACTCATTCGTTCAGGCTGGTCTCGTTGACAAGAACGTGACGCTCGACGCGTTTATCGACCGCGACAACCGCGAGGGTGGTTCTATCATCAGCTCGCAGAAGGTAGGGCCGTCAATCGCCAAGGATATCACCTACAAGGCTTTCATCAGCGTGTTCCTTGCCATCGTTGCCATCTTCCTCTACATCCTCCTGCGTTTCCGCAACGTGGCTTACTCTGTGGGATCTATCGTGGCGTTGGTTATCGATACCTTCATGATTATCGCACTCTACTCCATCTGTTACGGATGGATCGGGTTCTCACTTGAGATCGACCAGACGTTCATCGGTGCTGTCTTGACCGCCATCGGTTACTCTATCAACGACAAGGTGGTGGTGTTCGACCGTATTCGTGAGAACTTCAAGCTCTATCCGAAACGTGATCCGCAGCGTATTTTCAACGAGTCGCTCAACCAGACGCTCACACGTACCATCAACACGTCTGTGTCAACGTTGATCGTGTTGCTCGCCATATTCATCTTCGGTGGTGACTCCATACGCTCCTTCGCTTTCGCCATGATTCTTGGTGTGGTATTCGGCACGTGCTCGTCTATCTTCATCGCTGCGCCTACCGCTTATCTCGTGATGGGACGTAAGATCAAGGGTGCTGAGACTGAGGAGCCTGCACCTGTGGCAGCAAAGAAATAATCCCAGTATAATCTGTATATAAAAAAACCGCGGCTTCAACCGCGGTTTTTTTTGTTCTGCCCCCACAATGCCAAATATTCTAAAAGAACATAAACCTCCTGCCCCCATAATTCCCATTTACCCCATTCAACCTAAAACTCCCATCCCTCCCATTTATCCCATTCCTCCCATGCACCACATATTCTGATATAAATATAAACCCGTAAATTAGGTTTGTTTTTCAAATAAATCATCAAGCACCACTTCCGATGTTACGATTCCAGAGTGTTTGTTATGGGCAATTCCAAATGTTGTGATCATGGTGATGATCGCCGTTTTCCGGGTTTTTGTCTCAAGAATAAACTGGGATTTTCTTTCTCTCAGTCGGTTTTCATACTGTTTGTCAATAACATATAAATCATTGGCGAATTTAATTTCACACAGGTTTATGATTCGGTCGGCACGTTCTATCACCAAATCGATTTGTGCTCGTTGTTCCTGTTTTGTACTTCGCCAGACGGTTGAAGTCGTGAGCTGTCCATTAATGCCTAGACGTTTCTTGATGCCTTCGAGATGGTTCAGACAAAGCAACTCGAAGCTGAATCCTTGCCAGCTGTTCACCTGAGATGTGTTGATGGAATGTGACCATCTTTCTGTGTCTCGGTCTTGCTGACCATCTGCATACTTATAATAAAACAACGTGTAGAAATCCTTGATACGGTAAATCATGTTGTTTTTTTTGTTGCCGTACCGCATATAACTGAAGATGAAATCACAGCGCTCCAAATCTTTCAGTGTTTTTGAAAGTGTCTCGCCCTCGATGCCTGTCTTTTGGATAATCTCGTTTCTGCTCATTCCTTCTCTTTTTTCTGCTAAGGACCTGACAACAGAGATGTAGTTCACAGGATTGTTGAAGAGCGAGGAATATAATTCTGCGTATTCTATTTTCAATGGAGCATTGCTGCCGGAGAAGAATAGACGGTCAATGTTTTGGACCAGACTCAATGAGGGGTCAAGCAATGTCAAATAAAACGGAACGCCACCCAGAATCATGTAACATTGCGCTATCTGGTATCTGTCCCATTGAAAATGGTAATAATCAAGGAATTTCTCCACCTCATGGAGTGTGAAAGGACGGAGATAAATATGCCGTGTGATACGGTTGAACAGACCTCCCTTGTGATGTAGCAGCTTATCCACAATCCATGATGTGGCAGAGCCACAGGCAATAAGCACGATGTCGTTCCGACTTGCTGCCCATCCGTTCCAGAAGTGTTCGAGAGCCTGAATGAAGCCGGATTTCGAATGATCTATCCAAGGCATCTCGTCTATAAAAATCACATGCTTTGATTTTGGTCCGGCTTTTGTTGACTCTATGAGTTGGATAAGCCCGTTGAAAGCATCAAACCAGTTCCGGATTTTTGGGATAGTTGCTGGTAGAGCTGACTGATTGATCAAAGCCATGGAGAAGATGGCTAACTGCTGTTGGTTGGAGATGTTTTGTACTCCCGTATAGCTGAACGTGAATCTGTTTTTAAAAACATGGTTCACCAGATGGGTCTTGCCAATTCGACGTCGGCCAAACACCACAACGAATTCTGATTTGTCACTAGTCATACATTTCTCTAACGCTGATATTTCGTTTTGCCGACCAATGATTTTTGTTGTTTTCATCTTTTTTGTTTATTTTTCGCCAAAGTTAGTGATTTTTCTTGAATTCTGACGTGTTATTTAAATATTTTTCGCCAAAACTTCATAAAATTATCAAGTTTTGGCGGATTATCATCGTATAAGTCTCCAAAACTTCATAAAATTATCAAGTTTTGGCGGATTATTTGTTTTGAATTCATGGTGTAATTAAACCTCCGCTCCAGATGGTTTTTGTCAAACGAATAACAAAGCTGAAAGCAGCTATCCGGATGGTTTTTGTTGAACGAAGTGTTTTTTGTGCGAAACGAAGTTGAGCATTTTTTTGTTTTGTCTTTTACCTACAATTCTGTCGTTGTAAGCCCTGTCGGAATCACCCAAGCCCTC
>JAEEGI010006606.1_pt1 | contig 26152 bp, 27 predicted proteins | sample 8958751 | NCBI WGS metagenome assembly JAEEGI01 (sample SAMN16246545, study PRJNA631951) | gut metagenome | biome: gut microbiome; feature: rumen; material: KS-attached | host: Bos | place: Iran: Karaj | collected 2018-10
CTCGTGGTTTCGGCGACGATCGATAAAAGGGGCAAACTGATCGGCGATCCTTATTTCGAGACGTACGGACAAATCCATTTCCGGGATGCCGAGAGTATGAGACAAGAGTTCTGCGAAGCTGTACGCCGCGCCGTGCGCCATGATTCGGGCGCCGATGACGAATACCTGAAAAAGCAGATCGTCCTGCGCTGCAAGGAGTTGCTTCGCAAGTATCTGCACAGTGCTTCACCTGTCATTCCGATCATCACGCGGCTTGATTGAGCTGTGTGAGTCTGACATCAGCGTTCCAGGGTGAAATGCGGCTTGAAGCCTTTGTTGAGAGTGACGCTCTTTGGTGAAAGGTGGATATGCATGAACGAGTTTGTCGCAAGCCTGATTCAGGGCCTGATTCAGGGACTGACGGAGTATCTGCCCGTCAGCAGTTCGGCACATTTGACAATATTTCAGCATCTGGCGGGGATCCAGGGATCATCGATCGCTTTTGACCTGCTGTTGCACCTTGCTACGGTCGCTGCGACGATTACATACTTTTTCAGGGACATCGTCGAGTTGGTTTGCGAGTTTTTTACAAGCTTCCGGTTGCCGGTCGGCCGCAAAAGGGAAGGCTGGTATTTTGGCTGGGCCGTGATCCTGGGTTCGATCCCCACGGCTGTCATCGGACTGGTGCTTAAACCCCTTGTCGAGGCGCTGTCACAGTCGCTGACGTTCGTCGGCTGTGCACTGTGTGTGACGGCTGCGTTGCTGCTTGCGTTATCTTTTTTGCGCCCCGGAACAAAAAAGATCTGCGTTTCGATCGGCGTCATCGTTGGCGTCGCGCAGGGGCTGGCCGTCTTCCCGGGGATCTCACGCTCAGGACTGACGCTTTTGGCCGGCATCCTCTGCGGTTTAAGTGCTGTTGAAGCATTTCGTTTTTCGTTTTTGCTTTCGCTGCCGGCCGTATGCGGTGCGGCGCTACTGGAACTTCGTCATTTTGACGGTGTGCTGCCGGCAGGGTGTGCGGCGGCAATGGCAGTGGCGTTCGTTTTTGGCGTCATTTCGCTGTGCCTTGTCCACAGAGTCGTCGTGAGCGGGCGCTGGCGCTTCTTTGCCGCTTACTGCGCTGTCGTCGGGCTCTGCGTGATCTTTTGTCTGTAACATGAAAGACGTTCATATTATCCTTGCCTCGGCCAGCCCCAGGAGAAAACAGCTTTTGGAGCAGTTAGGCTGGAAGTTTGAGATCGTTGCCCCCCGTGTGGACGAGAGCATTTTGCCGAAAGAGACGCCTTCGCAGCTGGTCACACGGCTTGCTCGACTAAAAGGCGAGGCTGTGGCCGCGGCGAATCCCTATTCGCTGGTGATCGCTTCGGATACGGTCGTGGCTTCTGAGGACGACGAAATCTTCGGCAAGCCGAAGGACCAAGGCGATGCTGTGCGGATGCTTGGTGAGCTGGCAGGGAAGACGCATCACGTTTTCAGCGGGCTGGCGCTGTTCTGGAACGGTCAGCGCGTTGAAGGCTGCTCGAAAACCTGCGTCGTCTTCCGTGAACTTAACGACGACGATATAGACGCCTACGCCGCATCCGGCGAATGGCGAGGTAAAGCAGGTGGCTACGCGATCCAGGGGTTAGGCGCGCTGCTCATCGAACGGATCAGCGGGGACTATTCTACGGTCGTCGGCTTGCCGTTGGCGTTGCTTGGACAAATGATGGGACAATTAGGCTTTTCGCTTGGACAAATGTGGGAGGCGTGATGATATGAAGAGAAAAATCTCTGTTTTCTGGGGGATGTTGCTGTTTGCCGCTTTGCTAGCCGCTCCCGCGCTCCTGTGGAGAGTATCGCATGAGCGTGCTTCACGCTCGTCGCTGATCCTGTTTGATTTACTTGAGCTTCATGCCTTTAAATCCGAAAACACCGAGAAAACGTTCCAGAATCTGATGGGTTCCGGCGTATCGGCTTTCCTTGCGCCGGAGTTCACGGCTGAAGAGCTGAAAAAAGGCGTGCTTGAAAACGTCGCCGTTTTGCCCGTCGCCGAGCTTGCGCCGGAAATCGCCGGAAAGTTTTCCTCACGGTGGGGAACAGCCCTTGCGATCTCTGATGCGGAGATCGTTCCGGAACAGATTACATATCTGGAAAAGCGTTTCCACGAAGGCGAACGCGTTGCTGCCGGAAAAACAACCTATTACCGTCTTCCTTTCAGCTACGCCCAACTGGAAAAAACGGGTCTGCTTCCCGATCTCGAATCCATGGCCTACCTCTCGCAGGCCGGCGTGCCGCTCGTCTTTGCGCCCGCTCAGGGCTATGCCGGGACGAGCAGCGAATTGCTTGACACACTGTCATACCTCTGCGAACGTTTCGCGACGGTTAAGGCGTTGTGCCCTGCCGGCGAGATCGCCGCTTCTCAGAACAGCGCACATGAGCTGGGGCAATTCGCCCGAGATCGCGGTTTGCTGATGGCGCAGGTTGAGTTTTCACGTCAGTACGGCGCTGCACGACAGGTTGCGGCGTCGTGGCCGAACGTTGTTTCGCTCCACGGCGTTGACCGCGAAGAAGTGCTCAAACGCAGCATCATCCGCCAGATCATGCTCAATCGTCTGTTCCGTGCGGCCGAAGAGCGCGAAGTGCGCCTTCTTGTATTGCGGCTTGATCCGCTACGGGCGCAGGCGGCCAGTCTCGACGACTATTGCCGCGATGTCCGCGCCCTGCGCACCCGTCTTGATAACGGCGGCTTTGCTCGTTTGTGGCCTTCTGCCGCACCGCGGGTGGCGAAGTTCTGGCCGATCATCGCAGCTTTTGCGCTTTCGCTTTTGCTGATCGCTCTTGCGATGCGGATTTGGGAGCGTTTTTCTGATGTTTCCTTGCTCTCTGAAACGAAAAACGTACTGATCGCATTTGGCGCGGCGTTGCTGTTGGGGGGCACGTCGCTGTTTGCCTCGCTGCCTTTGCGGCTGAGCGGTGCTCTTGCTGCGGGACTGCTGGCGACGGAGGCTTCGCTCGTGGCGATGGAGCGATGGAAGGTGCCTCTGCGCGGCGTCGTAGAAGCTCTTGTGCTCGTGACCCTTGGCGGACTTGTGATCGCCGGTTGCTTTTCCACGCCGCTTTATATGTATCGCCTTTCCACGTTCAGCGGCGTTAAGCTCAGTCTGCTGATGCCTCCAGCGCTGATTCTTCTTATCGACCTTCACAGGCGCGAGCATCCCGAGGGACTTGCGCAGATCCTCAGCCGCCCACCGCTTTGGGGCGAGCTGGCTTTAGCCGGCGTGATCGTTGTGGGGGCTCTTGTTATGGTTCTACGCAGCGGCAATTATGGATTCGTCTCGACGGCTGAGATCCTTTTCCGCGACTGGATCGAAAAGATCCTTGGCGCACGTCCGCGCACAAAGGAATTCCTGATCGGTTACCCGGCGCTTGTCTGCTGGTACTACCTTAAACGCGCCGATCTCTGGTGCAGATGGCGTGAAGTTCTGCGCCTTGCCGTCTCGCTTGCTTTTTCGTCGGCGGTCAACAGCTTCTGCCACTTCCACACGCCGCTTTCGCTGACGCTGCTGCGTGGTGTGAACGGCTGGTGGACGGGGCTCGTTTTCGGTTGCGCGATCCTTGCCAGTTCACTCCTGATCGGCCGCCCCGTGTACAATCGTGTGAAGGGTCTTTTTTCATAACATGTCCCGCCGCTGGAAAGTGCTTCTGTGCGGCTATTACGGCATGGGCAACGCTGGTGACGAATTTCTGGCGTCCGCTTCCATTGCGTTGCTTGAACGCTGTGGGCTGAAACGTGACGAGATCGTCATGCTTTCCGGTGATACAGCAGAAAGCGAGCGGGTCCATGGCGTGCGCGCTTTTGATCGCTGGAACTGGCGTGAGATCGTCATTGCCGCAAAAAACAGCGAAACCTTGCTGCTGGGCGGCGGCGGTATCTTTCAGGACAGTTCCGGTCTCCTCAGTCCATGGTATTATTGGGGCGTAATGAGGATCGCTTCGTTGTGCGGCTGTCGCCTCTGGGCTGCTGGACAGTCCGTCGGTCCGTTGCGCAGTCCGGTCAGCCGTGCTTTGGCGCGGAATGCCTTTTCCCTGTGTTCGGCCGTGACCGTACGGGACGAACGCTCGCATGAGTTCCTGAAACGAGGCGCTCTGCTGGCCGACGATCTCGTCCTGACCCTTCCATGTGGGGCGTCCGAACGTAAAGGAAACGGCGTGCTCGTTAATTTCCGTCCCTGCGGTGGATTGGAAAGGAAAGCCGCTCAGGACTTTTCCGCTTTGGAATGGACGCGCGGACGGAGCATCATCGGCGTAGCGATGAGCGACGAAGACGCGCGCCTGATGGAGACGTTGCAACGGGAAAAGATCATCCGGTTGGATGATTTGCGGCTGTGTACGGTCGAAAACTGGAGCGAAACATTCAGCGACGGCGAATATGCCTGGGGAATGAGGCTCCATTTCGGCGTTTTCTGTCTCAAGCGCGGTATTCCCTGTACGCTTGTCCCTTACGATCCGAAAGTTTCTGATTTTGCTGTTCGCTGGGGAGCAAAACAGTGGCCTGACTGCAGCCGTCCAGAGGAGTGGAGCCTGGCTGATGAGCTTGACGTCGCGATAAGTACCACGATCACGGCGTTTGCCGATAGTTTCAGAAATGCAGTGCGCCCTTAGAGTGTGGTATGATAGGCGCTGTTTAAATAAATCATCTGCGGGAGGTGTTCGGTAAATGGAGATCCGCATCAACGGGTTGACCAAAGTTTTCCCTCCAAATATACAGGCGCTGAGCGACATCTATCTTGACATCGCCGAAGGAGAGTTCGTTTATCTGATCGGCACGACCGGCTCTGGAAAGACGACGCTGATGCGACTATTGACGCGCGAAGTTCTGCCGACGCGTGGTCAGGTCATCATAGCCGGGCAGGATCTGCGTCGCATTTCCTCTTCGAGTCTGCCGTATTATCGCCGCAATATCGGCGTTGTCTTTCAGGACTACAAACTCCTGCCGTATCTCAGCGCGTGGGAGAACGTCGCGTTTGTCCTCGAAGCCTGTGGAGTTCCTCGCTCCGAGACCCGCGAGCGCACCGATGACGTGATCGACAGAGTCGGTCTGTGGAATCGCCGTATGCTTCGTCCTGATCAGCTTTCCGGCGGTGAGCAGCAGCGCGTCGCGATCGCCCGTGCCATCGTCAACGCCCCGAGACTGTTTCTGGCCGACGAGCCGACGGGCAATCTTGACGTTCGCACAGCCGAGTACGTGATGAAATTACTTCTTTCCATCCATGCCGCAGGAACGACCGTGATCGTTGCCACACACGACCAGCATCTTGTTGATATCTACCGTCAGCGAGTGGTCGAGCTGCATATGGGCCGCCTCGTGCGCGATGAACGAGAAGGGAGGTATGGCATCAGTGGGAACTTATAGATACGTTATAAGAGACACCTGCCGTCTTTTCTTCCGTCATTGGGGACTGAGCCTGCTGACGCTGTGTACCGCGGCTTCGATCTTTTTTCTGCTTGGGGGAAGCCTTCGTCTGGCGCTGTACGCGCATAAAGTCTCGCAAAACGTCCAGGGCAGTCTGATCATGCAGGCGTATACGTCGTCAGAAAATGCGGCAGGCGCTGTGCGTGACGCGCTGGCGGGCAACGTTGACATCGAAGAGATCCGCCTTGTATCGCCGCAGGAAGCTCTTGAAGTCCTTCGTGCCAAGCTGGGTTCGCAGGCGCAGTCGATGATGCCGGCCGGCGACGTTCCTCTTCCTTGGACGGTCGAGATCAAGCTGCGTGACGCTTCGCTCTCGGCGGCCGTGGCGAAAGAGCTGTCCGGCATGACCGCGATCGACGAGATCATGTACGCCGGCAATCTCAGTACGCGGCTGACGAAAATCGCAGCGCTGATCACCAACATCGCGATGGCGATCCTTGTCATTGCCGTGCTCGTCAGTGGTCTTGTGTTCTACAATATGATCCGGATCAGCATTTATTCGCGCCGTCAGGAGATCTCCGTTATGCTGCTCGTCGGCTCGACGCGGTCCTATGTGGCTTCGCCGTTTCTGATGCATGGTATGATCCTCGGTCTTCTGGGGGCGATCATTGCGATCGTTCTGCTTCATTACGGACAGTCGTACATCGCCGGCACGCTCGACGAGGTCCTCCCGTTCCTCAGCAGCCAGCTGCAATGGCGCGAGCAGGCGCTTCTCGATCAGGTCCTGCTGGCTATCGGTTTTGCGACAGGCTGGATCTACAGCTACATTGCCGTGCGCCGCTACATTCGCGAAGCGGCGAAACCTCTATGACAGGTCCTGGCATGAAAACTGTGCGCATACACACAACACTAGCTCTGCTCCTTGGGCTCGTGTTTGCCCGGTCAGCGTTTGGAGCCGCGATCGACGATCGTATTTCCGAGCAGAAAAAGCAGCTTGCTCTGCTCAATAAGAGGATCGAGTATCACTCAAAAGAATTGGCGCAGGCGAAGAAAAAGGAAAAGAGCTATTTGCGCGAATTGTCGGTTTTCGATCATCGCGTCAAGCAGTCCGAATCGCAAATCGAGCTTCTTGACCTGCAGATCGAGAAAAACGAGGATGAGATCGCACGTCTTAATGAAGATATCGGCGTGCATCAGAAAAAAGTCGATGAATTGCGGGCAATGCTCGCCCAGCGCTATGTAGCGATTTATAAATACAGCGGCGTTTCCGATCTCAACGTGCTGCTGTCGGCCAACGATCTGGCCGATTTGAACAACATGACGTATCTCCTGAAAAGACTGAGCCGTCAGGACGAGAACGTTGTGGAAGAGCTGAAAAACGAGATCCTTGCCCTCGAGACCGACAAACTCAATCAGGAAAAGACTCAGGGCGAACTCGTCATGCGCAAAAAAAAGCGCGAGCGCGAGCGTGAGAGCAACACGCGCGCGGGAGCGCAGCGCCGCGAGCTTCTTGAACGCATTGACAAGGAAAAGAGTGTCCATCTGGCGGCCATGAAGGAAATAGAAGAGGACCAACGTGCACTGCAGAAAAAGGTGGACGAGCTCCTCAAAAAACGCGCGGCTGAACGTGCAGCTGCCCGCAAAAACAATCCTTCTGCGCCTGTGCCGACTCCCCACAGCGGCAAATTCATCTGGCCCGTGCCCGATCGACGCATCACCAGCAACTTCGGGATGCGCGTCCATCCCAAATTCCGTACAAGAAGTCAGCACTCGGGGATCGACATCGGTTCGCCCAAGGGCACTCCGATCAAGGCAGCCGGCAACGGAGAGGTCATTTTTACAGGCTGGCTGAGGGGGTATGGACAGGTTGTCATCATTGACCACGGTGGCGGCTATTCGACCGTTTACGCTCACATGAGCAAGATCCTTACCGATGAGGGCCAAGCCGTCAAGACGGGAACACTCATCGGCCAAGTGGGGCAGACCGGCGTCGCTACGGGACCGCATCTCCATTTTGAGGTCCGCGTGAACGGCAAGGCGCAGAACCCCCTGAGATATTTGTGATCGTTTTATTTGTTCGCAGGAGAACACTATGAAAAAGTTGAAAAGATTTAGAGACATCACGCTTGGCTTGCTCGCCGGCGTCCTGCTGACGACGCTGATCTCGGCCGTCCACGCTGACAAGGGAGATTTCTTCCAGGTTGCGCCCTTTTCGGTCGATTCGCTCTGGCTCCTCAAGCAGGCGCGCGTGATCGTAGAGGCCTATCAGGTCGATGCGGCGAGCAGCGACGTTGAAGAGAGCGCGATGGTCCACGGCGCGATGCGCGGCATGCTGAGTGCCTGGAAAGATCCGTACACCCGTTTCCTCGACCCTGAGCAGCTTGAAGAGGAAAAAACGTCGCTGGAGGGCTCGTTCGGCGGCCTCGGTATCAACATCGCCAGCCGTGACGGCAAGATCCTTATTATCAACCCGATCGAAGGCACGCCGGCTGACCGTGCCGGAATGCGTCCCATGGACGAGATCGTGCGCGTGAACAACGACATCGTCATCGGCTGGGAGCTTGATAAAGTCGTCAAGCTGCTCCGCGGCGATCCCGGCACGGAAGTTACCGTGGGTGTGCGCAGGCCCGGCGAAACAAAGCTGATCGATTTCAAGATCGTGCGCGACATCATCAAGATCGAGACCGTCAAATCCGAGATGCTTGACAACAAGATCGGCTATATCCGCTTGCGCCAGTTCATCAAGACCAGCGCACCGGACGTGGGCAAGGCAGTCATCGACCTCAAGAACAAGGACGCCCGCGGACTGATCCTCGATCTACGCAACAATGGCGGCGGGCTGCTGGATTCTGCCCGTGACATCTGCGACCTTTTTATCGACGGCGGAATCGTCGTCTCAACAAAGGGACGCGTCGATTCGGCAAACGAGGAGTTCTACGCCAACGAGGGCGTACTGACGAAACTGCCGCTTGTCGTGCTTATCAACGAAGGCAGCGCCAGCGCTTCCGAGATCGTTTCCGGCGCTCTGCGCGACCGCAACAAGACGCTTCTGATCGGTGCGAAGAGTTTCGGCAAGGGGTCTGTTCAGGTGCTGTTCAACCTTTCCGACGGCTCAGGCATGTTTGTGACGACAGCGCGTTACTTCACGCCTAACGGAGTGCGGATTGACCACGTCGGCCTCTCGCCGGACATTTACGTCAAGTCAGTATGGAACGACGATGAACTCGACGCAGTTCTCGAAGGTTCGAACGACAAGACCGGCTCTGACGATAAATCAGCGAACAAAGTCGTAAAGAAAGAGCAGGATAAGCAGAAAGGAAACGGCGAAACGAAGAAAAAACGCCGCGATCCTCAACTGGAAAAGGCGCAGGCGACAGTTCTCCGCCTGATCGCAGGTGAAAAGCCCGAAGCGCTGCGCGATCCCGAGCCTGTTGTTGCCTCTGCAGATATCAAGCTTGTTTCCGAGGATACGAAGCCCCTTTCCGCTGATGTGTCTTCGGTGAGCGGGGACACGGCGCCTGTAAAGGAGAAATGAGAAGCCGCTGGCTTTTTGCAACATGCGTGGCTGTTTTGCTGGCCGCGGTCAGTCTGAGCCTTCCGTATGTGGCGCGGAGCGTCTTTCGCCCTGACCGAGCCCGAGAAGAGTTACTTTCTGCCGTCGTACAGGAAAAGACTGGAGAGGCTGAAGTGCCCGAAAGTCCACGCGAGCCTTCACGCGAAGTTAAGCCACCGCTTCGCCGTGTCCCGATCATCACGATCACGCATGAGCCGGAGCCGCACTTCGTTTCGTTTGACGATCCGCCCCAGCCTTTGCCGGTCATTTCGGAGGACGATGGTAAGGACGGGCCGATCCTGGCGTTGGTCATCGACGACTTTGGCTATAACGCGAACATCGCCTCACGGATCCTTAAACTGAAGCTGCCCGCGACGTGGGCGATCATCCCGAACGCGCCGCACAGTGAGAGCGTCGCTGCTCTGGCGGCGAAGCACGGACAGCCGTTTATCATGCACATTCCCATGCAGGCACTTGGCGACCCGGACGGCGGCCGTGATTATCTGATCGGGACAGATACCTCCGCGGCGAAGATCGAAACTGTCGTTGCCATGTTGAAGGAGCGTTTCCCGAAGGCAATCGGCGCGAACAATCACCGTGGATCAAAGGCTACCTCGCACGTCCCGGCGATGCGTGCGTTCATGAAAGCATTTGCAGAAACCGGCTGGGGATTTATCGACAGCCGTACATCGCCCAAGTCGGTTGCCGAAAGTTTAGCGAGGGAGTATCGTATCCCTGTCGCGCACAATGTAGCGTTCATCGACGGCTCAACGGATCTGAGTACGATGAAGCGCCAGTTTTCGCTTGCGCTGCGCATCGCGCGAAAACAGGGCGCGGCCGTGGCGATCTGCCATGCGCGTGAAAAAACGATGCCGTTTTTGACGTATCTGAGTACACTGGACACAAAACCCGTCCGCCTCGTTGGGGCCGACGTGGTGTGGAAACGGCGAAACGCCGTTAAGGAGGAAAAACGATGAAGGGTAAAATCGAAGCGCTGATCGGCGCTCAGTGGGGAGACGAGGGAAAAGGCCGCGTCGTCGATTCCATCGGCTCGAAGATCGATATCTTTGCGCGCTATCAGGGCGGTGCCAATGCCGGACACACCGTGTACGTTGACGGCGAAAAGTACGTGTTCCGCCTTCTTCCTTCGGGAATGCTGTATCCCGGCAAGACCTGCATGATCGGCAACGGCGTCGTCGTCGATCCCGAGCAGCTCATCAAGGAAATGAGCGAGCTGCGCGCCAAGGGCAAGGACCGCGCCTGCCTGCGCGTGAGCGGTGCGGCGCATGTCGTCATGCCTTATCATAAGCTGTTCGATAACCTCCAGGAGGAATCGCGCGACAGCAGCCACAAGATCGGCACAACCGGCCGCGGTATCGGCCCCTGCTATGTCGATAAGTATACGAGGATCGGCATCCGCATGGAAGACCTGCTTGACGAGCACGTCCTTCGCGAAAAGCTGAACGTCGCTCTTGCCGAGAAAAACCGCATCCTCTCCGGCGTATACGGCAAAGAGCCGCTCGCGCTCGATCCTATTTACGAACAGGCGTTGAACTGGGGTAAGACGCTCCAGCCTTATATCGCAGACGTTTCCGTCGAAGTCTACGAAGCGCTTGAAAGCGGCCAGACCGTGCTCTTTGAGGGCGCGCAGGGAACATTGCTTGACGTCGACCACGGCACATACCCGATGGTCACCAGTTCCAATCCCGTTTCGTCCGGAGGGTGCATCGGTCTGGGCATCGGCATGAAGTATGTCGATCGCGTCATCGGTGTCGCCAAGGCTTATCTCACGCGCGTCGGCTCAGGCCCGTTCCCCACGGAAGATTTCGGCCCCGACGGTGAGGAGATCCGCCGCAAGGGCGGCGAGTTCGGCGCCGTTACCGGCCGTCCACGCCGCTGCGGCTGGCTCGATCTCGTCGCACTCCGCTACGCAGTGCGTGTCAACGGACTGACCTGTCTGGCCCTGACGAAGCTCGACATCCTCACTGGCTTTGATGAGATCAAAGTCTGCAACTCGTACAAGTCTGGCGACGCCACGCTGACCAACTTCCCCTCGGCGATCGCCAAGCTGGAAAAAGTCGAACCGATCTATTACACCCTGCCTGGCTGGAAGGAAGACATCTCGACCGCGCGCAAGTTTGAGGACCTGCCTGCCAACGCTCAGGCGTATGTGAAGCACATCGAAGAAGTCACTGGCGTGCCCGTCGTCCTGATCGGCGTTGGCCCAGACCGCGAACAGCTGATTCTGCGTGGACTGTAAAATTCTCAAAGCAATGGCCGCTCTGCATTGTGCTGAGCGGCCATTGTCATAACGAATGGCCAAAATCGTTCGCCTCGAACGAAGATTTAAGCGATAATTGAAGTGCAAAGATTTCGAGAGAAAGCCCCTTTACAAATAAATCTTTTGTGCTAGAATACTCGTTGTGTTCGAGAAAGAAGGGCCGCTAGCTCAGTTGGTCAGAGCACTCGGCTGATAACCGAGAGGTCAGAAGTTCAAATCTTCTGCGGCCCACCAATAGGTTTTACAAGCCACGACGTTTGTCGTGGCTTTTTTCGTATGAAAGAATCTGCGCGATTTTCAAAAATTGCTGATTTTACGTATGTCAAAACGTCGCAATTCTGTTATAGTAAGAACGAAGAGACCGTCCTCGCAAAAACGGGGGTGGCGAAAGGAGTTGATACCATGAAACGGGTCGATTCGATCGTTCTTCATGGGCATCTTGGATTGCGCGTACAAGGCAGGCATAGGCAATGATCCGCGTCGATATGCACTTTCACAGCACGTGTTCCGACGGCAGCGATTCGCCGGAGGCGCTGGCGCGTCTGGCGAGAAAACGCGGCTGTGCCGTGGTATCGCTCACCGATCACGATACGATGGAAGGCGTGCCGGCCTTTCTGACAATGTGCCGGCGTCTGGGTCTGCGGGCTGTTTCCGGTGTGGAGATCTCGGCGGAGTATTCGGGCACGCTGCACATTCTTGGTTATAACTACGATATTGATCATGCCGATTTTCAGAGAGCTCTTAAGACGATCCAGAGACACCGTGACGAGCGCAACGTCAAGATCCTCGCACGTCTTAACGAGTTTGGCATCCCGCTGACCATGGAAGACGTGCAGCGTGAGGCCGGCGTGGGAGTGATCGGGCGTCCGCATTTCGCGTTTGCGCTGATTCGCCGCGGCATCGTACACGATATGATGTCGGCCTTTTCGGAGTATCTGGGACGGTCGGGGCAGGCGTATGTCCACAAGGTCAGCCTCTCTCCCGAGGCGACGATCGCGGCCATTCGTGATGCTGGCGGCGTGGCGGTGTTGGCTCACCCGGTACAGACGTGTGCGGATCCAAAAAAGCTGCCGGAGATCCTGCGCTGGCTCAAGTCGCTCGGGCTGTGGGGAGTCGAATGCTATTCGGGCCATCATGATCCTGCCCAGGTGGAGGAGTACAAGCAGCTGGCAGCCGCGCACGGGCTTGAAGTGACGGCAGGTTCCGACTATCATGGGCGCGGCCGTCCCGGTTATCACTTCGGCATTGCCGTGCCTGAGACGATGCTGCCGTGGGCGCGGCTTGGCATTCGTATGTGAGGTCGGTCATGGATAAACGCTCTGCGGCGGTTCTGCTCGAAAGGACGATCGAGCTTGCGCAAAAGCGCGGCGCTAAGGCATCGGAGTGTTCGTGGGCGAGCGGCGCTTCCGGTTCGTTTTCTGTCTGTGACGACGCGCTTGAACGCAGCCGCACGTCGCGTTTTTTTGCGGTGGGACTGCGCGTGCTGGACGGAGAGAACCGTCAGGGCGTGGCAAGTCTGACCGATTTTGACGGCGACGTTGTTTCCGAACTCTGCGACGCTGCTTTTGCCAATGCGCGCGGTAACGCTCCCGAGGACGACGTAGTTTTTGCGGAAAAGTCGCCTACGCCCGCCGGGCAGGACCTTGGCGTTTACGATCCGGCTTTGCCGGAATGGCCGGTTGAGGAGCAGATCGAGCTATGTCTGGCGATGAGCCGCGAGGCACGCGCTTTGGACGCGCGCGTACGCGGAGTGCGCTCCAGCGCAGTGCATTCGCTTTCCGGCGAGATGCAATCGCTCAACAGCTTCGGCGCGTTTTACGAAAGCAAAATGACGAGCGGCTCTCTGAGCATGACGCTGCTTGCGAATGACGGCGAGGCGACGGAGATCAACGGCGCGTCGAACGAGGCGAGGTCGCGCGCGCGGCTGCTTGCTCTTTTGCCAGTGCGGGAAGCAGTGGAGAACTCCGTTCGTCTGATGAACAGCAGGCCGCTGCGTTCGGGACGGTATACGCTTGTTCTGGAGCCTGCGGTGACGGCGTCGTTTCTGACGGTGCTGGCCGATCTGTTCTGCGCCTCGAACGTGTGCAAGGATCTGTCGCTGCTCGCCGGCCGTCTGGGCGAGCCGGTGGCGTCGAAATCGCTGACGCTGATCGACGACGGCCGTCTGTTTGCCGGTTCCGGTACTTCGCATTGCGACAGCGAGATGATCCAAACGCAGAAAACTACCGTGCTTGACCGTGGCCGCGTCGTTCGCTGGCTGTGCAATCTTCAGTACGGGAAAAGGCTGGGCTTCCCTTCGACGGGAAATTGCGCGCGCGGTCTGGATTCGCTACCCGACGTGGATGTGAATAATTTTTACGTAGTCCCGGGAGATCGTGACTGTGAGACGATCATTGCCGCCCTCGGAAAGTGTTTTCGCGTTGCCGAACTGATGGGGCTGCACACGGTCGATCCCGTCACGGGCGACTTTTCCCTGGGAGCCCGAGGCGTGTATTATGAACATGGCGCGAGCTTGCCTGTGGCACAGGTGACGATCGCCGGTAATCTGCTCGATTTTCTGAAACAGATCACGGAGGTCGGTTCCGATCTCAGATTCTTTGGCCGCTTCGGCGGTTGCACGATGGTGGTGGAAGACATTGCGGTGGCTGGAACGTAGAATAATACGCCTGCTGTTGGGCGCGCTCGTGCTTCTGGCCCTGTGCGCACCGTGTTCCGCTCAGCGCTGGCGCTGGTCGGCGAAGGGTATTTCCGGCAGTGCCGAGACGCGTGTTTTCGGCCCTGTGCGCATGGCTGCCGTCGATGAGATCGCCGAAGGGCTTGGCTATACCGTGCGGCAAGAAAAAAGCGAGCTTGTGGTCGCATCAGGCACAGGATTGCGCTTCGTTCACGGCGCAGCCCTCGTATGGCTTGGATACAGCGTGATCCCGCTCCCGGCACGGACGCGTGTCGAGCACGGTCATTGGTGGATCGAGACTGATGCGGCGCTGAGGGTTTTCTCTCAGTTTCTGAAGCGCAACGGCCGTAATCTGAATCTGCAATGGTCAGGAGCGGCCGGACCTAAGCGTGTCGACCCTCCTGAGCCGCCGCGGCCGAAGACGCCTCCGCCGGCAAAAGTTGTTCCGCCTCCGCCCGTCGTGAGATCTTCATTGCGTCTTCCGGGACTGAAAAACGTACGCTGGGGCGGAGAAGGCCAGAATATTCGCGCCGTGCTCGACCTTGAGGGCAACGAAGAACCGGCCTTTACGGCAGACGGCCGGAAGGTCACCGTGCAACTGTCACCGCTTGAACCATCCCTTTCCGCACGTCTCCCTGTTTCGCGCGAGGACGTATTGCTGGAAATTGCCGGCGGGAATCCGGCGCGATTGAATTTCCTCCATCCGGGACGCAGTGCGAAGGCGTTCGTTCTGCACGAACCGCACCGCCTTGTCATCGACTTCAAGCGCGATGGCGCGTCACTTTCCGAAGTACCGCCGCCTGCCATCAGACCTCCGGAGCGCGAAAGACCGCCGGCTCCTCAGCCCGACAGGAAGGTCCTTCCGGATAAAAAACAACATCCAAATCGTCCTGCTACGGTCAAGTCGAAAAAACTCGTCGTCATCGACCCTGGGCATGGTGGTAAGGACCCGGGCGCGATCGGGCACGGCTATCAGGAAAAAAAGATCGCTTTGGAGATCGCCACGCGGATTGCGGAAAGGTTGCGTGAGCTGGGTGTCAACGTGCGTATGACCCGTACGGGCGACACCTACCCGTCGCTGAAAGATCGCACGGCTATGGCCAACCGCCTGAAAGCCGACGTGTTCATCAGCATTCATCTGAACGCGCTTCCCAAGGGACGTCATTCCAACGGCGTGGAAATCTATATCATGGCGCTTCCCACCGACAAGGATGCAATGGCGCTGGCGAAGATCGAAAACGCTGAGATTGCCGAAGGGGGCGCGAAGACGCGCAAGAAGTCCGACAGGCGTACGGAGATGCTTCTGGAGATCCTTGGCAACATGCAGCAGAATCAGAAGATCTCAGAAAGCACAGAGTTGGCCGAAGACCTGTTCAAAGCCGGGCAAGAAGCCCGCCTAGACATGAAGCGCGTCGCTCAGGCACCGTTCTGGGTGCTGCGAGGTGCGGCGATGCCCGCTGTGCTGATCGAGACGGGATTCATTACCGAGTTGGCTGAAGTGCGCCGCTTGGCACAGCCGGAGTATCAGCAGAAAATGGCCGAGGCGTTCGCTTCGGGAATCGTCAGTTTTATCAACCGCTGAGGTTGTGCGAAAAGGAGTGATGAAGTGTGAGCGATGAAATTTCGCGCCGTCCGCAGAGTACCTACGGCGAGCGCAGCCGCGGTTCTACCGGCCGCCGTTCACCGAAGATCGTGCGTGCACTTGTGTTTTTGAGCTTTGTCGCGATGTTTATGGCGGGCGGATATTACAGCGCTGATCTTTTCTTGAAGCTGCTTGACCGCAAAAACGTCGTTAAGCAGCAAAATGTCGTCTCGAACGCCGAAGACCTGCAAAAACTGCTTGCTGCCGGTCAGACGGATGAGCTGGTCGCTTCGCGCCGCGAGCTGGCCGTGTATCCGCTCGGTGAGGAAGGGATGCTTCGTGCAAGCCTCAAGGTGTTGTCCGACATTCAGGAGGACGAGATCATGCTGGCGCTGCGCACGGTATTTGCCGAAACTTCGGAGCGCTGGGCCAACCAGATCGTGCCGAAGCACGTTTATCGAGACGGAGTGAACGCCTATATCGATTTGCCTGCCAGTTTCACCGAAGGACTGGCGAAATTGCCGGAGCAGCGGGCGCTGCTGATGCTGACAGGGATCGTCCGTACGGTTGTGGAGAACTTTCCGCCCGTCAAGCAGGTGTATTTCCTCATCAATGGCCGCTGGGTGACGAACGTGGGGAAGATACGCCTGTCCGAGCCCTGGGGCTTTAAAACCGAAGCATAAACTGAGAAAAACGGGAACGTGAAAGCCTTGCGTTCCCGTTTTTCGTATAGCGCCGCAGAGCACAGGGTGGTATACTATCCGGGCAAACGAAAAAACGGCTGCGCGGTATTATTCATGCGCGGCCTGTGGAGGCTGGAAGGATGATAAGCTCTTTACGTGAGCGGGCTGACGCACTTCGCCCCGTGACTATGGAACGAAACTGTGCAATCTATGCGGAAGGCTCGTGTCTGATCTCGTGCGGGCTGACCAAAGTGCTCTGTACGGCGTCGGTGGAGGAGAAGACACCGCCGTTTTTGCGAGGAACAGGCAAGGGCTGGGTGACGGCGGAGTATTCCCTTCTGCCTCGATCGACAGCGACGCGCGTACCGCGCGATTCTGTCAAGGGCAAGATCAACGGCCGCAGTCAGGAGATTCAGCGCTTGATCGGACGTTCGCTGAGAGCCGCTGTTGATCTTGATATGCTTGGCGAACGTCAGATTACCCTCGATTGCGACGTGCTCCAGGCTGATGGAGGCACGCGTACCGCGTCGATCACCGGGGCTTATGTCGCGCTTGTTGACGCGCTGCGCTGGCTGCGCGGACAGGGGGTTTTTGATGCTCTCCCGATCAAATCCCAGATTGCGGCTGTCAGCGCCGGCAAGGTCGACGGGAGTTTGATTCTAGATCTGTGCTATGAGGAAGACAGCAGCGCAGAAGTGGACTTCAACGTCGTCATGAATAATAAAGGCGAATTTGTCGAAGTGCAGGGCACGGGCGAAGGCGGTGTCTTTTCGCGGGACGAGATGAACGGGATGCTCGATCTGGCTGCGTCCGGCATTGCCGGGTTGATGGAGTTGCAGCGGAAAACGCTGCTTTGGGACGATGGGGAGGTTGCGGTACGATGCTGATGCTGGACGGAGTTTCGCTGGAACAGATCGTAATCGCCAGCGGCAATCGACATAAATATGAGGAGTTTAAGGGCTTACTCGCACCGCTTGGCATCGAATTGCTTTTTGGGGGTGATTACGAGCATCCGATCGAAATCGAAGAGACGGGAACGACTTTTGTCGAAAACGCTTCGCTCAAGGCGGTGGCCTGGGCGAAATACTCCGGATTGCCCGCTATCAGTGACGACAGCGGTATCGAAGTGCGCGCGCTGGGCTGGCAGCCGGGCATTTATTCTTCGCGTATCGGCGGGGAGGACGACGAGGCCTGCCGCCAGTGGCTGATTCGCAATATGGCCGATAAGACAGACCGTTTCGCGCGCTACGCTGCCGCGCTGGTTCTTGCATTTCCCGACGGTACTGTGCGCTGGCATACGCTGGCGTATTGCAACGGCAGCGTCATTCAGGAAAAACGGGGCGAAAACGGCTTCGGGTACGATCCTCTTTTTATTCCCGAAGGGTACGAACAGACTTTCGGTGAACTGCCTGCATCGGTCAAGTCTCGGCTGTCGCACCGTGCTAAGGCTTCTGAGGCGTTCATCGCCATGCTGCGTGGTCTGAAAGGTGCCCAGGCGCAAAATATATAATTCGTTTTGCGGGGCAAAAGAGTACCGCAACCCGTTAAAGTGTGGTAAAATCTTTCGGAATTCATCGACACAGATGAAAAGACAGCAGTCATATTTTTCGGAGGTGCGCTCCATATGAGAACATTTCTTTCGATCTTTCAGATCCTTCTTTCTATCGTCCTGATGGCGGCGGTTATGCTTCAGCCGCGTAAGCAAGGCCGCGGCGGCATTTTCGGCGGCGCGACGATGGCAGATCCAACGGCGAATCAGTGGTCGCGTTTCACTGGCCTTTCCAAGCTCACCGTCGTCCTCTGCGCTCTGTTCATGGTCAACTCCCTGGTCCTTCTGATTCTTTAAGAAGAAAAGAGGCCTTAACGCGATGACAACCGCAAACATCGAAACACTCAAGGATGTCGCGTCGGTAGAAGTTTCGCCTGACCGTCTGCCTAGTGCTACGCACGAGGAGATCCTCAACGGCCTGACGACGGATATTTATTTCATTCGCACGCGTGATCTTCTCAGCCACATGAACCTTCTTGATACTCCGGTGGTCGCGGAGGTCTTCGCTCGTAAAAACGGTATCTTTGCCGGGCTTGATGAAGTGAAAATGCTGCTGAAGGGCAAGAACGTCGTCATCGACGCGCTGCCCGAAGGCACTCCGTTTAAGCCTAAAGATACGCTCATGCGCCTGACAGGTCCTTACGGGGCGTTCGGCATGTATGAGACAACTTTGCTGGGGATGCTTGCTGCTTCCACCGGGTGGGCTACTGCCGCCCGCGAATGCGTCGATGCGGCGCAGGGGAAGCCTGTACTGTGCTTTGGTGCGCGTCACGTACACCCCGCCATCGCCCCCGTCATGGAACGGATCGCCGTCAAGGTCGGCGGCTGTGCCGGTGCAAGTTGCATCCTCGGTGCCAAACTGCTCGGTCTCAATCCTTCAGGCACCATTCCTCACGCCGCTATCCTCATGGCCGGCGACACGCTCAAGCTGGCGAAGGTCTACGATGAGTTTACGCCGGCTGGCGAAACGCGAGTCGTGCTCATCGACACGTTCAAGGATGAGAGCGAAGAGGCGATCCGTGTGGCAGAGGCTCTTGGCGACCATCTTGGTGCCGTGCGCCTCGACACGCCCAGCGAGCGCGGTGGCGTGACAGCAGAGCTGATTCGAGAAGTCCGCTATCGTCTTGACATGGCCGGATTCCGGCATGTCAAGATCGTCGCCACCGGCGGCTTGACGCCCGAGCGAATTCGCGTCCTTGCTGAAGCCGGTGCTGATACATTTGGCGTCGGCAGCTACATTTGTCACGGACAGAAGATTGACATGACGCTCGATCTGAAGGTCGTGAACGGCCGTCCTGTTGCAAAACGAGGAAGATTGCCCGGACCACTGGACAATCCCCTGCTTGTTAGAGTATAATACTTTCTTGTGAGTAACGCGGTTTGTTCTTTTCGCGCTGCGGCAGAGTCGTCACACACTTCCCTACGCCCGCTCGCGAGTGGTACGGCTGCGCTTACACCATGGATGAAGGTTCCCCAGAATCCGTTCATCCGCCAGATATGCCTCATCTAAATATTTAAAGGAGTGTTTTTCCGAATGATCGGTTCCAAATCATTCATGGCTCGTAAAGAAACCGTTCAGCGTAGCTGGTTTCTGATCGACGCGGAAGGCGTCCCCGCCGGCCGTCTTGCTTCCCGCGTGGCTCTGATCCTGATGGGCAAGAACAAACCCACGTATACGCCTCACGTCGACACGGGTGACTTTGTCATCATCATCAACGCTGACAAGGTCGGTCTCACCGGCAACAAGCTGGAGACCTCCAAGGTCCAGTCTTACAGCGGTTATCCGGGCGGATTCAAGGAAATGACCTACAAGGAAGCGATGAAGCGCAGTTCCGTTCGCCTTCTTGAGCGCATCATTCGCGGCATGCTACCCAAGCACAACCGTCTCAACTTCGGCCGCAAGCTGAAAGTCTACGCTGGCGCCACTCATCCGCACGCGGCTCAGAAGCCCGTGACGATCACTCTGTAAGGCGAAGGAGGATAATCCAACATGGCTACTTCTTACTACTGGGGAACCGGCCGCCGCAAGAATGCGGTCGCTCGTGTGCACCTTGCTGCCGGCGAGGGCAAATTCCTGATCAATGGCCGTGAACCGGCTGAGTATCTGCCTCGCCACAACTGGCTGACAAACGCTCATGCTCCTCTTGTCGTGACCGGTCTTGAAGGTAAAGTGGACGTTTTCGTCAACGCTCAGGGCGGCGGACTGACCGGCCAGAGCGGTGCTATTTCGCTCGGCATTGCCCGTGCGTTGCTGAAGCTCAATCCCGATCTTCGGCCCGTTCTTAAGAAGGCTGGCCTTCTGACGCGCGATCCTCGTATGGTCGAGCGCAAGAAGTTCGGTCAGAAGGGCGCTCGCGCGAAGTTCCAGTTCAGCAAGCGTTAAATTTCTTCCTTTCCAAATACTGCGAAGCAAAGAGCAGTTCGGTTTATGGCCGGACTGCTCTTTTGTATGTGATTCACGCGGAATAATACTCCGTATCAAGCGAAAAGATTGTACTGGAAACTGCGATTTTTGCGTGATTTTGTCAGCTTTTGCGTTGTCTTTTGCGAATTCATCTGATAAAATGCAATGGATCGTTCTCGGAGCGGCCGTCATGTCATGCACCGCTCTGTCAAAAATACATTTCTTGAATCATTCAGGAGGCCTCTGATGGAGCTTCAATTCAGCGCGGGAGTGCTCGTCTCGCTGCTCGCTGTCGCGGCGGGCTGCGTGTTCCTCCAGCACTTTTTCAGACAAAAATTGAGCCGCGATCAGTATTTCTATATGCGGGACCTTTCGCTGATGTCGGTGATGCTGTTGTTGGCGCTGTGGAGCGGCAGCGATCGCATCGAAGCTCTCGTGGCCTGCTCTTTGCTGGCGATGGTCGTTGGACTGGCTGAACAGGCTCGTCCCGGTCGCGGTTTCTTTGTGTTTATTCTGCTGCCCGGGCTGATTTTTGCGCTCTCCGGACAGCCCATCTCGTTTGTCTCGTCAGCAGGGGCTACGTTCCTGTATTTGAATCGCGCTCAGTCGGTTGTGTTGACGACGGCGTGGATGACGCTCTTCCCTGTGCTGTTTCGTCGGCTTGATCAGATACCCGGACTGGCGGGACATTTGCTCGGCGTCAGTTTATCGCTGATGTCAGCTGTGACGTATTTTTCGCGTCAGAATCTGAACGAGGCGTTTCTCGTTTCGGCCGTTTCACTCGTGCTCGTCTGCGCTTACTGGAGCCGTCTCGGACATCAGTTCCGGCAGCTTGGGACGCCGCTGGCCTCGTTGTGGGGGACGCTCGTTGCCGGTATTTCGATCATCGGCGTCAGCAAGGGGATCACATTGACGGCGTTGATGGTGATCCCTCTCGGCTTTTATGCCGTCCCGCTGGCGGAGATGTCGCTGGGTCTGGTCAGTCACGCCTTTTTGCACGAGAATCATCCGAACGATCTGTACAGTCGCGTCATTGAGCGCGGCGTCGATCATCCTGCCGCCGTGCGGCTGGTGACGGAGATCTGTTTCCTAGTAGGCGGTTCCGTTTCACTGATGCAGCTTGCACCGGATTCGGCAGCGCTGAAAATGGTTGTGCCTGTCATGGCGGGTTTGCTGCTGCTCGTGCTCTGGGGCGTGCACGGCGGACGCCGGCCGGGCGGAAACAAGCGGTCCTTGTGGGGCGTGAAGATCGACGGGATTTCGATGAACTACGCGCTCTCTAAGACACTTGCTTGGCTGAAAAGCGAGGAGCCGGCATTTCGCATGGTAGTTACGCTCAACGCGCTCGGTCTGAACGAAACTCGCAACGACGGAGAATTCCGTCGTCTTGCCAATGAGGCTGATCTGACGCTGCCGGACGGCTCGGGACTTGTCTGGGCGATGAAAAAGTTGAAAATGCCCGTTGTGGAACGCATAGCCGGCATTGATTACATGGATCGTCTCTGTCGTCTTGCCGCTTCGGAAAGCATTCCCGTTTTTCTGCTGGGCGGAAGGCCGGGGATTGCGCGAAGAGCATCCGAGAAACTTGCGAAGATGCATCCCGGTCTGGTCGTCACGGGATATTATGACGGCTATTTTGACCGGGCATATTCACGGCAGATCGCCGAGCGCATTCGTGAAAGCGGAGCGCGTATCCTGTTTTTGGCATTAGGGATGCCTGCGCAGGAGAAATGGGCGGCCTCTCAGCGTGAAGCGCTCGACGGTATGCTCTGCGTCGGCGTGGGCGGCAGCTTTGACGTGTATGCCGGGGAGTTGCGACGTGCGCCGAAATTCTGGCAGAAGATCGGTTGCGAGTGGCTTTACCGTCTGTTTCAGGAACCCTGGAGATTCAAGCGCGACGTGCAGCTGTTCAGTTTTGTGCTGATGATCCTGCGTGAGCGTTTCGACATCTTCCCGTGGAAAGCCCCTGAGTGCGAACGCTGAAAGGATGCGGTCGTGAAGATTCAGGTGCTGGCGATGGGGAAGCCGCGCGAGTCGTTTATCGTCTCGGGTATTGAGCATTACCAGACACGGTTGAAAACGCTGCTTCCTGTGGAATGGACGTATCTGCCCGAACCGGGGAAGGGGCGTTCTCTTACTGCAGAGCAGCGGCGCGAGCTGGAAGGAATTGAGTTTCTGCGGCGTCTTGAAGATCGAGATGTTCTCTTTCTTCTGGACGAACGCGGACGACAATGGAGCAGTGAAGAGCTGTCGCTCCGGCTATATGAGCAGATTGCTCTTGGTCAGGGAAAACTAACGTTTTTGATAGGCGGCCCTTACGGCACTTCGAAAGCTGTGCAGCAACGCGCCGATGTCACTCTCTCGTTGTCGAAAATGACTTTTACGCATGAAATGGCGCTGCTCCTTTTGACCGAGCAGCTTTATCGGGCGGCGATGATCCACAGCGGCTCGAAATATCATCATTAATGATTCTTAATGACTTGGAAAGGAAGTTTTGGACATGAATTTCGGTGGACGCGGCGGTATGGGGAACATGAGTCAGATGATCAAGCAGGCTCAGGCGATGCAGGCAAAAATGATGCAGGCGCAGGAAGAACTGAAACAGGCGCGCGTTGAAGGCAGCGCCGGCGGCGGTATGGTGTCGGCGACGGTGAACGGCCAGGGCGAGCTTGTCAGCGTGAAACTGACGCCTGAAGTCGTCAATCCTGATGATATCGAAATGCTTGAGGACCTTATCCTGGCGGCGGTCTCTGATGCGGCTAACAAGGCGCGCGAGATGATGGAATCGCGCATGGGAGCGCTTACCGGCGGCATGAAGCTGCCTTTCTAGGCAATGGCTCTGCCTGAACCGATCGAGCACCTGATCTCTCTGCTGAAACGTTTTCCTGGCGTCGGCGAAAAAAGCGCGCGGCGCATGGCGTTTTACGTGCTCCAGCAGGGAGCCGGATACGGTGAGGAACTGGCGCAGGCGGTCCTATCGATGAACAGCCGCTTGACGACCTGCGAAAAATGCGGCAATCTTACCGAGTTGCAGCCCTGTCCGATTTGCTCCGATCCTCTCCGCGACCGTTCACTGCTCTGCGTTACGGAGACGATCGAGGACCTTGTCAGCATCGAACATTCCGGTCTGTATAACGGCCTTTATTTTGTGCTGGGCATGTCGCTCTCACCTCTGGAAGATCGCGAAAGTCTGCCCGAAAATGTCCTTCACAGGCTGCTGCGACGTTTTGAGGAGTATCCGATCCGCGAGGTCATCATCGCAACGAACCCAAAGATCGAAGGCGATATGACCTTTTACGCACTCCTTGAAGCGTTGCGCGACGTCCCTGTGAAGAAATCGCGTCTTGCATACGGGCTTCCCGTTGGAGGCTCGATCGAGTTTGCCGACCGGGTGACGCTGCATGCGGCGCTGGAAAGCCGCCAGGAAGTGCGTGAATAGATTTTCAAAAAAAGCCCGCTCTCTTGCTGGAACGCAAACGGCGGGCTTTTTCGTCTTTGAGTGAAGGAGGCTGCACGATGAAAACGGCTTTTGTGGTCCTTGCGGCAGGTAAAGGCGAGCGGCTTGGCGGACAGCCGAAACAGTTCCGTTTGCTGGGCGGAAAGGCGCTGTGGCGATGGAGCCTTGATCGCGCCAGGGCGCTTGTAACGGGCAAGCTGGTTGATGAGATCGTGCTCGTGCTGCCCTCGCCTGACAGCGTGAAAGAGATCGGCCCTACGTTGCCGAAAGATGTAATCGCTGTTGCCGGCGGCGCTACGCGTGCACTTTCGGTACGTGAAGCGTTGCGCGCGTCTTCGTGTGAAACCGTTTTACTCCATGATGCCGCCAGGCCGTTTCTGGACACTGCGCTATGTAAACGACTGCTGAACGTCTCCAGTGGTGAAAATGCGGTGATACCGTTGCTGCCGGAAGCAAACGCCCTTAAGCGGATCGATGAAAGTGGCGTAACGCCGGTAGACCGTGACGGTCTGTTCATCACACAGACGCCGCAGCTTTTCCCGCGGGTTGCTCTGTTGGGATTGCTTGAGCAAGCAAGTGATTTTACCTGTAAAGACGAAGCTGAATTGTGGCTCAGGAACGGAAATAAACTCGATTGGGTTCTCGGCGCTCAGAAGAACTTTAAAGTGACAGAGAGAGGCGATTGGGAAATGGCGTGCGAACTTGCTCAGAATAAAACGATCTGCCGCTGCGGACTTGGTTATGACGTTCATCCGCTCGTGCCCGGCAGGCCGCTTGTGCTCGGAGGCGTTGTCGTACCTTCACGCCTTGGGCTGGACGGTCATTCCGATGCCGACGCTTTGACGCACGCCGTTAGCGATGCGGTCCTGAGCGCTGCGGGGCTGCCCGACATCGGCACTCTTTACCCCGCAAGCGACGAACGTTATAAGAGCATTTACAGTATGAAATTACTGACCGACGCTGTATCACGAGCCGGCGAATGCGGCTGGTTCGTCGAATGGGTCAGCGTTGTCCTGACTGCGCAGACGCCGCGGCTTAACCCCTGGAAAGAAGAGATTGTGCGTTCGCTGGAAAGCGTCCTTGGCGAGGGACGAATCAGCGTCACGTTCAAATCAGGCGAAGGCGTCGAACCGGCCGGGACGTCGCGCGCCATTTTTGTGTGGGCTTCTGCGACGCTGTGCAGAAATCGCGTGATTGTGACCGATTGATCTTAGCTTTTTAGCTTTTGAGTATTGATTCACATGGCAATCTATGCTAGAATCAATACAGATTTTAGGGAGTATGGAGGGAAGAGTGGGCAGTGCCCACTCTTTGTTTTTTATCAATCTCTCACGACTGAGGGGATTTACATGAACGTTGACAGTATTTCAGAAGAACTGAAAAAACTGACGGAGAAACTGGGCTTCGAGTTTGTCGGCGTTGAGCTCGTTCGCGAAGGCGGAGAGCAGATCCTGCGTCTTTACGCTGATGGCGAAGGCGGCATGACTCTTGACGGCTGTGAACGGATTGCCGGCGAAGCGAGCGCGTTTCTTGACGAGAAAGCGGATGAGATTGAAGGGACGTATCTGCTCGAAGTGAGTTCACCCGGCCTTGAACGTCCGCTTTTTAAGATCGAGGATTACCGCCGCTTCTGCGGTCGGCTCGTGAACATCCGTCTGAAAAACGCCTTTGAGGGGAGAAAACGTTTTCAGGCGACGATAAAAGAAGTCACAGACGGTACTGTCAGCTTCGACAGCGATGGAGAACTCTTTGACCTGCCTTTTGAGCGGATTATGTCCGCTAAACTTGTTTATACTGAACAAAAGGGACAGAAGAAAACCTTTAAGAAGAGCGGAGGAAACAGATAAATGGAACTGGGTGTCAACTTTATCAACGCTGTCAAGGTGCTTGCCGACGAGCGCAATCTTTCTGAGGAGGAAATCTTTGCCAGCGTTGAGGAAGCGTTGGCGTTGACGTACAAAAAATTCCGTTCCACGAAGCAGCAGCCGGTCGTGAAGATCGATCGCAGGAACGGTGATGTGATCATCTGCGACGTTTGCAAGGTCACCGATGAAGAAGAACCCGGCGAGAACGAAGTGACGAAAGCCCGCGCTGCCGAGCTTGGCTATCCCAATGCCGTTGCCGGCGATTCCGTAGAGGTCCCCGTGCTCGAACAGCCGGAAAAGTTTGGACGGGTAGCTGCACAGACGGCTCGTCAGCAGATCGTGCAGAAACTTAAAGACGCTGAACGGAAAATCGTATATAATGAGTTCAACGACAAAAAGGGTGATCTTGTCTCCGCGACGATCTTCAAGATGGAAGACGATCAGGTAATCGTACGACTGCCTGACCATAACGAGGCGGTGCTGCCTCGCGAAGAGCGCATCAGCGGTGAGGAGTACAAGCAGGGCGAGACAATGAAGTTTTTCCTGCTCGACGTCCGCCAGTCCGGCCGCGGCGCGAAGATCTTTGTGTCCCGTACGCACCCCAGTCTCCTGCGCAAGTTGCTGGAAGTGGAGATCCCTGAGATCCACGACGGAACCGTTAAAATCGAGAATACTGCCCGCGAGGCGGGTTCGCGTGCAAAAGTTGCCGTTTCCACTGAGGATCCCAACGTCG
>JAEEGI010006608.1_pt1 | contig 26150 bp, 23 predicted proteins | sample 8958751 | NCBI WGS metagenome assembly JAEEGI01 (sample SAMN16246545, study PRJNA631951) | gut metagenome | biome: gut microbiome; feature: rumen; material: KS-attached | host: Bos | place: Iran: Karaj | collected 2018-10
CCATCTCACCGTAGTTTTGGAGAAACTGTGCCCCTATCCCACCGTCACCATAGACAATCCGTTCTCAGTAGACAAGTGGCATTTCCGTCACTATGATGGCGGGCGCACCTGGCTGGATGGAGAGGAGATAGACGAAGCGATGGCAATACTCCGGTCTAAATACGGTCTTGTGATGGACCGCAATGTAGCGCTGCACTTCGTCATGGACGATGACCAGTTGGAAGAAGCCGCACAAAAAGACCTGTATAATTACACCAGCGAGGATACCGGTGAAGACTACAGCGCGGGCCTGAGGAGTTCCATCTATAGCGACGTGTATGGCACCAGGGGACTTGAGAACAGGATCAATGATATCGGTCCTGATGGAAGAAAGCCGATAGAAGGGGCATATCGTGCCGAAGACGTATTCGCAAAGTACGACATTGATACAGACCTGCTGCCGAAATTCTGGGAGTCCGACGATGAAATGGAGGTCGAGGAAGTTGTGAAGGAAGAAGAGAAAAAAGATCCGGTCAGGGAGGCTCCTGTATTCACTGCCACGAAGGATGAGGACGGCAACCTCAACTTTGAAGACTTTTTCAAGATGATTCACGTTGAGGGCGGATCCTTCTTGATGGGGGCGTCCGGCAGATGTTTGGAAGAATCGCGGGAGGACGAGACGCCGGCCCACGAAGTTACGCTGAGGGATTTTTATATCGGCCAGACGGCCGTCACCCGGAAATTGTGGCACCTTATAATGGAAGATAAGGTTGGTGACGGAGAGCTGATCCCGATGGGGAATATTACCTGGTTCGATTGCCACAAGTTTACCCGCAGGTTGTCAGAATTGACAGCGTACAAATACCACTTCCACCTACCAACGGAAGCTCAGTGGGAATTTGCCGCAAGAGGAGGGATAAAGAGTCAGGGCTTCAAGTATTCTGGAAGCGACAATCTTGACGAGGTCGCCTGGTATGGTGAGAATAGTGAAGGACATAGACATCCCGTATCTCAGAAAAAGCCAAACGAACTTGGCCTGTACGATATGAGCGGTAATATCGGGGAATGGTGCGAAGATGAATGGGATGATTATCCGGATGAGGCCCAAACTGACCCGGAGCCGGAGGCTGAAGGAGCAGATAAAGTATTCCGTGGCGGCAGCTACAAGTCGGAGCCGGCCCGCTGCCGCGTGTCTAACAGAAGTCATGGCGCACCCAACAGTAAATCCTCCATCGTGGGTTTCCGCCTTGTAATCAATATCCCCAAATGGAAGAAATAATTGAGTTTTATGAAAATCATAAAGGACCATATCGACAAGATCTCTCTCTGTGAATTGGGCGACGATACGCGAATTTGGGACGTTATGCTTCCGGAGATACGGAAACACCTCGACGGCGAGTCCAGTATCTTTGACGGAATTCAATGCAATCACCCATTCGAAGGTTATACGGAGGCTGGTATCGCTTTGCTTGAATCGGCCGTGATAGATCCGTGTCTTGATGAGTATGGGGATTTAAATGAAAAAGGGGTCTACACGTTCGAATGGACTGAAAATGACGTCCGCGAATTCAAAGAATATATGAAGGCCCGCTGGTCTTATATGATGTGGCTGGCAAACGAGGCGATGAATGGCACTCTGGACGAGAATCTGACTTTCAAGTCCACCCTTGGAACCACTTGGGATAAGATTCTTGATGATGCCTGGGAAAGAGACTTCAAAATCGTGCGTATGCTCTGCGGAGACCTTGACGAGAGCGAATCGGCCAACGAGGAAAACACGGCCCACGTGGATGACAACGATTCATTCCCAGAGCTGCCGTTTTAATTTTTTCTTTGCAAAGAGGTAACGATTCGACAAAAAGTCGGTATTACTAATAGAAAGCAAAGAATAAGTAATATGAAGAAAACAGAGAACATCAAACTTACCACCGTCGGCCAACTCCTCGACGAACTGAAGAAGTACGAGGAAGAGCATTGGGACCTCAACGTAGTGGCCTGGGCACAGGACGACCTGATGTTCGGCGTCGTGGGCATCGGGAAAGACAAAGACGGTGACCTGCGAATCGAAGTGGAAGATGTCGATGATGTACTGGAGGGCATCTGGTCCGTTGCCGATGTAATAGACTCACTGGAGAATAGCGGCGAGGATACAAGGGTGTATTTGGCCGGCCACGGTTTGTACTTCGCCATCGACGATGAAGGAAGCATCTTCACGGAAAGCGACGATGATGATGTGGTCGGCTGCTATGCCACAGTCTTTGGTGAATATGAGGATGATCCGCGTGGATAACCACTAAAAAAATTGACTTTTCAATGACACAAAAAGAATTCACTAATAAAATTTTCGGAATCATCAAGGATAAGGTGTTCTTCTCCAACATCAGCAAAGAAATGGCGGAAGTTGTAGAGGAGTTGCCGGCCGAGATTGTGCCCGGCAAGGTGCTCTTTGACGGCATGATGCTTTTCGATGGCATTGAAGGCATCGAGGACGACATCCAGCAGATGACCTCATACACCAAGGACGGCTGCCATGTCAATCTGGAGGACTATTACACCGACAGCGGCGCCTTTGACGATGACGGCTGGGACCGTTTTATGGCAGCGCTGGAGCGTCTTATGACAGTCGACGAATTCTCCCAATACCTTGATAAGATTGGAGACGGACCGGATCTCCCGTACCCGATTGACGAAAACGGCCATGCGGAGATTCCCGTCGGAACATTATATATCAAAGAAGAGGCATTCATTAACTGTTCGGAACTTGTCAGCGTTACCCTACCGGATACTGTACTGGAAATTCGCGATCTTGCGTTCTGCGGATGTAAGAATCTTGCCAGCATTGAGATACCCTCTTCTGTCAGGCTGATAGGACCATCGGCGTTCAATGGCTGCACGAACCTTGCAAGCGTAATTATTTCTAGTAACGGCGGACTTTTGATTCAGAAGCGAGCATTTGCAGGATGTACATCGCTTGCTAATGTGGTATTTAAGAATGACCCCCTTAAGGTTATTGATCGCAACGCCTTCGAAGGTTGCCCGTGCGAGGAAGAGGTTATGAGAAAGAGTGATTATTAGTTCATAAACCATCTATATTATTTACAGATATGAGCGTAGAACAGGATATTTTCCTCATTGGAGTTACGGGCTCCAGAAAGAACATCACCCGGATGCTGAACGCGGCCATCCGTAATGTCGCTGGCGGCGACCCCATCACGGAAGGTGACGACATCGATACTATCAACCTCAAGCTCGACTATTTCACGGGCCGCGAGGGACACAATATCGGCATCTTTGACCTCCTGGACGAGGAATGTATGAAGGACGATGCAGTAATAGCCAGGAAAGAAGCCTTCTATAACAAGGTGAAGGCCTGTGCCAACTGCCCTTTCGACTGCCCTAACTCGAAGCTGAAATCCGAGGCTCAACCTTTGGAGTACGGCAGCAAGGAAATGGAAGAGTATTGTCCCTGGCCGGACCCCTATGATGCCGAGGATTCACCTACGGAGCCGAGCAGGTACATCGAACTGGTCCGCGTCGAAGAGGGCGAGCAAGGTTATACCGCCAAATTTTCCTGGTACCTTTACGAATGCTATGGCCCCAGCGACTGGGCCGATTGGGAGGATATCGCCCGCTTGTATGATTGCCGCGTCTTCGTTGATGACAACTACTACAGGAACGGACAGTTCATAAGATTCGAAAGCGCAACCATCTATGAGCCGGATGGAAAAGAGCATCGTTACGGATCCGGATCAACCCGCGAAGAGTATGATGAGTTTATGGACAAACTGGCGGAACTCTATCCGGAAAGGTATATTCCTATCCGGGAGAGGTACCTGGAGGAAAAGGAAGCCGAGAAGATGAGAGGCCTGAAGGAAGAGGAAGACGAGAAGGAGAGACAACGTCTGGAGGAAGAGCATCAAATTAAACTCAACCAAACGGTTTGGAGCCGTTTCGCATCTTGGGAAGAGGACGGCGTCAAGGCAATCAGGCGCGTATATGACGGATTACTGTGGGATATGAGAAATTATCGTCTCAGTGTCGTCGGCTCGTACTTCATATCGGATGAAGAAATCCTTAATGTGCTCAAAGTCAGGGCGGAGAAATGGAAAGGCGTTAACGACGAATTTGCCGGGTGTTATGAGGAACTGATCCGCAGTTTCAACGAGTATTGTGATACTAAAAAAGAATGCAAGTACGACTGTGTCTGGGATTTCTGCGAAGGATTGGCCAGGGTATGCAAGGATAAGAAATATGGTTTCATAGACACAAGCGGTAGGGAGGTGGTTCCTTGCAAGTATGACGACGCCAGGGATTTTCGCGAAGGGATGGCATACGTTAAACTTCAGTCAGACAAAACGATTACGTTCAATACCGGCTGGACGGAGCCGGAGGGTTGCCTATGTGGTTATATAGACAAAACCGGCCGCGAGGTTATACCTTGTCAATATAGACAGGGCTGGGATTTCAGCGATGGCCTGGCAAAGGTTTCCCTGGGGATATGGGATCCGGATATGCCTGAACCCGATGTCCCATTTTACCTACCAAGCGACATCAAATGGTTTTTTATTGATAAAACAGGGGCTGTGGTATTGGAGGACGCCGAAGATATAGATTGTTTCTTCGATGGCCTTTCCAGGATATCGCGGAACGGAAAAACAGGCTTTGTAGACAGAAATGGACACGAAGTGATTCCGTGCAAATATGATGGTGCGCATCAATTCTGTGAAGGCATGACCATAGTGCGTGAGGATCACCTCCTCCCGGAAGATGAGCAGACGGAGGACATGGATTTTTATTCAACAGAGGGCTTCATTGACAAGGTCGGCCGTGAAGTCGTTCCTTGCGGAAAATATGATGATTTAGAAGAGTATCACGAAGGGTTGGCCAGGGTATCTCGAGACGGTAAGGCAGGCTTTGTAGACAAGAATGGATACGAAGTTATTCCGTGCGAATATGACTGGGCGCACGATTTTCAAGAAGGGTTGGCTTTGGCGAAAAAGGATGGCGAAGAATGTTATATCGACAAGGACAGACGCGTGGTGCTCAAACTTGCCGAACTTGGCGTTCTCAGTGCCTGGGATTTCAGTGACGGTCTCGCCGCGGTTATTTGTGAACCTGGCGGCAAGCGTGGCTATATCAATAAGGCCGGACAATTGGTCATCCCTTGCAAGTACGATGAGGTCCACGATTTCCGCGACGGCCTGGCGATGGTAAAAGAGAATAGCACTTGGGGTTTTATAGACAAAACCGGGCAAATGGTTCTGCCCAGAATGTATAATGAGTGAAGCAATAACCACCACAACCGTCCTCCTGGCGGGAACCAGGGAGGCGATCATCCGGATTCTCAACAGGGCTTTCCAAATGAGCTCGTTTGCAGAGTACAGGATTGCCGACGATGACAGCATAGAGACAATCAACGGCAAGATCAAAGCCGCCAATGAGTATGTGTCGGGATTTCTGACAGGGTTCACCTTGATGGAGTACCTCGATCTCCAGAGCCGGATGAACAGCCCCTTCAAGGATATCATTCTTTCCTATATCGACGAGGAGGAGCCTGACGGCACCGAGAACTACGATGCCAACCCGGTCGAAGTTTCTGCCAAGGGTGAAGAATACACCCTCAAGATAGTCTCCCGCGTTCGTGAGGGCCAGCGCACCTACTGCCCGGAGGACTGGCATTACTGGTGCGCCATGATATCCATCAGCGACGGATGCCTGATTAGTTTCAAGAAGGAGAGCGAATAAAATGAAGAAATCTATCTTAGGAACCGGAATCTTCAACCTGGATACCATCGTAGTGAGGGAGTATCCGGCGTGGCCCGCAATGCGGCCGTTTGTCGATAAGGAAGTCCTGCAGGAGGTAGGCGGCACCTGCGGGAACGTAATGTGTATGCTGGCTGCTATGGGCTGGAAGGCCCGTCCGGTGGCCTGTCTGGATGACTCGCCTGAAGGTCTGAAGATTACGGAGGACCTTAAAAAGTTCGGCTGCGACTGCACCTATGTGACCAACACAACTGGCGGCGGCACTACCCTGCTGCGGTGCACGCACAAGAAGGATGCTGACGGAAAGCACATGATGAGCGTGAGGGCTGGCTCTCCCGGCGGAAGCCGCTTCCCCAAGCGACACTTCCTGAGGGCCAGGGACGAAGCCCCTGCGTTTCTCGAGGCCCTGAAGGATGCTCCTGCCGTATTCTTCTTTGACGACCCCGCGGCCGGCAACAGGGCCCTGGCCAAGGGGCTCAAGGAGCGTGGCTCCCTGGTTTACTTCGAGCCATCCAAGGTCGCTTCAAAAGCCGATCTTGAAGCCGTGAGCCTGAGCGACATCATCAAGTTCTCGGATGAGAATGTGCCTGACGTCTCTTTTGCCGACGCATTCCCTGACAAGATCTTTATCCAGACAATGGGACCTGGCGGCGTCAAGATTAAGGAAAAAGGCGGCGAATGGTATGTTATTGAGGGCGTGAGAAACGATGCGGTCGTCGATGCGGAAGGAGCCGGAGACACCTTCACATCATCCTTTATCAATGCCCTGGCCGATGGAAAAAAGATAGCAGACGCAGCGAGTGAGGCGATGAAAATGGCTTCCGAGAGCGTAGGATTCCTCGGCAGCAAAGGGATGTTCCAGAGATAACTAACCCGCAATAAAATGAATCACAGGACCCTATCCCCTATCATTCTGGCCACCCTCCTCCTGCTCACCGCCTGCAGTCCCCGCGAAGCCGAGCCGTGGCGGTCGGTCCTCAGGCAATATGCTGGCGAAGACGACGTCCGCGAACTCTTGCTCGTCCGATATATGGGCGGGAGCGACGCCAGCGTGACCTACTATGCCAAGACTTCAGCCTGCCGCTGGAAACGCGTTTTCGAGACCGGCGCCATCGTCGGAAAGAACGGCCTCAGAAAGACCCGTGAAGGCGACGCGAAGACGCCGGAAGGCGATTTCGGCGTCCTCACCGCCTTCGGCATCCTGCCGGACCCGGGGACGGCACTCCCCTGGCTCCCGGTCACGGAAAGCACCTTCGCCTGCGACGAGGAAGGCCCCTGGTACAACCGCATCATCGATACGGCGGTGGTACACCACAACTGCAAAGGCGAGGACATGTTCCATACGGCCCCGCAGTACAATTACGGCATGGCGCTGGACTACAATGCCGACTGCGTATGGCCGGAAGGCTCTGCCATCTTCTTCCATTGCAAGGGCCCCAAGCCCTACACCGGCGGCTGCATCGCCATCGACGAGGCTCCCCTGCGGGAAATCCTGACCACCTGCCACCCGGGCCTCCGCGTCATCATCCACTGATCCCGCTTAGACACAGCGCAGAGTGCCGCAGTATTTTTGGCAGCATTCCCCGGAAGGGGTCATTTCTGCTGCCGAAAATACTGCGGCACTCTGTGCGGGATAAAAGCGCCTAGCGGAGCTTCGCGTAGCCGTAACGCGCCTCACCCTCGAGCTCGATCTCGATCCGCATCAAGCGGTTGTACTTCGCGATACGGTCGGTACGGCTCAGCGAACCGGTCTTGATCTGGCCGCTGTTGGTCGCGACGGCGATGTCGGCGATCGTCGTGTCCTCGGTCTCACCGGAACGGTGGGAGGTGACGGTCGTGTAGCCGTGACGGTGCGCCATCTCGATGGCGTCCAGGGTCTCGGTCAGGGAACCGATCTGGTTGACCTTGATCAGGATGCTGTTGCCGGCACCCATCTCGATGCCCTGCTGCAGATACTTCACGTTGGTGACGAACAGGTCGTCGCCCACGAGCTGGCAGCGGTCGCCGATGGCCTTGGTGAGCTTCACCCAGCCTTCCCAGTCTTCCTCGCTGAGGCCGTCCTCGATGGAGTCGCTCGGGTACTTGGTGATCAGCTGCTTGAGGTAGTTGATCTGCTGGTCCGTGGAGAGCTTGCGGCCACGCGGATCCTTCTTCTTGCCGTCCTTCAGCTGCTTGTAGTCATAGAAGAACTTGCCGTCCTCCTTGAAGCAGAACTCGGAAGCGGCGCAGTCCATCGCGATGGTCACGTCCTTACCGGGCACATAACCGGCGCCTTCGATGGCGGCGATGATGCAATCCAGCGCGTCGTTGATGCCCTTCAGGGCGGGAGCGAAGCCACCTTCGTCACCCACGGCGGTGCTCAGGCCACGGCCCTTCAGCACCTTCTGCAGCGCGTGGAAAACCTCGGCACCCATACGGACGGCCTCAGCCTCATTCTGCGCACCGATCGGACGGATCATGAACTCCTGGAACGCGATGGGAGCGTCGGAGTGGGCACCGCCATTGATGATGTTCATCATCGGGACGGGCAGGACATAAGCGTTGGTGCCGCCGATGTAGCGGTACAACGGCATGCCGAGCTCAGCGGCAGCAGCCTTCGCGACGGCCAGGGAAACGCCGAGGATGGCGTTGGCGCCCAGCTTGGACTTGGTCGGGGTGCCGTCCAGCTCGATCATGGCCTTATCGATGGCACGCTGCTGCGTGGCATCCATGCCGATGATCTCGGGAGCGATGACCTTATTGACATTGTCAACGGCCTTCAGGACACCCTTGCCGCCATAGCGCTTCTTATCGCCATCGCGCAGCTCGAGGGCCTCGTTCTCACCGGTGGAAGCACCGGACGGAACAGCGGCGACACCGACAAAACCGGAATCAAGCGTAACTTCAACTTCGATGGTGGGATTTCCACGGGAATCAAGGATCTCCCTACCGAAAACGGATACAATCTGCATAATGTTTCAGTATTTTAAAGAGTTTGTTTTCAATTGCGGCGCAAATATACGAAATCAAAAGAAGAATGTCAATTCTTCTTGACAGGATCGCAGGTCAGTCCGACCCCCAGCTTTTTGAAGATCTTCTGGTCGACTTCGCTCAGCATCACGGTCGAATGCACCTGGCATCCTTTCAGCTGCGGCAGGCAGCTCAAAGCCTTGCTGCAGTTTTCATCCTGGGTGCTCAGCATCGACAGCGCGACGAGGACCTCATCCGTGTGCAGGCGCGGGTTGTGGCCGTGCAGATAAGTCACTTTGGTCTTCTGGATCGGCTCGATCATCGATTCCGGGATCAGCTTGACATGATGGGGAATGCCGGCCAGATGCTTGGTCGCATTCAGGATCAGGGCGGCGCTGGGACCGAGGAGCGCGCTCGTCTCGGCGCTGATGAGCGTCCCGTCCGCGAGTTCGATCGCGGAAGAAGGTACGCCGGAGAGCGCCTTGCGCTCGCGTGCGGCGACCGTCGTGCGGCGATAAGCGGTATTGATGCCGGCCTGCTGCATCAGCAGCTTGATCTTGTTGACCTCGGACTCGTTGTCAGCCCCGTCCGTGAATTTGCAGAGGGCCGTGAAATAACGGCGGATGATCTCATCGCGCGCGGCGGCGCAGCAGACATCCTCGTCGGACATGCAAAAACCGACCATGTTGACGCCCATATCCGTCGGGGACTTATAAGGATTCTCGCCATAGATGCCCCGGAAAAGCGCATCCAGGACCGGGAAAATCTCGATATCACGGTTGTAGTTGACCGCCGTCTTGCCGTAGGCTTCCAGATGGAAGGGGTCGATCATGTTGACGTCGTTCAGGTCGGCCGTAGCGGCCTCGTAGGCCATGTTGACCGGGTGTTTCAGCGGCAGGTTCCAGATCGGGAAAGTCTCGAACTTCGCGTATCCGGCCTTGATGCCGCGGGTGTTGTCCTGGTAGATCTGGCTCAGGCAGGTGGCCATCTTGCCGCTGCCCGGACCGGGCGCCGTCACGACGACCAGCGGGCGGGTCGTCACGACATAGTCGTTCTTGCCAAATCCTTCCTCCGAATCAATGAGCGCGACATTGTGCGGATAGCCCTCGATCGTATGGTGGTAATACACCTTGACGCCGAGCCGCTCCAGCCGCATGCGGAAAGCGTCTGCGCTGGACTGGCCCGTATAGTGGGTGATCACGACGGAACTGACCAGCAGACCCCGGGACGTAAACTCGTCCCGCAGGCGCAGCACATCTACGTCATAGGTGATGCCCAGATCCTCGCGGATCTTGTTCTTTTCGATGTCGACAGCGCTGATGACGATGACGATTTCAACCTCGTCACTGAGCTGCATCAGCATCTTGAGCTTACTGTCCGGCTCAAAGCCCGGCAGCACGCGGCTGGCGTGGAAATCATCGAAGAGTTTGCCTCCGAACTCCAGATAAAGCTTGTCCCCAAATTGAGCGATACGCTCCCTGATGTGTTCCGATTGGATCTTGAGGTACTTGGCGTTGTCGAACCCGTATTTCATAAGAAGGATAAGTCAATACGGGTTACAAAGCTAATTTTTTTTATCGGATTTTGCAAAAGCATTCGTGCAACTTCGTTATATTTGTAATGATGAAAAGAATATGGATTTACGCCCTCGCCGCCCTGGCGCTCGTATCCTGCGTCCGGGAGCTCCGGCCCGAGCCCGTGGTCGAATCGGACGACGGGTTGGTCGAACGGACCTGGACGGTGTCCTTCGGCCCTGAGACCCGGGCGACCCTGGACGAAGGGCTGTGCCCGGTTTGGGAAGTCGGAGAGAAACTTTCCATCTATGACCCTGTCATTAATACCGGCCGCGCCTTTACCGTCACCTCCGTCTCGGGGCACCGGGCCACCATCACGGGACGGATCAGCGACGGAGACTTTCCCATCAATGCCATCTACCCCTCCAAAAGCGCCGGCGCTTGGACCAAAGAAGGCACCAACCGGCCCAAACTACCCGCCACCCAGAGCATCCCGAGTGGACGCAACGTCTGCCCCGACGTGCTGGTTTCCATGGCCAGCAGTGAACACCAGGATGAACTCCTCGTCTTCCACAATGCCGTCTCCCTGTTAAAATTCCGGATCGCCAGGGAAGGTTTATCCACGGTCCGTTTCGAGCTTTCCGGTGATACGGCGAAACAATATACCGTTTCTGCGGCAGAAGGCACTTTCGCGTTGGGTGACTATTACCTTGCCGTCGACCCCGCCTCGTACTCGGGCATCAGCGTCACGTGTTCCACAGGCTTTGACTGCGAATACACGAAAGCCTCTGACAAACCGTTGGAGGCCAAGCTGAACGGTATCCTGAACCTCGGAACCGTCTCTGACGGGAAAGCCCGGCGCACCTATTCCATCACCAGCGAGAAAAGCTATGCCACCCAGCAGGCTCTGATTGACGAAACAGGCGTTTTAAACGGCTTGAGCTCCTTGACAGCGTCGCTCGCCAATCTCGCATTAATTACCGGATTCCCCTTAAGAAATACTCCGGTCCACGCATTCAACATCACCCATCCCTCCGCCGATCCGCAAGGAAGGCCGGTCACCCTTTCCGCACGGATCTATATCCCGGAAGCCGCCCTCAACGGGGAAAAGGCGCTCGACGGCATCGCCATCGCCAACCACGGGACGATCGCTTCCAACCCCGAATGCCCCACGATGTCGGGTGATTTCGAGGCGATCTTCGCCTGGAAGAACTATGCGATCGTCATGAGCGACTATTACGGATTCGGAGCCAGCAAGGACCGCCCCCAAGCCTTCCTGGACCCGGAAACCACCGCAAGGGGGACCTTGAACGCCTACTATGCCGCCTTGCAGCTGATAGAGGACAGGAATGTCAGCGTGGGTTCCGTACGATTCAATTTCGGTTATTCCCAAGGTGGATTCAACACCCTTGCCAACCTCCGCTACCTGAAGGAGCATCCGGAGCTTGACCTCAAGTTCACAAAGTCTTTTGCCGGCGGTGGGCCCTATGACGTACCTGGGACTTGGAGCAGTTACCTGACCGGTAATTTCGGCAATGCGATCGGCTTCATCCCGCTGACCCTGGTGAGCATGAATGAATCACAACAGCTGGGGCTTGATTATGCCACGCTTTTCAAAGAGCCGCTGCTGTCCAACTGGCGAGAGTGGATCCTTTCCAAGAAATACAACATGGCCTCGATCAACAGCAAGATCGGACAGGTGGGGATCGCAGACATCCTGACCGCCGACATGGTTGCGGGACGGGGGACGTCCTACGAAACCATCATGGCAACGGCCGCCCGATATTCCTTGATTTCAGGATGGGAACCGGATGCAGACAGCCGGATCTGGATCTATCACTCCACGCAGGATGACATCGTCCCTTATTCTAACCTCACGTCCTTGAAAAGCCGTTGGAGCGGCAACAGCAATATCACCTGGCAAAACGGGACCGGCGACCATGTCACCGGTTGTATCAGTTTCATTTTAAATGTCTTGAACGAATGGAAACCATAGAACGCTTCCCCTATCTGCAGCCGGTTTCCTCCGTTTGGGAAACGCTGCCGGAGCAGGTCTTATGCGCAAGCGCCGAGACCGAGCCATATGATGACAACGGCAATTATGATTGGGGGAACTGAACACCCCGGAAAGACAAACAAAATGGCATACGACATCCAACTGAGACTGCCCGAAGGCTGGCAGAAAGAAATGGAAACCTATCTGGACGAGGGCGGTGCCGAGGTCACGCACCTCGAGGCACACCGTTACAACGAGGCCAAAAAGCGCGACGAAGGCTACATCGACGTATATGTCGGACCGCTTCCCGAAGATACGACCGCCGAGGACCAGGCCTTGTCCAACTATGCGGACATCGTGGGATTCGACGATGACGATCCGGAAGACTTCAATCCGATCGCGACCATCAAGTTCAACGGTAAGAAAGCCTACGGATTCGACGCCTTTTTCGAAGACGACAGTCCGATGATGTTCCTCGCCCAGGAGGTCAAGAGCGGCATCCTTGCCATCATGTGCGTCGCCGGATCGGACGACGAGAAACTGAAAGAGGCGCTCACCCTTGTCGAACGCGGCCTGCGGGTCAAGTAATCCTTATTCGAAAGCCATTCCGTATCCACGGAAGAGTTCGTCCGTCACTCCATATTGACGGACATAATCCCCGTTCAACCAGGTGGCAAACTGGGTAACGGAGGCCGCGCCCAGGCTGCGGTACAGCGCCACGTCACGCGCGCACTGCGCGGGATTGAAAGCGAGCTCCTTGAGCTCCGCCTTCTTCCAACGGGAATTCATCGACTCGTCCAGCCAGTACTCCAGGATATGCTGCGTATAGGCCGGGAAAGCGAGCAGATTGTCCTGCAAGGCACGCAACTCCCCTTCCGGCAACGGTTCGGCATAATCCCTCAAGATGGGCGCATATTCCAGGAAAATCCCTTCCGCCGCCCGTACCCGCCGGGGCGCCGGCAAGGTCTGATGGTATGCCAGGTGGGCAAGGGTCGCCTCGGGATCGTATTCACGCAAGAGCGCGAGCAAGCGGTTCTCGAACAGGAGCGTCTGCTCCGAAGGTGAGAATTCCCGGCAATCCTCGCAATAACAATACTTATATTCCTTGTCGTCCGGCCAGAGGAAATAGCGGTGCGTGGTCGGCTTCATCCATTCCAGCAGATGCTCCAACTGGGGCCGTATCGCCTCGATGACGGCGTCCGAAGTGAAGCAAAGGTTGTAGTCCGCCACCCGCTCCCCTTTCTCGTCCATCCGGAACCACTCCGGATGACCCTCGTATAACGAGCGCGGCAACAGGGTTTCGAGGGCATGCAACTCGTATTCGACATCGACGTCATGCTGCTTGCAAAGGTCGAGGAAGGCCACGCCCTTGTCGCTCCGGATGAAAGCTTCCAGCGTGTCGATCGGGTCGTTGGAGGTCGCCGCATGGAGGCCGATCACGTTGATGCCGGAAAGATGGATGCGCTTCTCCCACTCATCCAGGCTGAGGGAAGTGATGTCGTCGGGATAGACCACGACTCCCCTTTTCTCTTCCTTCGGCGTCATCTTGCAAGGGAAAAACACCTTGGGCTGATGGAAATCCGGATTCTCGTCATCGGTCGGGACCAGGGAATACCAGAGAATATCTCCGCCGGAGGCCTCTCCCTGGAAGACACCCATCCAGAATCCGCCGTCCAGATCCATGCCCAAAGACTGCAGTTCCTGACGTGAAACACTGCCCGCGACCCGGTAACCCCAGGGCGTAAGCATGGCTCGGGTCTCCATCGTCACGAAATCCCAGTCAAAATCGAACTCCCGGTAAAACACCGCCTTGTAATCCATCACACGCCCCTCCGCATCAATCTCGGCGCAGTAATAGGGATCGTTCAGTTTTCCGTCCCGGGCGAAAAAGAGCTCTACGCGGTCCTCGGGGTCCACATCCCTTTCTGTCAGGAAGGGGTCCGTCCGCGTCAGGGTCGAGTCGCTGACCTCGAACTGAAAGAAGAAACGATCCGCCGTGCTGTGGCAGCAGAAACGCGTATCATTGTCCAGCCCGCTCCACGGGGCATGCAATGCCTGGGCCTCAAATCCCTTTCCCACGTCAACGATTTCGGATGCCGGTTTCATCACGCATCCGGCGAGCATTAAGGCAAATAACCAAACACAGTGTCTCATCTCTCGGAAATCTTTGGAACAAAACAAAGATACGATAAAGGGCGGTAATTTGAGCAAGATTCTTTACCTTTGATAGCAAACCCATCAGAATCACCGTTTTGAGACACTTCCTGACCATCACGCTATTGATGCTCCCGGTCCTGCTTTTCGGGCAGGCTGCCGGGGCACAGACCCTTTCCCTCGACGGAGAATGGACCCTGGACTATTGGCAGCAAGGCAAGACGCCCGTCCGCGGGCCGCAGCAGATGGAAGACGTCGCCTTCCGGACCGTGCCTGCCACCGTGCCCGGCAATGTCGAACTGGACCTCCAGCGCGCAGGCATCGTCGATTCGCCCGAGCTGGACAGCAACGTCTATCTCTTGGAGCCGTGGGAGACTTTCCAATGGCGCTACAGCCGCAGTTTCCCGACGCCAGGACTGGCGGCAGGAGAGAGCCTGGAGCTTTGTTTCGAAGGCATCGACTGCCTCTCAGACATCTGGCTAAACGGGCAACGGATCGGCGGCACGGACAACATGCTGATCCCGTACGCCTTCGACATCACGGAATATGCAGCGCCCGCCGGTGAGGAGAATCGCCTGGAGGTTTACCTGCGCTCTTCCGTCATCGAGGGCCGCAGCCAGGTCACGCCGTCCCTGAGCCGCAACAGCCCGAGTCCGGAGAGCATCTACATCCGCCGCGCGCCCCATACCTATGGTTGGGATATCATGCCGCGGCTGGTCAGCGCGGGGTTGTGGAGCGGTGTCTCGCTGCAGGTCCGGAAGAAAGCCTGGATCCGCGACTGCTACTGGTATGTCGAGCGCATCGATCCGGACAGCGGGGATGCGAGGGTTTATCTGGACTACACCCTGTCTTTGCCTTCGGACTTTGTCACCGGAAGCCTCAAGGCGTCCTGGCGGATTTCCCTGGATGGACAGACTGCCGCCGAAGGGGAAACCGTTCCGGACGCCCATGCGGGACGGATCCAGATTCCGGTCCCGGACGCACAACTCTGGTGGCCACGCGGCTATGGGGAGCATCCTTTGTACGACGTCTGCTTCTGTCTGACGGACGCGGACGGAAAGCAGCTGGATGAGCAACGCCGGCGCCTGGGTATCCGCACGGTCGCCCTGGACCGCTCTGAGATCCATACCGCTGACCAACCCGGCCGTTTCTGTTTCCTGGTCAACGGGGAACCTATCTTCATCAAAGGCAGCAATTGGACGCCCCTGGACGCCTTCCACAGCCGGGACCCCCAGCACCTGAAAACGGCTTTCGGCATCGCCCTGGACCTCAACTGCAACATGCTCCGATGCTGGGGAGGGAATGTCTATGAGGACCACCCTTTCTATGACCTGTGCGACGAAAACGGGATCCTGGTCTGGCAGGACTTCTCCTTCGGCTGCTCCGAGTATCCGCAGGATCCGGATTTCCAGCGGGCCGTTGGAGAGGAAGTGAGGGCCATCGTCCGCAAGCTTCGCGGCCATGCCTGCATCGCCCTCTGGTCCGGCAACAATGAAAACGATGCCTCAACCCGCTGGAGCATGGCCTCTTTCCGGGCCGATCCCAACCAGGATATCGTTTCGAGGGTGACGATTCCGGGGGCGCTTTTCGAGTGCGACCCGACCCGTCCCTATCTGCCCTCTTCGCCGTACTACAGCCCCGAGGTCGTAGCCCTGGGATTCGATCAGCACGCGCTGCCGGAAGACCATCTCTGGGGCCCCAGAGGCTATTACAAGGACCCGTTCTATAAGGAAGCGACCTGCCTGTTCGCAAGCGAGACCGGTTACCATGGCATGCCTTGCCGCGAGAGTCTCGAGCAAATGTTTTCCGAGGGAAACGTTTATCCCTGGAGCGATACGGTAAGCCATGTCTGGAAGGATGCCTGGCTGACCAAGTCCGTACGCGAGTCCCCCGCTTACGGCTACGTCCCCAAGCGCAACAACCTGATGATCAATCAGGTGAACATCCTTTTCGGAGAGGTGCCCGACGATCTCGACCGCTTCATCGAAGCTTCCCAGTCTGTCCAGGCAGAGGCGCTCAAGTACTTCATCGAACGATTCCGCATCGCCAAGTTCGCGCCCCGGACCGGCATTCTCTGGTGGAATATCCGGGACGGTTGGCCCATCATTTCGGACGCCGTGGTCGACTGGTACAACCGGCCGAAGAAGGCCTGCGACTATATCCGCAATTCGCAGAAGGACGTCTGTGCCATGATAGGTGACGCCGAAGGGAAAGGTCACCCTCTGGTCGTGGCCAACGACACCCGCCGGGCTGTCTCGGGCACGGTCAGCGTGACAGATGCAGCCAGCGGGAAACGGATCTATTCCGGGAGTTATAAGGTCGGCCCCAACGGGCGGACGGAAGTCGCCCGCCTCAAGCGGCCCTCTGGCCAGGGGATCTGGATGATCCGCTATACGACTCCGGACGGGGAGCAGGTCAATCACTATCTTTACGGAGACCCTCCATTCGACCTGGATGATTACCGGCAACTGATGCGCTCTATCATTCCATAAAAGAAAAACCGGGGCCCTCGAGCCCCGGTTTCCTTGTTTAGCGACGTTTCAGGGAAACCACCTTCCCATCTTTCCACTTCATGTCTATAGTCTCGCCGCCGCGGGTGCGCAGTCCGCGCACGCTGCCGGAGGCCCAGGCCTCGGGCAGCGCCGGCAGCGCCTTGACGCTGCCGTCCGCGGCGCTCTGGAGCAACATTTCAGCCACACCGGCACAACCGCCGAAATTACCGTCGATCTGGAAGGGCGAATGGGCGTCGAAAAGGTTGGGATAGGTGCCGCCGCCCCGGCGGTAATCTTCGCCTTTGAATCCGTCCGGACTGACATAGCGGAGCAGCCTTCGGTACATCTTATAGGCGCCTTCGGCGTCGCCCAGACGGGCATACAGGTTGACCCGCCAGCCGCAGCTCCAACCCGTCGTCTCAAAGCCTTTGATTTCCAGGGTCTTGGCACAGGCTTGCCGCAGTTCCTCGCTTTGGATGGAGAAGCCCGGATACAAGCCGATCAGATGCGATTGGTGACGGTGCTGCGGATCCGTGTCCGGCCAGTCGTGGTACCATTCCTGCAGGGCTCCGTTCGCACCGATCTTATAGGGACGCAGGCGGGAAAGTTTATCCTTGGCCTCGGCGACAAACTCCGCATCCACGCCCAGCTCTTCCGCAGCAGCGACCGCATCCGAGACGCACTCGCGCACCAGGGCAAGGTCTGCCGTGCCGCCATACAGGGAAACGGCCTTGTAGCCGTCGGGCGTATAGAACGCGTTCTCGGGGGAAGTTGCAGGCGAAGTGAGCAACTCGCCGTCCTTCTCGATCAGCCAGCCCAGGCAGAACTCGGCCGCGCCCTTCAAGACCGGATAGTCGCGTTCCAGCGCCGCCCGGTCACGATTGAAGAGCCAGTGCTCCCAGATATGTGTCGAAAGCCAGGCGCCGCCCATGGTCCAGTCCGCCCAGCGGGGATCGCCAGTCCCCTCTCCGACCGGCGTCGCCATCGCCCAGATGTCACTGTTGTGCCCGCAGCTCCAGCCGCGCTGCACGCCATAGAAATTGCGGGCCGGCGCCACGCCGTTGCCGCTTAGGTTCCGCACGAACTCCGTAAGGACCTCATGCATTTCCGGCAGGCCAGTGACCTCCGCAGGCCAGTAATTCTCCTCCAAGTTGATGTTGACCGTGTAGTTGCTGCTCCACGGCGGCAGGATCTTCTCGTTCCAAAGTCCCTGCAGGTTGGCCGGGACGCCGGGGGTCCGGGAGCAGGAAATCAGCAGATAGCGACCGAACTGGAAATAGAGCGCCTCCAGTTCCGGGTTGGCGTCCAGGCTGTCCGTGTAACGTTTCAGCTGCACGTCCGTCGGAAGCGCGGCGATGGCGGGATCCGTGCGTCCGAGATCCAGAGACACGCGGTCGAAGAACCTCTTATAATCCTGCACGTGCGCTTTCCGCAGTTCGGCATAAGGCTTCCGGGCGGCACGGTCCATCACGCGTTCCGCCTCGGCGACATAATCCTTCCCTTCCGTCGCCGGATTCTTGAACGGGCCGTTGAAGCTCGTGGCGTTCGTGACCAGGAGCAGCACCTCGTGGCATCCGCGCAGAATCAGGGACTCACCGTCGAAGGCGACCTCTCCGTCCTTCGGAACAGCCCGCAGCAAAGTACGGAAATGGATGCCCCGGTCCGGGTCATACAGGAAATGATCCATCCCTTCGGGCTTGTGGTAATTGGGGAAGGAATGGTAAGCCGCATAACCGCGCAGATCCAGGCCGGCAGCCCCTTCAGCTACGGTCTCGTGCGGGAGCTGGCACTCCAGGCTTATCCGGGCGTCTATCCCGTTCCGATCCTGAAGCCTCACCACGATGACCGAGTCTGCGCCGGAGACGAAGTAATCCCTTTCCTGCGCGCCAAAACGGACGGAGGCCGTAGCATCAGAGATATCCAAGACCCGCTTATAATCAGCGGCTTCCGCATCCTTATCAAAAGTGATGCGCAGCGTCCCGAGAGGCTGGTAATTCTCGCAGTAATGACCCTGCACGCGATGTTGCAGTTCGTCCGCCAGCCGGTAATCTTCAGCATCCAGGGCGGCACGGATCGCAGGGATCCACTCTCCGTCGGCATACTTTCCTAGCTGATTGCCCGTGGGATAATCTTTCTCTACCGTCTCCCCTTCTCCGGTCCAGAGCGTGATGTCATTGAGCGAAAGCCGTTCCTCCTTGACTCCGCCATAGACCATGGCGCCCAGCCGGCCGTTGCCCATCGGCAGCGCTTCCTCGAAGAACTCGGCAGGACGGTCATAATGCAGTTGCAGCGACGTCTTCTGCGTTCCGCTGCAACCCGCCAGGACAGCTGACATTACACAAAAAACGGGGACAATGGAAAGGGAAAACTTGTTCATAGTACAAAAGATAGTTCAGTTTTATTTCAAATATACGGTAAAGGACCTAAATTTGCAAGATAGAGAAGAAACAGTTAGACAATATGAGAAAAGCACTGGTTATACTCGCGCTCGCCGTTCTGGCGGCGATGACCCTCGTCTCTTGTGACAAGGACAAAGGAAAAACGAAAGATCCGCTCAACGCTACCGCATGGACCGCTTATGACGGTGATTATCTGATGGTACTCAGATTTGAATTGGGCACCCTCGCGACTTTCTATGTAGGTGACAACAATCTGGATCGGAGAGGACCCGCTTCCAATTCGGCCTATTCGCTGACGGACGACACGAAGGTCACTTTCGCCAACCTGAACGGAAGCATGGACAATACCCGGTTCCGTTTTAAGACAGGCACTCTCGACGGTAACTCGATGACGGTTGCCTATGACCGTTGGACGACATCCTCCGGGATAGACAGCCCCAAGGAGCACCTCCAAGCCGTATTCAAGAAAAAATAATACTACCTCGCCATGAAAAAGATCATTTGCATTGCAGCGCTGCTGCTTGGTTCCCTCGCGGCCTTTGCCCAGGCGAACAAGATTCCCCAGCGACTCGAGTTGGTCCAGATAGAGATCAACGACGGGCAGATCAATCTCGAAGTGTTCAACATGCCCAAGGACGGGGAGAACAATTATTTCCTCGCATTGGGCAGGCTCGGCATCGGTGACGAATTCGTTCAGTTGCAGATCGACCCCCTCTCTGAGCTGTTCATCCCTCTCGGCGAGACCTTGGAAGAAACGGTCGAGACGCTCCAGTTCGTTCAGCAACTGTTTAAGGCTGAGCCTGGAACCGCCATCGAGATGGATGGCTGTATCGGCCTGGCGTTCCCGAACGGCAAGTTGGAGACCGTCCGGGTCGCGCACCGGCAGCTCGTGCTCAGCCACATGCTTGAGTTCAGCATCACCCGGAATGGCTACGTCCGCGCAACCCACATCCCCAGATCCGACTTCAACTCCCTGGTCTCCTCCCTCAACGTCTACCGCAAGCTCCATCCTGAGGAGGACTAACCGGTTGTGAAACATAGCGAAAAAGAAAAAGACCAGGTTTCAGCCTGGTCTTTTTCTTTGGAGGTGCGTAGCGGAATCGAACCACTGTGACAGGTTTTGCAGACCTGCGCCTAGCCACTCGGCCAACGCACCGGAGTTTGGGAATGCAAAGATAGGAAACTATTTCGCAATTCCCAAAATAAATGAAACTACTTCGCCTCGGCGGCTGCAGCGTCGATCATAGCCTTGTTGGCGGTGATGTAGATCTCGACACGGCGGTTCTGGGCGCGGCCTTCCTTCGTCTCATTGGAGGCGACGGGCATGTGGTAGGACTTACCCTCGGCGGTCATGCGGGTGTTGCTGATACCGCAGCCATTGAGATACTTCTCGACGGACTCGGCCCTCTGGAGGGACAGGCGCTCGTTGACAGCATCGGAACCGGTGTTGTCGGTGTGGCCATAGATGGTGATGTCGGTATCCGGCAGGTCAGCCATCTTGGTGGCGAAGTCCTTCAGGGACTGCTTGGAGGTAGCGCTCAGGTCAGCCTTATTGGTAGCGAAGAGGATACCGCTGTCGAAGGTAACCTTGATAGCCTCGAGGCCGTTGGCATCCTCGACGGTCTCGACCTTGGCGGCCTCGATCGCAGCGAGTTCTTCAGCCTTCTTGTCCATCTTCTTGCCGATGATGGCACCGACGCCGGCGCCGATGGCAGTACCGATGGCAGCACCGATTGCCGTGCTCTTGGCATCCTTACCGGCGATAGCACCGGCAGCAGCACCCACAGTCGCGCCGACACCGCTACCTACGAGCGTGCCTTCGGCGAGCTTGGACATCGTGGAGCATCCGGGGATCATGATCACCATGGATGCGCAGAGGAAAATAGAAACTAACTTTTTCATTGTACTTAAGTATTTGAAAGATAAAGTGTGCAAAAGTCGTTTAAGCGTTCTAATTTATTGAATTATTTCGAAACCGCAATACTTCGGATCGGAAAAAATCATTCAACATAAAGCAAAAGGCCCTTCAGATACTCCCCTTCGGGATGATAAATACTGACGCTGTGGTCTGCCGGCTGGTTCATGCGGTCCAAGATACGGACCCGGCGGCCGGTCTGGGCGGCAGCAGAAAAAACGGCCAGGGAAAATGCCTCCTTATCGACCGCCTGTGAGCAGCTGAAAGTGAAAACCAGGCCCCCCGGAGCCACTTTTGAGATAGCGGCGGCATTCAGCCTGCGATAGGCCCGCAAGGCATTGTCCAGGGCACCGCGATGCTTGGCGAATGCCGGAGGATCGACGATGATCAGGTCATACTTGTCTTCTGGAGCTTCCTTCAGGAAATCGATGGCGTCGCAGCAATAACTGTGATGACGGTCGGCTGCGCCGGCGAGTGCAACGTTCCTGTCTACCAGCGACATTGCTTTTGCGGAACTGTCTACGGAATCGACGCTCTCCGCTCCTGCCGCAAGGGCGTATACGGAAAAACCACCTGTATAGCAGAACAGGTTCAAGACGCGGCGCCCGGCGGCATAACGGCCGACAGCGGCCCGGTTGTCCCGCTGGTCCAGGAAGAAGCCTGTCTTCTGCCCTTCCGTCCAATTGACGATGAAACGGTTCCCGTTCTCCAGGACGACCTGTTCATCATCGTTGAATCCGTCGCATTTGTATAAATAGCCATCCACCAATTCCAAACCCGCCTTGAATGGCGCAGTCCCGGAGCTCTTGTCGTATACAGCCTTCAGACGCTCGCCAAACACGGTTATCAAAGCGTCACAGATCTGTTTCTTGGCCCGGAACATGCCGACCGAATGAGCCTGCATCACGCAGACACCGTCGTACCAGTCAATGATCAATCCGGGAAGGCCGTCCCCTTCGCCGTGGACAAGGCGGAAGCAGTTGGTCGACGGATTGTCCACCAATCCGGCCGCTTCGCGGACACGGAGCGCAGCATCGATCATTTCCGTCCAGAATCCCTCACCCAGGGTCTCGCAACCGAAACCGAGCATACGGACGGCGATCGAGCCGATCTGGTAATGGCCGCAGCCGAGCAGGGAACCATCGGAGGCGAAAACGCCGACCAAGTCTCCTTCAGAGGGCTGACCGACCGTCTGGGCGATCGCACCGGAAAAAACCCAGGGATGGAATCTCAAAAGGGATTCCTCCCGGCCCCGTTTCAAATAGACTTTACTCATAGTCAGGAATGCTTCTCGTCAATGTGAGGAGGGTTGGGAGCCATCTGCTCGGGAGTCAGGGGATGTTTCTCGGATGCGAGAAGCCGCTCATACATCTCACGGCAGACCCAGGCATCGGTCGCGGCATATTTCTTCTGCGCCTCGGACAGGTGCTCCGCCTCCCAATTGGACAACTGCTGAGTTTTGGAGATCCGCACGCCCAGGATGATGGCGGCCATCTTCTTGACGCTCTTATCCTTGATCCCATATTCCCACACGATCCTTTGCAAATCGACGAAGGACTTGGGCTTGAAATCACAGTAGCGCTGCAATCCGTGGATATCGTCATTGACGGCGGCGCCGACCTTGATGACACGCTCATCCGCAAGTACCTTGAAAAGCCTCTTGTACATTTTCAAGTTCTTGATCCGGAACAGGTAGGCCCGGTCCGGACCGGAGAGTTGCAGGAGAGCAACGCCATAATGGTGATGCTGGGGGGAGAAATTGGGGCGCGACTCGGTATCGAATCCCAGGATTTTTTGTTTTCGCAGATAGTCAAGGGCGCGGAAGAACCCCAGTCCCTGATGGTCGATCACGACAATCTCGCCGGGGAAGGAGCCCATCTCCATCTTTTCAATTTCCTCGGGCGTGATACTGATCTTGTACATACATCTTAAAGGTTGTGGGGGCCATGCCCTGAAGACAGTCAATCATTTCCGCCGGCAAAGTGTTGATGTCGAAATCTACCAGCATATAACCCTTTGCCTCGGGAGAAGTGATGTAAGCCGACGCGACGGGGTAAGCGATGTTGTGCGTAAAGAGATTCTTTTCGCGAAGATACCTGTAACAGGCATCCGTCACCGCCTGGGCGCCGTCGATAAACACAAAGTCTTTAGCCAGCATCTTCCGGTAGAAAGCATTCTCCTCGGAAGGATGGTTCAATATCGAGTTATACGAAGACCGCAGACTGTCAATCGGGAAACCGTAATCATCCACCACGATGGCGTTCAGGGCAGCCGACCGTCCGGAGCGGGAATACTGGTCCAGGATCAGTTTGAGCGCATCGGAAGGCATATCGGCGGTAGAGAAGGCCAGCGAATCGGATGCGGCAGCATCCGGGACAACTAAGGCGGAGAGTGTCGAATAGCTGTCGCCCCGCTTCCGGCAGAGATCCTTGAACACCGCTTCATAGACACCGGAGCGGACAGACGCGCTGTCCGAAAGGATTCCGATGTTGGACGCGCCGGCACGCGCATCCAGCACCCGGTTCATCATCACCTTGGGTCCGGAAAGGACCGGGATGGATCCGGATGTGGACAAGAACAAGGTATCGACATCGAAACCGCCATAAGCGGCCATGAAGGGAGAAGTGATCACCAGCAGTTTGGCGGAAGGCTTGCGGGATTTCTTCTCATGGTCGAAAGGGCCCAGGCTGCATACGGTATCCATCGCGGCAAGGGCGGCACGCACCGTAACCTCGCGCAAGGCGTCTCCGTTACCGGCCGAGACGAAACGGTCGTAAGGCGTATAGACGATATCGAGGATCGAAGTAACGCGCTCTCCCGCGAAATCCGGCAGGAAATCCTGTGCGGAAGACCCGTCGACATTGTCCCTGTCATCACAGGAAACGAAACGTTCACTAAGGAAAAAACAACGCTCCGGCACATCCATCAAGACGATGTCCCCATGGGGATCCGTGGCATCGAAAGCCGACAGGAACTTATGTTCGGGACTCTGATAGTCATTGATGATCCGCTCAACCAGCGGAATGGTTGGCCGGGGAGGCGTCTGGTGCATCTTGCATCCGGCAAGAGCGACTAGAATCATGACGGGAAGCGTCAAGCGAGTGAGAGAACCTTCCATGAATACAAATATAGGTAAAAATTTACCTATCTTTGAACAAAACGGGACAAAATCACAACATTTGGCGATTGACCCGGTCCGGGATGAATGCTATTTTTGTCCCGCAAAACACAGATAAAAACCATCATGGCACACACCCATAACCACGAGCACCACCATCATGTAGAGCAACTGACCTCCCTGAACGGGGTCTTCATCCTCTCCATCATCCTCAATCTGCTGTTCGTCCTGGTCGAGGCCGGAGTCGGCATCGGCACCGGTTCGCTCGGGCTCCTTTCCGACGCCGGGCACAATCTCAGCGACGTATTCAGCCTTTTGCTGGCCCTGATCGCATTCCGCCTGGCAACCAGCCACGCGACCAAACGCTTTACTTATGGATACCGGAAAAGTTCGGTCCTGATCTCCCTCCTCAACGCCATCATCCTGCTGGTCGCAGTGGGTGTCATCCTCGTCGAAAGCGTCCACAAACTGACGGACATCTCTTCGATAGAACTCAGCGGCAGCGCCATCAGTTGGACCGCCGGCATCGGCATCCTGGTCAACGGATTAACAGCCTGGCTTCTGATGCGCCAGCAAGCCCATGACGTCAATACCCGGGGGGCTTTCCTGCACATGCTGGCCGACACCCTGGTCTCCGTGGGCGTCGTGATCTCCGGCATCGTCATTTCCCTGACCGGATGGAACTGGATCGATCCTGTCATCGGCATCCTGATCGCCATCATCATCCTGATTTCGACCTGGAAACTCCTCGCAGAAAGCCTGCGTCTCAGCATCGATGCCGTACCCGAATCCATCGACCCGGATGACATCGTGGAAGAGATGAAGGAGGTTTCCGGCGTAACGGACGTCCATCACCTGCATATCTGGCCGATCAGTACGACCGAAGTGGCCTTGACGGCCCATGTGGTACTGGATGACCTGAAGACGATGACAGACACGGTTCCCGCCTTGAAAAAGAAACTGAAAGACCACGGGATCGGCCACAGTACGCTGGAGGTCGAGACGCCCGACTCCCCCTGTGAAGAACACGACTGTTGCTGAACCATGAAGACGATCCTGTACATCCACGGCATGGGTGGCGGCGAGGACAGCCGCATCCCTTCGATCCTGAACGACTGGTTCATGGCGAACCGTCCGGATGTCCGGGTCGTTATACGCACGTATGATTTCAATCCGGACCGGGCGGCAGAGCAGATCGACGCCTGGTTTGAGGAGCTGCAGCCGGCGCTGGTGATCGGTGAATCACTGGGCGCCAACCACGCCCTCGCGCTTTACGGCAGAAAGTCCACAGGATGTATGGACGCCGCACTGCGAGGGAGCAGAGAATCTTACCCCTCCGGGGGAATGCTCCCTCGCAGCGCAGCGTCCACACACCTACCACCCCTGTTGCTGGTCTCCCCCGCCCTGAATGCGCCCAGGTTCCTGTACGCCATGCGGGGCGTGGTGCGAATCCCCGCCGTCCACCGCTGGATGAACCGGATCTACAAGCCACGCGAAGGAAGACGACAGGCGCTGGATTTCACCCCCGAAACCCTCGCCGCATGGGGTGCCTACCGTAACGTTGGGTGCCCGCAAGAGCCGGGGCACCGTCGCCCTGAGGGAGCATTCCCCGAAGGGACAAATACTCCGCTCCCTCAGGGCAACGGTGCTCCGGCTCAGAAACACGCCAAGCCCTACGCCTTCTTCGGGCGCCGCGACCACTACCGCCGCACCGGCATCGTCTCCCTCAAAGACTGGCGCCGCCGCTTCGGACCCGGCACCTGGACCCTCTACGACGGCACCCACTATATGGAAGAGGAGCACCTCAAGGCGCTCCTCATTCCAGCAATCCTGCAGCGGCTCTAGCGCTTCGACAGCACCTCGCGCTCGTA
>JAEEGI010006611.1_pt1 | contig 26143 bp, 16 predicted proteins | sample 8958751 | NCBI WGS metagenome assembly JAEEGI01 (sample SAMN16246545, study PRJNA631951) | gut metagenome | biome: gut microbiome; feature: rumen; material: KS-attached | host: Bos | place: Iran: Karaj | collected 2018-10
TCTTTGAAACATACCATTGAAGGAGTAACTCTTTCTCCCATACAATTTGGAATTATATCTACTTTATTATTTTTCCATACTCCTACACATGAATTTGTTGTTCCTAAATCTATTCCTATTATATTTTCCATTTTTCTTTTTTATATTTAGAATCCCTATCATATAAATGAATTATAGTAATTTTTTTATTTATTTTTTTATTAAATAAATTATGTTAGAAAAGAAAAATATTTTTCATGAAGAAATAATGAACATTAATAATAATATTTCTAGAAATTTAAATGACTTTTCAAAGTCAATTGATTATGTTTCTAATTGGGCTATTACATTTAAAAAAACTCAAATAAATTCAAATAATTCTAATAAAAATTTTTTATTTGAAAATATCTTGTTGAATATTTTTATGAATTTTTCAGATTTTTCTGAAATTGACTTTCAATATTATTTATCTTTAACAAACTTAAATAAAATTTTAAAAAATATTGGAATAATAGAAAAGAAAAAATCTCAAATTACAATTTCAGATATAAATATAATATTAAAAAAGGTAAAAGGAAATTTATTATTAAATAAATTAAATTTTAGAGAATTTGAATCATTTATTTTTCAATTAGCAATGTTAATAAATGAAGATAAATTTAAAAAAGATATAAAAAATTATATGAATTTATTCATTACAAAATATTTTAAAAAAATTTCAGATAAATGTTCAAAAAGTAATAATATTATTAATAATATAAATTCAATTGAATTTAATTCAACTTCAAATATAATAAAAATATTGTCAAAAATAATTAAAAAATTAAAAGAAATATATTTTCAATTTTTTAAATATGATATTGATCATAACATAAATAATGAAAAAACAATAAAAGAAAATTTAAAATCTTGTTTTATTTTTTTAAAATCATATGAAATTTGTCCTTTATATATTTCAATAAAAGAAATATCATTATATTATTATTTAATTATAAATATTCAAGAAGAAGAAATTCCATTATTTTCAAATTTTAAATTGGGAAATAATTTTAATTTTCAAAAATTTTGCCATTTTTTAACAATAATAGGAATTTCAATCATAAATAAAGAAAAAAATGAATTTAATGATAAAATCCAAAAAATCATGAATAAAAAAGAAGACAAAAACTATATTAATCATTATATAAATTTAAATAATGAAGAAAAATTTATTCAATTTTTAAACAAACTAAATAATTTAGAAGGAATAGAAAAAACACATAAAAATTTTTCTCATATAACAATGAATTCTAATAATTCTAATATTTTACCTGATAAAAAATATATTGATGATTTTTTTCCAAATGCTTTTTATTATAAAGAAAAATCAAAAGGAAATTTATTTTATTTATCAAAAAATTTCAATGAGAATAATTTAATTAATCATTTAAATGAAAAAAATGAATTAAATCAAATTTTATTTTTTAAAAATCAAAATATAATAAATAAAAAAATTTTAAAAGAAATATTTGAATATTATTCTGATTATAATGATAAATATCAAATGAATAAAATTGGATATAATGATTTTATGAAATTTATAAAAGATTTTAATTTATTTAATTTATCAAAATTAAATACAGAAGAAAAAAATAATATTTTTTCTTCTTCTTTAAGAATGTCAAAATTACAAACAACTTCAACAATAAAACAAAATATTAAATTAAATAAATCTGAAATATCAAAAATAAATATATTAAATGAACAATATTTAAATATTTTATGGAGTGATATTTCAGGAAGAAAAAATCAAAAAATAATAAATTTAAATTCAATAAAACCAAAAATAAATTTAAATAGAAGTTCTTCTTTAAATTCTTTGAAACCTAATTCTTTAAATAAATTAAATTATTTTCAATTTATTGAAATTTTATTTTCAATAAGTCAAATTTTATGTTTTGATTCTTTTGATATTTTTGTTAAATTTTTAGAAGAAGGAAATAATATTTATTTAAATATTCAAGAAAAAAAAAATGAAATAATGAATAAATTTTATATTATTCAAAATAATAATCAGTTAATTAAAATATTAAATTCTATCAATAAAATTTTAAAAAAATATTATCATTATTATTCAAAAAATAAAGAAAAAATTTCTTTTGATATTATTATTAAAATTTATAAAGATTTCAATATTTTACCTTATTTTATTTCTTTTATTGAATTAAAAAATATATTTTTTACTTTAGCTGATATTTTAAATAATAAACAAGATTTAGAAAAAGAGAAAAAAATAAATTTTGAACTTTTTTTAATAAGTTTAGGAATAATTTCTTTATCAATAAATACTTCTTCAAATTTAACTAATATAGAAAGATTAATACTTCTTTTAGTTCAAATAGCATATTCTGAGAAAAAAAATCAATTTTTTTCAAATGAAACTTTTTCAATTCGAAAAGATTTCTTTAATGTAATTATTGAATTAGAAAAAAATTATCCATCAATTTTTGAAAAATCAATTCCTTTTTATGAAGAAATAATTAGAAATCCAGAAAAATTAAGTGAATTATAAATATATAAATATATTATATTTCTTTTATATAATTTTTTTATGAAATAAGATAAATCAATAATTTATTAATTAATCATTTAAATTAATTTAACTTGAATATATAAAAAAAATAAAAAAAATAATTTATCATTCAAAGAAAATGGATTTAAAAGAGATTATTGTCTCAAACAGCAAATTTAAAATCAAAACCAAATCATATTATTAAAAATAAGAGAAAGAAAAGAAAAATTGTGTAATAGATTCTTCATAAACATGTTTATGTGTTAAATTAATTCAATTTTTTAAATTTTTAATATTTTTGAAAAAAACTAAAAATGAATATTTTACATTTAGTCAAGCTTTAACTTGTAATATTGCTTCTGGATCTACACTCTCTACTGTGACTTGTACTATGGGAACTTCAGTGACTTCAGGAAGTAAATATAAATTAAGTGGAAGTGCATCTATTGTTAGTAAAGGAGCTGATACTTTTGGAGATGTTACTGTTCAAACTGATGAAGTTACTGCTACTGATCCTCCTTCTGTAGTGATAATACTCCTACAAACGTTTCTTCTTGGATTACAAATTCTGTAATTTTGTTCATACTTACTTTACTATTTTAAATTATAATTGCTTTTTAAAATTGTTCTTCTTTTTCCAATAATTAATTAAATATAGATAATTATTTAGTGAATTTTCTCTCTATTTTTATTATTTTTGTTTTAATCATTTTATTATTATTTTTTTTTAAAATAATGTATTCAAAAGAATTTTAAAAATATTAATTTTTATAATAATCATATATAAAATCTATAGAAAATATTAAAACAAATTTTTGTATTTTTGGGGATTGGGGATTGGGCCCAATCCCCAATCCCCAATCCCCAAAAATAAAATTATAAAAATCCCAACAATAATTATAATTTATATAAAAATAGAAAAAACAATAATTTTTTTAAAACAATAACAAAAAAATATAAATAATTCTTGACAATTGTCTAAAATAAAACTAAAAAATACCTTAAAAAAATAATATATACATTATAAAACAAAATTTAAAATTAAAATGGAGAAAGAAGGAATATACATGTATGGTTCAGGAGAATGTGATCAATTAGGAAACATAAAAGACAAAGAAGGAGAGAATATAATGGAGTCAAGAATACCAAGATATTTACCTATAAATAGTTTATCTCCAATAGAAAAAATATATAAAATATGTTGTGGAGGAATGCACACACTCCTTTTAACATCTCAAGGAAATATATATTCATGGGGTTGTAGTGATGGAGGAACATTAGGAAGAGAAGGAACTGATAATATTCCTTCAAAAATAAATTTAGATATACCTATTGAAGATATTTCTGCTGGTGATTGTCATTCTATTGCATATAATAAAAGATTAAATAAAATTTATTTTTGGGGAACTTTCAGAAATTCTCAAGGTGAAATGGGAAATAATATTAATCAACCTAAAGAAATTGGTTTAAATTTAATTAATGATGAAGATATATTTAAAGTTTTATCTGGAAATAATCATGTAATAATATTAACTGAACAAGGACACATTTATGCATTTGGAAATGGTGAATTTGGTCAAACTGGAATAAATCCAAATAAAATAAGTGATATAAAAATAGAGAATAATGAGCATTTAATACCCAATAAAATAAAAGGAGAAAATATAATAAATATATTTACAGGAGGAAATCATTCTTTCCTAATTGAAAAAGATGGGGAAAAAAAATTTAAATCATGGGGTTGTAATACTTTTGGTCAATTAGGTATAAATTCATTTGAAAATAAATTTGAACCTGAAGAAGTTAAATTTCCTGAAAAAAATATAAAAATTATTGCTTGTACTGGAGGTGATTTTCATACTTTAGCTTTAACGAATAAGAATGATATTTATTCATGGGGAAGAAATGATGAAGGTCAATGTGGTTTACCTATTAATAATATTATTGGTCCTGATGGTAATGAAATGTTATCTTGTATATCTATTCCAACTAAATTAAATAATATTAAAAAAAATGATATTAAAGAAGTTCAATCTTATGGAAATTTTAACTATGTTTATAATCCTGAAAATGGAAAATGCTATTCTTGGGGCTTTGGTTCTTCTTATGTTTTAGGAAATAAAAAAGAAGAAAATGAAATTAAACCTTATGAAATTAAAAAAGAGTTTTTTAAAAATATGAGATTAAGAAATCTAAGTTTAGGTCAGCAACATATTTGTTGTGAATTAGAAAAACCTGATAAACCTTATTTTAAAACTACTTTTGATTTTGATTATCCTTCTCATGGTTATTACATTGGGAAACAAAATATAGGAAGAAAGGGAGATGATTCTGATAGAATAGAAAGAACGAATAGAAAAAAAAGATTTTCTAAAGAAAGTGAAACCAAAACCAAAAAAAAAAAATATCAGAAAAAAAATGATTCTGAGAAAACTGAAAGTGAAGAAGAAGAAAACGAAGGTGATAACACTGAAGAAGAGGAAGAAGAGGAAGAAGAGGAAGAAGAAGAAGAAGAAGAAGAAGAAGAAGAAAATACTCATGTTAAAAAAGGAAAAAAAAATAATAAAAGTTTGGTTTCAAAATCCAAAAGAAGAGAAGAATATAAAAAAAGTTATGATAGAAATGAATTTGATAGAAAGGAAAGTGCTTCAAGTGAAACTGTTGGTGATGTTATTAATGTTAAATTATGTAAAACCGATAAAAAAGAAAATGATGAAGATAAATATGAAGAAACTCAAAGAAAAAGAAAAAGAAAAAGAAATAATAATAGAATTACAAAAAAAAATAAAAGCAATTTCAAAAATAAAAGCAAAAGTAAAAACATTGATAGAAAAAAAAAATCTGAAAAAAAATCTGGAAAAAAATCTGAAAAAAAATATGAAAGAAAATCCAAATCTGAAAGAAAAACTAATAAGAAAAATAATAAAAAAAGTAGATCTATTTCTAAATCAAAATCAAAAACTAAACAAGGGAAAAAATCAGTTAAAAAATAAATAAAAAGAAAGAGAAAACAATTATTTAAACATAAATTTTATTTCTTTATTAAATAATAATTTTAAGAAAAAAATTAATAAAAACAATTAAAAAATAATTTTTAAAAACCAAAAGAAAATTAAATAAAAAAACAAATAAAAAATAAAAAAAGTTTAAATCAATATTTTTTTAAGCAATTTCAAATTGACTTTTCATAAAAGGTAAATTATGAAACATTCTTTTTCCAGGTTTAATATAATCTTCTTTTCGATTCATATCAAAAATTCCACTTTCATAATTTTTTTTATAACTTCCTCTAAATCTTTGTTGAACAGGATAAGGATTTTGATTAATAACTTTTTGATTAGGATAAACATCATTATTATAAGAATCTTTAAGATTTTCTTTTAAAATAATATCAGCATTAAAGTCTTTATTTAATTTATAAATATGTCCAATATTTCTTTTATTATCAAAAAATTTATCATCTTTAATATCATAAACACCTCTTTTAATTCCTCCAGGTAAATTAACAATTTGAGTTTGAGTTAAATGATTAGAAAATTGAGATTCTTTACTAATTCTTTTAGGTTCAAATTTTTCATTTTCATTTGGAAATATTTTACTTTGATAAGTCTTTGATTTAGATATTCTTTGATTTGAACCACATATTGATTCCTCATTTGATGTTCTTGATATCATTGAATTCCAATTATCATTCATTCTATGTGATTTTATATTCTTTATTTTAAAATACTTTGGCTCTTCTTGTAAATTCGGATTAAACACTCTATTTGTATCTGGTAAATTATATCTATTATTTATTTCCATCTTATCATTTTGATTTATCTCTTTTTCATTATTTTTTATATCTTTTTCTGAATCACTTTTACGAAAATAATATCGAGTTTTAATACTTCTGTTTGTAGAGTAATTTGATTTTGGTCCTGATTCGTTTGATTGGTAATTAAAATTAGGGTCCATTTTTTTTTTTATAATTGTTTTGGGTTCTTTTTATTTTTTTTATAATTAAATTACTTTTTTTTCATTTTTTTTTCGGTTAATACAAATTAAATTATGAATTGTTTATATAAGAAAAATAAATATTCTAATTTTTCTTATTCTATTGATTCTTCTAGTGATTTTGATAATTACACTCCTATTATAATTAATATGAGTAAATTAAGTCCTGTTAAAAAAATGAAAGTACATAAAAAAGGGAAAAGCATTGATTTAAATTTTTTTCATAAAAGTTTAATAAAAGATAAATTGGAACATTTAAAAAATTTTTCTTCAACTGAAAATAGTCAAAATTCGGAAAGAAATAATATTCTTCCAACATTTACATCTAAAAATTTTCATTCAAATAAAGAATTAAATTCTCATTTAGAAAGTAAAATAGGATTATCATCATTTTCTGATCAAATGGGTTTTTCTTTAAAATCTTTGGTTAAATCAGATTTAAAAATAAAAAATCAAAATAATAAATTTAGAAATACATTTTCTCCTAATAAAGGAATACATTATTTTTTAACTGATTATAATCTTTATAATAATTATAATAATTCTTTTAATAAATATAGTAATAGTCATAGCAATAGAAGATCTCTTTTAGAATTTAATAATATGTCTAAACAAATTAGATACGATAAAATAAAATTAAATTTAAAAAAAATTGAAATTAATAAAAATAAAGATTCAAACATTAATAAATTAGATTTATTAAAATTAAGAGAACATAATTATATTAAAACAACAACTTTATATAAAATGTTTCAAGGAAATAATGATAAATATTTTAAATATCTTGATAATCAAATAAAAATAGAAAAAGAAGAAAGAGATATATTAATAGAAAAAAAAATTCAATTAAGAACAGATATATTTTATTTAAAACACAGATTAGGAAAATTAAAAAATTTTGTAGAACAAAGTATAAATAATAAATTATTTCTTTTATGTGTTAAGAACCATACAAATGTATTTGAAAATTTTCCTTTAAAAGATCAAAATAATTATAATGCTGATCAAAAATTATTAGAAATTCTTGATTCAGTTGTTTCTCAAAAACAATTTCAATCAAAAAAATATTCTTTAAGTTTATTAATTACTGGATTAGATAATATTTATGATGAAGATGAAAATTTACTTGATACAATTTCTCAACAAAAACCTATTTTTAAATCGGTTGAATTATTCGAAAAAAATTTAGATATTATTTCTACAAATATTAAAAATTCTTTAATTGAATATAATGGTTTACAAAATGATATTAATAATTTAAGAGATGAATTAAATTCATTAATCAAAAAAAATTTTATGTCTGAAGAAAAAAACAAAAAATATATTGAAGAATTTGAAATTAATTTAAGAAAAATACATGAAAAAGAAATTGAATATAAATCTTTATTAAATATTAAAAAAAATAGTTTATTACATTCAGGAGAAAAATTAAGTTTTAAAGTAGAAAAAAAAATTTCAGAAATATATAATTATATTAAATTAAAAACAAATTTAATTCCTATTTCAAAAAATGATGATGAAGAAATAAATTCAATGAAAAGATTAAAAGATATTGAATTTGTTTTTATATTTTTATTATCTTTTGTTCAAAAATTAAAAAAAGAAAATAATCAAGATTATTTTATTCTTCAAAAAGAAATTGATGAAAATCATAAAATAAGAAATAATGAAATTCAAAAAGAATTAATAAAAAAAGAATATGAAGAAAAAGTTAAAAAAGTATTATTAAAAAATAAAAAACTTATATTTAAGCCTTTAAGAAAAGTTCCTCAAGTTTATAAATATAAATAATATCTATTATATTATTATTACTTTATATCATTATATTAGTATATAAAGTATAATTTATATTTTATAATTTTTTAAAATTTATTTCTTTTTTTGAATAGAATATAAAAAACATAAAAACAAAAACTCTTGAAAGATATAAATACAAATTCATTTTTAAATAAATAGATGATTTAATTTAAGCAATATATTAAAAAGAATTCTTTATCCCAAAGGATAATATTTTTGAAGAATTTACAAATAAAAAATTCATGAAAAAATAGGAGAAACAAAGATTATTAAAAATACTTTTTGAAAATATTATTTGTTCATAAAATATTTTTTCATTGAATATCTTAATAAAAAATATAAATATTATTAAAAAATATGTATTTAATTTTTTAACACTTTATTGTTGATTAAAAAAATCAAATATATTTTGAGTATTTTGATTGTTAGATTGTTGTTGTTGAGGAATATTTTCTTGTAAAGGTTGAAAATTCATAGTATTAAAATTATTATTATTATTATTAAAAGTATTGTTATTATTTGTATTGAAATTAAATGCCATATTCATATTATTATTGTTTTGTTGATTGTTGATATTATAATTTTGTTGTTGTTGATTACTATAATTCATATTAAATTGTGGTGGATTACTATAATTCATATTATTGTTATTCACATTAAATTGTTGTTGATAATTCATATTTTTATTCATATTATTATTAATTTTCTGAGTATTATTATTATTATTTGTAAATTGATCAAAATTAAAATTAAAATTATTTTGTTGATTATTATTATTCATATTTTGTTGAAAATTAAATCCCATATTATTATTATTTTGAAATTGGTTTTGATTTTGATTACTTCTATTGTTGTTATTAAAATTATTATTAAAATCAAAACCAAAATTACTATTATTTTGTTGATTATTATTATTATTTACAAACTGAGAATTAAAATCAAATAATATAGGTTTATTTTGATTAGTATTTTTAGTATCAATAAAATTAGGATTTTTCTGGTTATTCCCTTCATCATATTTTTCATAACCTTCATCATCATCAGCAAAAATATCATTTAAATCAGAATTATCTTTTTTCTTATATTTATTTTTCTTTTTCAAATCTTTCATAATAGCCAATTTAGCTTTTTCTAAATCTTCCATAGAAATTTCTTTATTACTATTACTATTTTTTTTCTCATTAAAAATTTTAATTTGTCTATTCTTAATATTAATGACTTCATTACTTAAAGGAATATTATTAATATTATTCCAATTATTTATATATTGTAAAACTTGAGAAATATTAGGTCTATTATTAGGATTAGGAGTTAACATTAATCTAATAAAATCAAATATTTTATCAGAATATTTATTTGCATCTTTAGGAATATAAAAATCAGCAGTAGCAATAGTTAATTTTTGAGCATCTTGAAAAGGATGTTGTTTAAATAATATAGTAAATAAAATACATCCAAGAGCCCAAACATCAACTTTTTCATTAACAATATATTTAGAATATTCATCAATCATTTCAGGTGCTCTATACATAAAAGTAGTTGTTTTTTCATATATATCAAATTTATCTCTTAAAGATTGTTTACTTTCATTTTGAGGAATCATAATATCACTTGAAGCAGAACCAAAATCACATAATTTAAAGTTATTTCCAAATTTAAGAATATTTTCAATTTTAACATCTCTATGAGCAATTGGAGGTTTTTGACTATGCATTCCATATAATCCATTTGATATTTCTTTTATAATTCTTAAAGCTTCTTTTTCATTTATATTTCCTTCATAATTATTTATGTAATCTAATAATGAACCTTCTGTACATAATTCCATTAATATATCTACTTCTTTTTCGTTTGAGGAATAATCTAATATTTTTACTATATTTTTATTATTTGATATTTGCTTCCATATTTGTATTTCTTTTTTTATTTGTTTATATTGCGGTTCAGATAATATATTCATTTTCTTTAATGCATATTTATTTCCACGATTATCTGATACTTCATACACATATCCATATCCTCCTTCTGCTATTAGTCTTTCTTCTATGTATTCTTTTCCATTTACTTTGTATTTTTGATTTGTCTAAATATAGTTATATAAATTTACTTTAAATGTTTCTTTAAATGTATTTTTTATTGATTGTAATGCCTTATCGAACATTTGTTTGTTTTAAATATAATTATAAAAATATATAATTTATAAAAAAATAAAAAAAAAAATAAAAACAAAACCTTTAAAACACTATTAAAAAAAATATATTTTCTGATATACAATATTAATTATATTATATTTTAAAATTTGAATATGATTGCTGTTCATTCTTATTATGAAAATAATCAAAATAATGAAAATGATAAATATCCAGAAACTAATGTTGAAAAAGAAATGGCAAGATCAATTAATGAAATGATAGGAAAAGAAAAAGAAAATCATAAAGAAATGACCCAATTAGAAAAAGTATATAACAAAAAAAAATTATTAGATAACATTAAAGAAGTTTCAAAGCAAATTGGAATTTTTACTTTTCATGTAGGAGGAATATTTTTAATAAGATATTTATCATATAAAATATGTCCAAACAACTAAAAATAAATATTATTTAAATTCAGAATGAAGAAAAATTAATTTAAAATGAAATATTCAAGAATTTAAATAATAAAAATAAATAATTTTTTATAACTTTATCAAAAAATAAAATTTAATTTAGAAAAAAATAAAAAAAACAATTAAAATAAAAAATCATAATGTCAATATTTCAAACAACATCAACTCCTTTAGAAAAAAATGATGAAAATTTAACAAAATCTCAAGAACTAGAGAAACTTCGTGAAAAAAAGAAAGAAATAGAATTTTACATTCCAGGAATAGAACAATCAAAAGAAACATGTCATCAATTAGTGGAAAATATTCAATATCAGAAGAAAAAAATAGAATCATTAAATCAAGAAATAAAATATCGTAAAAAAAGATATGAAGATTTATTGTCTCAATACAACGCAATAACAGATAAAAGAAATATGAATTCAAAAGATCAAGTCACAGAATTAAAAAAGAAAATAATAAGAGAAAAATTAGAAGAATTATTAGCAGATAAAATTCCAGAAGCCGAATTAAAAGCTTATTCAAAACCAAATGAACAAAATTCAAATAATGAATTTAAAGAATTAATTCATGAAAATATAAAAATAATTTTAACTAAATATGAATCACCAAATTCAAAAAAATTAGAACAAATAGTTTCTACTTTTAGAATTTCAAATATTACTTCTTTTTCAGCTTTAAAATCAACAGCTTGTAAATTTTGGAATATTGAAAATCCAAACGAATATTTAATTACTGATGAAAGTGAATCAATTATATATAATGAAGAAATGAAAATTAATGAATATATGAAAAATTATTCTGTAAGATCTAATTTATTAAAATTAATCAAAACAAGTTTATTAAATGCTAGAATTAAAATTACTCCTTTACAAGATAGTAGATTAAAAGAATTAAATCAATTTAAAGCCAAATCTAAAGGTGATAATAAAAGAATTAAAGGAAATTCAAGTAATCAAATTAGAAATGATTTTATTAAATATTATCAAGGTTTAACTCCTTATTATTCAGAGAAAAAAAAACTTGAAGAAAAACATGAAAATTTAGATTCTTCAGTTCAATCAAAAAATTTAAATACTTCATTAATTATGTTAATATTAACTCTTTTATTTTTCTCTTTTACAATTTCTACAATATATAGAAAAGAAAATGATATTCTTCTTGATAAAAGAAAAATTGATTATCTATATTTTTTATTTGATAATAAAGATGTGACATCACCTTTTGATTTAGGAAGATATTTATTAGATAAAATTTTAGGAAGAATGTTATCGAATAAACAAATAGAAACAACAAACAAATATTATTGTGATATAGGTGATTTTATTATATACAATGAATCTGTTAAAACAAATAATCCTGAAGAAAAAACATTAAGTGAGTGTTTAATTGTCAATGAAACAATAAATTATTCCAATTCTCTTGTTTGTGGTGATAATAATTCATCATATATAAACATTTCAGAATATAATAAATGTGTTTCAAATATAAATACTAAAGCTGAAGGTATTGTTACTTTAAGTTCTATTCATATTGTTATTGAAAAAGTTAAATCTAAAAACTGTTATTCTGGTAATAGTGTAAATTATATAAATTCAAACAAAACATGTTTTGAAACTGATTTTAACGATAATAATAAAAAAACAGATGATTTACAATATAATGAATCAATTGCTAATACAAGTGATATCCATGATGAAAAAGCAAGAGAACTTTTAAATAATATTTTGGATTCATTTAAAACATATAAATCTCATAAAGAAGCAAATGTTTTTTACGATATAAATACTTATGGAGGAAATTTTAACGGCGATGGTTATCATGCTGATTTTCCTTTATCAAAAGATATTCAGTAAGAATTATTGTATAATATATTTATTATAGTTTATATAATTATATTCCAGTTATAGGAAAATTAATTCATGTAATTCATCATAATTCTCCAGATCCAAATGATAAAATATCTTATAATTTAAGAAAAAATTATTTAATGGTTAATGAAGACACAAGAGGAATTACAATTACTTTTAATTGTTTTTTTGATGGTTCTGAAAATATTGCTTTATTATCTAATGTTCTTATTCATTTTGATATTTTACCAACTGGAGTTTTTGTTCCTTATCAAATTGAAGTAAAGCCTTTTATTTCTAATAGTTATTCTAGAGGTTTTGTAAGTTTTGATATTCTAAGATTTATAATCTTAATTGTTGTCATTATTTTATATATAATTGAATTTTTCAGAGAAGGAAAAAAAATAAAAATATTTCTTACTTTAAATACCATTTTAATATTAGCACAATTAATATTATTAATTGGAATAGTTACTCTCAGAGTAAAATATTGTAATATAAACAGTGAAAAATTTTTTGAAGAAAATTTAACTTCATATATAGATGGATATAGAGTAGCAAAGCAACAAAGATATGCAATATTTTTAGAATGTATATTAATAGTAATGACATCATTACAAATATCAACTTTTAGTCAATTAATTAATGCAATGAATTTATTCTTTTCATCAATTTCAAGAACATTAAGAATGTTCTTTGAATATTTAATTATAATAGTAACATTATTAATTGGATTTACTGTTATAGCTCAATTAACTTGGGGACATCATATAGATCAATTTTCTACTTTTATAAATAGTTTCATTTCAACAATGTTATTTACAGGAGGATTCTTTAATGCAAGTGAATTAGCTTTAACTAATATAGGATGGGCTATAATATTTATTATTGTTTTTTTCTTTTTTAATTTATTTTTCATTTTTGCTGTTTTAAATTCTATTTTTGCTGAATCTTTAAGAAGAACTGTTAAAGCAAAAGGTTATCCTGAAGATGGTAATATTACTCAATGGAATATTAGAGATTTTCTTAAGTGGATTATTCATTATTGGCCTAATGATAAAACTGAAGAAGAAAATAATTCTTAAAAAAATATTTTTTTTTGATTTATAAGATTATTTCATATTAAATTCTTAATTAAAAATAAAATTATTTATATTAAAAATCATATAATAATATTATAAATAAATAAAATAGGATTTTTATAATAATATGTTTTTCAATATTTTTCTGTCACTCAAAACTAAAAGTCATCTTCTTATTTTTCAATGGTAATTTTGTTTTTTAAGATAATTAATATATTTATTTTTTAATAAAAATAGGATTTATTTTTTCTTTTAAAATTTCATTATTTTTTCATCCATACTCCAATATCATTCTTATTCACTTATATTTTTTTTTATTTTAACATTTTAAACGTTTATTTATTGACAATAAATTTCTTCTAATAAATTAAATTAATCAATTATTACTTATCATTATTATATATTTTTATTAAAGAATTATTTCTTTGTTTTTTGAAATCAATAACTTCTTTTATTGTAAAGAAGAAAATTTTTTATTATCATCAATATTCAAAGAATAATCAATTATATAAAAAGAATTTCTATTGTTTTTGAAAACTTTAATTCTATATTTCATTATCATATTAATTAATTTTCTCTCATTTAACATATAATAATTCCTTTAATAAAAAATACAATAAAATACATTTTATCAAGAATATCATTATACTTACATAAATATTTTTAGTAAACTTTTTTAAAAAAATAAGTAACATATATGATATTTAAAAAATACCAAATGATGAAAAATAATTATATATTAAATGTAATATACTATTGATTAAAATATTCTATTCATATCATTATTAAAAAAAAATAAACAATAAATGATATAATTCCATATAAAAAAAAATAAATAATAATTAAGCTAAAGGAGAAAAAAAATGGGAGATAAAAAGCAAATAATAAAAGAATGGAAGCCAATATTAGATAAATATGATCCAATAAAAGTATTAGGTTCAGGTTCCTATGGTCAAGTAATAGAAGCAATAAATAAATCAACAAAAAAGAAAGTAGCAATAAAAAGAGTAACATGTCTTTTTGAAGATTTAATAGATACAAAACGTATTCTTCGCGAAATAACCTTATTAAGATTTATGAAAAATCAATTTATAGTAGAACTTTTAGATATAATATATGATAAAGAAGATCCATTTTTTGATACAATTTTTTTAATATTTGAATGTTTACCATCAGATTTAAAAAAAATAATAAAATCAAACCTTCACTTAAATATGTTAGATGTTAAATTGCTTGTATATCACATATTATGTGGTTTAAAATACATTCATTCTTGTGCAGTATTACACAGAGACTTAAAACCAGGAAATATATTATTAGATGACAACTACCAAATCAAAATATGTGATTTCGGTTTAGCAAGATGTGTAAATAAAGAAGATGATGATGATGAAATAACAGACAGTGTTCAACCAAATAGAACAATAGATAAAAATGCACTATTAGCAAAGGGAAGTACCTTAAATAAATACAGTCAAAATAAGAAGAAAGAAGACGAAGAAAAGAAAGAAGAAGAAGAAACAAAAAAGGAAGAAACGAAAGAAAATAAGCCAAAAAGGCCTCCAATGTTAAAAGATTTAAAAAAGCAAAAACAACAACAAATTTTATCAGTTCATGTAGTAACACGTTGGTACAGAGCTCCAGAATTAATATTAATTGAAACAGATTATACAAGTGCTATAGATGTATGGAGTGTAGGATGTATATTTGCAGAATTAATGATGATGATAAAGGAAAATGCACCTACATTTTTAGACAGAACACCTCTCTTCCCTGGTAAATTTTGTTTCCCTCTTTCACCTCCTGGTTCTAATAAAGTCAAAGTCAATGAATTCGGATTTCCTAACGAAAAAACTGATCAATTGAATGTCATTTTTGATGTTATAGGTACTCCCAGTGAAAGTGATATGGAATTTATTACTGATCCTAATGGAATCCTTTATTTGAAAAGTTTAAAAGTTAGAAATAAAAAAAATTTAAAAAGTAAATTCCCTGGTAGTAGTGATGATGCTTTAGATTTATTAGATCAAATGCTTAAGTTTAATCCTAATAAAAGAATCACTGTTAATCAAGCTCTTGAACATCCTTTTTTTAAAGAAGTTAAAGATCCTTCTAAAGAAGTTGAAGCTGATTTTAATTTGGAATTTGAATTTGAAAAAGATGATAATTTAACTATGGAAAAATTGAGAACTTTGTTTATTCAAGTTATTAATAGTTATAAAAATAAAAAATAAAAAAATAAAGAATTTACTTTTCTCCTTTTAATTCATATTGAAAGGGGATTTATTAGTGATTTTAAATGATATTTTATTATAATTTTTGAAATACTTTTATTAAAAATTTTATAAAAATTATTAAAATAAAATGATTAATATATTTTATATATATATGGTATTGAAAAAAACATTAAAAAATTTTGATAAAATTAAATATACTTTAACAAATAAGTTGATAAATTAATAATATGGGATGTCTATTATGTGATTGTAACAATGAAAAACATAACAATCAAAAAAAGTTAAATAATAAAATAGATTTATCAATATTAAATAATAGTAGATTAACAACATATGAATCTCCAATTCCAAGTAGTTCAATTGATTATTCATCTCATATAGAAAATCGTTTTATTTTTGATGTAAATATGGGAGAAGGAAGTTTTGGTTTTTCAATGAAAATAATAGAAAAACCAACAAAAAAAGAATATTCTCTTAAAATATTACCTAAGGATAATTTACTTAAAATTACTGAATTTAAAGATATTAAAAATTATTATGAAAATAATAGAAAAATATTAATTAATTCATCGTATATAAATAGAACTTTAAGTATATATGAAAATGAAGATAACTTTTTTATTATTAGAGATTTAGCTCCTTTAACATTAAGAATAAAAATTAATAATTCAAAACTTCCCTTTAAATTAAGGGAAGTAAAAAATATAATGTTTCAATTATTAAAAAATGTTAAATATCTTCATGATAATAATATAATTCATGGTAATATAAAACCAGAAAATATTTTATTTTTTGATAAAAATGAAATTAAATTAGAAGATGATTCTCACTTTATTCATTTTCAAAGAAACAATAAAATATCAGATTATCTTTTTATATCTCCTGAAATATTAGAAAATATATTAAATGAAAAATGTGATGAATGGTCATGTGGAATAATAATGTATTTTCTTCTTTGTGGAAAATATCCTTTTCCTAATTCAAATATTGAAGAATTAACAAATCATATATTAAAAGATAATTTTATAAAAGGAGAAGAATATAATAATTTAAATTTATCTTCTCAAGATTTAATTTCTAAATTATTAACTTTAAATCCTAAATTGAGAATTAATGCTGAAAATGCTTTAAATCATCAATTTTTTGAAAAAGATCCTGATGAATTTTTCCTTTTACAAGATGATAATATTAGTAGTGAAAGTGATAATTGTGTTCATAACAGAAATATTGATTCAATGATGAAAATATATTTTATCTTTATTATTATTTTTAATAAAGAAACTAATGTTGGACAATTATTTACTAATTATGTTCTTGGTGATGGATTTGAAGTTGAAAATGAAAAATGGAGAATTTTAAAATTTTTATCTGATAATTTAATTTGTTATGAAGATGAAAATGTTAAACATATTATTAATTATCTTTATAATAATAATATTTTTTTATTTGGAGATAATTTAAGAATTGTTTTTGAATATTTTTGTAATAATCAAAATGAAGAACAATCAACTATTAAATTAAAAGACATTGTTGATTCTTTGAAAATTCTCGTTGAAAATATTAATAATAATAACTCTAAATTTACTGATAATATTTTGGAAAAAAAATTAAGTTATGAAGAATTCAAGTATATTATAAGTGCTAATATATAATATTTAGTTTTTATAAAAAATTTTAAAAGAATTTTTAATTAATTTTTGAAAAACCTGTGATAAATTAATATATAATAAAAATATTTTTATATCAAAATAAAGCATTTAAATGTAATTATTCAATTTATACAATATTTTTCAAAATTTTATTTTTAAAATATAATTTTTTATTTTTCAACCATATATAAATATATACAATAAAATAAGTACGTACATAATATATATCTAAATATAAAAAATCAAAACAATTGATTAAGCAAAACTCAAAATAGAAATAAAAACATTTTCAAAGTCCCTAAAAGTATTAACTGCAAAATTGGAAAAATCTTTATTTAAAATAACATTTCTTCTTTCTTGATTAAACATTTCATCAGTAATTTGAAAAACAATACTTAAAACAGGATTATTTAAATAATCTATATTAAAAGCACACTTTTTATAATTCATTAAAACTTTCAATCTTTGTTCAATAAGAATATTTTGTATATTTTTATCATTTATAATTAATTCTTCATTTTCTAAAAATTTATTATCAATTTGTACTTTTATTTTTTCACATAATTTTAATTCATGTAAAGGTTTTAAATTATTTAAATAATCAATAGTATCATAAAAAATCTTACTTCCATTTTTTAAAAGAATTTTTTTATTAAAACCATAACGATAAGCATTTAAATATTCTTTATTTCCTTCATAAATAATATTTTTAATAATATCCTTTAATTTCAAAGCATAATCTTTAGGATTAGTTCTAACAAAATTAATTTCTTTAAACATTTTAATTTCAAAAGAAAAATCTTTACTATAATTTTCAGTTGATTTTCCAAAAGAAGACAATTGAAATGAATCTCTGTTTCTTAATTTACAATCAATAAAAGAGATACTAAGAGAATTATTAATAGGAGAAATACTATCTAATTCATTAATATTAATACATTTTTGACTTGGAGAATTATGATAATAATTATTACATGCACAATTTCCCATTTATTAATTATTTATTATTTCCTATATTTTAATTTTTGAAAAAAAAATAAAATAAAAAATAATTTATGGGTGCTGTCTGTTGTAGAGAAAGTGATACGTAAAATATTTTAATATTAAAATTAATTTTAAAGCATGAATGCATTTTCAAAAAAATTATTATATATAACACAAGTTAAAAACACTCAAATTTGTACTTTAAAAATATTTGATATAGAAGAAGAAAAATGTTTTAAGCAAAAATTATTATTAAGAGTAATAAAAGATTTATCAGGAATAAGTCAATTAAATGTGAATAATTCATTATATTTATGTGGAATAAATGATGAAAACAGAGAAAATGTAATAGGTTCATATTTATTTAAAATAAATTTTGAAATATCAAATCAATCACCAATGTTTTTAGTAAATTCCGTTTTTTCTCATGAATCTCCTTCAATGACAATTTGGAAGTCAGATTTAATAATAGTAGTAGGAGGGAAAGAGCAAATAGAATGTGAAGGATATATAATATCAAAATCAAAATGGGTTGAATTACCTCCTTTACCTGAAGATAGATATAGATGTTCTTTATATTCTGATGAAAAAAATAATTTAATTTATTTATTTGGTGGTTTATCTACTATAACTAATAATAATATGAAAAATATTCTTAGAATGAATATGGAATTATGTGATAAATGGGATATGATATTAATTAAAGAAAATGAAGGATTTTTAGCTAGAAATAGTTCTGTTGCTTTTATGTTTGATAATTCTGATATTATTTATATTTGTGGAGGAAAAAATAATAATGGTGAAGAAACTGAATATATTTGTGAATATAATATTACAAATAAAAGTGTTAAAAAATCTAAACATTCTATGAAAAATATTTGCTCTTTTAATATGCAAGGCTTCGGAGATTTAAATAAAAATTATTTCGCTTTTATTGATAATTCTTTTATTGTTCATTCTATTTCGAGAAATGATTTTAGAATGATGGTTATTCCCTTTGATCAAGTTTCTATTGATCAAAAGGTTTAAATTTTGTATTTTTTATTTTTTATAATTTTTTTATTTAATTTACAAAAATATAATTAAACAAAATTTAATATTTTTCTGTAATTTGAAAACATATAAATAAATTAATTATAAAAAATCCCTTTCTTTTAAAAAGTTCAATAAGATAAAATCTTTTAAAATAAAGAAAAATATTTCATATTAATATTTGTAAATTATTAAATAATTAAATTGAAACTTATTAAAAATAATTTAAAAAATAATAAAAAAAATAAAAATTAAAATGTCAACTGAATTAAATGAAAAAAAAGAAGAAAAAGAAGAAGAAAAAAAACCAGAAGAACTTCAATATTACAATCCAGAATTAAGAATAGATATATTAAAAGGATTTGGAGCAGACTTGGATTTAAAAATGGGAGAAAACATTTTGTTTGTAAACAGAGCATTAGTTTATCCAATAGGAAGACATTTAATATTAAGAAATATATTTACAACAGAAAATGAATTATCAAGAAATAATGAAATATTTATTTATTTAGATGACGATATAATTCAAGCAACATGTATAAATGTTTCATCAGATAAATATTTATTATTAGTATCAACAGAAAAAGAAAATAAATGTGAATGTGATATATATAATTTATCCAAAGTAACTTTTGCTTCATATATAATATTAAAACCAAGAAGAAAAATAGTAACAACATTTTTCAAAAGATTTATTTATTCTTCATTTAGTGAAGATGGAAATTTAATTGCTTGTATAGGAGAAACTCCAGAAGGAAATAAAACGGGAGTAATATATGATGTTCAATCATTTAAAAGGGAAAAAGATAATAATTATAATCCTAAATTTTCATTTGAGCTTCCAACAGACGCAAATAAAATATCTTTCTATAATAATAAAATATTATGTACTTCAGGTAAAAATCATTTATCTTTTTGGTTTACTTTCGAAAATTGTTGTAAAGAATTTAAAGCAACAGTTAATTTATCTAAAAATTATGTTGATCATGTTTGGGAAAATACAGTTAAAGGACCAAATTTAATAACAATAACAGAAGATAATGATTTAATAATATTCAATGCAGTATATGAAAAAAGTATAGTAAATAAATCACATGATAGTCAAATAATATCTAGATTTATAATAAAACAAACAATAACAAATATATTTAGAGAAGATGAAATACCAAAAAAACCAAAAAGAAAACGTTTTATTCCAAATGAACCTGAAGAAGAACCTTTAAAATCAACAAAAATTCAAAAATTTAATTTTGGTTTAGTTGTAGGAACAAATAAAGGAAATTTATTATTTATAGAAAAAAATCAAAATAATGATTATGTGCCAGTAAGATACACATTAAGAGAAAAAGAAGGAGGAGTTACAGGATTAGCTTTTTCATCATTCACAGAAGATACTTTAGCAATAGGTTTTAATACAAATGAAATAGCTTATGTAAATATGAAAAATATATTTGAAAATTTAAGAAATGAACAATTTGATTTACATTTTGAAATTGTTTGTGATGGATTTCATAGTGGACCAATTACCACAATGGATGTTTCATTACAAAGACCAATAATAGTAACTACTTCAAAATATGATAGAACTGTTAGAATATGGAATTATTTAACTGGACATTGTGAATATTGTAAAATAATATTAGAAGAAAAAGAAAATAATGATGAAGAAGAATTAGAAATATTATCAGTTGCTATTCATCCTAATGGTTATTATATTGCAATTAGTGATGTTGAAATGATTAGATTTTTCCATTTATGTTATAAAGAATTAAGATTTTATAATAATGACCAAATTACAAATGAACCAAGTAAAGGAAATTGTACAATGTTAAAATTTAGTTATGGTGGTCATTTACTTGCTGCTTTAAATGAAAGAAAAATATATATTATTAGGTCTTTTTCAAGAGAAACTGTTAAAATTATTAATGCTCCTCATATGGGAACTATTGTTTCTATGTTTTTCCATCCTTCTGATAATTATTTATATACTTGTGGTACTGATGGATTAATTATTCAATATAATTTATTTGATTTTAATTATTTGAAAATATCTACTAATTATTCTTTATATTCTCAAAGTATTTTTGAGAAAAATTATAATATGAAAAAAACAGAAATGTTAGATAATATAATGTCATGTGGTTTTACTCAAGATAATTATGTTATAACAAATGTAAATTTAGATGCTTCAATAGCACAAGAAATAAACCAATGTATATTTACTCAAGGAAAAATTGATGTAAAGGCATCATCAATTTGTCCAATAAATACAAAACGATATAAAATAAATTCAACAGCAATTGGATGTGAAGATGGTAAATTATGTTTATATAATAGAGATGTTAATAAAGTAGATAATAACAATTATATTAAAAGATTTGATAAAACTCATGCTCATAGAAGTAAAGTAAATTTCTTATATTATTCAAGAGATACAAATTTACTTTTTTCAGCTGGTGAAGATGGGAATTTATTCATTTATGCAATATATGAATTACCAGATGGTGAAACTGTTGCTTTTGAAGATAATAGAGAATTAACAATGAATCAATTAAATACTATATTAGATGAAGGTTTAGGTGATAATGTTTTATTAAATTTATATGAAATTTTATCTATTCAAGATAAATTAAAAGGTAAAACTGATCATATTCATAAATTACAAAGAAATTTAGATGAAAATAATAAAAATTTTGAAAATATGATGAAAGAAAAAGTAAATGATTTAAATCATAAAAGAGAAAATGAAGTTATGGAATTAAAAAATAAAATTGATCAAATGCAATTATCAAATGAAGCTTTAATAGAAGATTATGAAAAAAAAATAGAAGAAATGAATCAAGAAAATAGGAAAAAATTTAATGAAAGAGAAGGAGAAATAAATGAAAAATTAGCAGAATTAAATCAAGAAATAAAAGATTTAAGATCAATGAATGCAAATATAAAAAATGATTATGATAAAGCTTTAGAAGATAATAATTATGATCAATTAGATAAATTTAGAATTTTAGAATATGAATTACAAAAAAAAATACAAGGAATGATAGATAATAATATTTTATTAACTCAACAATTAACTGAACAAACAAATTTTGAAAATAAAAAAATAGATTTAATTCAAATTGAACATCAATTAGAACTTCAATCAAGATCAGATAAATATGAAAAAATAATAACTGAACATAAAAAAGATATTGAAGATAAAGGAGTAAAAATCAAAAAATTAAATGATAGAGTTGAAAAATTAGAAAAAAATTTAGTTACTAATGAAGCAAGTTTAAAATCTTATATTGAAGAAAATAAAAAATTAAAAGAAACAGTAGAAAACTTAAGAAAACAAATAGATTTAAAAGATCTTGAAAAAGAAAATTTAACTAAAAAGTTAACCGAAGTAGAAGGGAATTTACAAGAAAAAACAAGATTAGAAAATTTTTCAAATCAATTAAAAAATGAATTATATAAAAAAAATATTGAATTATCAGCAAGATTTCATAATGAAATAGTAGTAACAGATGAATTAAAAAATAATTCAAAATCAATGGAAAAGCAATTAGAAGAATTAGTAAATTTAATGATTGAAAGAGAAAGAGAAATGAATAAACAAAATATTACTCTTGCTGAATTAAGAAGAGAAAATGAAGAACAAAAGAATAAAACTAATCATTTTGAAAAAGAATATAATACATTATTAAAAAGAATATTTCTTTTATGTCAAAAAAATGATAAAAAAGAAATTGTTGATGGAATAAGGCAAATGTATCATCTTTATGTATCAAATGATATCAAAAATTTTGATTCTAATAAATTAAATAATAATTTAAAAGTAGAATTAGAGAAAAAAATAGATTTTCTTCAAAATGAATTATATCATGTTAATCAAGGTCATTTGAAAAAAAATCATAATCAAATACAAGAATATCAAAGGAAAATGAATGAAAATTCAATATTAATAGAAGAAATGACAAAAATAAGAAGAATAAACACTGATATGGTTCGTCAAATAAATTATTTAAAATCTCAAAATATGTCTCTATCAAATCAATTAAAAAATATAAAAAAAACGCAAAAAAATACAATAACAAATAATAGATATGAAACTCAAAGTGATAATAATAATATAAAAGATAATCAAATAATTGAAACTTCAAATAATAATATTCAAACTAGTCTTCCTAATTTAAATAATATTTCTTCAAATATTAATCAATTATTACCTATGATTAGTAATGAAGTTCCTTCAGGAGCTAAAAAAAATGATTTGAGAAATATGAAAAATAGAGTTTTTAAACCTGGTTCACTTTCAATTCCTAATGAAAGAATTTTAAAATATAATGAAATGAAAAGAATTATTGAAGGAAAAAATGAAATAATACAAAAATTAACTGCTGAAAATCAAATATTAAAAAAAATTTCAGGTGAAAAAAGATCTTCTTCTCCTACTCAAAATTCTAGTAATATGATATAATTTTTTTATATATTTATTAAAATAACTTTTCTTAAAATATTGAAAATCTTATAAAAAAAATATTTTTTCAAAATTTTTTTATTTTAATAAGTTTTAAATTTTAAATTTATAATTTATTCCATTGAAATAATATTTATAATTAGAATATATAAAAGGAATTTTTGGAGGTAAAAATTTTTTAATGTTTTTCCTATTATTTTGTATTTTTTGGGAAATTTCATTATTTATATTATCATATTCTTCTGTAAATAAATTGAAATCTTTATTAATAAAACTATTAAAAGGAGTTAAAAAGTATTCAATAAATTTTTTTTTATATTGATGATTTTTTATTTCACAATTCTTTCTATATAATTTTTGTTCTGAAAAGGATTTTTTCATTTTTTTCTTTTTAATCTCGGTTTTATTTTTATTATTATCATCATTGAAAATAATTTTTTTTTCAATATTAGGTAAATAATTTTTTTCTTTATTATCTTTAAATATTGTTTCGCAATTATAATCTAATTTAAATGTAGTATTATTTGATTTTTGTGATTGTTCTAAAGTTTTTTGTTCTGAAAAACTTTGAGTTTGATTTTTTTCTTTTGAACTTCTTTTTGGTTTAGGAATACTTTTAGTTTTTAATTTTGAATTATTTTCATTTGTGTTTTTTTTTTCAGGTAAAATTTCACTTAATAATCTTTTAACAAAAAATGATTGTTTTTTATTTTGTAAAGGGAATATATAATATTTTTTATTATTTCTAATATGATTTAAATTCTTATAACTTGTTTCTAAATTAATAGGATCTTTTGTAATTTGACTTAAACTCACATCTCTTTTTTCTCTTCTTTTAAAAGGAATTGTTTCTACTTTATCTTCTGTTTTATCTTCTATTCCATCAAGATAATAATATTTTTTCATTTATTTTTTTAAATAATATATAAACTTAAAATAAAATTGTATTATTAAATAATTTAATCTAAGTTTATAACTATGAAAAATTTATATAACTCAGAAAAAGAAGATTCTGGATTTACTTTAATATCAAATCGTTCTTTATATTTATTAAAGAGAATATTTGAAAAATATAAAAGTGAAATAAATAAATTATATACTGTCTATTTTTTCAAAGATAAAAATAATTATAATAATATTAGACATAAAATTATAAAAATATCTTCATTTAAACAATTACTTGAAGAAATATTAAATTTAACAAATATTTCAATATTAAAAATAACATCATTAAATGAATTATTTACATCAAATTTAATCCCAGAAAATGAGAGACAAGAAAAAGTAAATAAAATAATAGATGAAATAAATAATTTTATATTAGATAAAATTCAAAAATATAATGAAATATATTATAATAAGAATTTAAAAAGAGAAATTCAATTAAACTTAATTGAAGACGCATTAAATAATTACACAGATTATTGCACAATAATAGAATATAATAAAAAAGGAAAAATAATAAATTCATTTGAAGAAATTAAAAAAATAAATAAAGAAAATGAAGGAATTTTAAAATCAAATGAAATTGCAATTCAAGAAGAATATGAATTAAATTTAAAAGAAGAAAATATTCTTTATATAGAAACCATTCCTATTATTGTTGCTGATTTTATTCGTTTAAATCCTCAATATATTATTATTAATAATGAAAATGATGATATTGATTTAAATAAAGAAATTAAAGTTTTATTTGATGAAGAAATTATAAAAAGAATTGAAAGAGATAATGAAGATCTAAATGAAAAAATATCAAATTTATCACAAAAAAAAGGTGAGATGGAAAATCAACATTTATTAAAACAACAAAAAGAAATTGATAAAAAAATTAAAACTTTTGAAACTATACTTCGTGAAAATAAAAAAGATGGAAATAATATTCAGTATTTAAAAGATTTTATTGATAAAATAAAAGAAGA